>SMVB01027065.1_pt1 | contig 13366 bp, 11 predicted proteins | sample 2456461 | NCBI WGS metagenome assembly SMVB01 (sample SAMN11095934, study PRJNA526329) | marine sediment metagenome | biome: Marine sediment; feature: Surficial sediment; material: Deep marine sediment; isolation source: Hadal surficial sediment | place: Pacific Ocean | collected 2014-05 | depth...
AACTCATTCCTGCGCGGGAGCTCAGGGCCCGCGCAACAAGTACTCCCTATTCTGGACGGCCCTCGCCGCCCCCGGCTGCGTTGCTCCTTCTCGGCGTATCGCAGCGGATACGCGGTCGGCGTCGCGCCTTGCCGGGAACGACGAGTGCTCGCCCAGAATGGGGAGTTGTTGCGCGGGCCCTCAGGTCGGCCGGGCTCCGGCCCCCGCGGCGCTACTGCCCCTCAGGTGACGGCTTCCAGATCAGCGTGCGCTCCCGCCCGCCGCGCTCGATCGTCAGCCGGAGGTCCGCGCCGGGTTCGCGGGCGGCCAGCCCGCGCGTGACGTCGTCGACGGTCGCGAGCGCCACGCCGTTCAGCTCGAGCAGGAAGTCCCCGCGCCGGATGTCGAGCACGGCGGCGACCGTATCGGGCTCGATGCGCTCGACGAGGAGCGCGCCGCGGTCGTTCGGTGTCGCCTTCGTGCGTGGGACGGCGTACACCCCCAGGATGTCCGTGGGCAGCGAGCGCTCCACGCCGGCTCCGGCCTGGGGCGCGACGAGCCGGACGCGGAGCCGCGCGAGCAGGTCGTGGATGTCGCGCTCCGTGCCTTGCGGGAAGACCCGCACCGCGTTGAGCCGAAGTTTCAGCTCAGGATGGGCCGCCAGCAGCTCCGGGAGCGTCGCGGCCTCGTACGTCTCGCTGCTCTCGGCGCCGTCCTCCACTTCGCGCACTTCGAGCTTCACGCCGTTCGGCCCCATGTGGAGCTGAAAGACCTGCGAGCTCCCGGATCCGCCCGGGACCTGCGTCCACTCCCCGGCGCGCGGCGCCGCGCGCATGAGTTGCTCGAGCTTGTGTTCGAGCTGCACGAAGAGCTCGACGGGCCCGGGGTGGAATTCGTCGGGCGGCGCACGGAGCCAATGGACGGCGGGTCCGCGCAACAGCCTCCGGGCCCGGGCCGCACGGGTGAGCTCCCGCAGCGCGAGCCGGCTCGTCCAGGCGAGCTCGGGCGCGTTCCCGTCCCCCGCCCACTCTTCGAGCGCCGCCCGGGCGGGGCCGGGCGCCTGCCCGACGAGGCGCTCGAACGCCCGCTCGCGCGCGTCCAGGTCACGCTGCGTCAGGGCCGTCCGCCAGGCGTCCCGGTCGAACTCATCGGGCCCGTTGAAGCGCCGCGGGACGCGCGGCGCCGCGATGGGACCGATGCGCACGAGCTCGCCCTGACTCGCGCCCGCGGCGCCGTCCGCCTGGGATGCGAGCTCCGTCGGGAGCAGGCTGGAAAGACCGAGTAGAAGCCACAGGGGCGTCATCGTTCCGTCTCCGGATTACGGGAGCGAGGGGCGCCACGGAGCGCGCCCGCGCGGGTCGAAGGGCGGTGAGCTACCGGACACGCGGATCGCGCCCGCTGTTCGGCCGGGTCAGCCACGCGGGAGACGGGCTCCCGGTCAGCGCGTTCAGCGAGCCGCGCCCGACTCCGACCGGCGGCACGGCCGCCGGGAACTCCCGGGCCTCGAGCAGGAGCGGGGTGCCGGCCGCGCCGACATGGCGCAGACTGTGCGCCACGAGCCGCACCGCGCCATCCGGCGCCGGATCGGAGCGGACGGGGGCGTGATCGTCCCTGACCAGTGCTGGTGCCGTTATGCCCTGAGAGCTGCCCTGAGAACTGTCCTGAGAGCCGTCCTGAACGCTGCCGCCCGGAAGGCGGTCGTGGAGCCCGATGAACAGCGCGAGGGCCGCCGCCGCAGCCAGGCCTCCGACCTGTGCGGTGCGCCGATACCCACCCCAAGGCGCGCCCGTGCGCGGACCCGCGGGGGCGGGCCGGGACAGTTCACGTCCCGCCTCGTCTCCGTCCGGGGCCAGCTTCAAGAGCCCCTCGGAGACGAGTCGCGCCCGGATGCCACCCCAGAGCTGCGGGGCGGGCGCGAGCTCCTCCCGGTCGCGCAAGGTCCACAGAACATCGCGCGCCCGCTGCGCGCTCTGCGCGAGTCGGCTGCAGTCGACGCACCCGTCGAGGTGCGCCGCCACGGCCGCCTGCTCCGTGGGCTCGAGGTCGGAGCCCACGTAGAGCGGCAGGGCCGCTTGGACGTCGGTGCAACTTTCGGAAATTCGTTCCATGGGACGGTCGTCCGGTCTTACGGGAGCTCTACGGATCGATGGGGCGGGTGTTGGCGGGGTTCCCGGGGCCGTCATCGGCCCCCCGGGCGGCCTGGTCGGCCTGGTCGGCCTGGTCGGGGGCCTCGTTCAGGCGCTGGCGCCGCTCCCACTCCTCCTGGAAGAGCTTGCGCCCCCGGTGCAGCCGCCACCGGACGGTGACGTGGGTGGCGCCGACGATGTCGGCGATCTCGGTACAGGGCAGGCCTTCGAGCTCGCGCAGGACCAGCACGGATTGGAAGTGCGGCGCGAGCGTGGACAGGCACTCCTGGACCTCGTCCGCCGTCTCCATCGACACGATCCGGTCGGAGGGCCGGTCGTCGCGCGGATCGGGGAGGTCGAGGTCCGCCTCGTCGTCGTCGAGCAGCCCGGAGGTCGAGACCGCGGGCCGGCGCTTGCGCAGGTGGTCGATCGCGAGGTTCGTCACGATCCGGTAGAGCCAGGTCGTGAAGTCGTGCTGGAAGTCGAAGCGCTCGAGGCTGCGAAAGACGCGCAGGAAGGCCTCCTGCGCGAGGTCCTGGGCGTCCTCGTCCGAAGGGACCATCTTGCGCGCGACGCCGATGGCCCGGCGCTCGTGGCGCTTGACGAGCGCCGCGAAGGCCGCTTCCTCCCCCCCTTGCGCCCGGCGGATCAGGTCGTGGTCCCCGTCCACCCGCGCGGGGTCCGACGCCGGGGGCAGGTCATCTGAATCGCGCATCGTCGCTCGCATGGGCAGGCCGCGGCCGTCGTCGTGGGGGCCTGTGCGGGGAGTGTAGCCCGTAGGCCCGGGCGGGAGGTACGTCGCTGCTCGCATGGGCAGATTCACGTCCTGGCGCGTACCGACGGTCACTCCACTTCAGGGAAGCGACCCTCGATCCAGCCGATCTTGCGGTACTTCTCGCGCCGCTGCCGCACGAGCTCGTCGAGCGGGATGGCACAGAGCTCGTCGAGCCGCTCGACGATCGCCCGGCCCAGGTTCTCGAAGGCCATCTTCCGGTCGCGGTGAGCGCCCCCCAGGGGCTCGGGGATCGTGCCGTCGATGAGCCCCAGCTCGGTCAGGTCGCCCGCCGTGAGGCGCAGGGCCTCGGCTGCGTCGGGGGTCCGCTCGCCGTCCTTCCACAGAATCGCCGCGCAGCCTTCCGGGCTGATCACCGAGTAATAGGCGTACTGCATCATGAGCACGCGGTCCCCCACCCCGATGCCCAGCGCGCCGCCGGAGCCGCCCTCGCCGATCACGATCGTGAGGATCGGGGTGCGGAGCGAGAACATGGCCAGGATGTTCTCGGCGATCGCGGCCGCCTGCCCGCGCTCCTCGGCCCCGATCCCGGGGTACGCGCCCGGGGTGTTGATGAGGGTGACGATCGGGAGCCCCAGCTTCGCCGCGAGCCGCATCTTGCGCAGGGCCTTGCGGTAACCCTCGGGGTGGGCGCAGCCGAAGTTGCACTCGAGGCGCTCCTTCGTCGTGCGCCCTTTCCGGTGCCCCACCAGCATGAAGCGCCGTCCCTCCAGCGTCGCGAAACCCGTGACGATCGCCGGGTCGTCGCCGAACATCTTGTCGCCGTGCAGCTCCACGAAGTCGTCGAACAGCCCGCTGATGTAGTCCGAGGCCACGGGGCGGTCCCGGTGGCGGGCGACGTTGACCCCCTCCCAGGCGCCGATGTCCTTGTAGGTCGACTCGATCGCCTCGTCCAGGCGCTTGCGGAGCGCTTCGATCTCGCTGGAGATGTCGAGCTCGGTGCCCTTGGACAGCTCCTCCAGCTCCTGGAGCTGGGCCTCGAGCTCCCGGATCGGACGCTCGAAGGCCATGCCCGGGGTCGCGTCGATCTTGCTCTTGTCGGCGGGGGTCATGGGAAGGGGCGGCCGCTCCGGCGCAGCTCGCGACGCGGATCGTCGGAGAACCATCGGCGCTCGGCAACCCCGGAGACGGAATGCCGCTGCGCGACTCGGCTCCCGGCCGTCGCTCCCCCGTTTCTCCGCCGCCCGCGAGGCGCTAGACTCCGCGCGCCGACGCCCCGTTCCGCGATTCTCCGCGCGCGGGTGCCGGTGAGGGGGCTCCGCGAGCGCCCTCTCTCCTCTCCGAGACACCGACCGAACAGGGGGCGCGCCCGACGGCCCCCCCCTAGGAGCTGCCCATGCCCCCGTCCGCCGCGGCGTCGCCGAACGCCGAGACCGCTCCCGGTCGCCCCGATTGGCCCGATTGCCCGGAGGCCTGGCGCGTCGAGGTGTTCAAGCGGGTGGAATTCGACGATCCCGAGGGCACGCACGCCCTGGCGGCCATCCGCGAGCTCGGGATCGCCAGCGTGACGCGCGCGCGCCTCGGCCGCGGATTCCTGCTGCCGCCCACGCTCGAGCGCGACGCCGTCGACCGGATCGCGGGCGAGCTGCTCGCCGACCCCGTGCTGGACGAAGCGCGCGTGACCGCGCCGGGGGAGCCTCCGAGCGTGCCGGGCGGGGTGCGGCGCGTGCTCATCGCGCGCAAGCCCGGCGTCATGGACCCCGTCGCGCTCACGACCGCGCGCGCGATCGCGCGGACGGGCCTCGTCTCCGGCACGGTCGCGGACGACGCGGCCGAGCTCGCCGTCGCGACGTTCCAGGCCTGGGAGCTCGAGGGCGCGCCCTCCGACGCGGAGGTCGACACGATCGCGCGCCGCCTGCTCGCGAACGAAGTCATCGAGGACATCCACGCGGGTACGGAGGGGCTCTTCTACGGCCGGCCGCAGGCGGGCGCGGCGCACGGTGCCGTCACCGTCGCCCTGCGCGACGCGTCCGATGCCCAGCTCGAAGAGCTCAGCGCCGAGGGCGTGCTCGCCCTGAACCTCACGGAGATGCGCGCCATCCAGGAGCATTACCGCGGCCTCGAGCGCGAGCCGACCGCCTGCGAGCTCGAGACCCTCGCGCAGACCTGGAGCGAGCACTGCAAGCACAAGACGTTCCGCGGCCTCATCGAGATGGACGGCGAGCTCATCGACGACCTCCTGATGTCGACGATCGCGCGCGCGACGCACGAGCTGGACAAGGACTGGTGCATCAGCGTCTTCCACGACAACGCGGGCATCGTCGCGTTCGACGAGGGCTGGGACCTCGCCTTCAAGGTCGAGACCCACAACCACCCGAGCGCGATCGACCCCTACGGCGGCGCGGGCACGGGCATCGGCGGCGTGATCCGCGACATCATGGGCGTCGGGCTCGGCGCGAAGCCGATCGCGAACACGGACGCGTTCTTCGTCGGACCCATGGAGCTCCCGCCCGAGGACGTACCGAAGGGCACGATGCACCCGCGCCGCATCCTGCGCGGCGTCGTCGCCGGTGTGCGCGACTACGGCAACCGGATGGGCATCCCCACGCTCTCCGGCGGCGTGTGGTTCGACGAGGGCTACGTCGCGAACCCGCTCGTGTTCGCGGGCACCGTCGGGCTCATCCCGCGCGACTGCGCCACGAAATCGGTCGAACCGGGCGACGTCGTGCTCGTCGTTGGCGGGCGGACGGGGCGCGACGGCATCCACGGCGCCACCTTCTCTTCCGTGGAGTTGCACGACGAGAGCGAGACCGTCTCCGCCGCCGCCGTGCAGATCGGCGACCCGATCATGGAGAAGCGCGTGCTCGACGCGCTGCTCGTCGCGCGCGACCGGAAGCTCTACCGGGGCATCACCGACTGCGGCGCGGGCGGGCTCTCGTCGGCCGTCGGCGAGATGGGCGAGCACTGCGGCGCCGAGGTCCAGCTCGATCAGGTGCCCCTTAAATACCCCGGCCTGACGCCGGAGGAGATCTGGATCAGCGAGGCGCAGGAGCGGATGGTGCTCGCCGTCCCGCCCGAGAACCTCGCGGAGTGCCTCGCGGTGTTCGCGGCCGAGGACGTCGAGGCCACGCCGATCGGGCACTTCACCGACACGAAGCGCCTCGTCCTCACCGCGCACGGCGAGATCGTGGGCGAGCTGGACATGCAGTTCCTGCACGACGGCACGCCGCGCCCCACGCGCCAGGCCGAGTGGCGCGCGCCCGAGCTGGCGGACCCCGGCTGTCCGCCCGCCGATGACCACGGCGCGACGCTCCTCGCGCTCCTCGGGTGCCCGAACATCGCCAGCAAGGAGTGGATCGTGCGCCAGTACGACCACGAGGTGCAGGGCACGTCGGTCGTGAAGCCCATGGTGGGCGCTCGCATGGACGGCCCGTCCGACGGCGCGGTGATCAAGCCGCTGCCTGATTCGCGCAAGGGCGCGGCCATCGGGTGCGCGGCGAGCTCGCGCTACGGCCGGCTCGATCCGGGCGCGATGGCCGAGGCCGTGATCGACGAGGCCCTGCGCAACGTGGTCGCCACGGGCGGCGATCCGGCGCGGACGGCGCTGCTCGACAACTTCGCCTGGGGCAACTGCGACAAGCCGGAGCAGCTCGGCGCGCTCGTGCTCGCGGCCAAGGGCTGCTACCGCGCCGCCATGGCCTATGGGACGCCGTTCATCTCGGGCAAGGACAGCCTGAACAACGAGTACCGCGTCGGCGACGAGACGCTGTCGATCCCGCCGACGCTCTTCGTGTCGGCGCTCGCGATCGTGCCCAACGTCGAGCGCGCCGTGACGATGGACGTCAAGCGCTCCGACGACCTCATCATGCTCGTGGGGACGACGCGGGGCGAGCTCGGCGGCTCGGAGTACCTCGCCCAGCGCGGCCTCGCCGGCGGTACGGTGCCGCGGCCGGACCTCGCGAAGGCGCCCGCCCTCTTCGCCAAGCTGCACTCCGCCATGCGGATGGGGTACGTCCGCGCCTGCCACGACCTCTCCGAGGGCGGGCTCGCCGTCGCCGCCGCGGAGATGTCTCTCGCGGGCGGCCGCGGCATGGACCTCGACCTCGCGATGATCGACCACGCGGACTGGCCCGCCGCCTACGACGAGGACGCGACGCTGCTCTATTCGGAGAGCTGCACGCGCTTCCTCGTCGAGGTCGAGCCGGGCAAGAAGTTTCCCTTCCAGACGAAGCTCATGGGGCACGTGTGCATCCCCCTGGGGCGCGTCGCGAAGACCGACCGGCTGAAGATCAAGGGCACGGACGGAGGCCTCGTCGTCGACCTTCAGGGCGACGAGCTACGCGCCGCGTTCCAGAGCGGATTCCAAGGCTAGCCCGAATTACTCACGACGATGAGCCAACCCAAAGCACTCGTTCTGCGGAGCGCGGGCACCAACTGCGAGGACGAGACCGGCCGCGCCCTCACCCTCGCCGGGGCCCGCACCGACATCCTCCACTTCCGGCGCCTCGTCGCGGATCCCGGCCGGCTCGCGGACTACCGGATCGTCGTCGTCCCCGGGGGCTTCAGCTTCGGCGACGATATCGCCGCGGGGCGCGTCTGGGGCGCCGAGCTGCGGGCACACCTCGCGCGCGAGATGCGGGCCTTCGTCGCCGGGGGGGGCCTCGTCCTGGGGGTCTGCAACGGCTTCCAGGTGCTCCTGGAGGCGGGCCTGTTCGAGCCGGACCGGCGGCCCGAGGAGCGCTCGATCGCCCTCTACGAAAATGCATCCAACCACTACGAGTGCCGCTGGATTCACCTCGAAACACAAGATACGGTGTGTCCGTGGCTCGTGCCGGGCGAGCGGTTCCCCGTCCCCGTGGCTCACGCGGAGGGGCGCTTCGTCGTCCGGGACGACAGCACTTTGAAACGCCTGATCGAGGGTCGCCAGGTCGCGCTCACCTACGTGAACGAGGACGGCAGCCCGCCCGAGTACCCCGCCGATCCCAACGGCTCGGTGCACCACATCGCCGGCATCTGCGACCCGACGGGTCGCGTGCTGGGCCTCATGCCTCACCCCGAACGCAACATCTCGCCACTCAACCACCCGCAGTGGACGCGCCTCCCGAAACGGGAGGAGGGTGAGGGCCTCGCCTTCTATCGCCGCATGGTCGAGACGGCCACCGCGGCACCCGTCTGAACCTCGCAAGCCAAGGGCAAGAACCATGCGCAGACTCCTACTGCCGCTCCTCCTCGTCACACCGTTCCTCTCGGGCTGTTGGATCCTCGCCGTCGGCGCCGGCACGGTGCTGATCAGCCAGGACATCATCGACAGCAACACCTACGTCGCCCAGGTCCAGATGGACTCGCGCACCGTGTGGCTGCAGACCAAGCACACGCTCGGCCTCATGAGCGTCGACCTCGTCGAGGCCGACGAGGACCTGAAGAGCGCCACGGCGACCTACGACGGCGCGCTCGTCCACGTCCAGGTCGAGACGTTCGACATCGGCCAGACGGTCATCCGCGTGAACGCCAAGAAGTTCGGCGTGAACAACGGGGCGATCGCCAGCGAGGTGCTCCGCAAGATCCTGAAGTCGCTCGGCTGACGGCTCGCCTCTTCCTCCCGTTCCGGTTCCGTTCCCTTCCTGCTCTTCCTGTCTTCCTGCTATGTCTGCTTCTGGCCAGGCATGGGCGGCCGCCCATGCCTGACCAGAAGCAGACATAGCAGGAAGACAGGAAGAGCAGGAAGGGAACGGAACCGGAACGGAACGGGAGGGTCGCCCGGCGTGCCTACGCGCCGGGATCAGGCGACGAACCGCTACGGTTCCTCGCACCGCATGTGCGGCAGTAGCCGGACAGGCGGTGGACGTGGCTCACCACCCGGAAGCCGAGCTTCTCCGCCGCGAGCCGCTGGAGCTCCTCGATGCGCTCGTCGCGGAACTCTTGGATCTTGCCGCAAGCGAGGCAGACCATGTGGTCGTGGTGGTGGTGCCCGAGTACGTGCTCGTACATCAGTTCGCCCGTGCCCGTGTCGAGGGACTCGATGAACGCGCCCTTCACCAGGACGTCGAGCGTGCGGTAGACCGTGGCGCGCGAGACGCGCGGGCCCTCCTCTTCCCGTAGCCACGCGTACAGCCGCTCGGCGCTGAAGTGTTCGTGAGTGCTGAAGACCCGGTCGAAGATGCGTCGGCGCTGCGGGGTGACCTTGAGCGAGCTCTCACGGAGGAACTGCTCGAAGCGCTTCTTGATCGTGGTCTGTTTCACGAGGTGCCCGGCGTCGGTGGGTGCGGTGGGTAGAACCGCGCCAGACGCTCCGGTCCAACACCGGCTCCATACAACGCCCTCAGCACCCAGTTGCGCATCGTACAGCGCAAGGCGCCCTCGTGCTGCCAGCGGCGAGCGGAGACCGAGAGCCGCGCCTCGGCGAGGTACCGCACGCGACAGCGCCGGCGCAAGCGCCGCGAGAGCTCGACGTCCTCGAACATCCCGATGGACCGGAAGCCGCCGAGCGCGTGGTACAGATCGCGCCGGACGGCGAGGCCCGAGTCGCCGAGCACCATCCCGCGCCGCGAGCGCGCGTTCGCCGCGGCCTCCACGAGCCGGTAGAACGCGCCCGGGGCCGCGATCCGCTGCCGCATCGCGGTCGCGTCCAGCACGGGATCGGCGAAGGCGCGCCGCAGGACGGCGAGCGCGCCGGGCTCCGGAACGCAGTCGGCGTGCAGGAACAGCAGGACGTCGGCCGTGACGCACTCCGCCCCGGCGGCGAGTTGAGCGCCCCTCCCGCGCGGCGCCGCGACCACGCGCGCGCCGTGCTCGCGCGCGAGGGCGCCCGTGGCGTCCCCGCTCCCCCCGTCGGCGACGACCACTTCGTCCGCCCGGTCGGGCGCGTCGACGTCGGCACCGAGCAGCCGCGACAGGAGGCGCGGGAGACGCGCCACCTCGTCGAGCGTCGGAATCACGACGCCGATGGCCACGGGGCTGAGGAGGCCGAGCGCGGCCGACACGTCAGAGCTCGTGCCCTTCTCTGGCCCTGGCGGGCTGAGCGGGAAGTGATCGCCGTCCGATGTCCCGACGGCAGAACTTGCCGTCCCAGTCGATCACGTCGAACGCGGCGTACGCGCTCTCGCGCGCCGCCTCCATGTCCTCCCCCAGCGCGGTGACGCAGAGCACCCGGCCGCCGTTCGTGACGACGTCCGTGCCCTCGGAGCGCGTCCCCGCGTGGAAGACGACGACGTCCGTCCGGCCCTCCGCGGCCTCGAGCCCCACGATCCGGTCGCCCTTGCGATACTCGCCCGGATAGCCCTCGGATGCGCCGACGACGCCGACGCAGGCCCGCGCATCCCACGTGGGTGTATCGATCGAGTCGAGCTTGCCCTCGGCGGTCGCTAGGAGCATCGGCACGACGTCGCCGGCGAGGCGCCGCATGAGGACCTGGCACTCGGGATCGCCGAAGCGCACGTTGTACTCGAGCAGCCGCGGACCGCTCTCCGTGATCATCAGCCCGCAGAAGAGCACGCCGCGGAAGTCGATGCCTTCCTGACGCATCGCATGGATCGAGGGCACCAGTATGCGCTGCTCGATCTGCTTGTGGGTGCGGCGCGTCAGCCCTTCGACGGGGGAGTACACGCCCATCCCGCCGGTATTCGGCCCCGTGTCGCCAGCCCCCACCTGCTTGTGATCCATGACCGGCTCGAGGATGAGGATCGTGCTCCCGTCGGTGATCGCGAAGACGCTCGCCTCGATGCCTTCCAGGAACTCCTCGATGAGCACCTTCACGCCGGCCTTGCCGTGCCGCCGCTCCTCCATGATCGCGTCGATCGCCGCGCAGGCCGTGCGCGAGTCCTCGCAGATGTACACGCCTTTCCCCGCCGCGAGCCCGTCCGCCTTCACGACCTGCGGCCAGCTCTGGCAACCCCGGACGTAGCCCTTCGCGAGCCCCGAGCGATCGAACGTGCGGGAGGCGGCGGTCGGAATCCGGTGCCGCTCGATGAGGTCCTTGGCGAAGCTCTTCGAGCCCTCGAGCCGCGCGCCACTCGCCCCGGGCCCGAAGGTCGGAAGCCCCGCCTCCCGCAGCCGGTCGGCGAGCCCGGCACAGAGCGGATCCTCCGGCCCGACCACGACGAGCCCGACGCGCTCCTCACGCGCGAGCGCGATGATCCCGTCGATGTCCGTGGCCGCCACGTCGACATTGCGCCCCACGCGCTGCGTACCCGCGTTGCCCGGGCAGGCGAGCACCTCCTCGACGAGCGGCGATTGGGCGATCTTCCAGCACAGCGCATGTTCGCGCCCGCCGGATCCGACGACGAGGACCTTCATGGTGTGTCTGTGCGCCTGCGTTTTCCTGACCGTGGTCGTGCGCACCCTAGCGCCAGGGCGGGGAGAGCGAAAGGGGAAGCACCCCCCCCAGCAGCTGAAGTCGCGTCCGGCTCGCCCCCGGGCCCCGCTTGCGGTAGTCTTGCGGGCCGGGGTGTACCTCAGTTGGTAGAGGCGTAGCTTTGGGTGCTACGAGTCGTGGGTTCGAGTCCCATCACCCCGACCACTTCCAGTCAGTCCCTGACTTCCACGACGACCCGGCGGGCCCACTCGGGGCACTCCCGCAAGTAGGCGTCGATCATCGGCCGGCGGCGCAGGAAGTAGCGCACCAAGCCGCCCTGGTAGAGCAGGGTGACCGCGATGAAGGTCGAGTAGATGATCGCATTCACCGAGTCGGTCAGCGCCGCCACGTCGATCCCCAGGGCGCTCGTGTCACCCAGCAGCTCGGCCAACTCATCCCCGCTCGCGCGCAGCACGGTGAGCTGGAGCATGCAATACACCAGGATGCCGGCCATGAGCAGCAGCTCGTTGCGCGCGAGGAGTCCCGGCGCGGCTGGATCCGCGCGGGCGAGCCGCCGCGACGCGCGCACCTCCACGAGTCCCGTCGTCGTGAGGATGGCCCCGATCGCGAAGTCAGCCGCGTCGAGGCCCGGAAGACTGAGGAGCACGCCGAGGACGCCGAAGATCAGCAGGCCCAGGCCGTTCTTGCGCCCCAGCGCGGCCGCGCGCGCGATGGGACGGAGCAGCTCCGCGGCCCGGTGGAGTTGCTCGTGCTCCTCGGTGCTCATGGTTCTCGACGACATCGGGTGCCCTCCGACGGGCTTCGTGCTCGAACTGTCGCGTCGGAGGGCCGCGTTGCAACCTACGGCCGGAGCGTGACGTGCGCAACGGTGTACCATGCGCCGCAGGTGCTCGACCGCAACGACAACGGCGTGCGAGGCGAGTGCAAGGCGCGCGATCCCTGTGCTCCGGTCGTTCGTCTCCAGAGTCGAGAGGCGACAAGAATAGAATCGTCCGACCGCGGTCGGACTGCATCGCCATGCTGCCAGGACATCTGAGCACTGTTGCGCGACATGGCCGCACTGCCCTGGAGGCGGCCCATGACAACCGGCGCCCCGGGCCCCCGAGGTCGCAGAGAACGGGCGCATCAGCTCTACGCGGGCTACCCAGCCAAGCGGCGCGGCGGCGAAGAGGTCGGCCTCCTATCGTTCATCGGCGCCACTCCGAGCCACGAGCTGCAGGGCATTCGCCGAGCGATTCGTGCACTCGACCCGGGCGAAGCGGACCCCGGGCCCCTTCACCGCACGGGAACGAGGTGCGGGATGGATCTTGCCGATCGACCGGTACCCACTTGAGCAATTCCAAGAATGGGGTACAGTTACTTTGGTCCCTGCGCCCCCCCCTGCTCCACTCGTCCACTCGGAACGGCCGGCGCCAACCTGAGCACGCGGGAGGAGAGAGTGACGGCGCTGTCCCGGGCTGGTGACTGTCCGCCGTAGCGCGGAGCAGAGAGAGAGAATGAGAGCGTGTGGCAAGAGAGCTGTTGAGCTTTCTGTCTCATCATGATTCGAGCACCTAGAGCTTTCTTGTGGTGCAGGGATCTTCGAACAGTCCCTCGCGGCAAGGTGGAAACGGCGCAAGGCATTCCGGCCCGCTTGCCGAGCTGGGATTGACGAGCGATGCATGCCGCCCATCCCATCGTCCAGGCACGCAGCTCGGCGGCCATCGTCGTGGTCGCAGCAGTGCTCTGCTATGCCTCTTGCGGCGGGGGTGAGTCCCGGTCGAGCCTTGTGGCTGGGTGCAATGGTGCGATCGGGGACTTCGTATGGCTCGACTCGAACTGCGACGGCATCCAGGACGAGGATGAGCCGGGCATCGCGAATGTGATGGTCTTCCTCGAGCTCGTGGACAGGAGCGGCGGGATCCGGGAGGAGTTCACGGACTCCGACGGGCACTACGAGTTCAATGGCCTGTGCGCCGGCACCTACGTCGTGTCGTTGGACGCCGGCTCGCCGCTCGACGGGCTCGCGCCGTCGCCCTGCGAAGTCGGCGACGACCCCGAGGTGGACAGCAACTGCAGCCCGTCGACGGTCGTGCTCGTCGAAGACGGTACGGTCGACAGATCAGTGGACTTCGGCTTCGGATTCTGCGGGAGCATCGGGGACTTCGTGTGGCTCGACTCGAACTGCAATGGCATCCAGGACGAGGACGAGCTGGGGATCGCGGGCGTACGAGTCCG
>SMVB01229836.1_pt1 | contig 13365 bp, 22 predicted proteins | sample 2456461 | NCBI WGS metagenome assembly SMVB01 (sample SAMN11095934, study PRJNA526329) | marine sediment metagenome | biome: Marine sediment; feature: Surficial sediment; material: Deep marine sediment; isolation source: Hadal surficial sediment | place: Pacific Ocean | collected 2014-05 | depth...
CAAACACCCGATGAGATTTATAAGCTCTCTCATCTTCAAAGACCCGGCGCTGAAGATCAGAAGTACGCGGCCGTAGCATCAACCACTGAGTGATCGTTTCACTGTACCGCAAACCTGTCCAACACAATGGGACAAGCGAACTATTCCTTACTTCCTTAATATCCAAACATCAGAAGAGGTCCATCATGCCTATTTGGGTTGATGCTGATGCATGCCCTAAGGTGATTAAAGAGATTTTATTTCGGGCTGCGGAACGGACCGCCGTGCAGGTGACGCTTGTAGCGAATCGACTCCTGTATACCCCATCCTCGCCTTATATTTCAGCCATCCAAGTCGCTAATGGATTCGATGTGGCTGATTCGGAAATTGTCAAAAGACTTGAAGCCGGAGACTTGGTGATTACGGCTGATATTCCTTTAGCCGCTGAAGTTATTGCCAAAGGTGGGCATGCGCTTGATCCACGAGGTGAAATGTATGCTGCTGACACGATTCAAGCCAAGTTGACGATGCGGGATTTCATGGAGACACTCCGGGCCAGTGGTATTGAGACGGGTGGACCACCTGCCCTGAGCAATCGGGATCGGCAATTATTTGCCAAGCACCTGGATCACTATCTTACGTCGCTCACACAGCACGAGAAGGAATAAAACCAAGATGGGCTTTTGACTGTTTTGGTGCAGACGACATACAAGAGTACAACATCATCGAAATCATTGAAAAGGAGTGTTTATGCAATGTCCATGTGAAAGTGGAAAGACCTTCAAGAAATGTTGTGAACCGTTTATCACCGGAATGAAGCAAGCCGAAACGGCTGAGCAACTCATGCGGGCCAGATACTCGGCCTATACTCAAGTGGAGATGGACTTTATCGAGAAGACGCATGATCCCAAGACCAAAGACGAAACGGACATGGCGGCCAATCGCAAATGGGCCGAGTCCACCAAATGGACGGGTTTGGAAATTCTTGAGACCACACAGGGCGGCGTAGACGATGAGGTTGGCACGGTTGCCTTTAGAGCCACCTTTGAATCCAACGAAGGCATTCAAGATCACCAGGAACTGAGCCTCTTCCGCAAAGAAGAGGGTACGTGGTATTTCGTTAACGCCACCGATCCAACAAAACAGCCGATGATCCGCACTGAACCCAAAGTAGGCCGGAATGATCCATGCCCCTGTGGCAGCGGCAAGAAATATAAAAAATGCTGCGGGAACAAATGAGGTTATGAAGAAGTGGCTTCGCCCTGCCAGAGCATGTCGTATCCCAGTTCCATCGTGTCGGAACACATGTCTGCCACGGCCGCAAAAGCCTTACTGAAAACTTCGTCGGCATGCGATTGTTCATGCTCTTCGAAGGACCGCCAATACGTGATGATCACGTAATGTTCATCAGCCGTCTTGGCTTTATTGAGAGAACCCTGCTCCGAAACAAACCCCGAAAACTTGCAGACCTGTCCAGCGATAAAGCCGCCTTTGTCTCCACTATAGGTTTGCCTCACCACCATACACATTTCACCCACAGCCATTTCGAGCTGATCGAAATTCACACCAGGTTTGAGCTTTACCGTGTTAAATAGCATTTTCGCCCCGAATGGAATGGTAATAGGACCAAACATCATCACCTCCTGGTAAAGACAATGAGCCTGGACAGGCCACCGTGATCGCAAGTCAGTCCAAGCAACATGAAAATTTGTAGATTATCTTATGGATTCTGGAGAAAAAGGTCCAATCCCACACTGAAAAACTCCCACTCAATGCTGCTCCCCCCCCCTCTTTCACCTTGGCCAACAAAGAATTTCTCTAGTCCCACCCGGGGTCTTCCGATATATGTCGTGGGAGAGAAACATTCTGCTAGGATTGGTATACTTCTCTCAATAGCCCACTCTATCCTTTTCTGTACTCTCGCTCACGACATAAGGAGGAGCTATGTTTGTCAGTAACATTGAAGACATTCCAGGCAAAACCATCACGACCTGCTATGGCATTGTGTCCGGCAGTACCGTCCGGGCCAAACATATCGGACGCGATATTTTCGCCAGCATTAAAAATATTTTTGGCGGAGAACTGAAAGGCTATACGGAACTGTTAGGCGAATCGCGAGATCAAGCCTTGGATCGGATGAAAGCGCAGGCCCGGCAACTTGGCGCCAATGCCATTGTGAACGTCCGCTTTTCCACTTCATCCATCGCCGCTGGAGCGGCAGAAATTTATGTCTACGGCACAGCCGTCACGGTGGAATAGGATACAATGGATAGCTTCACAATTTTTCTCATTTTACTCACCCTCGGGTTTGTCTTCGGGAAATTAGCTGAGAGCCGACATTACCGTTCCATCCACGCCAGGGAAGAAATGTTCCTTCATATCCCCACAACTTCCTGCAAAAAACCAATGGGGGACCGCGCATCAATCGGGCAAGCGCAATTGGTGTATGGTCATGTCGTCATCTCCATCGATTATTTCAAACAAGTGCTAGCCGGATTACGGAATTTCTTTGGTGGAACCATTCAGTCCTACGAAACCCTCTTGGATCGCGCCAGACGCGAAGCCGTACTGCGCTTAAAAGAGAGCTGCCCCACAGCCAATGAAATTCTCAATCTTCGCATTGAAACCGCTTCCATTTCCAAAGGCGGCAGTGGTGATCGGGTCAGGTCGGTCGAAGTGTTAGCCTACGGCACCGCCATCTACTATCAGCAAGCCGCTCCGCCGCGTCCTCTCCAGTGAACTACCAACCCTCCCTTCCCGAACACAACGACAATGTGTCGCATCAACACCCCTTTCGTGAATGTATCGTGCTCATCACTGGCGTTCTCGTCTTCGTGGGCATCGGATATTGGGTCCTTGGATTATTTGTAGATCACGCCGTCGATTACCTCTCCCCGGAACAAGAAGCCCAGCTCTTTGCCAATGTTCATATCAATTGGGATTTCGGAGAAGAGTCGATGCCCGCAGAACAAGCCACACTCCAAAACCTTATTGACTCTCTCAAGCCCTGCCTCTCCTTGCCCTACCCGATTACCGTCAGTCTCGTACAATCAGACATGGTCAATGCCATGGCAGTGCCCGGCGGGAAGCTGGTGGTGTTCTCGGGTCTCTTAGATTCGGTATCCTCCACCAATGGTCTCATGTTTGTCCTGGCCCATGAGCTCGGACATTTCAAAAATCGAGATCACCTGCGATTAATGGGAAGAGGCCTTATCCTGAGTATCCTAGCCATGTTGGCCTTCGGAGGAGAGTCAGGGATTTCCGATATCCTCGCCTCCACCATCAACCTGCGCACCGCCAAATATTCCCAAAGTCGGGAAAGCCAAGCCGACCAGACCGCCCTGCATGCCCTTCAATGCCACTTTGGGCATATCGGCGGCGCCACAGAACTCTTTGAACACCTCAAATCTCAAGAAGACAACGGTGACATGACGGTGCTCCACTATTTTTCCACTCACCCCGAACTCCAACAACGTATCGATGATCTTCACCGCCTCTCCCAAGAACTGGGGTTTTCTGAAATGAAAGCGGAGAAGTTGGCTCTCTAAAACAGAAGCAGGGTGTTGGACTTCGCTCCGCTCACTCCAACCTACGCAAGACGTTCATTGACAACAGAAGAAAGATGGCACTAAACGTTTTGTTGGTCCAATTGACCTTTCTGCCCCAAGCCTAGCGTACCCGTCATTGCACTATAGGCGTCATTCATCGTAATCTTTTGTCATCTACTGTCACCCAATAAAGAGGTCATCATGGCAACAATACAAAAAAGCTTACGCATACCCAAGGAGATGGCTAAGCCCATTGAAGAAATGGCCAAAGCCTGCGGCCGAGACTTCTCCTCGATGGTCAATGAACTCGTGAGTGAAGCCGTGAAAATGCGACGGTGTCCGGGGATTATCTTCGTCGACGGGCCTTCAGGACGACGCGCTCATATTACCGGAACCGGGCTTGACGTCTGGGAAGTCATCGCAGTCTATAAAAGCCTCAACCAGGACGACACCCGCCTACAGAAATCCTACCATTGGTTAAAAACGACTCAGCTACGTTCAGCCCTCGGCTACTACACAGCCTATCCCCAAGAAATTGATGAACGCATTGAATTCAATCAGCACTGGACTCAGGAACAGCTCGCCCAGCAGCATCCATCCTTAGTTATGAAGCGAGTATGAAGTTTTATCTCGATGAAGATCTGAGCCAGAAGATTGCCGAACGACTTCGTGCGCAAGGTATTGATGCCGTGAGTGCCCATGAAGCCCAAGCAGAAGGCTTCTCAGATGCCCAGCAACTTGAAAAAGCCAGCCGATAAAAGCGCTGCGTCGTCACCAGAAATCGGAATGACTTCATTGCCCTGACGCTCCAGGCCTACCATACACAACAACCACATCATGGTATCTTAATCGTGCCGTATAGTTTCCCTGGTGATCAGTTCACTCGCCTAACAAAAGCCCTCGCGAACTATGCTGCCACGCACCCCCAAGGCCTACCACCTTACACCATAGATTTTTTGTAAGTGAATGCAGTTGAAGGCATTGATTTCTTCTACACTTTTATGATCCAACAATCCCCTGGGCAGATCAAACAGGAAGCTATCATCTTTATTCCAAAGTAGAAACTTGCCCCAATGGCGCAAAACTTCTGATAGGTCCCCATCACCCTCAACTTAGGGTTCGCGAAATAATAACTTCCCAGAATTCGCGCCCAGATTTGGGGCAGATTGGGTCGATCTGAGGGAGCACAACCGCAAGCGTCGCAAGGTCGACGTTGAGGATTGTGCGAGTGAAGAGCGGCTCAAGATGGGATGGGGAAATGGGAAGTTATTATTTCGCAAACCCTTAGGACACTCACCTTGGCGATATCGTGGAATAGAATTATCAATGACTTGAATCATGAGTTGGCCCAGCTCACGTTCAATGATCCAGTAAAGACTATCTATAATCCGCTGGAGTATGCCCGTCGAGCACACGATCAATTCATCCGGCGATTTGGTGCCGGCACGAAAGAAGCGATCTTTTTGGGCATGAATCCTGGTCCCTATGGAATGGCCCAAACCGGCGTGCCATTCGGCGAAATTGCACATATCCGGGATTGGCTCGAGATCAAAGGTCCTATTGATCGCCCTCAGATAGAGCATCCCAAACGACCCATTCAGGGATTTGATTGCCCTCGAAGTGAAATCAGCGGAAGACGTTTGTGGGGATTTTTCAAAGAAAAATTCGGCGAACCCGAGGCATTCTTCAAACGTTTCTTCGTCGTCAACTACTGTCCTTTGGTCTTTATGGAAGAGAGTGGCAAGAACCGAACTCCGGATAAACTTCCCGCGAATGAGCGTGCAGCCCTTTTTGAAATCTGTGACCTCGCCCTCGTCCGCATTGTCGATCGCCTTCAGCCTCACCTCATTATCGGCGTGGGCCGTTTCGCAACCGAGCGAGCAAAAGTCGCTCTTCGTAAGCATCCCGTTTCTATTGGTACAATCCTACATCCAAGCCCTGCCAGTCCAGCGGCCAATCGTGGGTGGGCGGAAACTGCGGAGAGACAACTCCAAGCCCTGGGTATTCGCCTTCCCTAACCACTCACCATCACAGAAAGAATGAGAGACAAAGGCCTGAGGGACACAATATCGAGGAGTTAAGTTGAAATGGCGATTTTACGTGCATATACTCCTATTGTCATGACAAACACATCTTCAAATTTCGCACAATACCTGGAACCTGCCCAAGGATGCATGTGTTTTCATATTCGGAAATCGGCACGAGCCATTACCCAACTTTATGAAGACGCCTTACGGCCCACCGGTCTTCGAGCGACTCAATTCACTCTTTTGGTGGCAAGCAGAGTGATGGGGACAGCAACCATCAACGATCTTGCCAAGGGCTTAGTCATGGACCGCACAACGCTGACCAGGAATCTACGGCCTTTACAAAAGCAAGGGTTCATTCGAATCCTGCCCGGCAAAGACGATCATCGAGAGCGAGAAGTGACGTTGACTCTTGTCGGGCAGGAAATCCTTTCTGAAGCCCTTCCTTTGTGGGAAACTGTTCAAGGGACCCTGATTGACGCATTAGGGCAAGGACGAGTGACAAGGCTGTTGAAAGATTTGTCGGTTACAGTGGATTTGGCAACAAGAGGATAAGTTTTATGACTTTAAGTGTATATACACTTATTATGGAGGAACTCATGTCATTACTCACCGAACGTCCCATGGTTGGCACTCAAGCACTTTCCTCCCTACCACATCACCCTTCATCTGATGCGTCGAATAAAATTGGCAAAAACTAGACACGTCTTGGCTGCGCCAGCTGTGTCTGAAGGCGGGAGCCGATGATGTGGGATTCGTCGAAATTAATCGACCGGACATTCTCCACGCCTTTGCCCACACCAAAACCTTGATCAGCTTTGTGGTTCGAATGAATCGTGCTCCTATTCGAAGTCCATCCCGCTCAGTGGCCAACCTTGAATTTCATCACACAGGAAACCAGGTCAACAATATCACTCGAACCATCGTGAAGCACCTGGAGATTCAGGGCATTCGAGCGCTTAATCCTGCTAAGGGTTTTCCTATGGAAATGGATCTTTTCCCGTGAAAAATTTTGGTGGTCTCCCATAAAACCATCGCAGTGGCTGCCGGGTTAGGACAGATGGGAATCCATCGGAATGTGATCCATCCGAAGTTTGACAATTTCATTTTACTCGGAACTGTGCTGATAGAGGCCGAGATAACCACTACCAACATTCCCATCGACTATAACCCCTGTTTGGAATGCAAACTCTGTGTGGCAACATGTCCGGTCGGTGCCATCAGCTCCGATGGACACTTTAATTTTTCGGCCTGTTATACGCACAATTACCGCGAATTTATGGGAGTGTTTACCGATTGGGTTGGAAATATCGCTGACAGTGGCTCCGCCAAACAGTATCGCCAGAAAGTCACGGACGCGGAGTCATCCTCGATGTGGCAAAGCCTCTCTTTCGTGGCAAACTATAAAGCGGCCTACTGCATAGCAGTCTGCCCTGCCGGAGAAGATGTCATTCCGCCCTTTACCACAAACCGTAAAGAATTTGTGAATGACGTGGTCAAACCGCTTCAACGTAAGCAAGAAACCCTTTATGTCATACCCGGATCGGATGCCGAAACCTATGCTGCGAAACGTTTCCCGAACAAAGTCATCAAACAGGTAGGCAACAGCTTACGCCCGCGCTCCATTCAACCTAAAACGGCAGTTGGGCGCGAAAAAGCTGCACAACCCCTTTACGGGCCGGGAAACTGAGCATGCCACAATCATCATTCAGAACCAAACATTGAAAGTCTTGAAAGCTCACCATGGCACAACAGACTTTCATGTGATCGCTGATAGCCGGACCTGGTTGGGGGTTTTAGCCAAAGAGCGCAATCTGATATGGGCATTGCTCACACGAAACATCCGCATCAAAGGTTCATTGAAACTCTTTCAAGCCTTTGCCCGTTGCTTTCCAAATTAGAACGGGCTGAAAAAGTACCACATCATTTTCGATTGAGCATAAGGCAATATTTGAGCATGCTGTAAGCGTCTGCCAAGCATTGACAAATACATCGAAAACTTCGAAAATCGTCCAAGCACCGGTGCTCTGATTTTCACTGTACGTGAAAAGACAAGAAACAGAATCCCTCTTCTAGAAGGACGGACATCATGGGAAATTCTTATCAAGGTCGGCACAAAGTGCGACGACTCCAACAACCCGCAAGCAACAAAACGGCTAACGAAATACTCAAAGAACTGCGTCCCAAACCTTCCCCTTCCAGTAACAGCGCCTACCGGGAACAATCTCTAAAAATGTACGGGCTCATCTGTGCCAAGTGCGCAAGAGAGTTCGACTTCAAGACGAGGCACCTGCTGACGGTGCACCACAAAGACGGGAATCACCACAACAATCCCCCGGGCGGGTCAAACTGGGAAAACCTGTGCACGTACTGCCACGATGATGAACACAGCCGGGGACTCCTTGGTGATTATTTACGGAAGGCCAAAGAGGACAAGCCTTAGGGAATCAGGCTACAATGATACAAAACAAAAGAATAGAACACATGACTTGACCGTGAATGCATATATCGGGAGGCGGATTATTGTATGCTGAGAAAAGAATCACTGAAAGGGATGCATGGGATCTATGTAGTCGTTGAGGACGTGGGCCCGGAACTGAGGGGGGTGTTGACTCGAAGTGAGTTACGAAAACGAGTGGAGAAGCACCTTCGGACTGCGGGCATTCGCCTTGTCAAGGAACTCGAGGCGGCCAAATTGCCCGGGGAGCCCTATTTGTATGTCAATTTGGCAGCTCTTCCCTTGGGTCCCAAGCGCTACGCCTGTCGGATTGATATTGAAATGCACCAACTCGTTGCCCTAGCTCACAACTCTGCCAAGGGACATGCCATTACCTGGGAACAAGGCATCGTGACAGCAGGTGGCGTCAAAACCCTTTGTGACAATGTTGACGAACTCGTCTTCGATTTTATTTATGATTATCTCGCGATGAATCCCGATGAGTAACGCATCGACCAATGTCATGACCATTCAGGCGCTCCTTCATGCATTGAAGGCTCCTCCTATTCCATTGTCCCCTTCTCACCTACGTCCTCTCACCTCTCCACAGAGATATCCTCTGGAGATGAATGACTGTTGTGCCGTCAGGATTCCTTGAATCACTCTGGTGGAGATTTGACGTTCGTATGCCAATCATGAGAAAAAGACTTTTGTATATACATCGTCACGACTCCGGCATTGAAACTGCAGGCTATCCTTACATAATATCCGAAGCATTGGAAGATCACGCATGATTGGCCCCTGCAAGCCTTCGACCTTCAGTCTCTCCACCTGAGTCGTGACCATACATCTAACCTAAAAGGAGAACTCTCATGGCGAAAGCGCGTGCCCGTCACATTTTGGTTTCGACTGAAGAAGCATGTACAAACTTGAAAGCACAGATTGAGGGCGGAGGAGATTTTGTGGCTCTCGCCAAGGAACATTCCACCTGTCCATCAGGCAAACAAGGGGGAGATCTCGGTGAGTTTGGTCCCGGTCAAATGGTGAAGGAATTTGATGCCGTGGTATTTCATGAGGAAATTGGCAAAGTCCATGGCCCTGTCAAAACTCAATTTGGCTATCACCTTCTTGAGATCACCAGCCGCACCCCATAAATCGTTCAATCTTCACTGGACAAGGGCATCGTTTTTTAGTTATGTCCTTGTCCTGCTCCTCTTAGAACTTGAGAGAAAAGAACTTCAACAGGATAGGAACCTTCATTTATGAAACTGTCCGACCTGTCTCAAAAAGAATTTAAAGAACTCATCAATGGCATCGTCGATGATCGTCTCTGCGAACTATTGGGAGACCCCGATCTGGGCTTACCCTTGGACGAAACCGTTCGGGCCCGATTAAAAGAATCATTAGCCTCATCAGAACGCATGACCGGGGATGAGATCGCCGAGAAACTCAACCTCCACTGGTAACCCGCTATGCCATGGTATCGCGTGACCTACCTGCCTACCGTGCTCAACGACCTGCGTGCCACGGAACAGTCCATGGCCCAACGCCTGCTGGATAAAACCAAATGGCTGGCTTCCAATGTGGGCAACCTTCGCCATAATCCTCTGCACCCCGACTTACCAGGCATGATCCAGTACGCGGTTGATACCTGGCGCATTCTCTATTCCATTGATCGGGACGATCATGTCGTCGTAATTCATCGTGTATGTACCCGAGGCGAATTGTATCGACGCATGCATCACTCTTGATCATCAGCATTCGCTGACAACCATCCAGGCTGTCTCCTTTTGTCCATTTGCATATTTCACTTCCATGGCAAATACAGGCCTAAGAGGAAACAGCCATCATCAACCGGAGGGAATGTTCAAAAAAGCATGCCCTGAGTCTTTCCGAAGGGTCCGTCCAGACCTGTCCTGAGCGGAGTCGAAGGAAAGGCCGCAGCCCTTTTGGCACACGGCGCATACATGGAAGACGTGAGCACGGCAAAAGGGCGAGAACGCCGCTGGCGGCTTTTTTCAACATTGTCTGAAGTCATTTCCCTGAACTGACCTATGTCTGTTAAAAAAATACAATCAGCATTCCACAAGATCTATGGGCTGTTTTTAAAGATTGTGCTTCAGGTCGCCTTCCTCACGATCACCTTGCTCATCACTCACCCTCAGCCACTCATGGGAAACGGCTCCCCGCAATTCGTGTTTGAAGCCCCGGAAGCTTTGGAACCATTCGTCGCCCGCCTGAAGGAGATCAATCCACAATCCATTCAACGTACGAAGGACTTTTTGGGCATCCAATATCCCGGGCCACCCATTCGAGTCATACTGGCGCCAAACGATTCTCCTCCCGCACAGCGCGCACCAGAATGGATGTCAGGCTACGCACTAGGCCATGCCTCCATCATTGTGCTCCTCACTGACCGTGTCATGACCTACCCGAATCATTCACTCAAGGATGTCTTCATGCATGAGGTCAGCCATATCCTGACCCACCGGGCTGCAGGTGGACAGCCTCTGCCTCGATGGTTTGATGAAGGATTGGCGATGATGGCCGCTCGAACGTGGAACTTGGAAGATCGAGCCAGATTAGTGTGGGCGATGGTCTCAGGCACCCGAGTCTCGCTGGATGAATTGAATGTGCTCTTTCGCAAAGACGAGACCTCTGTCCGACGTGCATATGTCCTCGCCTATGCCTTTACCTTAGATCTCTTGGAACACACGAGCCGGGACGTGCCCAAACGTATCATGGCACAGGTCAAGCAAGGCATGCCATTTCCTGAAGCCTTTGCGCAAACCACCTTCATGACACTACCGCAAGCGGAAGAAAATTTTTGGAACCGGCAAACCATCTGGAATCGCTGGCTCCCGGTCGTCACCAGTTCAGGGATGGTCTGGCTCGCAATCACGTTCCTGGCATTTTGGGTGTTCAAAAAACAGCGAAGAAGAACCGCCGCCATCAAGCAACAATGGAGAGAAGATGATTGGGATCTATGAAAAATACTACCAATACGGCCAACTCCACAATCTTCGCCACCTCCCCTTTGATAACTTTGATAAGAGGAGGTGGGTTAGAGTCTTCCATATGGGAACAATCTCTAACATCACACAGATGTCCAACTTCATTTAAATTTCGATTCACCTTAAAAGGAAACACGTCATGCCTCAAAAACTCAAAGACAAAGTCGCTGTCATTACCGGCGGAAATAGCGGAATCGGCTTGGCCACAGCCAAATTATTTCAGGCTGAAGGGGCTAAGGTGATTATTACGGGAAGAAGGACGGAGGCCGTGGAAGCGGCAGTTAAAGAAATTGGAGGGGCAAGTGTCGGTTTCGTATCCGACACCGGAAATCTCAATGACATAGCAAATCTGTATCAGCAGATACACGAGACGACGGGAAAAATCGATGTCCTCTTCCTCAACGCAGGCATTGCGATATTCGGTCCATTTGACACCATCGACGAGGCGGCATTTGATGCGATGATGAATGTCAATTTCAAGGGTGTATTCTTCAACATTCGACAAGCCGCGCCACTCCTGAATGAAGGCGCCTCAGTCATTATCAATTCGTCCATCGCCGACCAAAAGGGATTTCCCAACACCAACGTCTATGCCGCGACAAAAGCGGCCGTTCGAAGTCTGGCCAGAACCTTATCTACAGAGCTGCTTGAGAGAAAAATCCGGGTTAATTCTCTCGCACCTGGCCCCATTGATACACCCATTTTCGACAAAGTTGGCGTTCCCGCAGAGGCGGTCCAAGAGATGAAAGAAAGTTTTGCCGGTGAAAATCCCATGAAACGGCTGGGACATCCAGATGAGATTGCCAAAGCCGCGCTATTTCTGGCATCCAATGATTCATCATATATCACAGGAATTGACCTGACCGTCGATGGTGGCATGACGCAACTGTAAGACCTCTGTGAAATTTTCTCCCATGAGACGTCAGATGAAAGTCCTAACGATTACATTCAGGAACACATGTGTTATCTCCGTTGGAATGATTGGTTCGCTCAGAATTTGCGGAAAAGAGAAGTGAAGGCTACGGCTTTTCAAGCTGAAGTTGATCAATCAGGCTTTGCTCACCAAAACCATACGAACGTTATAACTATTCAGAGAGATAGGCTGAAGACTTTTAGGAGCGAATCCTGGGTCATCATCCAACACTTCGGGCATGAAGAAGTGCCCCGTTCCCTTGTCCATCGTCCTCGCCCAGATGGGGACCTAGAGCAAGGACGTCGGAAAGCCGGCCCGAGGGGGATTCCTCATGGCCGACTCCAATCGGCATCCCCGGGTCGTGGAACCTATATCCCGATCAAGCAAGGCTGTATCTGGTGGCCATCATGACTGGCATAGCCGGAAAGTGCTCTCCTGGCGCTTGTCGAATACGATGTAGACCCTTTCCTGCGTTGAGACACTGGAGGAAGCTCTGACGCGGCGTGCCGGACATATGCAACATGGACCACGGTTCACAATTGACGTCGTGTGAATTCACTTCTGTGCGAAAGAACACGAAATCACCATTTCAATGGATGGCAAAGGTCGGTGGATGGATAACATGTGTATCGAACGACTTTGGCAGAGCCTGAAATATGAATGTGTGTACCTGCATGCCTTTGACACTTGTGTGCAGACTCACCACCATATTCGCGCATGACTGAGCCACCAAACACGACCGCATTCGACTTTTGATGGACAAACACCCGATGAGATTTATAAGCTCTCTCATCTTCAAAGACCCGACGCTGAAGATCAGCAGTACGCAGCGTAACATCAACCACTGAGTGATAGTTTAACCTAAAAACAGCAGTTGAATCACGAAAGTCTGCACATGCACCTAGGAAATGGACACATTGACTCATCACCCAAAAGGTGACAACACAATGGGACTAGCGAACTATTCCTTACTTCCTTAATACCCAAACATCATCAGAGGTCAATCATGCCTATTTGGGTTGATGCTGACGCATGCCCTAAGGTGATTAAAGAGATTTTGTTTCGGGCTGCGGAGCGGACCGCCGTGCAGGTGACGCTTGTCGCGAATCGACTCCTGTATACCCCATCCTCGCCTTATATTTCTGCCATCCAAGTCGCTAATGGATTCGATGTGGCTGATTCAGAAATTGTGAAAAGACTTGAAGCTGGGGACTTGGTGATTACAGCCGATATTCCATTGGCGGCTGAGGTCATTGCCAAGGATGGGCATGCGCTTGATCCACGAGGTGAAATGTATGCTGCTGACGCGATTCAAGCCAAGTTAACGATGCGGGATTTCATGGAGACACTCCGGGCCAGTGGTATTGAGACGGGTGGACCACCTGCCCTGAGCAATCGGGATCGGCAATTATTTGCCAAGCACCTGGATCACTATCTTACGTCGCTC
>SMVB01099147.1_pt1 | contig 13363 bp, 12 predicted proteins | sample 2456461 | NCBI WGS metagenome assembly SMVB01 (sample SAMN11095934, study PRJNA526329) | marine sediment metagenome | biome: Marine sediment; feature: Surficial sediment; material: Deep marine sediment; isolation source: Hadal surficial sediment | place: Pacific Ocean | collected 2014-05 | depth...
ATATCTTTCAGCCGGCACCATGGTTATTATTAAGGGTACTATTCTGGCTCTGGCTGCCGGCACGTTCTTATATATGGCTATACTACATGAGCTGGATCACTCCCCTTTAATAAAAGGATGTAGTACTAAAAAGGATTTTTTACTCATGATTTGGGGTTTCTTAATACACTTTAGTTTGCCATTAATTGGGGCAGCGATCACATGTTGTTGTATAGAACTTCATCTTTATAAATCAATTATAAGAACTTCTAAATTCCAGAGATTCTTCGAAAGGAAAACGTGTAAATTCTTCTTTGCCATCCAGCTCTTCAACACTCTCAGCTCCAAATTCAATCAAACGTGCAATTACTTCCTGAACAACAGTTTCCGGCGTAGAGGCTCCGGAGCTGAGTCCAACAACCATATCATCACTAAACATCTCTTTGTCTAAGTTCTCCGTTCCTTCAATTAAATATGCTTTTTGTACGCCACACGACTTTGCAACCTCTACCAGCCTGTTGGAATTTGAGCTTTCGGGAGAGCCCATAATAAATATCAGGTCAGAATGTTTTGCTAACTGCTTGACTGCATCCTGTCTGTTCTGCGTTGCATAACAAATATCGAGCTTCGAAGGAGCGACGATCTTTGGAAATCTTCTCTTTAGGGTTTCTAATATATCTCTTGTATCGTCTACGCTAAGTGTCGTTTGAGTAGTATAGGCTACTTTTTCAGGATCTGGAATTGTAAGGTTTTCCGCTTCTTCCACCGATTCGACAACTATAACTCTATCGGGTGCTTCACCGCTTGTTCCAATGACTTCTACGTGGTTTTTATGGCCAATTAAAAGTATCGTATAACCCTTATCTGCATAGTGTTTCACCTCACTATGTACTTTTGTTACCAGTGGACAAACAGCATCAACAGACTGCAAACTTCTTTGTTTGGCTTCATGCCAAACAGCCGGGCTTACTCCGTGTGCGCTAAAAATTACTCTGGAATCTTTTTCTTTAATTTCGTCTAATTCTTCGACAAAAACCACGCCTTTTGCCTTTAGCGATTCTACTACTCTTTTGTTATGTACTATTGCATGACGAACATATATAGGAGGTCCATACATTTCCAGAGCGCGTTCCACTATTTCTATGGCTCTATCCACTCCTGCACAAAAACCTCTTGGTTTAGCAACAATTACTCTCATACTCTTATTAATGTTCCTTGAATATTCCTTAGTTTTATATATTTAATATTTTAGAATTTTACTCTAAATTTAGGTCTTTTGGAAATCAATATTATATATTAGTAATTTTAGTAATTAATAGTGGTTATCAGGATGAAGCTAGAGAAATAGCAATAAAATTTCTTTATGATTTTAAACAAAAATATTCAAGAAAATATAATTATGATCTAATACGGAAAATGTTTTCTTTTACACTATAGATTCCGTGTACACCTGTCCTCGAATGTTTTTATCGGGGAGACATCACGGAATGACAGGAAGGTGGTTGTCATACCTGAATGGTTTTATCAGGTATCCATATTTAAAAACACTATAGATTCCGTCTGCAAACATGACGGAATGACTGGCTAACAGATCATCACGGAATGACAAAAAGTGGTCGTCATACCTGAATGGTTGTATCAGGTATCCATATATTTATTTAGAGTATTTTATTTAATGGGAGATCAAACAAACCTAGATAAACCAATTATTCATAATATAGAAGATGTTGATAAGGGAAAATTAATTTATGATATAAAGAAGGTGATTAATTATTATTAATCAGAATGAATATTTTGGCTGAAATGCATTTTTAAATATTTCTATTTCTTCATTTTCTAAATCCACGGAGATTACATCAAACCTGTAATTTCCAAATTCAAGTGTATTTTTATTTATATAGATTGAAGCAGTTTTCCAGAGCCTTTCCTGCTTTCTTTTTGTGACAAACTGTTCGGGACTGCCATAATCACTACTGGACCGGGCTTTTACTTCAATAAAACAGATAGTATCATTGTCGATTCCAATTAAATCGATTTCACCAAATTTGGTTCTGAAATTTTTGCCCAATATTTTGTAACCGTTTTTTTTAATATATTTACAAGCCGTTTCTTCTCCAAAATCTCCTTTGGACTTTTTGTCATTCATATTACCTTTGTTTTTGAACAAGTTAGAAATCAGGTTTAGAAGTTTCAAATAAGTAGTCCTCAGTCAGGCAGTTTTTCTTTTAGTTCGGCGATCTTTGCAAGGGCTTGCAGCGGAGTCATATTATCCAGATCGAGGTTTTTTATCTGTTCTATGAGTTCATTTTCTTTTTTATGTTCTTGTTTGTTCTTAAAAAGATTGAGCTGATCTTCTGTAATATTGCTTTTAATCTTAGATTGAATTTTTTCCAGATTGTACAGAACCTTTTTTGCAGAGCCTATTACTTCGTCTGGGATTCCTGCAAGCTTTGCAACCTCGATCCCGTAGCTATGGCTTGCAGCGCCGGGAAGGAGTTTTCTTAAAAAAACAATCTTGTCATCTATTTCTTTCACGCATACATTAAAATTCTTGATCCTTTGATTGTCTTTGCTCAGTTCAGCAAGTTCATGGTAATGTGTTGCAAAAAGCGTTTTGCTGCCTAAATCATGCAGAAACTCTGCTACAGACCATGCTATGCTCATTCCATCAAAAGTACTTGTGCCCCTGCCGATTTCATCGAGAATTACTAAACTTTTTTCGGTTGCATTTCTTAGGATATAAGCAGTCTCAACCATCTCAACCATGAAAGTTGACTGCCCTTTTGAAAGATTGTCTGAAGCTCCGACACGGGTGAAAATCTTATCTACTACCCCGATTGTAGCCTGCAGAGCCGGTACAAACGATCCTATCTGAGCCATTAATACACAGAGCGCCACCTGTCTTATCAGAGTAGATTTCCCTGCCATATTTGGCCCTGTGATAAGAAGCAGCTGGTTTTCTTTAGTATCTAAATGTATATCGTTTGGAACAAATCTCTCATCTAATAAAGTGGACTCAATCACAGGGTGTCTGGACTCTTTTAATTTTATAAAGTCAGAGTTGTTAATTTCTGGTTTTATATAATTATTTCTTTCGGCAATCTCGGCAAGAGAGCATAAAACGTCTATTTCAGAAATTACCGCAGAAGTCTTTCTTATCCTATCAGATTGTAGTTCTACCTTCTTTCTAATTTGCTCGAATAGTTGCCTTTCCAGTTCCAATATTTTTTCTTCTGCGCCAATCAATTTTTCTTCTTGTTCTTTTAGCTCGGGAGTTACAAACCTTTCTGCATTCACAAGGGTTTGTTTTCTTATATAAGTTTCTGGAACCAGATGGATGTTTGGTTTGGTGACCTCGATGTAATAACCAAAAATCTTGTTATATCCAATTTTTAGAAAATTTATCCCCGTAATTTCTTTTTCTTTTGCTTCGAGCTGCGCAATCCATTTTTTGCCGTGTTTGGTTATATTTCTCAGTTCATCCAGCTGGCCGTTGAATCCTTCTTTAATAACAGGCGGAGTTCTGATTGAGTTTGGAGGCTCCTCAACAATAGATTGTTTAATGATTTCGTAAATATCGTCTAAATTATCCAACTCACCCTCTAACGCTCCAAACTCCGTGGCATCAAAATCTTTGAGAATGGTTTTTATTTCTTTAATAAAAACTATGGAATCCCTAATTGCTCCAAGGTCCCGGGGTTTAGCTGAGCTTGTGGAAATACGAGTTATAATTCTTTCAATATCGGATATTTCTTTAAGGCAGGAGCGAAGATTTCTTTTCAGATTAACATTATCTTTAAGCTTCTGCACTCTGGCCAGTCGTTCATTTATTTTTTCTGAATCAATAAGCGGATAATTAATCCACTGCTTTAGCAGCCTTGCTCCCATGGCCGATAAAGTCATATCTATAACCGACAGCAGCGTTGCAGATTTTGTATCACCCCTAATAGTTTTGAAAATTTCGAGGTTAGATCTTGTGGTTTCGTCAATTTGTAAAAAGTCACTTTTTTCGTAATAAACAGGGTTTTTAAGAGGCGGCATATCGTCAATCTGAGTTGATAAAAGATAATTTAAAAGCACGCCAAGTGAAATAATAGATTCTGGTTTGTTTTCAAGCCTGAAAGGTTGCAGTGTTTTTACACCTAAATAATTTTTAAGTAAATCACTGCAGCTTTCCAGGTCCCATAAGGATTGCTCTTTTTTAGAGAAGATCGGCTTCCAGCTATCATTTGATATGTTCTTAAAATGTTTATAACTATCTGATCCTTCCGGGATCAAAATTTCCCTTGGCTGCAGATTTGCCAGTTCATTTTGTAGCTCCTCAGTGGAGCTAAAAGAACTTGATTTAAGTTCACCTGTAGAAATATCGGCAAACGCAACGGCCCAATTTTCATTGTAGTTTGCCAGGCATGCCAAATAGTTATTTGTTTTTTCTTCAAGGTGTTCGGTATCAAGTATTACTCCCGGGGTAAGCACTTTTACAACTTTTCTCTCTACAATACCCTTTGCTAATTTTGGATCTTCTACTTGCTCACAAATTGCTACTTTATATCCATTCTCTAAGAGCTTGGCTAAATAAGGCTCAGCGCTATGAAACGGCACACCACAGAGCGGCATTGGATTTGACTGCGATTTATTTCTGGAAGTCAGGGTTATACCGAGCACTTTTGATGCGGTTTTGGCATCATCATAAAACATCTCATAAAAATCACCTAGACGAAAAAATAGTATGGCATCGGGGTAGAGCAATTTAATCTTTTTGTACTGACGTACCATTGGTGTATCTGCTATCATGACTTGTGATTATATCAATAAGGTTTATTAACTACAATTTTATATTATTTGGAGATTAAATTTTGGTTGATTTTTTATCGTTAATATTTATAGTCTTATCTGAATTTTTATAATGATTGTAATTTTTTGGAGGAACTGCAATGGCTATGAAAGCAAATATTGAATCTTTTTTAAATAAAGGATATCAAGAGGCTATAAATTACCCTCTATTCGAATCAGTTTGGAACAGAAGATCAAGAAGATTTGGTTTAGGTATGGAACTCAGTGACACCACTCTTGCATATAAATCTGATGCACCCCCAATTCCTCTGGATGAACTCGAAGAAGCACTTCTTGTATGGTCGGGCACAGGGCTTACAGGGCTCTGCCTGGCTGATCTGCCGCCAGAAACCGGAATTGATTTGCTCTGCCAGTGGACAGGCAGAACATGGCCTTCGGCTTGTAATAATCATGGCACAGAACTCTTTTTTACAAACGATGAAGGACTTTATTTTATTGACGTTAAAAAGATGCTTCCGCAAAACCACGAAATCGACATGTTTTTCAAGATGAGCCGTAATCAAAAAATTGAAAGGATTTTGGAACTCTATAGGGAGAGTTTAGTAAAACTCGAAGACGGCAGAGCAGATTTGCCTGACAAAATGCCAGGTCTTTTTGACTTTAACCAGTGGAACACAAACAAACCTGGCACATCTGTTTTTATTCCTGTTACCGATATTACAGAGGAATATATTAATTTATTGCTGCTTTATTGCAGCAATACATATGGATTTACAATTATCGATGATTTAACGGGGAAACCTGCAGGCGTGGAAAAGTGGATTAAGAAGGGAAGATTAAGAGAACAGGTAAAGCTCTCGTTATTTGACCTTGAAGTACGAATTTTAACGGGACTGAACGTAGAACAAGCCTTTATATGTCAGAATATGAGTCTTGCACTGCAGGCGCTTGGGCTTGCCGGGTGGACATTTAGCGGATTTATTCCACGGTTTGCTATGGGCGGTGCACCTGATCTATTTAAGGGACTTGGATTTAGATTTATTCAGCCAAAAAAAGGCGCTATCGATCCTCCGGCTACCGTACCTGTTGGCAGGGACGGAATTTTTGAGGCATATTCACCACCATATTATAAAGATATGAATGAGGCCTTTGATACTTTTTTTGAGCATAAGGCTGAGGCATGGAAATCGGATAAACCATTTCCATATACTGAGCCCGAGAAACACCTTATGAAGGCTCCAAAGCCAACTGAAACAACCAAGGAAATTGTAAAAGATGTATTGAATTATATATATGATACTTACGGAAGATTTCCAGCGTTTGTCGATCCCATGTATATGAGGCTTGTATTCCAGGCTATGCACATAGATATTGGGTTTTATGATAAATACTATCCAAAAGGTTCTTATTCTGATATGCATTTGAACCATTTCAAGATGTTTCATCCCGATATTAAAGATCCTTTCGCCGGAAAAACTAAAAAAGGTAAGAAAGTTGCTGCTTCATCTGTCAAAAGAAAAAGGTAAGAGCATAATTGTAATAGATTTTTGTATTCTTCATGGTAGTATAGATTCCTCGTTTACTCTATTTATATATTTGTTAGGGGTTATTTATTATGAAAAGAACATATCAACCGCATAGGAAAAAGCGTTTAAGAACCCACGGGTTTCGTGAAAGAATGAGTACAAAAGGTGGAAGAAAAGTTTTAAAAAGAAGACTAGCAAAAGGAAGACATAGTCTGACCGTCCAAGCCTGGAAGAAATGAACGCAGTTTCTTCTCAAACTTTCCCTAAATATCTAAGGCTCCAAAACACATTAGATTTTAAGAGAATATTTGCCCATGGTTACAGAGAGAATCTGGAATTCATAAAAATAATTTCTTTAGAGAACAGTTTTGAGTTTCCTCGTCTAGGAATTGTTGCCGGTAAAAAGGACCTTCCTAAAGCGGTTTTAAGAACGAAATTTAAAAGAGTGCTGAGAGAAATCTTTAGAAAAAACAAGCATAATCTGAGCAGCAAGGACTATATTGCAATTTCTACAAAAAAAATTAAAGATGTTGGCAGTTCGTATAGTGGTAAGGACTTTGAAAGGTTTATAGAAGGTATACATTAAAATGCTAAGATATGTGATTTTGAAATTACTGCTGGCTTGTTTAAGCGTTTATAAAGCTTTTTCATTTGTACTGCCTAGTTCGTGCAGATTTTATCCAAGCTGCTCGGCATACTGCAGGCAGTCTTTGGAAAAACACGGAATTTTTAGGGGTATATTTCTTACTTTTAAAAGAATATTGAGGTGCAATCCTCTGAGTTTGGGCGGATATGATCCTATAAAATAATTAAGAGAAACCGGGGATGAATAATAATAAATCAAATTACATAATTTTTTTCGTACTGTCTTTTATAATAATTCTGGGATATTCATATCTATTTCCACCTCCTAAGCCAAAACAAGCAGAACCTTTGCAAACACCAACCGGCGAAGTTCAAAAAGATATTTTTTCCACGATTACTCCACCTGCGAATATAAAAGGGTTCGAACAAGATAACAATTTTAGTAAGCGCAGTAACGTAATTGATCCATTTAAGATCTCAAAAGATCTGATCTCAATTAAATCCAAACTATACAATGGAACTATAGACCCTCTGGGAGCAAGGATAGTCGAATGGAATCTTTATTATTATAATGAAACCACAGATGATGACACTGTAAAATACAACCTTATTAAAGATTCTCCTCCAAGCTTCAATCTTCATGTTGAAACTGATATTGTAAATATCCCAAACCCGATTCCGTTTAGTTATTCAGGATACATGGATATAACGTTAACAGACAGCCCTGTTGAGCTTGAATTTAATTGGCAGTCTGCCGAAGAAGGGATAATCATTTCCAAAACTTATACTATAGATCCCAGTAGCTATTTGATTGCTTCGACGCTTAAAATAGAAAACAAGACAGACAAAACAGTTAACCAAAAAGTTATTGTAGATGCATATAGTAAAAGTTTAAAAGCTGACGGGCAAAGAAAGAGTAAAGAATTTGTAGTGCTTGTTTCTGAAGAAATTAAAAAGGAAGCAAATAGTCCAGAAGAAAAGAAACAATATGATGGAACAATCGGGTGGTTTGGATTTTTGGATAAGTATTTTTTATATACCTTTCTTCCTGAAACCGGAGCGGCAAGCAAAGTAGATTTTTATTCATTAAGCGAGCAGGATTTGGTAAGGGCGGTATATTCTTATCCTAAGGAATCAATATCACCAAATAACGAAGGAATATACAAATCTAAATTGTACCTGGGCCCCCTGGAACTAAATATACTGAAGAAGGCGAGTCCAATATTAGAAAGTGCGATGGATTTTGGCTGGTTTGATTTTTTAGCCAAACCAGTGCTATCACTTCTAAACTACCTAAATAAATATTTTAAAAACTATGGCATATCTATTATTGCTATCACAATTTTGATTAGGCTTGTCTTTCTCCCCTTAACAATTAAAAGTATGGCTTCAATGAAAAAAGTGCAGGTTAAGATGCAGGATCTTAAACCAAAAATTGAGGCGCTTAAAGAAAAATATAAAGATGATAAAGCCCAGCAGAATTCAGAGTTGATGAAACTGTATTCAGCCCACGGGGTTAATCCTCTAAGCAGTTTGGGAGGGTGTCTGCCGATGTTGATTCAGATTCCTGTATTTATTGCACTCTATGAAGTTTTGCTAAATTCAATTGATTTAAGGCATAGCCATTTTTTGTGGATAAAGGATTTATCAGCTCCTGAAGTGCTATTTGATATACCTGGAATAGGTATCCCATTTAGAATATTGCCACTTGCAATGGGAGTTTCGTGGTTTATCTCGCAAAAGATGACACCAATGACAACACCTGGCTCAGAACAAATGGAACTTCAGATGAAAATGATGCAGTTTATGCCTATAATCTTTACGGTTATGTTTTGGAGTTTGCCATCGGGTTTGGTTCTTTACTGGACTGTAAGTAATATACTTTCTGTTGCTCAACAATTATATGTCAACAGGAAGGTTGCCACTCATTAACGGAGGTTCTATACGATGTCTGTCGAAATTGAGGTTGAAGGAAAAACAGTATCAGAGGCTACTATTAATGCCTGTGAGCAGTTAGGAGTTACTAGGAGTCAGGTAGATATAGAGGTTATAAGCGAAGGTTCTAAGGGTTTGCTTGGATTCGGAGGGAAACCTGCAAAAGTAAAAGCTAAGATAATAGAAAGTAATTTAAGTGAGAAGGGTCTTAAAGCTAAGAAAGTATTAGATAATATTTTATCTTACTTTTGCGATGAATATTCAGTAAACCTTAGAGAAACTGCGGATAGAATCAAGCTTGATGTAAAAATGTCTGATAACAGAGGGCTTATTATTGGCAAAAGCGGTGAAATGCTTAAGTCCCTTGAGTTTTTGATTGGAAAGATATCCAGCAGGACTACCGAAAGCGGTAAAACCAAGAGAATATATATTGATATAGAGGGTTATAAAAGAAGAAAAGAAGATTCAATTTCCAAGATGGTTAAAGACTCGGTAAAAAAAGTCAGAAGAAACGGAAAACCTATTACTTTAAATCCTATGTCTGCATATGAGAGAAGGATTACTTATATTACACTGAAACGAGAAAGGGGTATTCGGTACGATACAGAGGTTGAAGGAGATAAAAAAAGGATTACGATTATTCCTGAAAGCAGCAGACAAAGAGCCGAGTAGCTAAATGTCGTTAATAATAAAGATAAAACAATATGTTTTTGGGTGATTAGATATGAGTAAAAGTAAATCGAGTAAATCAGAGGATGAATACTTTGCCAAAGAGGACGCTGAGAAAAAAAAGAGGCTAGAACAGCAAATCAAAGAAGAAACTGCCGAGAAGCGCAGAGAAGAACTAAAAGAAATCTGTTATCTCAAATGCCCTAAATGCGCAGGTGATTTAAATGAAATATTGTTTAGAGGCGTCAAAATAGACAAATGTGCTGATTGCAACGGAGTATGGCTAGATGATGGCGAGCTTACTAAGCTTGCGGGTTCGGAAGAAGGCAATATTGTTAGAGACTTTCTTGGTATGTTTAAGAAGTAACATCTTTTTTTCTTATAGTATGGAAAAAACTTTTTAATATTCTAGAACAATCATCGCGTAAAATATTGTTTATTATTTCCAATTTACAAGCTGCGGGATAGATAGTTTGTAATTTATATAGATTTTCCGTTCCTTGTAATGTGGGATCTTCTGCGCCATAAACCAGTTTAGCTATTCTTGAATTTAAAATTGCTCCCATACACATAAGACACGGCTGCAGTGTGGTATATAATGCAGTACCATCAAGTCTCCACGATTTTATTTTTTTTGAAAGTTTTCTTATAGCAATTAATTCTGCATGTGCAGTTGAGTCAAAACGTTTCTCAATTAAATTGTAGCCTCTTGATAAAATATCGCCACAGCCGCTTACTATTATACATCCGACCGGTACCTCGCCTTGCGACTGAGCCTTTTTTGCCTCTTTTAACGCAATTTGCATAAAGTACTTATCATTTTTCATAAGCCATGTGGTATTTTTCAAATAGTTTTATTACCGGACTGTTTATAAATTAACGGGAATGACTATTTGGGTCAATAATCATTCCCGTTATCTTAAAGGAGGATGGAGGATAATTTAAGTATCTTTATTAACTCTAATGATAAAAATAAAGTAATTTACTTTATTTGTCAAGAATTAATTACAATATATCTCAATTTGAATAATTTGTATTGACTTATTTATATTTTTATATTATAAATTCTACATAGAATCAAGTAGAATTGTGGGCAATTTACCAATATTCATTGTTAATTATTAATTAATATTTAATACTGAATTGTTCTATTCTAGATCGGGTGAAGGCATATTAGAAATAAAGTTTTAATCTGAAGGTTTGTTTTGTAAGGAGATGGAAAGAAATGGACAAAAATCGTTTAACCATTCTGTTAGTAAGTTCTAGAGGATCGGGGACAAAATCTTTATCTGTTGACTATAAACATATAAAAATTACAGTCGGTATAGTTATTGGATTTATTTTACTATCTTGTATTTCATTTGCTTTTAGTTTTAATTTTTATAATAAAGCTAGTGCTTATGCGGGTGAGAAGAAAGAGGCATTAAACCTGCTTGTTAATCAGGCAAATTTACTAAATGTAATGAGTTCTGATAAAATGGTACTACAGTCGAGGCTTGTTGAAATTGAAGAAAAGCTTTTAGATATGCAGGATCTCCTGGATAAAAAAGGCATAAATAAAGAACTTTCCATTGGCGGTGAATATATACCCGATGATAAATGGAGTCTTTCCTACATGGACTTTATGGAAAAAGATATAGACGACCTTTTCCAAATAATGAAAAGTACACCTTTTGGTAAGCCTATAAAAGCTAGTGTAAATTCTGGGTTTGGACACAGGAAAGACCCTTTTACTAAAAAATACGCCTTCCACTCAGGTCTGGATTTTGATGCTACGATGCGCCAACCCGTGGTTGCTACGGCAGATGGGGTAGTAGATCATTCGGGTTGGTACAAAAGTTATGGCAAAACAATAATTATCAAGCATAATAATGGCTATGAGACACTTTATGGTCACCTAAATTCATTGAAAGTTAAAAAGGGTCAAAAAGTTACAACGGGAGAGCTAATAGGTAGTGCCGGCTCTACTGGCAGGTCAACAGGACCTCACCTGCATTATGAAATTATTAAAAATGGTAAAAAAGTAAATCCAAGAGAGTATTTAACTTTTAAATAATCTATGGGAATTTTAAGTAAAAGAGATGATAGTAAGAGTAGTTCTCAAACGGGGAAAGATTTGATGAAAAGCGACATTATAACTTTAATTGGAGAAGGTTGTCTCTTTGAAGGGAATATAACTTCACCGGCTTCTACAAGGCTTGACGGAACTATCAAAGGCAATATTGACAGTAAAGGCACACTAATAGTTGGACAAAGCGGGGTTATCTCAGGTGAAGTCAAAGCAATTGAAATTTCTGTCCATGGTAGGGTTGAAGGTAATATTGAATCCGAAAAACTGATAATAAAAAAAGGTGGAGTCGTTAGTGGAGATGTTCATTCTAAATCGTTTATTATCGAGGATGGCGGCATATATAACGGAAAATGCCTGATGGAATCTTCTAGCTTCAACGGCGAAGCAAGTGCTGTAAGCAGCACTTATGAAATTGAAAGTCAAAGCAGCTAAGTTTGAATTTTTAGAAATTAAAACTAAAGTTTTTTCTATATAAGCTATCTTCCTTCTGAAATCTCGGTTTTATTTGAGATAAATAAAAAGTGGGAATGTTTTCAATCCATGAAAACATTCCCACTTTAAGGAGGATGGAGGATGTTGCTTTAATAAATCTTAATTAAGTCTTGTTATTAACTTACAATATTAAAATAAAGTAAATTCCTTAAAAAGTCAAGCTTTTATACTGAAACGACTGACATTTATTGAATATAGAATAGCGAATGCTATAATTGAGCGTTTTAATTGGTTTATCTCTAAATGGGCGGCGTAGCTCAGAGGTAGAGCAGTGCTCTCATAAGGCACCTGTCGGAGGTTCGAGTCCTCCCGCCGCCACTCCTATTTCCTTAATGTTTACGGTGAGTTATAGATAATAATATTTATACACTTTTATCAGAATCTCGTTTTGGTGTCCAAATAGGTGTCTATAACTCATGATTTTTTGCTAGAAATATATATTTTCCCCTTACATTTCAAGAATTTATATCACAATAATCTACAGCCGTCTATCTTAGGAACTTAAGAAGCAGTACGAGCAATGGGGTGAGTATTAAGAAAAGTAAAAGATTAAAAACCGTAAAAGTGTTATAATATGAACTTCATGTATTAAATCCTCCCAGGATGTATTAAATCCTCCCAGGATTTACATGAAACCGGGCCAGGCCGTTCCCGAACGGTCTGGCTGTTTTTTTGGGCTGTTTATCTTTTCTGTAGTCCGGCATTCATTCGAAGCAAGTAAAGAAAATGGTAAATATTTTCGTAAGAACTGGTCGTGGGATATTCTATTGGTTGTGGGTTTCTTATTGTCTCATCACTATACCCCCATAGGCGATCGCACCTACCCCCCACTACCTACATGGGACTCTATGACAGGTTAGTGTATGGAGCAAAATCATTGATATAGCATAGCTCAATATCAACTACCTTATTTTACAGCCCTGTATTCGAGTAGCATAATTGCAGGGAAGTGGAGAAGCTAAGGTTTGAGCAAAATTTTGTGCACAGTTAACTAAAGTACTAAATAGACTATAGTCTTATTGCATAAAATCTCAAGTGGTGTTATATTTTGTATAACCTAAACGAAAGGGCGAACTGCTAGAAATAGTAGGAAGCAAAGCCAGCTGCCTAAGGTTAGAGATGACTAAGGCGTATGGGTTGCCGAATTGGGGTTAAGAGTTTTGTGCTTTTATAACCTTTCCTACGTTTTGTGTTCACCTTTTCATATTTAGGAATAACGTCTTAACCCAAGGGAGGGTTATTATGAGTAAAAGTTTATTAAGTTTATTTGTGGCGGTTTTATTAGTGGTTGGATTTGCTGTTGTGAATACAA
>SMVB01168497.1_pt1 | contig 13363 bp, 8 predicted proteins | sample 2456461 | NCBI WGS metagenome assembly SMVB01 (sample SAMN11095934, study PRJNA526329) | marine sediment metagenome | biome: Marine sediment; feature: Surficial sediment; material: Deep marine sediment; isolation source: Hadal surficial sediment | place: Pacific Ocean | collected 2014-05 | depth 0-1...
AAACTGCGATAGCGGCGATGATCACCGCCGCCCCGAGTTTCGCACCGCGAGCCGTGCTTCTCATCGAAAACGGTGATCGAAGCGGAAGTCGATGCCGATCGAGCCGTCGTCCTCACGCGTCGCGGTGATGCGAATGGCGCGCGTCAACTGATACTCGAGGGTCACGAATTGCTCCTCCGTCGTACCCAGTTTCGTCGTCCAGCTGATCCACAAATCCGGCGTGACCTGTTTCCCGAGCGTCACCCGGGCCGTCGGGTCACCCGAGCCATTGATCACCGCCGGCTCGACGCGGAACCGGTCGACCCCGAAAACGCGCTGGGCGCCGCGTTCGACGTGGCTGAGGTATTGCCTGGTCAGAAACGAGGTCGCCTGCGCCCCCACCGCACCGAGTGTGTCGTCGTCGGTCCGCACGGTGTTGTCGGGGGCATTTCCGACGGTCAGCAATTGAATCAACTGCAGGTCGGAAAGCGGTGGCGACGAGGCGAAGTTCACCTGCAGGTCGCCGCGAGAAGGGGATCCGGAGACGTTGACGGTGACCAGATACTGCCGGATCGAAGTTTCGACGGCGATGTCGAAGTGGGGCTCGGTGCGCAGCGGGTTCTGAAACTCGATCGAGCCGCGCTGGAAACGGTACCTCTGGTCGCGCAGCGTCATCGAACCGTCCAGCACCGTCATGCTGCCGAGGAGCACGGGCTCGGCGAGCGTGCCGCGGACCTGCAGGTCGGCGTTGAGCTCGACGTCGGCCATGTTGTTGACGATGCGGATATTGCCGGGGGCGAGCACGTCGATATCGAGGATCACGGTGCGGGCCATTTCGTGGACGACGCCGACAACGCCGGACCCGGAGAGCGCGAGCAGGTCGGCCTCGCCCTCCCAACGCTTGGTGTACTCGGCCTCTGCGAGCTGCATGGTCCCCGACAAGACCGAGCGCTCGAAGGTGCCTTCATGCACCAGATCGGCGGAGCCGATGAGACGAACGCCGGGCTGTAGGCGGATATCGGCAGCGTCGACGGAAACATTGAAAACGAAGCGGCGGGGAATGCTGTTGACCAGTTGCACCTCGCCGTTGCCTGAGACGTTGGTGTCGCCGGGCGCCCGGCCGCCGCCGAGCGATCCGGTAAACCAGTCGATCGACACGAGCCGATTCACGAGTGTCAGCGACGCCGAGATGTCCTCGATTGGTTGCAGTATCGGTGGGTTCACGAGTCCCGAGGTGATCTCGATGCTGCCGTCGTACGAGAGCTCCGGTGGGTCGCCGCTGATACGGACATCGAAGGTGCTGCGGCCGGCCACGCCCCAGCCTTCGGTGACCGCGTTGAGGGGGTCGAGGTTGGCGGTTCCTTGCAGCTTGATGTCGAGCCGCAGCGGCCCGAACAGGAGGCCGCCGGTGATCTGCAGCACGGTTCCAGGCCCCCGCAACACGATCGGATCGGTGCTGTCGAGTCGCCCGGCTGCCAAGATCAGCGAGGTTGGCCCTTCCATTTCCAGATGGAGGTCGTTGAGCTCGACGCCGGCGGAACGCACGTCGACGCGGCCGTCCCACGTTCTCCAGTCGGTGCTGTGTCCCTGGACAGAGAGAGCAATGGCTGCCTGGCCGCCGGTGATCAGCTCATGGAGCGGTCCGGTTCGTTCCCACAGCGGTGTGAGCGGCAGGGCGTCCATGGTGAGCTCGAGGCGGGCCGGGGCGGCGGTCTCGTCGCCGGCGAGGGCGGCGAGCGGCAGAGTGCCGTCGATCTCGAAAAGCTCGCCGCCCAAGACCCCGGTCACGTCAACAAGGTCGAGACGGTCGTTGACCAAGCGGATCGTGCCGTTGACGCCTGCTGCGGACCAGGGAGACTTCGGATGCCCGATCGAGACATCTCGCAGAACGAGCGTACCGGCAACCTCGCCCCCCAGGACATCGCCGCTTGCCTGCATGGCGACGTCGACGACGCCGCCGGCCTCGAATTCGTCGCTGAACACGTCGAGAACCTCGAGCGAGAGACTCCCGGAGGCGCTGGCCTCGAGCCAGCGCCCCTCGACCACGTCGATGATAGCGCTGGCTTCGAGGCTCCCGGCATCGCTGAGCAAGCGCGGCAGATCGACCTCCAGCACGCCGTTGTCAAGCGCCAGCGTCAACGGGTCCGGCAGCGAGAAGGTCAGCCCCGGGCGACGCAGCGAGAAGTCGGCGACGGTCGCCCGACCGTTCCACGCGGTCCAGTCGCCGAGCGGCCCGCTGCCTTCGATCTCCAGGGTTCCGGCGACGTCGAGATCGTCGCCGGTCTCGTACCCTTGCGCCGCCAGCATCGCGAGGACGAGATCGGACTCGCCGGCGGCCCGCAGGGTCGCGAGCCGCGGTACCTGCAGATCGGCGCTCATTGTTGCCGACCAGCCGGCGGCTGGAACCGAGGGCAGGGGGATTGCGTTGCCGCCGTCCGTAGCCGTCGGGGTCGGCGGCGGGACAGCCGGCGCGGTTGGATCGGATCGACCCACCGCCGCGATCGCGATGCTGCCGCCGCGCAACTCGGTGCTCAAAGCGACAGATCCCAGCCTCACCCCGTTTACCGCGGCGTTGGTCCAGCGCAGCGTGGCGGCGGCGTCGGGAGCGGCGAAGGCGCCGGTGAGTTGCGCCTGGAGCTGGAGTAAACCGTCGATCGACAGGTCCGCGCCGGTGAGGTCGCCGGCGATCGAAGCGTCGATGTCGAAGCCGTCGATGCGGGCCTGCACCGTGTCGTCGTCTCGATTCCAGGAGCCCGAGGCCGTCAGGCGGCCGCGTGGGCCGACGAGCTCGAATCGCTCGACAAGCCACTCGTCCGGGGCGAGACGGATGCGGACGTCGGCGTTCAGCTCGCCGAGGTCATTGAGTCGGACGTTGGTACCCCGGAGGGTCACCTCTCCGGTGGGCGGCGAGCCGTAGAGCCCCGACACGGTCAATTCCCCTGTGGTTTCGCCGGCGACGACCAGCGGAACGCCGAGCCGCGGCAGGTTGACCTCCATCGGGTAGCCGTCGAGGCGCAGGCTGACGGTGTAGTCGGAGCCGGTAGCGAATTGTCGGCCGATACGGAAACGTACCTCTCCTCGGGCGCTGCCCGCGCCTAGGCGCACGCGCAGGTCGTTGATCTCGAGCGCCGATCCCGCCAGCCGCAGACTCCCGTCGACGTCGCCCACCGGATTGTTCGAGACGAAGAGGTCGCGCCCAGCGAGGAAACCGCCAAGCGTCGGGTCGTCGAGGGTCCCGGCAATGGTGCCCGAAACCAGGCCGCTGCCGGCGACCCCGAGGGGTTGCGGCACGGGTAACTCGCCGCGAAACCGGCGGACCTGGGTGAAGACCTGATCGAGGATGCGGAGGTCGCTGCTTTCCACCCGGACGTTGCCGGAGATCGAACGATCGCGGCCGATGGAGCCCCGCATGCTCGCCTCGGTGCGCGGCAGCAACGCCGTGGCGTTGCTGACGATGAGCGACCCCTGGTCGAGCTCGTAGTCGACATGCGCCCGGATCGGTACCGGTAACGACGGCGTTGCCGTTCGCACACTCGTCCCCTGGGTCGGCGTCGGCGTCGCAGTCGTGGCGGCCACGGCGGTGGATGCCCCGGCTGCCGGCCGATCGGTTCGGCGGACCTCCGAGGAGAGGCGCTCGAGGGTGCCGGGAGGCAACGTCACGTCAAACGATCCTGAGCCCGTGATAGTGTCCGCCGCCGGCGCCTGCCAACCGAAGCTGCCACGCCCGCTACCGACGCCGGCAAAGCGGAAGCCCTGCAGGCGGGGGGCGGCCGTCAGCGAGGCAAGGTTGATATCGGTCGCCTCGTAGTCCAACGACCAGGCACGAGGGGATGAGCCCAGCTCGGCCTCGATCCGTGCCGCGATGTTGCCGCCGTACAGCGATGCGCGAATCGTGTCTGCCAGTAGGCGGTCGCGGGTCACGTCGATCTCGGCGCTGAAGTCGATCGCTTCGATGCCCCCGATGACGATCGTCGGGGCGGAGAGCGTGCCGGCGAAGTGAAGCGTTTCGGCGCCGAAAGTCAAAGTTCCACCGAGCCTGACCGCGCCGCGGTGCTCGCCCTCGGACTCGATACCCGCCAGGGCGACCAGGTCGGCGACCTCGACGAGCGCCTCCACGACGAAGTTCCCGTCGGTCCAGTCGGTCACCGTACCACTCGCCGATAGCTCGCTGTTGCCGACGACGAGTCGTCCACTGTCGACTCTCAGCAGGTTGTCGTCGATGGTGAAACGAAAAACCGCTTCGGCCAGGTCCAGAGAGCCGCCGTTCGAGCGGCTGCCCTCTGTGGCCCCGGGAGCGAGGCGCACGCTGCCGCCGCCAATGCTCAGAAGGCCGGAGCGAACGCGGCTGATTCCCGCCAGGCCCTCGCTCGTTGTCAGGCTGAGGCTGACCTCGGTGACCGATGTGTCGAGGTTCCAGCGCTGGTGGTTGATCTCGAGGGCACCGCCCTCGATGCTCAAGCTCTCGATCGCCATGCTCAGCCGGCTGTCGGCGGAGGTCGATAGATTCAAGCCCTCGGGGCCGGGCGCAACGTCCCAATGCACGATCGGGGACTCGATCTCCAGTGCGCGGATCCGAAGTTGTCGCGATAGCAACGCCCAGGGGCCCATCCGCAGCCGCGCCGAATCAGCGCGCAGCAGCGGCTCGTCGCTGCCCGGGCCACCGTCGACTTCAATGTCCTCGAGCACGGCATCGAACGGCAGCAGGTCGAGCTCGAGGGACCCGATGCGTACCTCGCGGCCGAGCAACTCGGTGCCACGGCGCTCGAGCCAAACGCGAATGGTCTCCTGGCCGGCGTTGCTCTCGATCCAGGCCCATCCGGCCAGGATGGCGACCACGACGAGCAGCGCGACGACGACCAACGCCCGGAACAGCCGACGGCGGCGAGAGCGGGTGGTCTCGGCTTTCGCGGAGCTCATTCGATCGTCGCCAACAAGGCGCCCCCCGCTACTGCTTGGCCTTCCTCGACCTCGATCCTGCCGACGATTCCGTCCCGTGGAGAGCGCAACTCGTTTTCCATCTTCATGGCTTCGACGACGATGATGCCGTCGCCGCGGTCGACCTGTTGGCCGGGTTGCACGAGAACGCGAGCGACGCGGCCCGGTATCGGCGCCGTGATGCGGATCAGCCCGTCCGTTGCCCCGGGCACGTCGATGGTGGCGCGGTGGCGTCGGATGTCGGCGGCATGGACGCGATAGGTTCGCTTCTTCAGGTGGACGGAGAGATGGTCGGATTCCTCCTCGATGAACACCTCGTACGAAGCGTTGTCGATCAGTAACGAGTAGATTCCGGGCTGCGGGCGGCGCCAATCGATGGAGGTCTCGCGGGTGCCGTTGGCCGTGGCGGCGTCGGACTCGTCGAGGTGGCGCACGACGATGCGTTCGCCGTCACGTCGCACCTGATAGCGCCGCGGCGTCTCCTCGTCGATGCCGATTTCAATGATCACGCCGCCATCTCCATCACAGCTCGTGGTCAAGCCCGGCGGCGCGGCCGGCGAGCTTCCAGGGCGAGCTCACGGTCGAGGGCGGCCGGTAGGCGCGCTCTTCCGCGCTCAGAAAGACGTGCACCGCCGCTGCCAGCCGGGCCGCTTCGGCGATCGGGCTGGCGTCATCGCCGGTGCTGTCAGCCGGCTCGCGAGCACCGTTCAGGAAGTGGTCGAGATAACCGGTGTCGAAGTCGGCGTTGATGAAATCGGGGTCCGCCAACACGCGTTGAAACAGCGGGATCGTGGTCGCGATGCCGCGAACTTTGTACTCCTCGAGAGCGCGCTGCAGTCGGCGTATCGCGGCCGGCCGATCGGTGCCCCAGGCGATGAGCTTGCCGACGATCGGGTCGTAGTGGATCGGTACCTCGTAGCCTTCGAAGAGGCACGAATCGTTGCGGATGCCGGGGCCGCCGGGGATACGCAGCGCCTCGACGACACCCGGCGACGGGGCGAAGTCGTTGTCCGGATCCTCGGCATAGATGCGGCACTCGATGGCGTGGCCGCGGAGCTCGATGTCTTGTTGCTCGAACGACAGCTTCTCCCCCTGGGCGAGGGAGATCTGTTCGGCGACCAGGTCGATCCCGGTGAGCAACTCGGTGACCGGGTGCTCGACCTGGAGACGAGCGTTGACCTCGATGAAGTAGAAGTTTCGCGCCGCATCGAGAAGAAACTCGACGGTGCCGGCGTTGCTGTACCCGGCCTGTGCCGCCACCGCCAGGGCCGCCGCCCCCATCTTCTCGCGCAGCTCCTGGTTAACGACCGGTGATGGCGCCTCCTCGAGGACTTTCTGATGCCGGCGTTGCAGGGTGCACTCCCGCTCGCCGAGGTGCACTTGGTTGCCGTATAGATCGGCGAGTATCTGGATCTCGACGTGGCGCGGCGCGATGATCGCTTTTTCGACGTAGATGCGCCCGTCACCGAACGCCGAGCGCGCTTCGCTGCCGGCGCTTTCGAAGGCCCTGTCGAGCTCGTCGCCGGCGTTGACGAGGCGCATGCCTTTGCCGCCGCCTCCCGCCGCCGCCTTGAGCATGATCGGATAGCCGAGCTCGTCGGCGAAGCGGCGCGCCGCGGCGGCGCTCTCGACCGGGTCGGGTGACCCCGGTACCACCGTTACGCCGGCGTCGATGGCGACCTGGCGTGCCCGCGCCTTGTCACCGAGGAGCGCCATGCAATCGGCGGTCGGCCCGATGAAGATCAGCCCTTCAGCCTCGCAACGGCGGGCGAACTCCGGGCTCTCGGAGAGGAAGCCGTAGCCCGGGTGAACGGCGTCGGCTTCGGCCTCACGCGCGGCCTGGAGAACGCGGTCGATATTCAAGTACGATGCGCTCGCTGCGGCCTCCCCCACGGGATAGGCGTAGGTGGCGAATCGGACGTGGAGCGCGTCGCGGTCGGCTGTCGAGTAGATGGCGACCGATTCGAGCCCCAGATCGCGGCAGGCACGAATCACGCGGACCGCGATCTCGCCGCGATTGGCGACGAGAATACGGCGGATCGGGCTCCGTTTGCTCATGGCCATGGGGGTGCTGGGTGGTTCCGGGGAGGACTCCATTAGAGCGTAGCCCGGGGGTGCTCGGCTTGCCACGCCCGCCCAGGACTCCACAAGCGTGCCGTTTGCCACGACGGTCTGCTAGAGTCCTGCTCCGCGCCCGCAGCAGGAGGGCGTTGCTACGAGCTTCGAACGAAGCGCGCCGGGACGCCGGCGACTACGGAGCCCGGCTCGACGGCCTGGATCACTACGCTGCCCATGCCGACGAGGCAGCGGTCGCCGATGCTCGCTCCATCTCGGATCGAGCACCCGGCACCGAGATAGGACGATGCGCCGATTTCCACACCACCGGAGACGTTGCAGCCGCTCGCGACGATCGTGAAGCGGCCGACGCGGCCGTGGTGATGGATCACCGAGTGCGACAGGATGATCACGTGGTCGCCGAGTTCGACCCCGGGGCCGATGTGGGTGAACGGATAGAGCACGCAGCCATGTCCGATGGTGCAGCCGTGTGCAACGACCGCGGACGGGTGGATAATTGTTTCGAAGCGGTCATTGTCGATGCCGAGGTTATCTGCGCGTCCCTGGCGCTGCAGGAACGTACGGGGACTTCCCAAACAGTCGACAAACGTCGCGTCTGTGTATTCCTTTGCGTCTTCGAGTGGGCCGAGCACGGGCAGGCCGCTGATACACGCTCCTTGCTTGGCGGGATCGTCGTCCAAGAAGCCCAGGCACTCGTACGTCGGGCCGACATCATTGATGTCGCCGAGGAATCCGGCAACGTCTTCTCCGGTGCCTCCCGCGCCGACGATCACGACAGGTTTCATTTGGCGGCCTCCAGAAGGCGGCTGACGGCCGCGCGGAGCGCGTTCGCAACCCGGGACTGGTCCTCTTGACCGAGGTTCTCATGCATCGGAATGGCAAGCGAGCGTTCGAAAACGTCGGAGGTCACTGGATAGCTGCCGGCCACGTACCCGTAGCGTTCGCGATAGTAGGTCGTCGTCGGGATGCTCCAGGTTCCGATCGTCGTCTCGATACCCGCCGCGGCGAGGTCGGCGATGAGCTCTTCGCGTGCCACCGCGACCTCGGCGGGAAGCAGGACGACGTACGACTGAAATACCGGCTCGCTATCACGGGATACGAGCGGCACGGCGACGCAGTCCGCCAGCAGCGCGTCGTAGCGGGCGGCGATCTCGCGCCGGCTCTCGATCGCGCCCTTCAACCGCGGCAGCGCGGCAGCCCCGAGCACGGCCTGAAACTCGGTCATCCGGTAGTTGAGACCCGGGGCGACGAAATCCGGCGGCGCTGAGCCCGGATCCTGGCCGTGGTTCCGGAACGTGCGCACCGCGCGGGCGATAGCATCGTCGTTGGTCGCCACCATCCCGCCTTCGCCGGTGGTGATGGCCTTGCGGGGGTGAAAGCTGAAGCAGGCCGCGCTCGTCGCTTCGCCCGGTTGCTTGCCGGCTCGGCTCGCTCCCAGGGCGCACGCGGCGTCCTCGACAAGGGGTGCCCCGACGCTGTCGGCGATCGCTCCGATCGCGTCGATGTCGGCCATTTGCCCGAAGGCGTGAACGACCAGTACGGCCTTGATCGGGATGTCGGCGCCGTCGACGATGCGTTCCAGCTCGCCGGGGTCCATGTTGAAGGTGTGCGGGTCGATGTCGATGAAGATCGGCTCGGCGCCGCACAACTCGATGACGTTGGCGCTGGCGACGTGCGAGTACGCCGGCACCGCCACGGCGTCCCCGGGGCCGACGCCATGGGCGCGCAGCGCCGCGTGGAGCGCGGCCGTGCCGCTGCTGACCGCGACGGCGTGCTCGACGCCGAGGAACCCGGCGACCGCCGCTTCGAACCGGGCGACGTGTTTGCCTTGAACGAGCCAACCGGAGGCCAGCACCTCGTCGACGGCGCGGCGATCTTCCTCCGGTATGTGCGGGGAAACCAGCCTAATCATGGTGGCGGTAGTATTCGGCCGTGCGGCGGATTCCCTCCTCGAGATCGACTTTCGCTTCGAAGCCGATCAAGCGCCGGGCCTTCTCCACCGAGGGGACTCGCAGCTCGACGTCGGCGTAATCCTTGCGGGTAAAGGTGATGTCGGACCTCGACTCCAGGACGCGGATAACGGCGCTCGCCAGGCCGTAGATCGTCACGATCGCCCGCTGGTTGCCGATGTTGAATGCCTCGCCGACGGCGTCAGGGTGCTCGAGGGCGATGAGGGCGCCGGCGACCATGTCATCGACGTAGCACCAGGCGCGGATCTGGGTCCCATCGCCGTGGATCTCGATCGGCTCGTCCTTGATAGCTCGTTTGACGAAGGTCCGTAGCGCACCATCGCCGATTTGGCCCGGCCCATAGATATTGAAGGGACGAACCACGGTCGTCGGCAATTGCAGCTCCTTGTAGTAGGCGATCGCCAGGTGTTCTTCGGCCAACTTGCTGACCGCGTATGTCCACCGGGCCTCGCCGACCTGCCCGAGAACGGCGGGATCCGTCTCATCGGAGCGGAAGGCGTGCTGGCCGAAGATTTCGCTGGTCGAGAAGCATAGGACCCGGTCGCATCCGCCCCACTCGGAGGCTGCTTGCAGTACGTTGGCCGAGCCGATCATGTTGACCCGCATCGTGGTGACGGGGCTTGCGATCACCGTATCGATGCCGGCTATCGCGGCGCAATGCACGACCACTGCGGCACCCTCGATCGCCTCGCGGACGGCGTCATAGTCGAGGACATCACCTTCGATGACGGTGAGGTTGGGATGGTCCTTGTAGGCCTTGTGCTGCAGCGAATCGCGGCTGAAGTTGTCGTAGACGACGACCTCGTTGTTTTCGAGCAACGGCTCGGCGAGCGTCGATCCGATGAAGCCGCCGCCGCCGGTGATGAGAATTCGTTTCCCTTCGATCATTGCTTCACTTCCGCCACTGCTTCACCTCCAGCAGCACAATGTTGCTACCGCTTGCTCGTCAAGCTACGTCGGGCGCAGCACGCTAGCCATCCGACCCGCTTCGGTCCGTCCACAGTAGCCATCGAACTTGCAGGACCTGGAACAGGTTCGACCACACCGTGCCGAGATTCTGCACCTTCGAACGCCCGGCCATGCGGGGACGCAATCGTGTCGGCACGCTGGTGATGCGAAACCCGCCCCGTTGCGTTCGCAAGATCATCTCCACGATGATCCCCCAGCCGCGCCCGCTCGATCCGAGCGGGTAGGCGTCCAGGAGCGCGCGCCGCAACAAGAATACGCCTTGAAACCGCGGCGTCGATCCAAACAGCAGCCAGTGGAGCATTCTTTCAATTCGCGAGAGGACGCCGCCGAGCAACGAGTAGCGCCGATCGGGCAGGTATCCGAGGATGAGATCGTGCTGCTCGGCCAGCGGCCAAAAAGCCTCGAGGGCGGCAGGAGCAAACTGGCCGTCGGCCGGAAAGAAGCTCACGAACCGGCCGCGCGCTCCGTACAGGCCGGTGCGGTACACGCCGCCGAGGCCGCGGTTGGTGTCGTGGTGGATAACGTCCACCGCGTCCGCGTCCGCCGCGAGTTGGTCGGCGATTGCGCCGGTATCGTCGCCGCTGCCGTCGTCGACGATCAGTAGCTGGTAGGGAACGTCGAGCCGGCGCAGCGTTTCCTGCAGCTCGCCGACGACGGTCTCGAGGCTGGCGGCCTCGTCAAACGCCATGACGACAACCGAAAGAGCAACCTCGCTGCCCGGCCGATCGGCACCGCGGCCCGACGGACCCCCGGATAGCGGGCCGCGGTCAGGATTCGGTGTGTCCACCACGGCCTGCTAGGGGGCCCTGCGACGGACCCACAGGAATCCGTCGGCGCTATCGACGAGCGTGAAGCGCTCGCGGATCGAGGGCCAGTCGCGTCCGTTCAGCGGATGCTCGTAGAGCGCGTCGACGTCGTATTGCTCGACGAGGCGTTCCAGGTCGGCTTCGGTGTTGGGGAAGAGGATCGTTCGGGCGCCGGTGAACCAGGTGATCTCGTGTGCCATGTCGGTGACGATCACCGGGTCCGCGGGCATGTGATCCCGGACGTTCCCGGACAGGCGCGAGAAATCCAGAAATCGCACGGCGAGCCGCGTACCGACGTACTGCAAGGGATTCCGGTACGACACCCACACCGTCGCCGCGGCCGGGTAGGCGACGAAGTACACGACGGCGGCGGCCGCCAGCGTTGTGCGCAGCCGCGGCGCAACGCCCCGCGCCAGCGTTGCCAGGCGGGCCAGGACGTACATGCACAGCAGCACCATCAGCGGCAGTGTCTGGACGAAGAAGCGGGTCACCACGTAGAGCGGCCAGAAAAAAAGAAACGTCATGGCGACGAGCGCCGCGAACAACAGGTACGGCTCGGCATCGCGCGGTGGGACCGGTGAATCCGGCAGGATGTCGCGCGCGCCGCCGGCGCTCGCCAGGAGCAGGATCCCGCACAGAAGAAGGCAGGGGAAGAGGATCCCACCCAACGCCGGCCCCCCGAGATCCTCGAGGATGACCTTCGTCCGCCGCACCTGCCGCGCCACCTTTTCGACGTACTCTGCCGGGTGCTCGAGAATGTAGGTCCAGGGATCGACGGGCGCGATCTCGCGATAGGCGAGCGTCGAGGTCGAGCGGCCGGTCTCGATCATCAGGGTGTGCGAGTAGGTTCCACTGGCCTCGAAGATCTGCACCGCGCCGTCGGGAAGAACCACCGCCGCGACGACGAGGGTGACGAGAAGGACGCCGACGTAGGTCGCCGCGACCCGTAGCTTGCGGCCGTCGGGCCGGAACCCCGCCGCCAGGCTGCCGGCGCCGCTCAGCCATAGGTAACCGACGAACACCGGCACGTAGATGATGCCGTGGCCTTTGATCACGATGAGCGCGGCGTTGAGCGCCGCGGCGCCGACCACGCTCCGCGAGGTGCCGCGCAGAACCAAAAGGACAATGAGCGTGAAACAGGCGAAGTACAGCGACTCCGGTAGCGCCCCGACCCCGAATCGAACAACGACTGGGTTGACGACGGTCACCGCGGCAATGAACGAAGCGATGCCGCGTCCCCAGCCCAGATGGCGCGCCAGGAGGAAGATCATGCCGGAGAAGAGCGCCATGCCGGCCGCGGCGATCACCAGCATGACCCGCACACTGACGCCGGTCAGCAGCCACGCGGCGGCGGTAATCAGCGAATAGCCGGATTGCTTCATCTCCTCCGGGACAGGAAAGGTGTCGAAGCGCGGCGCCTGGATGGGGTGCAGGGCGTTGGTCACGTAGCCGGCCCCCTCGTACAGGCTGCGGGCGAGGTGGGCGTACCAGAACTCGTCGTTGACCAGCAGGCCGAGGCTCCATTGGCGCGGGTAGCCGGCGATCGCCAAGAAGACGAACGTAAGAGCGACGATCGCCGCGAACCAGGGCCAATCCGAAGAGACGGCGAGCGCTACGGTCGGCTTGTTCTCTTCGGTCGCCGATGCGAGGCGCTCCGTGACCGGCGGACGCTCTTCGGCCTCCGGCGCGGCGCGTTCCGCCCTCGTTTCGCGCTCCTCGGTCCCCGATTCCACGGTCGTCACAGGGGAATGTTGCCGTGCTTCTTCGGCGGGTTGTGGTCGACCTTGGTGTCAAGCGCGAGCAGCGCCTTGATGAGCACGCGGCGGGTGTCGCGGGGCCGGATGATGGCGTCGATCCAGCCGCGTTCGGCGGCGATGTAGGGGTTGGCGAACTTGTCGCGGAAGGCGGCCACTTTCTCGGCGCGCAGCCCCTCGGGGTCATCGGCGGCGGCAAGCTCGCGCCGGAACAGAACGTTCACCGCCCCCTCGGCGCCCATGACCGCGATCTCGGCGGTCGGGTAGGCGAAGTTCGCATCGGTGCGGATGTGCTTGGAGGCCATCACGCAGTAGGCGCCGCCGTAGGCCTTGCGGGTGATGACGTTGAGCTTGGGTACGGTCGCTTCGGCGAAGGCGTACAGCAGCTTGGCGCCGTGCTTGATGATGCCGCCGAATTCTTGTTCGGTGCCGGGCAGGAAGCCCGGGACGTCCTCGAAGACAACCAGCGGCACGTTGAAGGCGTCACAAAAGCGCACGAAACGAGCCGCCTTGATCGAGGCGTCGATGTCGAGCGCGCCGGCGAGGTGGTCCGGCTGGTTGGCGACGATTCCCACCGACATCCCGTGCAGACGCGCGAAGCCGACCACGATGTTGCGCGCGAAGCGCTCGTGAACCTGGAGAAACCGCGCGTTGTCGACCACCCCGTGGATCAAGTCGACGATGTCGTAGGGCTTGTTCGGGTTCTCGGGAATCAAGTCGTCCAGCTTTTCGTCGACGCGTTCGGGATCGTCGGTGGGGTCGAGGCGCGGCGGGTCTTCGCGGTTGTTCGACGGCAGGTACGACATGAGCTCGCGGATCAACGCCAGACACGAGCGATCGTCGGCGGTGGCGAAATGCGCCACGCCGCTCTTGG
>SMVB01229930.1_pt1 | contig 13361 bp, 8 predicted proteins | sample 2456461 | NCBI WGS metagenome assembly SMVB01 (sample SAMN11095934, study PRJNA526329) | marine sediment metagenome | biome: Marine sediment; feature: Surficial sediment; material: Deep marine sediment; isolation source: Hadal surficial sediment | place: Pacific Ocean | collected 2014-05 | depth 0-1...
CTATGACAGCGGGGTTGCCAAACCGACCGGATCGCCGGAAGTTCTCGCGGGCGGCCCGTTGCTGGTGGCATTCGCCTGGCAATCTCAGCAACTATGTACCGGTCCTGCATTTTATTGCCTGGAATCAACGCGAATTTCGTCCCTTTCGATTTTGGAGCCACAAATGTCCGCAAACCCGATTCAACTTCGGCGCTCAAGCCGTTTTCGCCTGCACAGACTGTCCGGTCCCGCCATCATAAAACCTGTCAATAGCAGAGTAATCCGCGATGTGCTGAATCCGGATTCCAGATATTTGCCGCCATTTCGCCCGATGGGTGCCAATAGTTCCGCCACAGATTGCACGTCCTCCAGCGCTGGCACCGTCATCGATCTGACCTGCTTGAATCGGATAAAGAATATCGACGCGTACGGTGACACTGTTACTGTGCAACCCGGTGTACGCATCGGCGACCTCGCCCGCGAACTTGCGGCGCAAGGCCTCGAACTCGGCGGCAGTCACGACCTTATGAGTCGCACCGTCGGCGGCGCAGTAGCAGGAGCCTGCATCGGTCCGGCTTTCGGCGATGACGGCGCCTTTTTTGCGTCGCAAGTCAAAAGCATTCGAGTCATAACTCCTAACGGCAAACCTATCGAAATACGGCGAAGCCAGCAAAATCTCCTGAATGCATATCGTCTGAGTTTCGGCATGCTCGGCGTCATTGATGAGATCACGCTCAAAGTCCGGCCAATCAAACCATTTGCCGTCACACACCGGCGCTGCTGTTTCGATCAGTTTTCCGGCGTTGTGGAAAAACTCCGTAACCTAGACGTTGGACTGAAGTTTTACCTGTTGCCGTTTCGCGATCGCGTATACCTTGACCTGAGACGATACAGTCCGGCCGCTAGGTCAACTCGCCGTATCCCCTGGAAGATCAAAGACTGGGGCGAGAGCACCGTATTGCCAAAGGTGTTCAAGTCGATAAACTGGATTGTTCCGCTTGCAGGTGTACGGTATCGTCTGATTGACGAAATCAGCCAGGTAACACAAGGACTGGTCAACAACCGCCTGGTCTCATCGGGCAGTAACTCGACCGCGCAACTAAGCAGCACCAGGAAGCATGATGTCGCCAACAGCTTGTATTACTCGACCTGGTTCTTTCCTGCCGCAGATTTCGCGATTGTCGTACAAGCGTATCGCGACTTCTGTTTGAGAATTCACGAGAGCAGTAATTACCGCTGCGACATGCCGACGGTGGGCTTTCGCATCGGCAGAGATACCTCTGCAATGCTGTCACCCAGTTTCGACGAACCGATGGTGGCGCTGCGCGCGATTTCTACCCAGGCGCAGGGTTGGGAAGACTTTGCCATTGACTTTGGTGACTTCGCCCGGCACTGGGGCGGCGTACCGATTTTCAATCAGACACGTGATATTCCCGCAGATTATCCGCAACAAGTGTTCGGCAGCCGGCTGACATTCTTCCGCAAAATCCGCCGACAATTCGATCCCGAAAATCGTATGATGAATCCGTTTTTGTCACAATACTTTCTGTAAACAAATACGCTGACATTGGCATGCGTTCGCGAAAGGCGAAAGGGGAACGGCTTGAAATCCGTCAGGAATCATTACGACGAATTCTTGGCTCCGGTCTATTCATGGATCCTCGGGGATTTCGAGAACGCGTATCAGGCCAACGTCGAATTGTTCGCCAGCCTGGAACTTTCTCCTGAATACGGTGATCTTGCGCTCGACCTTGGCTGCGGGCCGGGTTGTCAGTCGTTGCCGCTTGCCGAACGGGGATTCAGCGTTATTGCGATTGATTTCTGCCAGGAATTGCTTGACGAATTGGAGGAGCGCGCAGGCGATTTGCAGATCACGACGGTTTGCGCTGATCTGAGGGAATTCGACCAGTACATCGAAGAGCCGCCCGGCCTGATCGTTTGCATGGGCGATACGCTGGTACATCTTCCGGATACGGCTGCGGTCGATCAATGTATCGACCGGGTATCTCGGGCACTAAAGCCCGGCGGTACGTTTGTCTATTCAATTCGCGACTATGTATCGAGCGAGCCGGCGGGCGCTGATCGCTTTGTGCCGATCAGGGCCGACGATCAGCAGATTTTCACCTGCTTCCTGGATTACCGGGACACTGTCGTGCACGTGCATGATGTGCTGTACCGGAAAGAGGGCGGTGCCTGGAAAATGCACATCAGCGATTACCTGAAACTCAGGCTCGACACAGCAGAGATCAACCAGCGTCTGCAGGCCAAGGGCCTTGATATCAGTCGGCAAATGACCGAGAAGGGCATGATTGTCGTCGTCGCCACCAAGTCCGCCAGCACCTGAATCGACCGGAAATTCACTATTTTTCGCGCACCCCGAGGTACTGCGAGCGCATTCCTGCGCACCGGCATATCCGGGAAAGATGCTTAACAGATTGATTCATATTTGATTTTCTCCATAGTGAAAATACTTCTACCCTATAGCTGGACAATATATATCGAATTGATAGTAGGCATCGCCCCGATATATGCCGGGCAACAACTGGCGGGAATAAATCTGATGGATGTCAAAACAGTTTGTCTTGGGATGCTTACCGACGGAGAAGCCTCCGGCTACGATATGAAGAAGTGTTTCGAATCGTCGTTCGGACATTTCTTCCCCGCAGGATACGGCTCAATCTACCCGGCCCTTGCCACGCTTGCGCGAAACGGTCTGGTTGAATTCGAGCAGGTTCTGCAGGACGGGAAACCGGACCGCAAGGTATACAACATCACCGAAAAGGGGCGTGAGGCGCTGATAGAAGGCCTTGCAAATGCGAACCCCGCGCACAAATTGCGATCTGAGTTCCTGGCGACCTTGTGGTTCGCGCACCTGATGACGGCTGAGCAAATCGACACGGTGATCGACAACAAGCTCGCAGAAATAAACGAATTCCTGGAGATGATCGAAGAGTTCCAGTCCATTGAATGTCCCGGCACGGGACAGGGCGCACAATTTGTTGCCGGATACGACAAACACATGGCGTCGGCGTTCAGGAATTACATTGAGGAAAATCGCAAACTGCTGATGAAGCCAGTCCTGGCAGATGTCAAATCTGCAGCAGGCTGATCTGCGCCATGGAGAGTTTTGAGATAGAGCAATGTTGAAATTAAAATTAAATAAATTGCGTCCTTACAAATCCTGGCTCACGTCCGCCGGAATAACCATTGCAATCGCACTGTGGCTCGCCAGCGGCCACATTGGTGGCGGCACCAAATCATATGATAGCGAGCAAAATCCGAATGTCGCCTCGGCGCCACGCACAAGCGTCAGAGTACGACATCAAACCGCTGTGGAAGTCACCCGGAACATCACCGTCAATGGCCGTACGGCGCCGGCAAGAATCGTAGAACTTAATGCTGAAACGGACGGACGTGTAGTCAGTATTGGCGTGGAACGGGGTGATCGATTCGACGCCGGCGATGTCATCGTGAATCTTGACGAAAGGGATCGCCGCGCCCGCCTCTTGCAGGCCGAAGCCACGGTCAAACAACGTGAGCTCGAATTCGAAGCGCGGGCCAAACTCATGGGCAATAGCTACGTTTCCGAGGCACAGTTGCAGGAAGCCAAGGCATTGCTGGAAGCCGCAAACACAGAACTTACCCGGGCGCGGCTGGATGTCGATTACATGGTCATTCGTGCCCCGTTCGACGGCGCATTACAGGACCGGCAGGTCGAAGTCGGTGACTTCGTCAAGCGCGGTGACCCGATTGCAACGATTGTTGATGACCGTACACTGGTTGTTAGCGCGAGCATCGCAGAATACGAAGCGCATTTCGTCAGGAAGGGCAGCCCGGGCACTGCGAAACTGGCCACCGGCCAAACTGTCAGTGGCACTATCCGCTACATTGCACCGGTCGCCACCGAGGCGACGCGCAATTTCGATGTCGAGCTTGAGATCGACAACGCGGATGGTTTACTGCGGGCGGGAATGACCGCCGAGTTAGTAATCCCGGCAGAAAAAATCTACGCACACAAAGTCTCTCCGTCTTTGCTGACGCTCGACAACGAAGGCAACCTGGGCATCAAGGTTGTCAATGAATCCGGCATTGTCGAATTTCATTCCGCCGACATCGCAATGTCGTCCAGCGAGGGAGTCTGGATTGCCGGCCTTCCCTACTCCGCAACGATCATTACGGTCGGCCAGGGTTTCGTCAATGAGGGCGCTGTCGTTGACGCGGTTCCCGAAGACGAAATCGAAACCGCTGTTGCCATCAAGTCAGGTCAACTCGAACAATAACCGTGCAGATTATCGAATCTGCCATGCGCCGGTCGCGTACCGTCATTATGTCGCTGGCGGTAATTATCATTGCCGGTGTCGTCACCTACGCGAACGCACCGAAGGAGGCAGAGCCCGATCTGAATATCCCGATCGTCTACGTCAGCATCAAACATGAGGGCATCTCCCCGGAAGACTCGGAACGCCTGCTCATAAGGCCGATGGAGCAGGAAATCAGGACCATCGAAGGCATCGAAGAATTGGTCGGCAACGCCTACGAAGGTGGCGCAAATATCCAGATTGAATTCGATGCCGGCACCGATACCGATGTCGCATTGCAGGATGTGCGGGCGAAAGTCGATATCGCGAAGGCCAAACTGCCGAATGAAACTGAGGAACCAACGGTAACGGAAGTCAAGTTTTCCCGTTTCGATCCGATGCTGGTTCTGAACCTCGCCGGCAACGTTCCCGAAAGAACGCTGACCGTGCTTGCAAGGGATCTCAAGGAGAAGATCGAAGGTGTCTCCGGTGTTCTTGAAGTCAATCTCGTTGGCGTCCGCGAAGAGCTGCTGGAAGTGGTGGTTGACCCACTGGCGATGGAGAGTTACGGGCTCGATCAGGCGGAGATTTTTTCTCTGGTTGCACGCAACAACCGCCTGGTAGCTGCCGGCGCTTTGCACACCGGTGAGGGAAGGTTCCCAATCAAGGTATCGGGTGTATTCGAGTCTGCCGAGGACGTGCTGGAAATGCCGATCAAGGCTGTCGGCGAGCGAATCGTTCATTTCAAAGACGTCGCCAAAGTACGGCGCACCTATAAAGACGCCGAAAGTTACGCGCGCCTGAACGGGGAACCGGCACTGGCAATTGAAGTCGTGCAACGCAGCGGCGCAAATGTCATCAGCACAGTCGATGAGATCAAGGCGCTGATCGAGAACGATCGTCGGTCCTGGCCGGCTGGCATCAGTATCGTCGCGTCGCGAGACAAGTCCAAAGATGTTCATCGAATGCTGTCGAACCTGCAGAACAGCGTTATATCCGCGGTTTTGCTCGTGTTCATCGTTATCATAGGTATTCTCGGGTTTCGCGCTGCGACCCTGGTAGGGGTCTCGATTCCAGGCAGCTTCCTGCTCGGGATACTCGTCATCACCTCATTCGGTGTCACGATCAACATGATGGTGTTGTTCGCACTGATCATGGCGGTTGGCCTCCTGGTTGACGGTGCAATCGTCGTCACCGAACTTGCTGATCGTCGCATGGCCGAAGGCATCGAACGCCACGATGCGTATTCGAGTGCTGCACGCCGCATGTCGTGGCCAATCATTGCATCAACCTGCACCACGCTCGCGGCTTTTGTGCCGCTGGTTTTCTGGCCCGGCATTATGGGCGAGTTCATGAAATTTCTGCCGATCACCCTGGTCGCCGTGCTCAGCGCATCTTTACTTATGGCCTTATTATTTGTGCCGACGCTTGGTTCGATGTTTGGCAGCACCGGCGCAATCAATGCGGCTGCCAGGCGAAATCTGAGCGCGGCGGAAACCGGTGACCTCGACACGGTAACCGGCGTTACCGGCAGCTACATTCAGTTCCTCAAGAAATCGCTGCGCCATCCCTGGATCAATCTTGGTGCAGTGTCACTGATCCTGGTCGGCATCTACGTCGCGTTTTTTACTTTCGGTCGCGGCGTCGAGTTGTTTCCCGATATCGAACCTGAATTCGCGAATCTCGACATTCATGCCCGGGGAGACCTTTCGACCGATGAAAAGGACGTGCTCGTGCGCCAGGTTGAAGCCTACGTGCTCGGCCATGATGAAATTGAGAGTGTCTATGCGAAAACAGGAGCAATGGGTCGCGGTGCAGCCGAGGACCTGATTGGCTCAATAACTTTGAATTTCGTCGAGTGGGACGAGCGCCGCAAAGCAGACGTTATATAGCGTGAAATACGCGAAAGCGTATCGGGCCTTGCCGGTATCAGGATACAGACGCGCAAGGCCAAAAATGGCCCGCAACAGGGTAAGCCGATTCTGATTGAACTCTCCTCGCGTGCTCCCGAAATGCTCGGGACCGCAACCGGGCGGGTACGCGCAGCACTGGAATCCATAGACGGCGTATTCAATGTCGAAGATACGCGGCCAATGCCGGGTATTGAATGGCAGATCGAAGTGGACAGGGCGCAGGCCGCAAAATTCGGCGCTGATATCACGCTGGTCGGCAACATGATCCAGCTCGTCACCAACGGCATCAAGATCGGTGAATACCGTCCGGACGACGCCGAGGATGAAATCGACATCCGCGTCCGCTATCCGTACAAAAGCCGCAGCCTGGACCAGATCGACTCACTACGGATACCGACGAACGAGGGTTTGGTACCGATCAGCAATTTCGTCAAGCGCGTTGCGGCCAACAAAGTCAGTTCAATTCAGCGCACCAATTTGCGCCGAACGATGCGGGTTGATGCGGATGTCGAAGAGGGCTATCTCGATGCCGACATCGTTGCGGAGATGGCCGAGATACTGCCGTTTCTCGATATCGATCCCGCCGTCAGCGTCACCTTTCGCGGCGGTAACGAAGATCAGCAGGAGGCGACTGCATTTCTAGGCAAAGCCATGATGATCGCCATCGCGGTCATGGCAATTATCCTGGTGACCCAATTCAACAGTCTGTTCCAGGCGCTCCTGATCCTGACGGCGGTCCTGTTTTCCACTGGCGGCGTTCTGCTTGGCCATCTGATCATGGATAAGCCTTTCGGTATTGTCATGAGCGGTGTCGGTGTCATTACACTGGCCGGCATCGTCGTCAATAACAACATTGTGTTTATCGACACCTACAATGTTTTGCGCGGCCGTGGCACCAGAGTCTTCGAAGCAATACTCAGAACCTGTGCCGTTCGCTTGCGGCCGGTATTGCTGACTACAGTGACCACGATTCTCGGACTGATGCCGATGGTTTTTGCTCTCAACATTGACCTGATCAAAAGAGCGGTCTCTGTTGGCGCGCCGTCGACTCAGTACTGGACGCAGTTGTCATCTGCGGTCGCGGGCGGCCTGGCATTTGCGACTATCCTGACGCTGTTTCTGACGCCCAGCTTGCTGATGATCCAGGCCAACGTATCGGAGTACCTTGCACAGCGTCGCGCGAGGACGGGAACGCAGGCCGCCAGCACAATCTCCTGAGTCCTGATCGGCCCGGTTCCGGCCAGCTGGTGGCACGCGTAGGAGCGGCATCTTACCGCGATTCCTGGCGACCGGAGCACCGTCAATCGCGGCAAGATGCCGCTCCTGCGAAAACGTCCAAAACTGCGCGCACATAAGCGACAGCCTCCCGGTCGTTACCCAGCGGAACCCCCCCGGTATTTTTTCAATCCAATTTGACGTTTCAGGCATCTATATAGTATAGAAAGCCCCGATCCCGTCGTGGGTCAGGCACTTGCGTTATAGTTATCTAGTGTTATACTCAACTATAACACCATAACAACCTTGAACGGACTTTCGCATTCCGGTGAAATCAATGAGCCTTGAAAAAACTGCCATCGCGGCGCTGGCCGCAGCCCTCACTTTGGCCCTGACTGGCTGTGGTGTCGGCGAAGCCAAACCCACGACGACGGATGACCAGGCGACTGTAACGCTTCTGCCTGTCGAAGTTTCGTCGCCCACCAGGGCTGACATCTTCGCCACCTACCATACGACCACAACCATCAGCTCCGATGCGGAGGCAGCGGTTTTGGCGCGGGTCGGCGGCGAGGTTGTAGAGATACTCGTCGAAGAAGGCGATCAGGTTTACCAGGGTCAGATCCTTGCACGTCTGGATGGCGATCGCCTGCGCCTGCAGATGCTGCAAGCAAAAGCGAGGCTGGAGAAAGTCAGCAAAGAGTACCAGCGCTTTGTCCGACTGCATGCAAAGGGACTCGTCAGTGCAAGTACGTCCGAAGGTCTCAAATTCGACATGGAGGCGCTCGCAGCAGCATATGAATTGCAACGTCTCGATTACGGGTACGCGAAAATTCGCGCGCCGATATCTGGCGTCGTGTCAGCACGTGAGGTAAAGATCGGGCAAAACATTGGCGTCGGTGACACAACGTTTACCATCACGGATACCAGCAACCTGGTTGCAAGCTTAAGAATTCCGCAGGCACAGATGGAGAAGTTCTCTGTGGGTCACCCGGTAGATGTCCGGGTCGATGCCATGCCTGAGCTGTCATTTGACGCACAGATCGTCCGGATCAGCCCGACGATCGACATTCGCAATGGCACATTTCGGGCGACCGCCTACATAAATAATGAAGATGGACTCCTCGCTCCCGGAATGTTCGGCAGATTCAATATTGCCTATGAACAACATGCCGACGCGCTGATTATTCCTGCAGCAGCACTCGTCAAGGAAGACAACCAGACCGTTGTTTACGTTGTTGAAGAAGGAGCAGCGGTCCGCCGGACCATTCAAACAGGCATTCGATCAGGTGATTACATCGAAGTGTTGAGTGGGCTTGCCGGGCATGAACAGATTGTCGTGACGGGTCAGGGAAGTTTGCATGATGGCAGCCGGGTCCTGGCGAGTATCGATAGTGAAGGCCCGGTCACAGGCTAAAGCGCAATAAATCCGGGGTCCTCCACATTTCAGGACGGACAGCGGGAAACCAGGGGAAATCAACATGACGGCAGGAAATTTCCGGCCGAGTCTGGTATTGGCAGCATTTTTCCTGGCTGCGTGTCAGCCGGGAGCCGGGGACTCGGACAGCGACGAGGACGAAGCTCCCGCGATTCCGGTCGAAACGGCCACACCTACCCGAGCCGACATAGTCGCTGTCTACTCGGGGACCGCGCCGATAGAAGCGTTTGCCGATGCAACAGTCATTGCAAAAGTCGGTGGTGAGGTGCGTGACATCCTTGTCGAGGAAGGTGATGACGTAACAGTTGGCGAACTGCTGGCCCGGTTGGATGGGGACCGCCTCAGGCTTGAGATGCAGCAGGCCGAGGCGAATCTGCGCAAGTTGCAAAGAAACTATCAGCGTAATGTGGATCTGAGCGAGCGGGGCCTGATCAGTGCAGGTGATTTCGAAAAAATTCAGTACGAGATGGAAGCGCTCCAGGCTACATTCGACCTGGCGACGCTGGAACTTGACTACACTAAAATACGCGCGCCTATCGCCGGTGTAATTTCAGAAAGATTCATCAAGATCGGCAACACCATTGATGTCAATGCGCCGACCTTTCAGGTGACAAGCCTCGAGCCGCTGATCTCTTACCTGCATGTACCGGAAAGAGAGTATCGCCGAATCCAAGCCGGACAGCATGCGGCAATTCACATTGACGCACTGGCCGGCAGCCAGTTTGATGCCGTCGTGTCACGCGTCAGCCCCGTCATCGATCCGGGCACGGGAACGTTCAAGATAACCATCGAGGTATCCGATCCATCGCGCCGGCTGAAGCCGGGCATGTTCGGCCGCATCAGCATTATTTATGACAGGCATGCAGACGCGATGCAGATTCCGCGCAGCGCGATCGTCGTGGAAGCCGGCCAGTCAACAATTTATGTCATCGCAGACAACGTCGCCGAGCGCAGAGTTATTCGCACGGGATACGCCGAGGGCGGGCAGATAGAGGTGCTGGAGGGTCTCAACGAAACCGAGGCGTTTGTCATTGTCGGACAGACCAATCTCAAGGACGGCTCGAAGGTATCGGTCATCAATGCTGCTGAAGCCGGTGAGGCGACGGTCAGCAACGACACGTCGTCGGGATAACCCGGACCAGGACAATACGATGCGCCGCCTGATCGAAATTGCAACGGAACGCCGTGTCACGATCGTGATGTTCACTGTCGCCATCGTACTGTTTGGCATGGTTTCCCTGACTCGCCTGAAAGTGAATCTACTGCCGGATATTTCGTATCCGACAGTAACCATTCGCACCGAACTCACCGGCGCAGCTCCCATTGAAGTAGAAAACCTTCTCACTAAACCTATCGAGGAGGCAGTCGGCGTAATTCGCAATGTCCGCCTGGTCCGTTCCATATCGCGATCAGGCCAGTCCGACGTCACGCTGGAGTTCGTGTGGGGTACGGACATGGACATCGCGGGTGTCGACGTGCGCGAAAAAGTGGACATCATCGAACTGCCACTCGAGGCAAGACGGCCGCTTTTGTTGCGATTCGACCCATCGTCAGAGCCGATCATGCGTCTTGGTTTATTGCGCAAAGATGAAGCCGAAACGCTTGCAGACACCGGATCTGTGGCGGCCAGCCTCAAGGAATTACGCCGCCTTGCCGAAGACCGCATCAAGAACGACCTGGAAGCCGAAGAAGGCACTGCCGCGGTCAAGGTAAGCGGGGGCCTCGAAGATGAAATTCAGATCCATGTGGATCAGCAGAAATTGTCACAGCTCGGTATCAGCATTCAGCAGATTGCGCAAAGAATTCGTGCAGAAAATGTCAACCTTTCGGGTGGGCGACTGGAAGAAGGGTCACAGCGATACCTGGTTCGCACGATCAACGAATTTCAGACGGTCGAGGAATTTGCCAACGCAATTGTCGCAAACGTTGCTGACATGCCTGTTTACCTGCGCGACGTTGCGACGGTAACCCGTGGATACAAGGAGCGCGAAGCGATCACGCGCGTCAACGGACGGGAGTCGGTTGAGCTTGCGATCTACAAAGAAGGTGATGCGAATACAGTACAGGTGGCCAGGCGGATAGATGGCCGCCTCGAGGCTATTCGGGAATCGCTGCCGGATGATCTCGAGCTCGTCAAAATCTATGACCAGTCAAAATTCATATCCGCAGCCATTCAGCAAGTCACCTCTGCAGCTATCATCGGCGGATTGCTGGCGATTATGGTGCTCTACGGATTCCTCGCGGATGCCCGCGCCACAAGCATCATTGCGGTTGCAATCCCGGTGTCGGTCATCGGTACTTTCCTGCTGATGTACGCGAACGATGTATCGCTCAACATCATGTCCCTTGGCGGCGTCGCGCTGGCGGTCGGCATGCTGGTGGACAATGCCATCGTCGTGCTCGAGAACATCGTTCGCAAGAGGGAACAAGGCCAGGGAATTCTTGAAGCCGCTCGAAATGGCACTACCGAGGTATCTTCGGCGGTCATAGCGTCGACGCTGACGACGATCGCCGTGTTCTTTCCGATGGTCTTCATCAGCGGTGTCGCGGGTCAGCTATTTCGGGATCAGGCATTGACCGTTACCTTTGCGCTGATCTTCTCATTGATCGTTGCGCTCACGCTTATCCCGATGCTGGCCGCGCTCGGCACCGGATCACGCTACCAGGAAGCAGGCGAAGACTCGCCGCCGAACCGTTTCACGCGCAGCGTCGCCTTCATCGTGCGCCTGTTCGGCTTCCTCTTTATCGGCGTGAAGTGGCTCTGCTGGATCATCCTCTGGGTTCCCGGCTGGCTGTTACACCGACTGCACTCATTTGTCGCGCAGGGTTATGAACCCGTCCTGCGCTGGTCTCTGGGCCACCGCGCGGCCGTTATCGGCAGTGCTGCAGCAATCTTCGTTGCGACGATGCTGCTGATTCCACGACTCGGAACAGAACTTATTCCGCAACTCTCGCAGGGCGAGTTTAATGTCGACCTGCGGCTGCCGCCCGGATCTCCTCTTATCGAGACAGACCGGGCTATCCAGGCTGCGCATGATGCAACGCGCGACATAGACGTTGTGGACCTGAATTACTCAGTGGCCGGTACCGGAAATCGACTCGATGCCAACCCGGTCGACGCAGGAGAAAATACCGGCACGCTGAGTATTACTTTGAAACCGGGCGCCGGACGCGCAGAGGAAGCTGCCGCGATGGACGCGATGCGCAAACAGTTGGCCCTGCTGCCAGGCGTGCAATACGAGTTCAGCCGCCCGTCGCTAATGACGTTCGCGAGTCCGCTGCAAATCGAAATTTCCGGGTTCGACCTGGCCGACCTCGAATCTGTAAACCAGGTGCTCGTCAGCAAGATGCAGTCTTCGGACCGCTTTGCTGATATCAAGACGACCATAGAACTCGGCAACCCTGAAATTCAGATCGTCTTCGATCAGGAACGCGTAGCTACGCTCGGACTCTCCGTACGGGACATCGCCGATCGCGTCGTAGCGAACGTTCGCGGCGAACTTGCGACCCGCTATACCTGGCGCGACAGGAAAATCGACGTCATGGTCCGTAGTGTTGACAGAAGTGATGCCAGCATCGCGGATATCCGTAAATTAATCGTGAATCCCACGGCAAAGCGCCCGGTGACGCTGGAGGCGGTTGCTGAAATCACGGTTGCACGCGGTCCAGCCGAGATAAGACGGGTCGCACAGGAGCGCGTTGCGATAATTTCCGCAAATCTCGCATACGGAGATCTCGGCGCGGCGGTCGCCGAGGCTAACTCAATTATCTCCAGCACGCCGATGCCGCCAGGCATAACTGCCATGGTCTCCGGGCAGAACGAGGAAATGCAGGACTCGTTTCGTTCGATGAAATTCGCGCTCGCATTGGCGATTTTCCTGGTCTACCTGGTAATGGCCTCGCAGTTCGAATCGCTGATACACCCGTTGGTGATCCTGTTTACGATTCCGCTCGCGCTGGTTGGTGCGGTACTCGCGCTTTTCCTGACCGGAACCACCGTCAATGTCGTCGCCTTCATCGGCGTCATCATGCTCGCGGGTATCGTCGTCAACAACGCGATTATTCTCGTCGACCTGATCAATCAATTGCAGGCGCAGGGCATTGAGAAAACTGCGGCCATTATGGAAGCCGGGCGAGCGAGGCTCCGACCAATCCTGATGACTACTCTGACGACCGCGCTTGGTCTCACGCCGATGGCAATCGGATTCGGCGAGGGTTCCGAGATTCGCACGCCGATGGCGATAACGGTAATCGGCGGTCTGCTGGTCTCCACGCTGCTGACCCTGATTGTGATACCGGTCGTCTACTCGCTAATGGACCGCAAAAAATGGGCCGTGGACGTTCAGACTGGCAGTGCACTGCCGCAACCGGCGGCTAGCTAGCCGAACAATGAAACACACTGAGATTGCACTTCGGCGCCCGGTTACGACTATCGTTATCTTCGTTGCGCTCGCACTCGTCGGCCTGATCGCATCACGACTATTACCACTGGAAAAATTTCCGGATATCGAGTTTCCGGGA
>SMVB01123700.1_pt1 | contig 13355 bp, 13 predicted proteins | sample 2456461 | NCBI WGS metagenome assembly SMVB01 (sample SAMN11095934, study PRJNA526329) | marine sediment metagenome | biome: Marine sediment; feature: Surficial sediment; material: Deep marine sediment; isolation source: Hadal surficial sediment | place: Pacific Ocean | collected 2014-05 | depth...
AAGCTCCGGGCCAAGCTCCGGGCCAAGCTCCGGGCCAAGCTCCGGGCCAAGCTCCGGGCCAAGCTCCGGGCCAAGCTCCGGGCCAAGCTCCGGGCCAAGCTCCGGGCCCCGTCGAGATCAGGAGACTGGTGAATGACCCAGCAGGCGTTGATACCAGACCAAGAGAAGTCGCAGATCAAACGGACCTTCCGCAAGGACCTGAAGGCCGAGGTCTACCTGCGCCTATTCACCCAAAGGCCGTCCCCCATAACCGTGCCCGGCAGGGAATGCAGGTACTGCGTTCAGACTCAACAGATGCTGGAGGAATTGGCGGCGTTGTCGCCCAAAGTCCATCTCGATACGGTGGATATCTACGCACAACCCGGCCTGGCCCGCGAGGAAGGCATAACCAGGGTCCCGGCCATTACCTTTGGCCCCAAAGAAGATCGTAATGGTGGACCGAAGCTCAGGTTCTTCGGGTTACCTACGGGCTACGAGATGGCCGTCGTGATTGAAAACATCCGTGCCATCTCCCGCGGCGTCAGTCCGTTGAGCATGGAGACGCGAAAGAAGCTGCGGATGATTAACCAGCCGGTGCACATCCAAGTATTCGTCACGCCGAGCAGCCAGCAGTGCCCGTCCGTTGCCCGGTTGGCCCACGCTCTGGCGCTGGAAAACCTGAATATCACCGCCGACGTGGTCGAGATCGAGGAATTCCCTGCTCTCGCCCACCAGTACGGCGTCCGGTCGGTCCCGCTCACGGTGGTCAACGAGTTAACTCAGATCGCCGGCGTGGTGACCGAACCCGAATTTGTCGAAAAAATCATCCAGTGCGGAGTGCGCCAGCAGACGGACTCCGCGCCGGTCCAGGCCTAAGACCACAAAAAACTGCGTCAGGAGAAATGAGTGTGCCCAAAGAGTTAAAGGGCGATATGAACGGACAGGGGCTCCACGTGGGAGTGATTGTCGCCCGCTTCAACGAGATCATCACCAGAAAGCTGCTGGACTCGGCCGTGGAAACCCTGCTGCGTCATGGAGTCCGGGACGAAGACATCACGGTCGGTTGGGTCCCGGGGGCCTTCGAACTGCCCGTGGTCGCCAAAGCCCTGGCCAAGTCGGGCCGTTATCACGCGGTCATCTGCCTTGGAGCGGTCATACGCGGCGAGACCTCCCACTACGAAATGGTGGCCGGCCAGGCGGCCGGCGGCATCAGTTCGATCGCGCTGGAAACCGGGGTTCCAACCATCTTCGGCGTGCTGACCACCGAGAACATGGAGCAGGCATTGAACCGGGCCGGTGGCAAGTCGGGCAATATGGGCGCCAACACGGCGGTGGCCGCCATCGAGACCGCCCGAATCATCGAAGCCATAAACACGGCTTAAGCCGTCCGGCTGCCCACCCCAATACCGGCCATGAGGAGCGCACTGTGAAGATTGGTGTGACCATCCCCAACAACTGGGGCATCGACGACCCGCAGCAGGTCTTGGAATTCGGGCCGCTGGCGGAAAGTCTGGGTTTCGACTCGGTCTGGGTTATGGACCACCTGTTCAACACCGGATACATCCGTGAGCGGTTGGAAGACAAGCCCTACTACCACCCCATGGCCACCCTCTCGTTCCTGGCGGCCACCACGTCGAAGGTAACCTTGGGCACTTCGGTGCTGGTGCTGCCTTATCACAACCCTGTTGAGCTGGCCAAGTACGCGGCCACACTGGACCAGATATCCGGCGGCAGGGTGACTCTGGGCGTCGGCGTGGGCGCCATGACCGAGGAGTTCGAGGCCCTGGGCATCTCCATGCGGCAGAGGGGCTCTCTCACCGACGAGTGCATGGACATCATGAAGGAGCTCTGGTCCAGCCATCTGCCCAGTTATCAGAGCAAGCGTTGGGATTTCTCGGAGCTTTACTTCTCGCCCAAGCCGGTCCAACCGTCCATTCCCCTGTGGGTTGGAGGCTCCAGCCCCGGAGCGATGAAGCGGACGGCCCTGCGAGGCGACGGTTGGCATCCCACCGGGCAATCGCCCGAGGCCTACGCACTGGGCAAGCGGGAAATCTCCGATGCGGCTGCGGCTGCGGGAAGGGACCCGAGCAAGATAACCTGGTCGACCAGGGTTGAAGTGGAGGTGCACGGCCAGCCCTCCAGCGAACGCGCCGCCAGCCGGACCACCATGCCCGGCCACGACCCAGCCATGATGACCGCCTCCATCAAGGCCTACCAAGACGCTGGCGTGGAGCACATAGTGCTGGCCCTAAACTCAGGAGACGTCCCGGCCCTAAAGCGCCTCATGGAGACCATCGCCAACGATGTGCTCCCAGAGTTTAGGTAGGGGAAGTGTAAATGTTCAATATGGACATTTACATGAGAGAATTCATATTATTCTGGTACCTATATCCCTGTTCACCTGATGCGGTCGTCCATAACCTCTAAACCAACTGGTACTAAATATGGAGTCCCCAACGTAGCTACCACCTGACCTACCGGGAGGCCTATGACTATACCCAATTTTCAGACGATAATGTTGCCTCTCTTGAAGATTGCTTCTAACGGAGAAGAACTCAATTTACGCTCAATTCTCGAAATTCTAGCGGAAGAATTTTGTCTCACTAATTCAGAGCGCACCCAGTTGTTAGCGAGTGGCAAGCAGACCGTGTTCTTCAATCGAGCCGCCTGGGCACAAACCCACCTCAAGCAAGCGGGCCTCTTTGATTCGCCACGCCGGGGAGGTGTCGTAATAACTGCCCGTGGATTGCAAGTTCTTAGAGAAAATCCAGACGCCGTTGATGTCAATCTACTCGAGCGCTTTCCCGAATACCTGGATTTCCGCAGCCGCAGACGTTCAACAAATATAAAGCCCGTTGCCGAATCAGATAATCGTACTGGGGAAACGGTCGTATCAGCCTACCAAGAAGTGCCCGATGATTCGGAGGTCGAAAGTCCAGAGGAGGTACTAGCATCAGCATTCCTCCAGGTGCGTAATGACTTGGAGGCCGAGCTTCTCCAACAGGTCAAAGATTCGCCTGCTGCCTTTTTTGAAAGCCTGGTGATAGACCTGTTGGTCAACATGGGGTACGGAGGCAGCCGACAGGATGCAGGTCAAGCCCTGGGACGGACAGGTGATGAAGGTATTGATGGATTAATTAATGAGGACCATCTAGGACTAGATGTAATCTATGTCCAAGCCAAGCGATGGGAAAACACGGTTGGACGTCCAGAGATTCAGAAATTCGCAGGAGCGTTGCAAGGGCAGCGCGCCCGTAAAGGTGTATTTATTACTACGTCCAATTTCAGCAAAGAAGCTCAAGAATATCCGTCTCAAATAGAATCGAAGATCATCTTGATTGATGGAGCCCGTCTCGTACAGTTGATGGTTGACTACGGTGTTGGTGTTTTGACCGCCGGTGTATACGAAGTAAAAAAAGTTGATAGTGATTACTTCCCTTTCAAGTAGCCTGGATAATCTTCCATGAAGACACACTTATGTATGTCTTCCAGCCAACGCTGGGTTTCTTCAGTCCACTTTACTTCTGCCACGAGCGGATGCGCCGGGCCATATCTTTGTTCGAAACGGTGCGCTTGGCATCAGAATCGGCCAACCCACGTTCGACCATCACATGAAACGCCAATTCGCGGACTATTTCTTCGGGTGAGCTGTCTTCGGGCTGTGCTTGCACGATCCGAGTGAGATCATCCTTGGCCGTGGACATGGGCACCCTCCATTCCTATACCCTAGGCTCGTATTACTAACATTATACGTTGCAAATGACCGTAGCAGACATGGAATATGACCTGGAATCAGGCTATGAGATCTCCCCTTCGGCCGCAACCCCCGCCCTTTTCGGCGCTCTGGTCAGCAGCAGCATGGCTATGGTGGCGAAGCCTAGGATGGACAGGACGATAAAGGCGTCTTTGTAGCTGCCGGTTACGTCGTAGACGATGCCGGAGAATAGCGCGCCGATGGCCTGGCCCAGCGACACGAAGGGCTCGGTCACCCCTCGGATGGCGCTGAGCGACCGGCGGCCGAAGTAGTTGGCGTAGGCCACCACCGGCACCACCAATATCCCACCCACGGCCATGCCGAACATCGAAGCCACGGCAAACGCCTCGATGGTGGTGTCGGCCAAGGGGAACAGCATCAGGGCCACGGCCATCATCAATGCCACCCCGGCATAGGTGAACCGGACGGGGACCCGGTCCACGACCCATCCCCAGAAAAGGCTGCCCGCACCGGTGAACACGGCGTTCAGACTCAGCGACGCCGCCGCGACTCCCACCCCCAATCCCTGGTCCAAGAAATAGGCTCCCTGATGGATATTAGTGCCGGACTGGAGTAGAAATAACAAGCCGGTGGATAGAGCCAAAATCCAGAGTACAGGCGTGCGGACCGCCTCCCGCAGGGTCCAGCTTGGCTCCTCAGGCACGGCTGAAGTCTCCGGCCCACTGCCGGATTCAACCGGTGCGTCCCCGTCGGGCCGCATTCCAACGGACTCCGGACTCTGCCGAATCAACATGGAGACGGGCCCTAGAGCCAACACCCAGACCAGCACCCCCAACACGATCCAGGCGTCCTCCCAGCCCCGGTACTTGATGACCAGGCCGGCTATGAGCGGGAAGGTGATCATGCCGATGGAGTGAGACGAGAACAAGATCCCGGTGGCCCGGCCACGCCGTTTGACGAACCAACGGGAAACGACCACCGAAGGACCGATGTTCAATGGGCTGGAAAATATCACGCGGCTGACGGCGAAGGCCAGATAGAATGCGACCGGCACGGTGGCCCAGGCCAAAGACACCGTCGCGAATCCCAAAATTAGGACGCTTAACGTTAGAATGACTCTGGCGCCGTAGCGGTCCAAGGCCCAGCCAACCACCGGGGAAGCCACCGTCGCCAGGAGTCCGCCCAAGCTGGCCGCTCCCGCGATGAGGGTCCGGCTCCAGCCTAGGTCTTCGGACATTGGATACAGGAATACGGCCAGGGTTAGACTGGCGGCAGCGTTGCGAGCGACCATGGAACTGCCAGCGGCGAATAAAACGGCCCAGCCGTAGTAAAAAGGTAGTCTAGTTACGAGCCGATACATCAGAAAACTGGTCAATCACCGTATACAGAAGGGTCGCATAAAAACGCCGCGGCCGGACATCGCTGTCCACCGCGACAATCATTTACCGGCGGCTAGTGTATAACTTGAATCCTGTCTTTGCCAACCTTGGAGCCAGACTCCCCGGCCGCGCAGCCGTGGTGTCATTGGCCGTATTCGGTCTGCTTGCTCTGCTTGCTTGCCAAGGCCCCGTCGGCGAATCCGGTCCGGAAGGGCCGGCGGTAAGCGGTCAGCAGGGCGTTCAGGGTGAAGCCGGTCCCGAGGGTGATCGAGGCTCCAAGGGAGACGCCGGGCCACGGGGTTTTCCTGGTTTCTTAGGTCCCCGAGGGCCAGAAGGGTTGCCCGGTGAACCGCTGCCGGATTTCAGCGACTTCATCGGCGACATGCGCGGCGCCGTCACCTTCATCAACCTGCGCTTTTCCCAAGGATCGGGCGTTCGCATCTCATCCACGGAGATACTCACTGCAGCGCACGTGGTCACCGGGGCGAGCCGGGTGGACGTCTCGGTGGCGGGCGGGTCCTACCAGCGGGCCACCGTCACCGGTTACGACACCGGCCGTGATTTGGCGCTCCTAACCCTGGAAAGCCCCACTCCGGGCTTGAACGTCGGTCTGCCGATCTCCAACCAGGTGTTCGCCGACCTGTCGCTGAGGTTCGTCGAGGACATTGGGATCGAGGTTGCTTTGATCGGGTTCGTTCCGGAGATTTCCATCACGTCTCCGGTGGTCACCTTTGGCCGTATCGGAGGCTTGTGGAACATTCGCCCCGGCAACCATGCCATCGGCCAGGTGGACGCCGCAGCAACCAACGGCATGAGCGGGGGAGGCGTATTCAACAAATTCGGAGAATTCCTGGGGATCGTGATTACCGCATCCAGCTTCGACGGTAACATCCGTTACGTCAGATTCGAGGAGATCAAAGAGGTGATTGCCGCCCTGCGGGCGGGCAGCAAGAGCTAAGCCGGTCCGGCGGCGGGCAAACCTAAAGGTCTTCCCGGTCCACGAATTCGTTCAGCTCGTCCCAATCCTCCCGTAGGCCCTCCAAGTCCGTATCGCCTTGTTTGTCCCGCCCATAGTGTGAACGCTGGAACCGCTGCACGATGCGGTAGACCGCGTCGGACGGCAAGAGGCCCCACAGGCCCCGCTGGTGTTCGTTGGGGGTTTCCCAGTCACGGCGAGGCTGACCCAGCCGGGCGGCCAACCCCAGGAAACCATGGTAATACTCCCTGGGCGTGGCGGGTTTCTTGCCTTCGTCCGGCTTTCTTTCCCGCACCGGGAACATCCTCTTCCACCATGCCGCCAACATATCCGAAAGGTCGTCGTTGGCCCGGCCCCAAGTGAAAAGGGATTCCCTGGTTTCCTCGACATCGCTTTCCCGGCCCGTAAATCGCCGGGAGCGGAACAACCGGTAGACTATGAAGCCCGCGGCCGAGGCCGCCACGGCTAATGCGAACCACTTGAGTATGGTGAACAGGGCGGTTGACGTTTCTTTCTCTTCCGCCTGCTCTCTGAGCCCCTGTTGAAACTCCTCCAAGCGCTGCTGGGCTTCAATCAGCGCCGTAAAGTCGCCTCCGCCGAACATACCCGACACCCAGTTGCCAAACGTCACCAGAACGGCCGCCACCAGCCCCATCAACAACAAGACCGGGCGCAAGACCCAGAAACCGGCCGTGCCGCCAATCCTCAAGATTCCCCTCGTCACATCGTCCAGACCTCCCATTCCGATGGCGCTGATAGCCAATGCCAGCAGCACCACTATGCCAACACTCACGAGGATGGGCATCACCCATTCGCGTGACATCGCGTGGGTCTCACCGCTGTCGGAAGAGAACCGGGCCAGGGAAAGCCCCAACAATCCTACGGCGAAGAAACCTATCACCAGGAAGCCGCTGACCACGCGCACATCCACCAGGCTGTCCAACAGCACCGCGACGAACATGACGGCCAAGCCCCACATGAAAGCGGAACGCACCGCATCCAGGGTTATCTCTTCTTTGGCGACCTCGCTTCCCCGCCACCAGACCATGATCAAGAACATCATGGTACCGGCGGTGACCACTATGGATCCCAGATCGCCAGAGGCCAGGGCACCAACCGGAACGTATCCCGAGGCGGTGTTCATGTTGGTCAGGATCAGCAGCGAAGGTATCCCGGCGCCGAAGCCCAACAGACCACGGATGCGGGGATTGACGTTGACCGAAAGGATGTAGGACATGAGTAAGAATGACCAGACCAAGGCCAGCAGAACCAGCCAGAACGGCAGTACTAACCCTGGTTGTTTGATGAGGGCCGCAACCGCCGAGAAGACTAGGTAAAGGGCGCAGCACTCCAGGAACAGGGCTACTGCGGTGATATAGTTATTTCGCCATGAACCGCTCATGGTCGTCCTCCACCGGGTCCAACACGCTGTTCATGGGGATAACCCTGATGTCTCCCAGTTCCCGCTCGGGAAGCCCGTCCCCGGCATAGAGCACGATCACCGGAAATCCGTGGTCTCGTATTCCGGCGATCTCTTTAACCAGAGTGTCTCCCAGGTATGGTGTGACCAAAAGGACCGTGGTCCCAGCGGGAAGGGAATCCCGCACTGAGTTCAGCACCTCGGAAAGGGGCGCAACAACGAAGGGCGCCGCCATTGCCAGGGCCTCCAGCGTCATGGGAAGCTGGCTGGAGGACGCCCCCATGGGAACGCTGATCCATTTGCCGGAATAGCTGGCCACGGCGTTGCTGACCACTCCGTAGGTGTAGCCTCTGCGGTCCGCCAAGTCAGCGGCTGAGGCCGCCAGTGTCACGGTGCGCTCGAACAGGCGGCGGTTGCTGCCCTGCCAGATGTATTCCCGGGACGAGCCGTTCAGCGCAATCAACACGTTCAGCGAAACCACCGGCTCGAATACCTTGGTCTGGAGCCGCCTGGTGCGGGCGGTAGCCTTCCAGTCGATGTGCTTCATCGGGTCTCTGGGCCGGTACTCCCGCTGCCCCACCACCCGGGTGGTGTCGAAGTAGAGCGGCTTGGAACCGCGGATATCGCCCATCGGGTGCTCCGGTGGGAACAGCAACCCTTGCAAGTCCAACACCCTGGGGTAGACCAGGATGTGGTCGAAAGCCCCGAAAGTGGTCTCCGCGGAGCTGAACCCGAAGATGTCGCCGGTGCGGAGCCGCACCGGACCGATCCGATGGTAGCCGCGCTCCAAGCACTTCAGGGAATACTTCCAGGTGGCTTTTTGATAAGGAAGCAGCGAGGTGGTGATGCTATGCTGCCGGTTGGACTCCGGCCCGGTGCCCCGGACGGTTGCTCCAATCAGGTCCAGCCCATCTGGAAAGGAGTCTTGGATGTCGACCCAAATCAGGGGCAGCACCTTGTCATTGTCCAGGGAGACCGAATATTCCAAGGTGTCGCCGATAAAGGCCCGGTGACGGCTGATGGACCGTGAATGGCTCACGGAATGGAAGGCGTAACGCTGCCAAACGCGGGCTGCCAAGGCCAAGACTATGACCAGGGAACCCACCACCAGCAGCAACCCTTCACTGGCCACCAGGCCGATGAATATCATGATGCTGCTAATGAGAATCCAGAAATCGTTTAGCATCGCGGCCCCCAGGCCCGGGTGTTAATCGAGGGTGTTAATCCGTAGCGTTAAACCGGGACTTCCACCTGGGACAGAACGTCGGCTATCACGTCTTCGGCAGACCGCTCGCGGAGCCGGGCTTGAGATTTGATGATGATACGGTGTGCCAGGCAGTTGGGCGCCAACAGCTTGATGTCATCGGGGCCCACGAATTCCCGGCCCTGGATGGCGGCCATGGCCTGAGAACAGCGGTAGAGACCCATGGTCGCCCGGGGGCTGGCGCCCAATTCCACGTCAGGATGCTGACGGGTGGCTTGCACCAACTGCACTACGTAGTTGCTCAGGACCGGGTCCACATACACCTGTTGCACCAAGCGCTGCAACTCCAGAATCTCCGGGCCGTCGGCCACCGGCTGGAGGTCCGCCAGAGGATTTGCCCCGTTGAACCGGGCCAGCATCTCGCCCTCTTGAGCCTCGTCGGGGTAACCCATGCGAAGCCGGATCAAGAACCGGTCTAGCTGGGCTTCCGGAAGGGGGAAAGTGCCCTCCAGTTCTATCGGGTTTTGGGTGGCGATGAGCAGGAACGGCGCGGGCAGGGCGATGGTCAGATCATCCACCGTCACCTGCCCTTCAGCCATGGCTTCCAGCATCGCCGACTGGGTCCGCGGGGTCGCCCGGTTAATCTCGTCGGCCAACACTATCTGGGCCAGGATGGGTCCTGGCCGGAATTCAAACTCGCCGGATTTCTGATTATAGAAATTGACCCCGGTGATGTCCGACGGCATCAGGTCCGGAGTGCACTGGATGCGTTTGAAGGAGCACTGCAGTGACTCGGCAAGGCAGCGAGCCAAGGTTGTTTTGCCGATGCCCGGCACATCTTCCACCAGGATATGCCCGCCGCTCAACACCGCCGCCAATGTCAGTTCAATGACATCGCCCTTGCCCACCAACACTTTCTCGATGTTGGCCTTGATCCTGGCGGCCGCCTGGCAAACGGCGCCCGATGTGTTATCCGGCGTTTCCGCCTTTGTCGCTTCACCTTGGGCCATGCTGCTCACAACGTTTATCGAATGTTTGCCGCCGCCGCTGGTTCGGAGGCGGTCTAGTATGTTGATTCTACAACTGTTGGTTCGGTGTTGTTGGCTCGCCGGTATTGGTTCACCGGCTGCCGACGTGCTCTTCGGCCTCCCGGAGGTCCTTGAAGGAGTCGATGCTGCGCCAGAAGCGGCGCGACCTCAAGGCGGCCAGCTGTCCCGCCTTGGCCAGCCTGGGAAAAGTCTCGGTCTCGTGGTCGCCCAGATCGGGCAGCTCGGGGGCGATGGAACGGTCGAAGAGATAGATGCCGGCGTTGATCCAGTGCTCCATCTCCACCTTCTCCCGGAATCCGGTCACCGTGCCCATATCGTCCATGTCCACCAGCCCGTAAGGACTTACCATGGGCACCACCATGATGGTGGCCATGTGGGATTCGTTCGCCGATCTTCGTTCACGATGGCAAACGGACAGGTTATCCAGCGACTCGGCGGTGATGATGTCGCCGTTCAGCACGGCGACGGTCTCTTCGGTATCAGGCACCGTTGGGAACCCCATCTTGATTGCCCCGCCGCGGCCCAAGGGAGAGTCTTCGATGCTGTAGTGGGCGTTGACGCCAAATGCCCTGCCGTCGCCGAAGTGGTCCTTGATTGCCTCCCAGCGGTAACCGGCCAGAAACACCACATCGGTCACGCCTCCGGCCTTCAGCCATTCCACCTGGTGTTCCAGGATGGGCTTGCCGCAGACCGGGACCATGGGTTTGGGTAAGGTGTCAGTCAACGGGCGGAGTCTTTCGCCTTTGCCACCCGCCAGAATCAACGCATACAAGCTGTTATAGACCTCAAGCCCGGCGGACCGGCAATACCGGACGCCGTATTGCCGATTAATATACCCGCGCCGCTGTTGCGGGGTCAATTACGAGCGTAGGTGGCCTTTGAGGATAGGGGCGTAACCAGGAGTTAAGGAATATTGACGCGAAGATTCATCCAGGTGTACCCAGATGAGGGTCTTGATCCGTAGGCTTTGACCGCCAGCAAGCAAGGACCGTTGCTATAGCTCAACCACCACGGACCTGGCAGCCGGTTCTGGCAACGGCAAGCCATCTTCCTCAAGGCCGCTGAGATGCATTCGTAGCGCCTTTTCGTATCTCTTCATCGTTTCTTCCGGAGTACGGCCCGTCGCGATACAACCCAGAATATCGGGGCAATAGGCAGCCCAATTGTTTTCAGCCTTTTCCAGAACGACCATGAATTTCACTTCACTGCCTCCCTGATCGCAGCCCCGCCTGCCGAAAAATGTTATTCATTGTGCCTGGCGGAACATCGTCTCTTGGGTGTCCAGCGACCGTAACCCGTCCTGGCCTGCCTGGATGCTTGAATTGACGGTGGCTACCGCGCTGACGGACTAGATACCAACCATCTTCCTGTAGTAAAGCTAACACATCCCTGACTTTCATAAATCTGCTGGCCCAGGAATCCGAAAGGCTTTGTTGGCAACCCCGCCTGGGTTCGAACCAGGGATTCCAGCTCCAAAGGCTGGCGTGTTACCACTACACTACGGGGCTTCATCGAGGGGGAACTGGCCCGGCAAATAGGCCGCGCTATTTATTCTGATGTCACGGCACCTGGCCGTCAAGACCGTGGGAGCGCCGAGCGCGCTGGATGCTATAATCTCCCGCAGATGAAACCGCTTCGGATATCGTTCCTCCATCTGGCCCCCGTAGCCTGCGACATCGACCACAACCGTAAGCTGGTGGAGCGGGGCGTAGAACTCGCCGCCCAGCAGGGGGCACAGTGGGTGATAACTCCAGAGTTATGCATACCAGGTTACCTGTTCATGGAAAAGATTGGCACCGATTGGATACTGCCCCAGCCCGACCCTTGGATGAATGGGTTCCTGGGGCTGGTCAAGGAGCATGCCCTGACGGTGTTTCTGTCCCATCCGGAGCGCGACCCGGCCACCAACAAGCTATACAACACGGTTTTCGTCATCGACCGTAACGGCGTAATCATCGGCAAGCACCGGAAGGTGAAAGCCCTGGGCGGGGCCGAGTCATGGTCCACCAGCGGCTGGAAGATCGATCCCATCGAATGCGACGGCATCAAAACCGGGATACTGATCTGCGCCGACGCCTACAAGAACGAGATCGCCCAAGTGTTCAAGGACAAGGGCGCGCAGGTACTGGTTTCACCGGTATCCTGGGGTCCCGGCCACTGCGGGCCCGACGGCGAGTGGGAGGCCCGGTCGGCCGACACCGGACTGCCGATGATGGTGTGCAACCGCTCGGGCATCGAAGACGGAGAGTTGGACTACAGCCTGGCCGAAAGCGTGGTCACGCAGGACGGCAAACGGCTGTTGGAGGCCACCTCCGACCGCTCCGTGGTGCTGTCCTTCGACTGGGACATGGACAGCATGTCCGTGCTCTCAGATGACTTCGACCGCGTTTATCTATAAATCAAAAACCCGAAATCCGCTATCCGCCGTACACCGTTTCCCCACCAACTATGGTGCGTTCCACGGTTATATCCTTGATGCCCAGCGGGTCTATCTGAGTGGGGTCGCTGCCCAAGACCACTAAGTCCGCCAGCTTCCCGGTCTCAATGGACCCCTTGATGTCTTCCTCGAACGACGCGTAGGCCCCATTCACGGTGTACAGCCGCAGTGCTTCCTCGACGGACACTCTCTGGTTGACGCCCCATTCTTTGCCGGTGCTGTCTGTGCGCGTGACGCAGCTCTGGATGCCTAACAACGGCTCGAAGGGACCGGGTGGGTAGTCGGTGGCCCCGGTGGACACCACGCCACTGTCGATGAAAGAGCGTTGGGCGAACATCCATTCCAACCGCTGCTCGCCGTAATAGCGCATCTTCTCCCCGTGGTGATACACGTAGGTGCAGAAGGGCGTTGCTATGCAGCCCAGTGCCTTCATCCGGTCCAGCAGGTCTTGATTCACCAAGGTGCAGTGTTCGATGCGATGCCTAGTGTCGGTTCGTGGGTGAGCCTTCTGCGCCTTCTCGTAGGCGGTCAGCACCATGTCGATGGTCACATCGCCGTTGGCGTGGATGCAGACTTGGAAGCCAGCCTGGTGCATCGCCATCACCTGCTCTTCAATCTCATCCTGCTCCATGGTCAGAATGCCGTGGTCGCACAGGGAGCCCTCGTAAGGCTGAGACAGGTAGGCGGTGCGGGTAGCGATGGCGCCGTCGGCCACCATCTTGATACCGCCGATGCGGAGCATGTCGTCCCCCAAGCCGGTCCTGATTCCGGCGTCGCGGAGGGCGGGAAATTGGGGGTACCACATCAGGGCGTAAACCCGGAGGCTCAACTCGCCAGCGGCCTTCCCGTCCTGATAGGTCTGGAACTCCTCCGCGGTCACCCTGGCGTCGTGGACGCTGGTCAGGCCAACCCGGTTCAGCATCTCGCAGATGGTCCGGAGCCCCTCTCGGCGGACCTCTTCAGTTTCCACTGGAATGAGACCGAAGCGGACGGGGTCGATGGCCCGCTCGAAGATCATGCCGTTCAACCGGCTCGTGTCCGGGTCCCGGCCAAGCCTTCCCCCTGGCGGGTCGGGAGTCTCGTCATTGAACCCGCCCGCTTCCAGGCCGGCAGTGTTCATGTAGTAGACGTGGCCCGCCCGGTGGGCCACCAAGATGGGATGGTCAGTGCTGACCGCGTCCAAGTCGTCCCGGTAT
>SMVB01295727.1_pt1 | contig 13355 bp, 12 predicted proteins | sample 2456461 | NCBI WGS metagenome assembly SMVB01 (sample SAMN11095934, study PRJNA526329) | marine sediment metagenome | biome: Marine sediment; feature: Surficial sediment; material: Deep marine sediment; isolation source: Hadal surficial sediment | place: Pacific Ocean | collected 2014-05 | depth...
AAAGGCTTCCGGAAGTTTTGATGGGTCCGATACCTGGACCAAACTGCCACCGGTTGCCCATGAGACTTCGTCGAGAATCTCACGGCCGGTCTTGTTCGACCCGAGCAAGAGCGTCTGAATCGTGACGCCCTGAGTATTGGCTTTCAACGCCGCGACGTGCGCCTGCTTTCTGTTCGACCGGCCATCGGTAAATAGCATGATCACTCGTGATGATCCTGGTCGCCCGTGCGCTTTGAGTTCTTCGAGTGCTGTGAATATCCCGGCGGCGAGATTCGTACTGCCGGATCTTGGCAGACCTCGCAACGTCTGCACGACCTTGCCGCGGTCTGACGTCATTGCCTGGGCTAATTCACCTCTTTTATCGAAACTGACGACACCAATCTTGATGTCGCTTCTGGGCGAGAGGTTTTCGACCAGGCCAACGGCACCCGCCGAGCGATAGTCCCTCGGGTCAGTACTGCGGAGACTTGAGGACGTGTCCATTACAAAAATCATGTCGACATAACGAACGCCACCGATCGTTGATGCCACGCCCTCCACCTCGATGGTTCTTTCCCCCGAAGTGGAGACCAAATTCTCAGCCGGCGACTGGATTTCGATTTGCAGCCCGCCCTGCGAAACTGGCGACGAATCAGGGGTCTCGCCCGACGCGTTCGTCGCCAAGGCAAACACCAGGATTGATGTAATAAGGGTTAACTTGATGTGCATGAAATCACCTGTTGATGTCTACGCGATCCACCGGGACCGGCGCAGCTACCGCATGCCGGACGACAACCATGCTCCCTGGCGCCGAACCCGGTCGCTCGCTACTGATGCAAGCTCTCGCAGCATAGAACACACCGACGGACATAATCCGGGACGTGGCGCACAGTTTCGCTGCCGTTCACGCGGGCAGCGAAGATATTGGGGGTCGGAGTAGAAACCTGAAGCTACCGTGCCGATTCCCGCCGACTTATGGCCTAATATCCATGGGCTCGTTAACTTGGCAGTCGGGAGAGAAAGATGGAATCGACAAAACAGCGCGATTGGCTACAGGTACTCGGGCAATTTGGCGTGGTAACGTCGCTGATATTCGTCCATCATTTCCATAACAACCTGCAATTGGAGAATTTCGATTTCATTTAGCTGCTACGTCAAGCAACTTTGTATGTACGTCCTCTCATCTTCATTCGTTTTGGGACTGGTTCTCGGTGTCTCTGTATTGGTTGCCGGAGAAGGGTCGGTGAGTGCGGATATAACATTCGATTTTGAAGGTATTGACGGATTATGGCTGATCCTGGGGCTACCATTAATATCAATGCTTGTTGTCATACTCTTGTCTCCGCTGACCTTTTTCGTGCACAAGAAAATTTCGAAGAAAGGTTGCGGAAGTGTGGCACCCGACAACTGATAGCGCCGTACTTACCCCGGGGCCGTTTGTCTATACGAACACGCTAATGCGATGACGTCGCCACTACAATCTGAAAGTGAGGTTTCACATTATCCTGCCAGACGCCGATCTCTTGTAATAGCGACCCATTCCGGCACGGCCCAGCCACTCGTCGCCGTCGACAATCAGCTGGCCCCGCAGAAAAACTTTGCTGACCTTGCCCTGTACTTCACGACCTTCAAACAATGAGTAGTCGACATTCGAATGGTGCGTATCTGCACTCAGGACATGTCGTTTTTCCGGATCGAAAAGAACAATGTCTGCGTCGCTACCGACTGCAATTGTTCCTTTTTGCGGAAACAAGCCGAACATTTTCGCCGGCGCAGTAGAGATTAGCTGCACGAATCGATTCAGATTGATTCGACCTGATTTGACGCCCCCATCGAACAGAAGCGGCAGGCGAAATTCTACGCCGGGCGCACCATTCGGTATTTTGGAAAAATCGTCTTTGCCCATTTGCTTGGACTTTAGAATGCCATGAGCTTTTTCGTTGAAGCAAAAGGGGCAATGGTCGGTGGCAACGATCTGCAGATCATCAAAACGCAATCCACGCCAGAGCGCATCCTGACTTTCCTGATCTCGAAGTGGCGGCGTCATCACGAATTTCGCGCTTTCGAATCCCGGATGATCGTATTGCGTGTCATCCAGAAACAGGTAGTGCGGGCATGTCTCGGCAAACACGTGTATGCCCCGGTCGCGTGCTTCGACAACGGCTTCCAGGGACTCTTTGGCCGAAAGGTGCACAATATAGACAGGCACTTCCGCCAGTTCGGCAATCCGAATGACACGATGAGTGGCTTCACCCTCCATCAATTGCGGCCGTGTCAATTGATGATGTTTCGGTGACACGTTGCCGGCCGCGAGCGCTTCTTCGATTAGCGCCTGAATGATGATTCCGTTTTCAGCATGCAGATTGACCATGCCGCCATGATCACCAACCTTGCGCATCGTGCGATAGATATCCGCATCATCAACCATCAACACATCGGGATATGCCATGTAAAGCTTGAAACTGGAGACACCTTCTTTATTGACAAGGTCCGGCAACTCAGCCAGTGCCGTTGCGCTTACATCGGTGAGGATCACGTGAAACCCATAGTCCACACAGCATTGTGGTTCCGCTGCAGCCAGGCGACGATCGAGCGCCTCTTTTGGTCCCTCGCCTCTGAACTGCTGAGCGAAATCGATAATCGTGGTAGTGCCGCCAAACGCGGCCGATAGCGTCCCGGTTTCAAATGAATCGCAGGTTTCGATACCGTCCCCCATCGGCGTTTCCATGTGCACGTGCGCATCAATTCCGCCGGGCATTACCAGGAGCCCGGACGCGTCATGCACTTCGGCATCATCGACGTCGAGCGTGCGTCCAATCGCTTCAATCTTTCCAGCCTCTAACAGCACATCGGCGACGTAGTCGTCAATGGCAGTGACCACACGGCCGTTTTTTATCAGTATTCTATCCACGACATACCTGCTATCCGAAACTGCCGACCGTCAGCCTCCCAAACATAGAGCTACGGGTCAAACACATTTCGTGTATTGATCCGTTTCCGAATCAAACGATCGGCTTTAGTACTGCTACTGGCCAGGCTCAGATCCTAATCTTCCGGGCAAACCGCTCGAAAGGAAGACGGTCAAGGCATTTGCAGTACAATTGTATACGGATCATCGAATCCCGGCGCGAGGGGACGACATGCGAACGATTGCGACGCTGATTGCGGCGGCCATCAGCTTTTATGTGCTACTGGGCGTACTGCTGTTCTTCATGCAGGAGCGGATGCTATTCCTTGCGCGTATGCCAGGTCGTCAACTTGAGGCGACGCCGCGGGATGCGGGCTTCGACTATGTCGATGTCAATTTCGAAACCGCCGACGGTGTTTCGCTCCATGGCTGGTACGTCTATGCCGACAATTCGCGTGGGACAGTCCTGTTTCTGCACGGAAACGCGGGCAACATATCGCATCGTCTCGATAGCATAGCGATCTTCCACGAACTCGGGCTGGATACGTTCATCATCGATTACCGTGGATATGGCCAGAGCGAAGGAAAAACAAGTGAGGAAGGGACGTACCGGGATGCAGACGCTGCCTGGGAGCATTTGGTTACCGAGCGTGGCCAAGACCCTGCGAGGATTGTCGTGTTCGGGCGTTCGCTCGGGGGCGCTGTAGCGGCCTGGCTTGCGACCAAGCACAAACCTGCTGCGCTAATTGTCGAATCGAGTTTTACCTCGGTCGCGGAGATGGCGGCCCATCTTTACCCATTCATGCCGGTAAGACTGATCTTGCGTTTGCGATACCCTGTCATTGATTTCCTGGCCAGAATCACGTGCCCGGTTCTCATCGTCCATAGCCGTGACGATGAGATAATTCCGTTTTCTATGGGCAAGGCTCTGTATAAGGCAGCGCCGGCGCCGAAGGCGTTTCTCGAGCTCGAAGGCGATCACAACAACGCATTTTTATTGTCTCGGGATCGCTACCAGCAGGAACTGGCCGCATTCATTCGGGAGCAGCTCGAAAACGGGACAGGGCAGAACTGATGGCTAATCAGTGCGTGCAGGAAAAAGGATAACGAATTTGCAGGACGGCACTGTTCTTGATGGGCATCCCAATTCCAGCCACGACAACGTGGCTACTCATTTTGTTCTTACGCGCCTGCCGATGAACCAGGCGAGCATCACGAGCACGGCGAAACAGGTATAGAGGGTAGTAAATACCCACGGTTCGGCCTGATAGAAAAGGACCTTTTGCAGCCAGTGTTCGACAAAGGTTTCCGTATAGCCGGACTGACCGGCCCGGCGACGCAAGGCGTTTTCCCAGAGAGTCAGCGGGCATAGTTGACCGAACCAGGCCTGCATCGCGATGAAAACGACGGCGACCAGATGCACGATTCGGAAGGTGCGATGATGTATCCATGTCCAGCGGGCAAGCAAGCCCGTCAGTATCAGCATGAAACCGACGACGACAAACATGACAATCGCAAAATGAACGATGAGAATCGCATCTGCCATTAAGCGGTACAGTCCTGCATCATTCATCGGTAGCACGACCATCGATAGGGCCTGGGTCACGCACAAGTAACCGCACGGGTTTCATGGTGTGGTTATGTCGGCCGGGATCAGAGATCCGTTCTTTTCGACGTGACCGAAAGGTTGCTCAAACTGGCTGAATGTTCCCGGCGCGCCGAAACCTGAGTCTGTCATTCCTGGTGGTCCGAATAACTGATCCGTGATCATTGCTTCCCAGCTTGTATCGGTGGCGGCTGCCAGCAGCGCGCCGACGAAATCGTAGCCCGAATTGCTGCATGGATAATAGCCCGTGCCAGTCGCTGGTGCTATTTCGAACAGTTCCCTGGCCCAGACAGGCCGTTTTTCGAGCGACGTTCCAATGGCGCTGTCGGCCATCCGGGAGCTGCAAAAACGCGACAATTGGTGCAGACTCAGACTTCACCGGCAGAACCGCTACACGAGGAAGGCCAGGCATGGGCAATAAGGATCGGCAGGTATCGAAAATGGGCACTTCGGCATTGGGCGCCGATATCACGCGACGAGACTTCGTTAACGGGACACTGGTTGGTGTCGGCGCCGCGCTGCTGGGCGCTTCGGCGCCGGCATCGAGTGCCGGGCAGAAACCCGTGCCAACAGGCAGCGATCCGTGGACCGGTTACGGCGGGGTCGGAGACTATGCGAGTTCAAACGGCAATGTGGCTTCGGTCCGGGACGCCGCACACTTGATTCGTGACGGACTCACCGGTTCGATGATGAACGACATCGAAGACACGGGTGAAGAATATGACATGGTCATCATCGGCGGAGGGTTTTCAGGGGTCGGCGCCGCCTATCAGTTTCACAAAGACTCGGGTGGCAGTGGGAAATGCCTGATACTGGAGAATCACCCGGTGTTCGGCGGTGAAGCAAAACAAAACGAATTCGACGTCGATGGGTACCGGCTGTTCGCACCTCAGGGATCCAATGATTTCGGCCCGCCCGACAAGAATGATGACAGCCTTATCGCCGACATCTACCGGGACACCGGCCTGCCGTTTGAGTATGCGGTTGTCGCCGAGGACGCAGACAGCACATCGGTCAATGCGCCACTCGAACACTTCTATGGCATCTACTGGAATGAGGAACGTTACGACACCGGGTACTTCGTGGGTAAGGACGCCGAACAGCCGTGGGTCGTCAATCCAAGAAGTGACAATCTGGATCGGTTGCCCTGGTCGGACGAATTCAAAGCAGAACTGAACCGGGTCTTTGCCGACAAGGAGGAGTACTACAGCGGCGAAGATCTGGATCAATGGCTCGATAGCATGACCTACAAGGAATTACTCGAAGACCTCATGGGATACAGCCCGAAGGTGACCGAATTCCTCGATCCGGTCCTGGCCATCTCGATGGGCGGCGTAGGCGCTGACGTTTACTCGGCATATTCAGCGAAGCTCCTGGATATGCCGGGGACCAATGGCCACTATAACTACGATCCCGAAACGTTCGACGAGAAGCGGGACGGTGCGTACAGTTTTCCGGGCGGCAACGCGGGCATCCTGAGACACATCGTCAAGTACCTGAATCCTGCAAGTATCGAGGGTGGTAAATCATTCGAGGAAATCCTCTTCAACCCGATTGACTTCGCGGCGCTCGATCGCCCGCAGAACGCGTTGAACATACGGCTGAACGCAACAGCGATCGACGTCAGCCACGCAGGCCCTCATGAAAATGCCGATCACGTGAACGTCACTTATTATCGTGACGGTGAGGTCTATAGAGTCAAGGCAAAATCGGTCGTGATGGGAATTGGCGGCTGGGTAGCCCGAAAAATACTTGGCGATATGCCTGCCGATATCGCCGAGGCATACAAACATTTTTATCACTCGCCGATCCTCGTGGTGAACGTTGCGTTACGTAACTGGCGTTTTCTGGACAAGCTGGGCATCGGGGCGGGGCGCTGGTTTGAAGGATTCGGGCGCTTTTTCGCTATTCGCCGACCGATGGTGACGGGCGATCTGACCCAACCGTTCGATCCGGACAAGCCCACCGTGATGACCTTCTACGTGCCATTTCTCAATCCGGGGCATCCGCCGGAAGCTCAGGGTGTGATGGGTCGGGCCGAACTCCTGAGCAAGTCGTACGCAGACTACGAAAAGGAAATTGTCGAGCAGATGACGGCCATGTTTTCAGACTACGGATTTGATGCACAGGAGGACATCGCGGGGATTGTGTTGAACCGTTGGGGACACGCGTACATTTCACCGCAACCTGGATTTCATTTTGGCCGGGATGGCAAGAAAGCACCGCGGGAAATCGTCAAGAACGGATACGGCCGGATTCAATTCGGCCATTCCGAGCTTAGCGGCTATATGAGTCACACGAGAGCACTGACCGAGGGCGCACGTGCAGCCAGAGCAGCTTTGGAAAGCTAGCCGAGTTCGGCTCGCTTGCTGCCTGGCCGGCGGAAGTTTTAGATGCTCAGGAAGACGAGAATCTGGCACGGGACTTTGTGGAAAATGTGGTCGCTCAAGTCTTGCTTGGACAGGGCATTCTGGAGTCCGCTTATCGTTCCCGGCCCCTCCCAGGCGACTTGGACGAAGAAATTGAAGAAGACAGTAGCACTACATTTTCAGTGTCACCGGAGCTTGTCGAATTAGCCTCGATCCGAATTATTCACTCCAAGATGGCGAGCCTGTCAATTTCCCAATTGCGATCAAGAATTCGGCCGATTTTGGAACTTATTGATGCAGAACTTGAGGAGGGCGCGTAGCGCAATCTTTTCATTGAATGAAGGCTACCCGGAAATAGCCACAACTGCGTCCAGAAGCAGTCGATCCAGTGTTGCGATCACCGGCATGGAAAGTGGCTGGGGTTGACCCGAAACGGCTGCTGCGTAGATTGTAATAATAAACATGATTGATTGGTCACAAATACACTGGAAACGAATTTCTGTCGAATCAATCGCTATTGTCCTGAGCATCTTGCTGGCTTTTTGGATCGATGCCTGGTGGAACGAGTATCAAGCTCAAAAAGAATTTCAAAAAGTCCTGGCCGCGTTGGAAAGTGGTTGTTCTGTTCGGCTACTACAGACTCATTGCATCGCTTGGAATTGAAGCCAATTCCTGAGCGGCGGCGCGCAACTACTGAACGCTGATCGGTTTTTCTTGCCTTTGAAATCGCGTGCGATAGCGAACTATTCTTCGATCGCACTCGGCACTTCGCGGTTGCTGTGCTTCGCACGATAACGAGTCCGCATAGTGAATATCCAGATGCCACAGAAGCAGCAAATCGTTCCCAGGGCGACATACCAAAATGTCGCGGCGAATTGGAAACCCAGATACAGCCCGCTGGAAATGAACACAATTCCAGCCAGGAACCAGAAATGCGGGATTCTTTCGTATATTGGCTCAGGTAACCACATAGTTTCTTACCGGGGACGATCTTCAAAGGGTGAAGCCGAATAATGTCCTGTTGCTCAACGAAAATATGTGGCCTCTATCTCAAAAAACCTGTTGAGCGCTTGTTTTCTGCGTGATTTGCAGCCCGCCTCGCCACAAACGCTCACAAATGCCGACTGAACCGGACTTTGGCGGCTCATTCACGCCCCATTCAAAACGGACATAACCGGTCAGTCTTGTTATTCTCAGAACGTCTTTTTGGGGGAGGAATCAATGAGTTTTTTTGCAGGTATCCACCGAGTCTGCCGACCGGCAGCAGTCTTCATAGTTGCGCTCAGTTGCGCCATCCCAGTTACGGCAGTCGGCCAGGACAAACCGCGAGCCAGAGACATTGGTATCCCGTTCGCCGGCACACCCGGGCCCAATAATGCAATTACGGACGTAGCAGGCGTGACTGTCGGTCACACCACAATGATTTATGGTGACGGAAAACTGGACGTTGGCTCAGGTCCTGTCAGGACCGGCGTTACGGCCATCCATCCTCGCGGCAAGACTTACGACCCTGTCTTTTCCGGTTGGTATGCATTAAATGGTAACGGAGAAATGACGGGCACTACTTGGGTGGAAGAATCGGGCTTTCTTGAAGGACCGGTCGTCATCACGAACACCCATAGCGTGGGAGTCGCTCGTGACGCCACCATCGAATGGCAATATGCAAATAATCTGTTTGACCCTCTGCCGGACGATCCAGAGGTTTTCTGGTCGCTTCCCGTCGTCGCTGAAACATACGATGGAGACTTGAACGACATAAACGGATTTCATATCAGGAAAGAACACGTCATCGATGCCCTGGAGTCCGCGAAATCCGGCCCCATTGCTGAAGGAAATGTGGGCGGTGGAACTGGCATGATCTGCCATCAGTTCAAGTGTGGCATCGGCACGGCATCGCGGCAGGTAGAAATTGCGGGTCGCGAGTACACCGTTGGAATCCTGGTGCAGGCCAATTACGGTGTCAGGAGAACCTTTACAATCGCAGGCGTGCCGCTTGGCGACAAGCTTGATGATCTGATGCCGGTATTCAGGGCTACTGACCGGGAAACAGGTTCAATCATTGTTGTCGTCGCAACCGACGCGCCGTTATTGCCGCACCAACTCAAGCGTCTGGCGAGACGTGTACCGATCGGCATATCCAAAGTCGGTGGCTATGCATCAAACGGCTCCGGCGACATATTCATTGCATTCTCCACCGCCAATCCCGGGGCTGCTGCCAGGGAAGGTTTGCAAGATCTTCAGATGCTGCCGAACGACGCGATAAGTGGGTTGTTCCTGGCAACTGCACAGGCAACCGAAGAGGCGATTGTAAACGCCCTGGTGGCCGCGGAAACAATGGTCGGTATCAATGGCAATACCGTTTATGCGATGCCGCAAGACCGACTGATAGACATCCTGAAGGAATACAAGAGAATTCCATAAGTTGCATGAACGGGAGAACCCTGTGATTCGAAACCTCAAAGTGTGTTTGGTCGTGTTTACAGCTCTAACTTGCCTGATGTATGCCGGGCAGAACGTGGTAAACCTGAGCGCCGCCTATAATTTTGTCGCCGACGTCGTAACGATGAGCAATCAAGTTGTCTATCCGGCATCCTTCGGGCCATCGATACACAGCCCGTTTTTGATCTGGCTTTTGTTGGGCGTCATCGTAGCGCTCGAATTCACTGCAGGATTACTGGCAGCCAGGGGTGCCCTGGATCTCTGGAAAACCAGACACGCGGGAGCAGACGAGTTCAACAACGCGAAGAAGTTTGCCATTTTGGGTTGCGGTATGGCCCTCGTCATATGGTTTGGACTGTTTATGTCCGTCGGCGGTGCCTACTTCCAAATGTGGCAGACTGAACTTGGCGCGGCCGCGCTCGAGAGTGCCTTTCAGATTGCGACCCTCAACGGCATTGTGCTTTTGTTCGTCAACGCACCCGATGCCTAGCCCGGCATCAAGTCGGTAGCCGTGTTGAAGAGAATATAGCTGCCAACCGCGATCAGGATAAAGGGTGTAACTCGGTATGCATAGCTTTGGATGAATTTGCCTAACGCCGGGTGCCGAATGGCGTAGTCTGCAACAAGAACGAAAATCACCGCCATCGCAGCCAATGTGAAGATGATCAGGGTATCGGCTGATCGGGTGGAGTCGGTAAAAAGGGCGCCAAAGGTAATAACGGTGTCGGTACCATTGGCGATCTGGATAAAAATCGTCGCCATGAATGCGGTGCGTACACCACCTATTGATGTGCCCCCAAAATCTATTGCCTGTTTCTCGCCTCGGCGCATACGAAATAGCTCAATTGCGCCGATAGTAATTGGTGCAACGCCGAGCAAGCCCAAATACTCGACAGGCGCATTTTCCGCGGCTGCACCGATGCCATATCCCATCAATCCGATAAGTAATACGCACGTAAAATAGCCAGCAACAACGTGAGACTTTTGACTCCGGTAACGTGCCAACAACGCCACGAGCAGAATAAAATTGTCCAAATTGGTCGCGATGTATGCGACAGCGGCGATTGAAACAATGGTCAGCGAGCTATCCATGAATGAAGCATTTAATCATGTTTCGTGAATTAGTCCACAAAGAGAGTCTCTCCGAACGAGCCTGGTGTTGCTACGGGGTGTCCAGATATCCGTTCGCTTGCAAATAAGCGACGATCGCCTCGGCAGATTGCTCTGCCGTCATTTCCACAGTATTCACTTCGATCTCGGCATGCATAGGCGCCTGGTATTCGGAATCGATGCCGGTGAAATTCTTGATTTCTCCCTTGCGCGCCTTCGCATACAAACCCTTCACATCGCGCTGCTCGGCTACCTGCAATGGAGTGTTGACGTAGATTTCGATAAATTCGCCCTCCTCCATTGTTTGCCTGGCAATCTGGCGTTCCGCACGAAATGGAGAGATGAACGCACACAACGTGATCAGCCCACTGTCCGCCATTAGTTTTGAAACCTCCGACACGCGCCGAATGTTTTCCACACGATCAGCATCTGTAAATCCAAGGTCGTTGTTCAGGCCATGACGAACATTGTCGCCATCCAGTGTGTAAGTGTGGCGGCCAAGATCAAACAAGCGTTTCTCAACGAGGTTGGCAATTGTCGATTTGCCTGATCCGGACAGGCCCGTAAACCACAGGACACAGGGCCGTTGGTGTTTCTGCTCAGCGCGCTCGGTTTTACCAATTTCCATGTCCTGCCAAACAACGTTCGCCGCTCTGCGCAGAGAAAAATCCAGCATGCCGGCGCCAACGGTTTCGTTGGTCTGCCGATCAATCAAGATGAAACAACCCAATTGACGATTGTTGGCATACGCATCAAACGGAACAGGTTTCGCGAGAGAAATATTGCAAACGCCAATCTCGTTCAACTCCAGAGTGTTGGCCGCCTCGTGAGCGAGCGTGTTGACGTTCACTTTGTGCTTCAGCGTCGTAACCGATGCGTGGATGGTCTGGTTATTGATCTTGATGCGGTACTGGCGACCGGGAAATAATGCCTTCTCGGACATCCAGATAATGTGGGCTGCGAACTGGTCCGATTGCTCCACCGGATTATCTACATCGCAGATAATGTCGCCTCGCGATACATCGATTTCATCGTCCAGTGTCAGCGTAACAGCCTGGTCCGTAACGGCTTCGGTTAGTTCGCCGTTTCTTGTAACAATGCTTTTGACCCGCGAGCGTTTGCCCGAAGGGATGTTGATCACTTCAGTGCCGGGTTTGACCGAACCGGACGCAATGGTGCCGGAGAATCCCCGAAAATCCAGGTTTGGCCGGTTGACCCACTGGACGGGCAGTTGAAATCCGGCAGCTTCAGTCTCACGGCCAACGTCAACGGTTTCAAGGTGGGCAAGCAGGGTCGGCCCCTCGTACCACGCCATTCGTTCTGATTTCTTGCTTACGTTGTCGCCATCGAGTGCCGACATCGGAATACAAATGAATTCTTTAAATCCCAACGTGTCGGCGAACAATGCGAAATCGGTCGCAATCTCTGCAAATTTCGATTCTGCGAAATCAACCAAATCCATTTTGTTGACAGCAACGACGACATGCTGGATGCCAAGCAAGCTCGCGATGAACGCATGTCGCCGCGTTTGAACCTGGACGCCGTAGCGCGCATCGATCAGCAATACCGCAACATCGGCCGTCGACGCGCCCGTTGCCATGTTGCGCGTGTATTGTTCATGCCCCGGTGTATCAGCCACGATAAATTTGCGTTTGTCGGTCGAAAAGAAACGATACGCGACATCAATCGTGATGCCTTGCTCACGTTCGGCCGCCAAACCATCAACGAGCAATGCCAGGTCGATGTTGTCTCCCTGTGTGCCCGATATCTTCGAGTCTTTCTCGATGGCCGCGAGTTGATCGTCATAAATCAGGTGTGAGTCAAATAGCAGCCGGCCAATGAGTGTCGACTTGCCATCATCCACCGAGCCGCAGGTAATGAAGCGCAGATAGGACTTGTTTTCCTGCGCTTCCAGGTAGGCCGTGATATCTGTCGCGATCAATTCGTCTGCATGGAACATCTAGAAATATCCCTCCTGCTTTTTCTGCTCCATCGACGCGCCGACATCGGAGTCAATGACCCTGCCTTCTCGTTCCGACGTGGTCGTTAGCAGTGTTTCCTGGATTATCTCTTCAAGTGTGGTCGCTTCACTTTCGACGGCACCGGTTAACGGATAGCAGCCCAATGTGCGGAAACGAACCATTTTTTCCTCAACCGCTTCACCGTCTCGTAATTCCATCCGATCGTCATCGACCATGATCAGGACGCCGTCACGCTCGACAACCGGGCGTTTGGCGGCGAAGTAGAGCGCGGGAATTTCTATTTTCTCGCGGCGAATGTACTGCCAGATATCCAGCTCGGTCCAGTTGGACAATGGGAAAACGCGCATGGTCTCGCCTTTTGCAACGCGTGTGTTGTAGAGGTTCCAAAGCTCCGGTCGCTGACTCTTAGGATCCCAACGATGTTGTGCGGAACGAAACGAGAACACGCGCTCCTTCGCTCGGGACTTGTCTTCATCCCGGCGGGCACCGCCGAATGCGGCATCGAAGCCGTATTTTTCCAGCGCCTGCTTGAGGCCCTGGGTTTTCATGATATCCGTGTGCACCGCCGACCCGTGGCTAAATGGACCGACATTGTCTGCGACACCGTCCGGGTTGATGTGAACCAGCAGATCCAGCCCGTGCTTCCTGGCGGTCGCATCCCGAAATTCGATCATTTCCCGGAATTTCCAGGTCGTATCGACGTGCAATAAAGCGAAAGGCGGCTTGGACGGATAAAACGCGCTCAGCGCCAGATGCAGCATGACGGAGCTGTCCTTGCCCACGGAGTACAGCATCACCGGATTTTCGCACTCGCTGACGACCTCACGCATGATGTGGATGCTCTCCGCCTCAAGGCGGTCGAGATGTGTCAATTGATTCATGGGCGGGGATTCGGCAAGAGGATTCGGTGTGCGCTATTGTCGTTCGATTATAGTATGACTTTCCAGTACTGTTTCCCAAAA
>SMVB01057088.1_pt1 | contig 13354 bp, 7 predicted proteins | sample 2456461 | NCBI WGS metagenome assembly SMVB01 (sample SAMN11095934, study PRJNA526329) | marine sediment metagenome | biome: Marine sediment; feature: Surficial sediment; material: Deep marine sediment; isolation source: Hadal surficial sediment | place: Pacific Ocean | collected 2014-05 | depth 0-1...
CGCGACCGAAGATGGGATGCCGAACACGGGTCCCGACGGCGACCCCATCGGATTCGTTCGCTTCCTGTTGGCCGTAGGAGTAGTCGAAACGCGAGCCTTCCGTCGACCCACTCGAGACCCCGACGCGGGATCGCGCACCCCGGGAAGCGGTCCCGAGCGTTTCGATCAATTCGTCCGGAATCTCCTGAATGAACCGGCTCGGCGTCTGGTAGGTCCGATCCCCGAACCGGAAACGCTCGGCGGCACACGTCAGGTAGAGATGTTCCATCGCGCGAGTCATCGCGACATAACAAAGTCGACGTTCCTCCTCCAAGCCCGCCTCATCCCGACTCGACGAAGCGTGGGGGAAGATCCGCTCTTCCATGCCGACCAGAAATACGATCGGGAACTCGAGGCCTTTGGCCGAATGAACGGTCATCAGCGAAACGCGGTCCGACCGATCTTCATAGCTGTCGAGATCGGAGATCAACGCGACCTGATCCAGGTAGAGTTCGAGTTCCGACCTTTCCTCCTCGGCAAGCTCGTCAACGTTCGCCGCGTGGAAATCACGCGCACTCGAAATGAGTTCACGAAGGTTGTCGAGACGCGCTTCCGCTTCGGGCGTATCCTCCCTTTCGAGGGAGCGGAGGTAGCCCGTTTCGGCCAACACGCGGGAAATCAGATCCTCGAGGGTGAATCCCGCGCGAAGATTGGCGAAGGCATCCATCATGTCGATGAACGCGCCCATTTTTTTTACCGCGCGCCCGGCCACCCCCGTGTCGATCGCGAGTCTCATGCCTGCCAGAAGTGGAATCCCCCGCTCGGCCGCCAAATTTTCGACGCGCTCGAAGCTGGTCTTTCCGATACCACGCGTGGGCCTGTTCACGATCCGTCGAAGCGCCTGATCGTCTTTCGGATTCACCAGCAACCGGAGATAGGACATCACATCCTTGATCTCGGCGCGATCATAGAATCGCTGACCGCCGACGATCGTATACGGCACATTGTATTTCAGCAGTTCCTCTTCGAAGAGGCGCGACTGGGCGTTCGTTCTATAGAGAATGGCCTGATGTCCGAAGGGCGTGTCGTCGTTTCGGTTCGCTAACAACATGTTTCGGATCACGAACTGCGCCTCTTCCCGATCGTTCTCGGCCTCGAAGAAGCGAATCGGCGAACCGCCCTCGCGATCGGTGAACAAGCTCTTCTTTTTCCGTTCGACGTTATTCGCGATGACAGCCGAGGCGCCGGACAGGATCGGCTGTGTCGACCGATAGTTCTGTTCGAGCTTGATCACCTTGGCGTCGGTGTAGTCTTTCTCGAAGTCGAGAATGTTCCGCAGGTCCGCGCCACGCCAGGCGTAGATCGACTGATCCGGGTCGCCGACCACGCACAGATTTCGATGGCTGGCGGCGAGCTGACGCACGATGCCGTATTGCACACCGTTCGTGTCCTGGTACTCGTCGACGAGAATGTAGGCGTATTTGTTCTGATAATATTCGAGTACGCGAGGATGATTCCGGAAGAGTTCGGCGGTCAACAGGAGTAGATCGCCGAAATCGAGCGCCTCGGCGTCTGCGAGTTTCTGTTGGTATTTCCCGTAGAGCCGCGCCACGAATTCCTCGTCGAGATCGTTCGCTCGCGCCGCCACCGTCGGCGGGAGAAGTCCGGCGTTCTTCCACTGGTCGATCTGCCAACGAATCCGGCGCGGCTCATGCACCTTGGGATCCAAACCCTCGCGTTTGAGCACTTCCTTGATGACGCCGATCGAATCGGAGTCGTCGTAGATGACGAAGCCCCGACTCCTCGCCAGATGACCGATGTCTCGACGCAGGATTCGCACACCGATCGAATGGAATGTCCCGATCGAGATTTCGCCGGCCTGGGGTCCGAGAAGCTTCTCGACACGCTGCTTCATTTCGCCGGCGGCCTTGTTCGTGAAGGTCACGGCGAGAATCTGATCGACGGGGATGCCGCAGACGCCGATCAGGTAGGCGATGCGGGAGGTCAAAACCCGCGTCTTGCCACTCCCGGCCCCGGCCAGGACCAGCAGCGGCCCCTCGGTCGTCTCGACCGCTTCGCGCTGTTGGGGATTGAGGCCTTCGAAGATCGATTCGGCGAGCGGTTGTTGATTCGGGTTATCCACGGGTCATCCAGGGGCCGACTGCCTGCGACGCATGCGCGTCGAGAACAGATCGGACTCGATCAAGCGTTGGGGAAATGTTCGGTTCGCGGGGGGAGCGATCCGGCGAACTTACTCGACGGTCACGCTCTTGGCGAGGTTCCGAGGCTGATCGACATCCGTCCCCTTCAGCGTCGCGATGTGGTACGCGAGAAGCTGGAGCGGGACGACGACCAGGATCGAGGTCAGGAATTCGCCGAGATCCTCGACTTCGAGAACGTCGTTCGCCTTTTCGGCGATTTCGAGATCGCCCGTCGAAATGATCGCAATGACCTGGCCATCGCGCGCGCGGACCTGTTCGAGATTCGACACGAGTTTGTCGTGTAGCTCACCCTGGGTCGCGATCACGACCACCGGCATGTTCTCGTCGATCAAGGCAATCGGACCATGCTTCATCTCGCCGGCGGCGTAGCCCTCCGCGTGAATATACGAGATCTCCTTCAATTTCAGAGCGCCCTCCAGCGCGATCGGAAACATGATTCCGCGACCGAGGAAGAGGAAATCTCGGGCCTTGAAGTAGCGACGCGCGACCTTCTTGATCTTCTGATCGAGTTCGAGCACCCCCGAGAGCATCCGCGGCAGGCGCATCAGATCGTGTAGACGCGATCGGATCTCGTCCTGGGAGAGTCGGCCCCGAGTGATCCCGAACTTCAAAGCGATGAGATAGAGCGCGACCGCCTGGGTCACGAAGGCCTTGGTCGATGCGACACCGATTTCCGGCCCGGCATGGGTGTAGAGGACGTCGTCGCTCACGCGCGTGATCGTCGAATCGCGGACATTGCAAATCGCGAGCACGCGTGCGCCCTGCCTCTTCGCCTCGGCGACGGCCGCCAGGGTATCGGCGGTCTCGCCCGATTGAGACACCGCGACAACGATTCGCTTCGGGCCCACGATCGGTTTTCGGTAGCGGAACTCACTCGCTAAATCGACTTCGACGGGGATTCCGGCCAGCTGTTCGATCATGTATTTCCCGAGCAGCGAGGCATAGTAGGAAGTGCCGCAAGCGACCAGCGTGACCCCCTGGAGTCCGTCGAGTTCCTCCCGCGTAAACTCGATGCCGTCGAGGTCGACCTCTTGCTCGGCCTCGTTCACGCGCGTTCCGATCGTGTCGGTGACCGCGCGCGGCTGCTCGAAGATCTCCTTCTGCATGAAGTGATCAAAGCCGCCTTTTTCCGCCGAAACCGGATCCCATTGGATGGCCTGGAATTCTCGTTCGATCAGACGGCCTTCGATATCGACGATCTGAATTCCGTCCTCGCTCAGCACCGCGAAATCCCCATCATGCAGGGAGATGATGTCGCGGGTGTGGGGGAGCACGGCGGGAATGTCGCTTGCGAGGAACGCCGCTTTGTCGCCCGACCCGACAATGATCGGGCTGCCTCCGTTCTTCGCCGTCACGAGCAGGTTCGGTTCGCTCTCACAGATGGCCCCGAGCGCATACGAACCGGTCAGCCGCTTGCACGCCTCGCGCACCGCGGTCAACAGATCCCGCCCGGCCCTAACGCGAGCCTCGATCAGGTGGGCGATCAATTCGGTATCCGTGTCCGATTGAATTTCGGCGCCATTTGCCTCCAGCTCGGCGCGCAGCGAACGGTAGTTTTCGATGATTCCGTTGTGGACGATCACGACCGAGCCCGCGCGATGCGGATGTGCGTTTCGCTCGGAGGGCTTGCCATGAGTGGCCCACCGGGTGTGGCCGATCCCCAAGCGACCCTGGAGCGGGCGCGCTCGCAAATTTTCCTCGAGGTTGAAAAGCTTCCCCTTAGCACGGCGAACCTCCAACACGTCGCCCTGCAGGATCGCCACGCCCGCGGAGTCATAGCCGCGATATTCCAGACGACGAAGTCCGTCGATCAGGACCTCCGCCGCGCGAGGCTCACGCCCGACATAACCTACGATTCCACACATCTTTTGACTCCCAACCGATTCCGAGGCGTTCGACTCTTCTCGAAGAGTTTCGAAGAGTTTCGAAGAGCCCCGCTAGCGTCGCGTCCAGTTAACGGGCGCGCTTCGTATCGTTCATTCCCTCGGCGTTTTCCTGGCCGACTTCTTTTGCCGCTTCTGTTTCTGCGAGGCGTCGCTGCCCTGATCCGATCCGCCCGGCGATCCGGATTGCTCTGTAACGGACACGTCGCCCTGCGGATCGGTTCCCTCCGGCGATTCGGACGAATCGACGCTGCGGGCCAACCGGCGCTCGCGACGGCTGACCCAGCCGTCGATATTCTTCTGCCGACCGCGCGCCACCGCCAAGGCGTCTTGCGGGACATCCCGGGTCACCGTCGAGCCCGCCGCGACGAAGGCACCCGCTTCGACTACGACCGGGGAGACGAGATTCACGTTGCATCCGATGAAGGCGCCGTCCCCGATCGTTGTGCGAGTCTTCTGGTAGCCGTCGTAGTTCACGACGATCGCACCGCAGCCGAAATTCACGTCCGAACCCAGATCTGCATCGCCGATGTAGCTGAGGTGTGCGGCCTTCGTGCCGGGCCCGAGAGTGGAGTTTTTCAGCTCCACGAAATTCCCGATCTTGACGCCGTCACCGATCGTATTGCCCGGCCGCAGATGCGCGGATGGACCGATCGTCACATCCGTCCCGATCCGACTGTCTTCGATCACACAGCCCGCCTTGATATGGACGCCTTCGCCCAACTCGCAATTCCCCGAGATCACGACGCCCGCTTCGATCATCGAGTCGCGCCCGATTCGAACATCCACATCGATATAGACCGCGTCCGGATCGATGAAACTCACGCCTTCGCTCATCAATCGATCGACGATGCGCCGACGCATCACGCGCGTGGCATCGGCGAGTTCCTTGCGCGTATTGATTCCGAGACATTCGTCGGCGTCCTCGATTCTCAAACCCTCGACGCGTAGGCCCCTTTCGACCGCGAAAGACACGACATCCGTCAGATAGAGCTCGCCCTGATGGTTGTCGGAGTCGAGCGAGGCCAATCCCTCACGCAACAGCTCGGCGCTAAAAAGATAGACGCCCGTATTGCGCTCCTCGATTTCGAGTTCGGTCGGAGTCGCGTCCGACGATTCGATGATGCGCGCGATTCGACCCTCGGCATCGCGCAACACATGTCCAGGAATATTTTCCGCTTGGGCCGTCAACAACACGAGGTCGGCTTTCTGCTCGTCTTTCACGGCGCGCATCCGCTCGATCGTTTCGGGACGCAGGAGCGGCGTATCCCCATACAGAACCAGGACGTCGCCCGTAACCGAATCGAGTCGCGGGACGGCGACGATCACCGCGTGACCTGTTCCCCGCTGCTCTTTCTGAACGACGAATTCGACGTCCTCATCGAAACGAGATCGCACTTCTTCGGCGTCGCGACCGACGACGACAATCAGTCGAGACGGCGAGAGCGCCTTGGCGGTTCGCAGGACATGACCCAGCATGGGCACACCACAGATTTCGTGCAGCACCTTGGCGCGGCGAGATTTCATGCGAGTGCCCTGTCCAGCGGCCAGCACGATTACGGCTGTATCGCTCAATTCGAAATTCCTCTCGTCATCCGTCTCGTAAACGCTCCATGCGGGACAAAAATGGATCACCGCCCGGCCGTCTCGGTATGTGGCCCGGCCGACCCAAAAAGAAGCGGGGATTCTCCCCGTCCCGATCGGTCGGCCGTCGACTCCGCTTGCAGCCGACTCTCGGCGGCAGGCACACGGCAAGTCGAGCGCAGCTCCAAAGAGAGTATGGCGAATCGGCGAGGGGGCCTCCGCTGCCGACTCCCCACGATCGAACACTCGACCGGAGGGATCCCAGGACCCTCCGGGGCATTCGGACCCCCGATGCGTCGATTCGGCTCGGTCGCCTGTCCGCCTGCCATCGCCTCCCCTACCCTTGCGATGAGCGCATCCCTCGCGCTTTTCCCACCCCCTTCCACCGCCTTTCGCCGCCTTTGGCGAGCGCCGGAGCCAGCCCATCTCGATCCAAGTCCACGGCAACACCAAGGGTCTCAAGGCGAGTCAGACCAAGGCCCTCGAACGGCTTGGTCGCCGGCGACTCAAGGCGGACCGCCTCGTCACGAACGAACTCGCCCGCGCCATGACCGAACTCTCCGCGGAGATCCGCCGCCAGGTCGGCGTATTGATCGATCGAAGCGGCAATATCCAACACGTGATGGTCGGCAGTCCATCGGGCACCGAGCTGCCCGATTGGGGTCGCATGCGCGCCGGTCGCGGCCGCCTGCGCGGCCTCCGACTCATCCACACCCATCTCTCCTCCGAGGGTCTGACGCGAGACGATCTGACCGACCTCGCGCTGCTCAGACTCGACGCCGTCGTCTCGATCGCGGTCGCCGAGGGGGGCCTGCCCGGTCTGGCCCATGCGGCCTCGCTGTGTCCCGCCAACGACGAGGGCCGCGCGACGGAAAAACTTCCGCCCTGCCACCCCGCCGAATTCGATTTCGAGTTCAGCGCCTGGATCCGAGATCTCGAAAACGAGCTGGCCCGCGCAACCGCCACGCGAGACGTCGGACCCGGCGAACGCGCGATCCTGGTTTCAGTAACCGCCGGACGAGATCGGGAAACGCTCGAGTCGCACGTCGAAGAATTGCGTGAACTCGCCCGCTCGGCCGGCGTCGAAGTGGCCGAGGTCATCACGCAGTCGAGACCCAAGGTCGATCCCCGCACCGTGCTCGGTGCCGGCAAGCTCTCGGACCTCGTGATCCAATGTTTTCAGAGCGATATCGACCTCGTGATCTTCGATCAGGACATCTCCCCCGCACAGGCGCGTACGCTTTCGGAACGCATGGAGCTACGTGTCATCGATCGGACCCAACTGATCCTCGATATTTTTGCACAACGCGCCACGAGCGGAGACGGCAAGCTACAGGTCGAGCTGGCACAGCTTCGCTATCGCATGCCGCGGCTCGCCCAACGCGCCGACGTTTCGCTTTCGCGCCTGGCAGGCGGAATCGGCGGACGCGGACCCGGCGAGACGAAATTGGAGAGCGATCGACGGCGCGTGCGCGATCGCATCACGCGACTCGAGCGGGAAACCAAACGGCTCACCAAACAACGTGAGGGTCGACGACGTCGACGCGGGCGACGCGGTATTCCCGTGCTCTCGATCGTCGGCTACACGAACGCCGGCAAGAGCACTCTGCTTCGAGCACTCACCCATAGCGACGTGCACATCGAAGACAAGATGTTCGCGACGCTGGATCCGATTTCGCGGCGACTGCGATTCCCGCGCGAGCGCGAGGTCATCATCACGGACACCGTCGGCTTCATCCGCGACCTGCCGCCCGACCTGATCGCCGCGTTTCACGCGACCCTCGAAGAGTTGACCGACGCGAGCCTTCTGTTGCATGTCGTCGACGCGGCCGGACCCGACATCGATCGTCGGATTCGAGCGGTCCACGACGTGTTAGGCGAACTGGGACTCGACGAAAAGCCCGAGCTACTCGTCTTCAATCAAATCGATCGATTGCCGGAAGAAGAGATCGAGGCCTTGGCGCGTCGCTATCAGGCGATTCCGATTTCGGCGCTGAAGGGCCGGGGGCTGAAAAACCTGCTCGCGCGAGCCGAAGAGGTTCTCTGGCGGGATGGCGAGCTCGGTCAGGGTGCCGTCCTCGACCTCGCGGCCCAGGGTCGATCGTAAATCCGTTGGGGGGAGAGATCTCATGGTCATGCGTTCGCGAGTCGTAGGAACGGGATCCTGCCTGCCGGATCGGGTCGTCACGAACGCCGACATGATGCAGTGGATGGATACCAGCGAAGAATGGATCGAACAGCGCACGGGCATCCGCGAACGGCGCTGGGTCGAGGAGGGACAAGGTCCGGCCGATCTCGCACGAGGCGCCACACTCGACGCCCTCGAGAACGCCAACCTCGAAATTTCGGACATCGATTGCATCCTGCTCGCCACCCTCTCGCCCGAGCACGATTTTCCGGGTACGTCCTTCTTCCTGCACGGCGCGATCGGTGCCGGGAACATTCCGTGCATCGACCTGCGCGCACAATGCAGCGGGTTCCTCTTTGCACTCCAGATGGCCGACGCGTTGATCGTCGCGCGACGCTACCAACGCGTGCTGGTCGTCGGCTGCGAGGTCCACTCGACCGGGCTCGATAAAAGCACGGCAGGCCGAGACGTCACGGTCATCTTCGGGGATGGTGCGGGCGCGCTCGTGCTGGAAGCGACCGATGAGGTGGACGGTCCGGGTGTGTTGGAAGTGCGCGTTCATGCCGAAGGCGAACATGCTCGGCGCTTGTGGACGGAGGCGCCGAGCTGCGCGGCCTCCACTCGAGTGAGCCACGAAATGATCGACGACCGCCGCATCTACCCGGTGATGGACGGCCGCTTCGTGTTCAAACACGCGGTCACGCGGATGCCGGAGGTGCTCCACGAGACCCTGAATGCCGCAAGCGTGAAGCTCGACGACATCGATCTCTTCCTCTTTCACCAGGCCAACCTTCGCATCAATGAGTTCGTCGCACACAAACTCGAGCTTCCCGAGTCCAAGCTCATGAACAACATTCAACGGCTGGGGAATTGCTCCGCCGCGGCACTGCCGATCCTGCTCGCCGAGGCGGCCCGTGAAGGGCGCATCCAAGACGGCCAGCTCGTCTCCCTGACGGCCTTCGGATCGGGCTTCACCTGGGGCTCCGCCATCGTGCGCTGGGGCTGAACCCGGGTCGAATCGTCCCCAAGCCTCTTCGACGCGCTGCATCAGAAAGTTTCCGACGAACCCCGCGGGTCAATCGATCCTGTCGATCTTCCTCAAACGCCTGTTTTGTCTCATCTTTATTTTTTTTCGGCCGATCACCTTGACGAATGACGCAGTGCGTCTAAGATTCCTGTCAACGCAAGAACGCACCTGATCGCGACCAGGCGACCGCCGGTCGACGCGGTGCGTCAGACGAAAATCTTGAAGCGAGAAATCGCGAATTCGGAATCCACGCTCAACGCAATGATTCCCCTTCGCAGAACTGGAGAAAGCATCATGGCCAGCAAAAAGGCAAGCAGCAAGAACTCGAAGAAGATCAACGAATGGGATTGGGAGAATTTCCGACCCGACTGGGCGAACGAAGGCATCGAGCGCATCAGCAAGGAACTCGAGAAGTGGAACGACAAGCTCCAGAGCCGAAGTGAGCAGTTCCGCAAGGAGAGCCAGAAGCGAATCGAGAAGGGCGTCCAGCAGGTCCAGGCCGAACTGCGCAAGGTGCCGGCCGTCAAGCGTGCCGAGGAGCTTCGCAGCGAAATCGAGGCCCGTGTCGAGAAGAATATCGATGCCGGCGTCGACCGCGTCTACGCGCGCCTCAACCTGGTTCGACTGGACGAGGTCAAGAAGCTCGAGCGAAAGATCGCCCAGCTCAACAAGAAGCTTCGAGCCCTCGAGAAGCAGTGGGCCGCCTGAGCCCAGGAGCGCCTCGGCTCTCGCACCGCTTCCACGGCTCCGCGGCGTAGGCGAGGACGACCGAGCTTGAAATCGAGAGGCCCGGGCATGCATTGCCCGGGCCTCTTTGCGTTCGGCCTCGCCCGCTTCGTCCGGGCAAGCCCCAAGCGTCCACGGATGACACGTCCAATTCTCGCCTAGCGAGCTTCGCGCGCCCGTTCCGCATCGAGTCGTTCGAGGACTCGTTCGACCGATCCCTCGGTCCCCCGAAGCAGCTCTCGCGCGCGAGCTCGATCGACGCCGCCGAGTTCCATCACGATCCGTACCGCGCGTCCTCGAAGCTTGCTCGAGACGGGCGCGATGTGGGTCATATGATGGCCGCGCACACGGCCCATGCGAACCATCACCGCCGTCGAGAGCGCCGACAGGATCATCTTCTGCGCCAGCCCGCCCTTCATGCGAGTCGATCCGGTCACGACTTCGGGGCCCACGCGCGGCGAAATCGAAATCTCGACCGATTCAGCGAGCGGCGATTCCGGATTGCAGGTCAGGGCGATCGTTCGCGCCCCCAGCCCGACCGCGGTCTCGATGGCCCCGAGCACGAAGGGCGTCGTGCCGCTGGCCGAGATCCCCAACACCACATCCCCGATCGTTACGCCACGTTCTTCGAGCACGAGCGAGCCCGCCTCTCGATCGTCTTCCGCCCCTTCGACCGCGGCGCGGAGCGCGCGCTCACCGCCGGCGATGATTCCCTGGACGATGCGTGGAGACAATCCGTAGGTCGGTGGAATCTCGGAGGCATCGAGTACGCCGAGGCGACCACTCGTTCCGGCGCCGACATTGAACCAGCGACCGCCGCCCGAAAGCGAACAGGCCAGCACCTCGACCGCCTCGGACATGCGTGGAAGGACTTGCCCCACGGCGGCATGGGCCACCGCGTCCTCGGAATGGATCAGCGCGAGAATTTCCTCGGAACTCAATTCGTCGAGCGCACCCGAACGGTCGAGTGAAGCTTCGGTGGGGGTTCCGTCGGCCATGGCTCTACATTTCGGCTCCCCCTTCGCGAACTGAAGACAGGCTCGCGCGCGTTCTGCTGCGCGGCCTCCTACACTCGTCTGATGCCCTTCGACGTCACGAAATCCACCCTCGAAAGCTTGGAGTGGGGACGATTGATCGAGAAGCTGCGCGCGTGTTGCCGCACGCCGCAGGGTCTTGGGTTGCTCTCGTCGGATTCGGACGATGGGGACTTCGCAGCGGACGAAGACGGCGTACGCGAAAGACTTCGCCAGACAACGGAAGCGCGGGAACTGATCGACCGCGATCTAGTTGCACCCTTGGGCGGATGCACGGATCTCAGCGCCGATCTGCAACACGCCGAGCGGGGCGGCCTGCTCGAACCCAGCTCGCTGATCGACATCCGATCAACGCTCGAAGCGATGCATGAAACGCGCCGATTTTTCGAAAACCAGCGGCAACGCGCGCCCGGATTGAGCGACCTCGCGCGCGAGATCGAGGGGCGGCCCGAACTCGTGGCCGAGATCCTCCGCTGTCTGGACGCGAGCGGAGAGGTCCGGGACGCAGCGTCGACTTCGCTGGCCAAGGCTCGACGCGATACCCGTCGCCTCGCGGGCGAGTTACAAAAGCGCATCGGCCGTGCGCTGCAACACGCCGACATCAGGCCCCATCTCTCCGATCATTTTCATACGATCCGCAACGGCCGCTTCGTGCTGCCCGTGAGGGCCGATTCGAAGGGGCGGGTCCGGGGCATCGTGCATGACGCGTCGCGCTCCGGAACGACCCTCTTCATCGAACCCGAGGACATGATCGAGATCAACAACCGCCACCGCCAGGCGGAGCTCACGGTCGAACGCGAAATCCTGCGCGTGCTTCGGGAATTGTCCGCCGGCGTCGCGCGCGACGCCAGCACGCTACGAAGAAATCTCGAATGGATCGGATTGCTGGATCTCGCCTGCGCGCGCGGCCAACTCTCGCGCCAGACCCTCGGCGTCGAACCGGAGGTCGGCCGGCAGGGCATCTTCGAGTTGGGGGGCCTCCGACACCCGCTGATTCCCCTGGACCAATGTGTCGCGAACGATCTCCGGCTCGGTCGCGACTTCAAGGTCTTGATCCTCTCGGGGCCGAACGCCGGCGGCAAGACGGTGGCCCTCAAATCCGTCGCGTTGGCCGCATTGATGGTTCGAGCCGGAATGCATGTGCCGGCCAATCCCGGCGTGCGCGTCGATCTCGTCGACCGCGTGTTGGCGGATATCGGCGACCACCAGGACATCCAGGAAAGCCTGTCGACCTTCTCGGCCGCAATGGCGAACCTCGCCGAGATCCTCCGCTGCGCAGGCCCGAATACGCTGGTGTGTCTCGATGAAGTCGGCGTGGGCACCGACCCGTCCGAAGGCGCCGCGATCGCCCAGGCCACACTCGAGTCGCTGGCCGACTCGGGTGCAACGGTCGTAACGACGACGCATTACAACTTGCTCAAGGAGATGGCCGAAATCGACGACCGCTTCGTCAACGCGAGTGTCGAGTTCGACCCGGAGACGCTCGCACCGACCTACCGCGTTCGAATCGGGGCGCCCGGCGCCTCCTCCGCCACGACCGTGGCCGCCCGAATGGGGATGCCCCAGCGCGTTCTCGATCGTGCCGCAGGATTACTCGATCGCGAGGATCGACGGCTCGATCAGATGCTCTCCGAACTCGGCGCGAGTCGCGCGCTGCTCGAATCCGAAACCCGCGCGGCCGAGGCCCTGCGTGCCGAGAGCGAGGAGACCCGCGAAAAATACCGCGCCAAGCTCGCACGCCTGCAAGAACGCAGGGACAAGCTCTTTGGCGAGATGCGCCGCGAACTCGACGATTCCTTCCGCGAAGCGCATTCCGAAGTGGCGCGCATCATTGCGGAACTCCAACGCCAACCTTCCTCACGACGCGCAGCCACCGCCCGCAATCGGCTCGGAAGCCTGCTTGATCGAACGACCGAGGAGCAGAGCGCAAAAGGCATTCAACCGACGGCGGCGGCTTCGGTCGAGACGATCGAGCCGGTCGACTGGCCACGCGCGCGAGTCGGCGACGCCGTTCGAACACCCGGTGGAGGTCGCGGCAGCCTGCTTTCCCTGCCGGACCGCAAGGGGCGCGTCAGAGTCCAGATCGCGAACGCCAAACTCGCGATTCCCTGTGATCAGCTCGGCCACGCGGCGCCGGAGGCTGAACATCACGCCACGACGAAGCGATCGAACTCGGAGGAAATCCCGCTGCCGCCGGACCGGATCGGAGGCAGGGTCGAGACCGATCTGAGAGGCCTGCGCGTCGATGAAGCGCTCGCTCGACTCGACGCCGCGCTCGATGTCGCCGCGGCGGAAGGGCGAGACGAGATTCGAATCATTCATGGGATCGGAACCGGCGCGCTGCGCAGCGCGGTGCGCGAACATCTTCCCCGTTCTCGACATGTCGTCGAATGCCTGGAGGCGACGCGCGACGAGGGTGGCGCGGGGGCGACCCGCTGCATCCTCAGAAAGGATTGAGCTCCATGGCTAAAGACGAGCAGAATCCAGACGAGTTCCCAGACGTCGACGAGTTGATCGGCAGCTTTTTGGAGGATGCCTCTCTGTGGCCGGTGCTCATCGCCGTCATCGCAAGCGCGGGCGCATTCGGCGCGGCCATGCTCGTGTTGACGGCCGTCGACCACAATCCCTTCGCCGCCGCCGCATTGCTGCTCGTCTTCGGGATGTCCGTCGATGTTTTCGTGCAAGCGTGGCGCAAGGCGGTGTATCGAAACCTGGCGAGGTTGATCGGGCTGATCTGGTGTTCCGCCCTCGCCTTCACCGCCTTGGCGATC
>SMVB01200328.1_pt1 | contig 13354 bp, 10 predicted proteins | sample 2456461 | NCBI WGS metagenome assembly SMVB01 (sample SAMN11095934, study PRJNA526329) | marine sediment metagenome | biome: Marine sediment; feature: Surficial sediment; material: Deep marine sediment; isolation source: Hadal surficial sediment | place: Pacific Ocean | collected 2014-05 | depth...
ATCGCTCGGCGGTGATCAACCGATTCGACCGCATCACCGGCGATGCCGCGCTGTACGCGGCCAGACGTTTGATCCGCGCGCGACGGCGCCTCTCGGAGCGTGAGCTACACGGTGTGATCGAGCGCTACCTCGCGCTTCAGACGCGAGACCCCGAGCGCGTGGAGCGGCCCACGCCGCTGAAGGGGCCGAACGCCAAGCGCGTGTTCGATTCGCTACTCGACCTGACCGCCGAACTACGCTACGGCCTGTAGCCGCTAGATTTCGGCGAGCGCGCGATCCAGCGCGGCAATCAGGTCGTCCGCGTCTTCGAGCCCGACGGAGAGGCGAACCAGACCGTCCGTGATCCCGATACGAATGCGTTCGGCACGGTCGACGGACGCGTGCGTCATCGTCGCGGGGTGGGTCACCAACGATTCCAACGAACCGAGGTTTTCCGCCAGCGTCCACAACTTGACGGTGTCCATCAGCGCCTTACCCGCAGCGGCCCCACCGACGACCTCGAACCACAGCATCGCGCCGAAGCCGCTGGCCTGCCGCTTGGCCAACTCGTGCTGCGAAAACGATTCGAGCCCGGGGTAGCAAACGGTTTCGGCCTTGGGGTGGCCTTCAAGGAAACGGGCGACCTTCATCGCATTGTCGGACTGACGATCCATGCGAACCGAAAGGGTCTTGGTACCCTGCAGGGTCAACCAGGCGATCTGGGGCGACATGATCGTGCCGTTCGACCCCTGGATGAAGCGCAATTTCTCGTCGAGTTCGGCGGTCTTGACGACGACGGCACCACCGATCGTCGCGTTGTGGCCATCGAAATACTTCGTCGTGCTGTGGATCGACAGGTCGGCGCCGAGTTCGAGCGGGCGTTGGTAGTACGGCGTCAGGAACGTGTTGTCGACCGCGTGCGGGATGCCGCGGTCCTGAGCGACCGCCGAGACCGCGGCGATGTCCGAGAGCTTGAGCGTGGGGTTGGCCGGGGTCTCGGTGAAGATCAAGCGCGTGTTGTCGCGGAGCGCCTTGCGGACGTTGTCCGCATCGGAAGTGTCGGCAAACGTGAACTCGACCCCGAAGCGGTTGAGCACCTGGGTGCAGAGACGATGGGTCCCGCCATAGGCCACATCGGAGATCACGGCGTGGTCGCCGGCGTTGAGCAGCGCCAGCATTGTCGCCTGAATCGCGGCCATCCCGCTGGAGAAACAGGTGGTGTCGTGCCCGTCTTCGAGCAGCGTGATCTTACGCTCGAGCGCGCGCACGGTCGGGTTCCCGCTACGCGAGTAGGAGTAGCCCTTGGAAAGGTATTCATCGACCGACGGCTGGACGTAGGTCGTGGTCTGGTAGATCGGCGTCAGGATCGATCCGGTCGTCGGATCCACCTCGATGCCGGCATGGATTTGCTTGGTCGAAAAACGCATCCCTCAGGTCTCCCTTGCTGAAATTCGGGCGGGCCGGGGATGATAGCGCACGCCTCAGGCTGCTGGCTAACGGGTGCGGAGGGCGATAGGATGCATCGCTTGCCGGCCTGCGGTACGGTTGGCACCCAACATAAGGAGCGCCACGCTCATGCGTCGAATCGAACCCCTCGTTGCCGTCCTCTTGTTGACCTTCCTTGTCGCCTGCGGTGATGCCTACGTCGGACCACCGGTTGACGCCGAACCCCCGACGGCGACGGTCGTCCCTCGCGAACTCGAACGCCACGGCGACGTGCGCATCGACAACTACTACTGGCTCAACCAGCGGGACGACCCCGCTGTAAGGGCCTACCTGAACGCCGAGAACGACTACACCGAGGTCATGACCACGCACACGGCCCAGCTCCGGAAAACCCTGGCCGACGAGTTCACGGAGCGGATCAAGCAGGACGACGAATCCGTCCCGTACAGCGAGGGCGGGTACTTCTACTACTCGCGTACGGAGGAGGGGAAGGACTACAAGATCTACGCGCGCAAGAAGGGCTCGCTGGACGCCGATGAGGAGATCCTGATCGACGTCAACGAACTCGCTGCCGGGCACGACGGCTACTTCCGTGTCGGCGGGATGGAAATCACCGAGGATCACAATTTGCTGGCCTACGGCGTGGACAAAATCGGCCGTCGAATCTACACGATCCACTTCAAGGATCTGACAACGGGTGAGACCACGAGCGAGACGATCGAAAACGTGACCAGCAATCTCGCCTGGGCCAACGATCACAAGACGTTGTTCTACACGCGGCAGAATCCGGTCACATTGCGTTCCTACCAGATCTGGAAACATCGATTGGGAACCGCCCAGAGCGAAGACGAGCTCGTTTACGAGGAGGGCGACGACACTTTCAGTTGCGGCGTCCGCAAGACCCAATCGAAACGTTACATCATGATCGGCTGCTCGCAGACGCTGGCCAACGAGTACCGTTACGTCAACGCCGACCGGCCGGATGCCGAGTTCACACTGTTCCTCGAACGCGAGCGCGGTCACGAATACAACATCGACCACTTCGGCGATCACTTCTACATCCGCACCAACGACTCGGCGAAGAACTTCCGCCTGATGCAGACGCCGATCAATCGCACCGCGATGAGCAACTGGACCGAGGTGATCCCGGCCCGCGAGGACGTCTACCTCGCGGGTTTCCAGATCTTCAAGGACCACCTCGTCGTGAGCGAGCGAATCGAGGGTTTGATTCAGCTACGCATTCGCCCGTGGGACGGCTCCGAGGAGCACTACCTCGACTTCGGCGAGCCCGCGTACCTCGCGTTCCCCAGGGACAATAAGGAATTCGACACGACGACGTTGCGCTTCCACTACGAATCGCTGACCACGCCGGACTCGGTCTTCGACTACGACATGAACACACGAGAGAAGGTTCTCTTGAAAGAGGACGAGGTCCTGGGCGGGTTCGAGAAGAGCAACTACGAGGCCACACGGATCTACGCCACTGCCCGGGACGGCGAGCGGATCCCGATCTCGCTGGTCCACCGCAAAGGCATCGAACTCGACGGCAGCAATCCGCTGCTCCTCTACGCGTACGGGTCCTACGGAGCCAGCCGCGATGCGTCGTTCAGCGCATACAGGATAAGCCTGCTTGACCGCGGCATGGTGTACGCGATCGCGCACGTCCGTGGCGGACAGGAAATGGGTCGGGGCTGGTACGATGACGGCAAGCTGCTCAACAAGACGAACACGTTCACCGACTTCATCGACTGCGGGCGGCATCTTGTCGACATGAAGTACACCAGTCCGGATCGGCTCGTGGCGCAGGGAGGGAGCGCCGGCGGCTTGCTGATCGGCGCGGTCGTCAACATGGCGCCCGAACTGTTCCGGGCGGCCCACGCGGCGGTCCCGTTCGTCGATGTGTTGACCACCATGTTGGACGACACGATCCCGCTGACGACCAGCGAGTTCGACGAGTGGGGCGACCCCAAGGTCAAGGAGTACTACGACTACATCAAGTCGTATTCACCCTATGACAACGTCGCGGCACAGGATTACCCCGCCCTGCTCGTGACGACTGGCCTGCAGGATTCTCAGGTGCAGTACTTCGAACCGGCCAAGTGGGTTGCCAAACTGCGCGCCACGAAGGCAGGCGATTCGGCGTTGCTGCTCCGGACCGAGATGGAGGCCGGGCACGGCGGCGCGTCGGCGCGTGAGAAGCGCTACGCCCAGACGGCTTTCGAGTACGCCTTCTTGCTCGATCAGGTGGGCATTTCGGAATGACGGACGGCCATGGTGGTCAAGATCATTCGCGCTTTCCGCGCAGATCGAAGCAGCGCAGCTTGTCCGCGCCGCGGACGTACAACAAGCCGTTGGCGAGGACGGGCGGATTCCACGCCGGGTAGGAAACCAACGGTTCGGTCGCGCTGACCTCCTTGTAGCCCGCGGGTGTGGCCGCAACGACGAACAGGCGGCCGCGTTCGGCCAGCACGATCAGATGGCCCTGGACGTGGATCATCGTGGCGCGCCCGAGCCCGGGTTTGCTCCAGGCCACCTTGCCGTCATCGAAATTGATCGCGCGGAGCTCGGCATCGCCACTGTGCCGCCCGCTGCAGCCGTAGACCGTTCCCTCGTGATGGATCGGCGTGGCCCAGTGCGAGGCCAGGCTCTGGTCCCGCGGCGGGTCCTTCCGGACCAGTTCGTACCCGCCCGGTTTCACACGAAGAAGCGCGCTCCCGGGTCCGTAGGTTTCGCTGATCAGCACGCGATCCCCGACGACCACGGGGTTGGCCGCGTTCACGCTCTCGAGTTTCTTGGCGCGCCAGGGGAAGTGGAAATCGATCTTGCCGTCTTTCGGATCGAAGCCGAGCAATCCGGCGCGCGCGAACAGGAAGCCCCAGCGACGCCCATCGATGGTGGCCAGGACCGGGCTCGAGTAACTCGCGAGGTCGTCCCCGATGGCGTAGCGCACCGCGCCCGTCTTCTTGTCGAACGCCACGATCGTCGTGCCGGAACTCTGCACCTCGCCCGATTGAATCCCCGGAGAATCTTCGGGGCTGCCACCGACCATGACGATCAGCAGATCCCCTTCGACGATCGGTGTCGACCCGATGCCGAAGAAGTTCTGCACCACGCCGAATTGTTTTACGGTGTCGACTTCCCAGAGCAACTTGCCGTCGTTGACGGCATGGCAACGGAGCTTCCCTTCCACGCCGTAGGTATAGACACGATCGCCGTCGACCACCGGGGTTCCACGCGGGCCGGCGCCGTAATCGTAGAGATCCTCATAGTCGGTTGAATACTCCTGCCGCCAGACCTCTTTACCGGTCGCCGCCACACGGCAAGTCAGCCGCGCCAGGTCGTCCCGACGATCGAACTCGAACAGCTTGCCGTCCGCGATCGCCGGCATCGTGTAGCCCTCGCCGACCTCGACCTCCCAGACCAGAGGCGGCCCGGTTTCGGGCCAGGTCAAGTCGAGCCCCGTTTCGGTCGATTTGCCGTCGCCTGTCGGGCCGAGGAAACGCGGCCAGTCCCCCGCAAGCACGGGCAAGACACACAGGAAGCCGACTATGGCGACCCACGAATAACGGATGGTGCTGCGCTGCATCGAAAACCCCTCCCTCACTTGCCGAGCCGGATCGGCTCCGACGGGACGACATCAAACGTGCCCCGGCCCTCGGTCACGCGGAGCACGGCATCCATCGGTGGCCCGACCAGCCGGTCGGTTTGACCGCTCGCCGGCCAGAACACCTCGATCGATTCGATTCCTGCGGCACGCCCAAGGCCGATCTCCTGTTGCAGGCTCGACGACCCGAAGCTCCCACCCGTGCCGACGGTACGATGGATTTCGCGGACCTCCCCCGTAGCGCTGCGAACGGTGACCTTGATGCGCGCCCCGACACCGCTGCGATTGGACTGCGTCCCGATCAGGCGCAGCGTGACCCAGTGCGCGTCACTCGGGTTCTCGAACAGGATGTTCTGGTAAATATCGCCGCTGTAGGCGCCGCCCATCACCGCATAAACGTCCTCGTCGCCGTCGTTGTCGATGTCTCCGAAGGCGATCCCGTGGCCTTTTTGCACGGTGCCCATGCCCGCCGACGCGGTCACGTCGACGAATCGCTTCCCAGCTTCGTTGCGCAGCATGACGTTGGGCACGAGCGTCCCCAGCGCCGGCTCCCCGGTGCCGATATACACATCCAGCCAACCGTCGTTGTCGATGTCTCCGAAGTTGGACCCCATCGCGAGCAGCACGCGATCGACGCCGGTCCGGACGCTGACGTCCTCGAACGTACCGTCGCCGCGATTGCGGTACAACTTGCTGCGCTCCGCCTCGACGGGAAGCCCGAGATAATCGGCCACCACCTGGTGCAACGCGCTACCGTCGAACTCGGCGAACGTCGCCACCATCAGGTCGAGCCAGCCGTCGTTGTCGTAGTCGAAGAACCACGTGGGGAAACTCTTGATCGGGAGCGTGACACCGGCTCGCTCGCCGACTTCCGAGAATCCCCAACCGTTTTCGGCAGCGGGCCCGTCGTTGTGGAACAAGAGGTTGGTGTCCCCGATCTGCGATAGGTACAGGTCCGGAAAGCCGTCGTTGTCGTAGTCGCCCCAGACCGACCCCTTGACGAACCCCGTGTGATCCAGTCCGACGTCGGCGGCAACGTCGGTGAACGTCCCGTCGCCGTTGTTGTGCCACAGCTCGCACGGGCGGGGCCTCGCCCGCGACTCGTTCGCGACGAACAGATCGAGCCAGCCGTCGTTGTCGTAGTCACCCCATGCCGCGGTCGGTGAAGGGTTCAAACGCAGCATGCCCGCCGCCGCGGTCACATCCTCGAACGTGCCGTCGCCGTTGTTGCGCAGCAACGAGTTGGGGTACTCGCCGAACGAGCCGAGCCAGGCGCCGCGCATTACGTAGAGGTCAAGATCGCCGTCGTTGTCGTAATCCGCGTGGTTGAGGTTGAGGCCGCCGTTGAGACCTTCCAGCAACGCCGCGGTCGTGCGATCCTCGAAGGTCCCGTCGCCGCGCGCGGCGAAGAACTTGAGCGGATCGTGCACGCCCCACGACGAGGTGACGATGTCCAGCAGGCCGTCTCCATTGAAGTCGTCCATCGCGACACCGCCGGACAGCGCCGTGTGCGAGAGCCCGGCCGCGGGCGCCGCGTCCCGGAGGCGACGGGTGACGGCCTCACCGTCGTAAACGTCCGGCGGGATCCGGTAGCGCTCGGGAACTCCGTCCGGGTACTCCCCGAGCGTCTGGTAGGCCAGGTTGAGCAGCCAGCGAAAAGAGAGGTTGTCGGGTTCGGCTCCGAGCAATTCGGTGTACACCTCGATGGCCGACCTCGAACCGCGCTCGATCCGGTGCACACCCTCGCCGGCGATCGGTAACAAACACGACTCGATCGTGTGCCGGATCAAACAGTTCTCCTGCTCGCCGAGCCGCAAGTACGCCAGACCGCGAAGCCGTTGGAGCGTGCGCCGGTTCTTCTCGGAACCCGATCCGGCCGATTCGAGTATCTCGGCCAACCGGTCGATCTGCGCGATCGCATCCTCGGTGCGTCCGGCGCGTAACAGTTGGACCGCCAGCTTGTTGGCGTGCTCGATCATCGCCATTCCGAAACGCGGGCGCGAAGCCTCGAGCAAAGCGACGTACTCGTCGTTGCGATAGATCGCCGTGGCCTCGTTCACCTCGGCGGCCAGGTTGTCGAGCAATTCGGCCATCCGGATCGTGCTCGCGGGCCGGGGGTCCGCCGGGGCTGCGAACTGCCCGGACGATTCGTCCCCCGAGCCGCCGCACGCCGCAAGCAGAAGCGTCGATGCCAAGAACGATCGGAACCTCATGCTCGCCTGCCTCCCGCAACGCGGCACACACCTGCGCGTCGGGGATCCCCGGCGCCTTCGAAGCTCACGCCGCGCCGTTCCACGGTGTGCGCGCCGCCGAAGAACAGGTTGATGTCGTCCCATACCCTGTGTTCGGGGTAGCGCTCCACGAGGCGTTCGACCTGCGCGACCTCGTACCCGCCCTCGACGCTCAGGTGGCCGTTATCGACAAAGATCCTTGGGCGGCACACGGCTTCCTCGATGGAGGTGCCGTAGTCGACCAGGTTGAGTATCACGTGAAGGATCGCGGTTCGGATTCGCTTCGAGCCGCCCGAGCCGGTGGCCACGAGGCGTCCATCGGGGAACAGCAGCATGGTCGGCGCCATCATCGACGTCATGCGTTGGTTGACCGGCCAGCGATGGAACCCTTGCGGGACGAGGTCCTCTTCGCCGAGCATGTTATTCAACATCAGCCCGGTGCCGGGAACGATCTCTCCGCAACCTTCTCCGTTGGAACACGAAAGCGTCGCGACGTTTTCACGCGAGTCGATCACGCACAGGCTGGTCGTGCCCCGGAGCGCGGCGGCGCGGCCCTTGATCTTCTGCCGGTAACATTCGAGCAAATCATCGTCGAGCAACCTACCGGCGTCGATATGCGACGAGTCCTCGATGAGCGTTTCCACGCGCGCGCGATCGGAGAGGGCGAGCGCCTCGGCGACGATACCCATCTGCGCGGCCGAACCGAACGGGATCGAACCCAGGTCGCGCACCGCCTCGAGCAGTTTGAGCGCGAACACGATGAGCAGCCCTCCGGACGAGGGAGGCGGATTGGTCAGTATGCGTACGCCGCGATAGTCCGCGACGAGTGGACGATGACGATCGACCTGATAGTTTTGCAGGTCCGAGAGGGTCAACGAACCACCGCCCTCACGACACTGCCGGTCGATCGCCTGCGCGATCTCGCCGCGGTAAAACAGGTCGTCCCCCTCGATCGCCAGCATGTCGAGCGTATCGGCCAACTGCGGCTGGCGCAGTCGTTCGCCCTCGCCGATCAACCGCGTCGGCTCGTCCGGGCTGCAGTAGACGGCGCGTGCCGCCTCGGTTGCCGTGAAGATCGATTCGACGACGCGAAACACATAGGCGTACAACGCCGAGATCTCGACGCCCTCCTTGGCGATCGCGATCGCCGGCGCCATGACCTCCCGGATCGGCATCGATCCGAGGTCGCGATGGATCTCGAACAGGCCGCGCACGAACCCCGGGGTCGCGATCGACCCCAGCCCGATATGGAAAGCCTGGCGGACGGCGCCGAAGTCGCAGAACACCTCGCGGAAGTCGCTCTCGTCGTTGGTGGGCTCGAGCGGCGTGTGGACGAAGAAGTCGTAAGCGACCGGGGCGCCACGGCCGGGCCTGGCGAGCAGGTATCCGCCCCCGCCGAGTGAACACAGCATCGGCTCGGTCGCGCAGGCGACACACATTCCGGCTAACGCGGCGTCGAACGCGTTGCCGCCGGCCAGCAGGATCTCCTCCGCCGCCTGAGCCGTCTGCGGGTGGCCCGCCGCCACCACTCCTTTGACCGCCATCGTTTCCCTCTAAAAAGCTTCCGATCGAGCCATTCTACGACGGGACCGGGGCGGTTGGTGACCCGCGGAGCCGGGATCTATGTTGTCCCCTGGGGGCACAGGAGTTGGGGCATGTCCATCCACCGGACCGTCTGGCCGCTTTTTCTGGCGCTGTGGATCCTCGTTTCACCGGCCGCAACCGCGGGTAAGGTCAAGGCGCAGATTTTCGAAGCCGCTCTAGAAGAAAGCTTCACCGCCGCGGCCGGGACGTCCGTCGAATTCGAGAACCTGCTCGGCACGATCCAAATACTGCCGCAGCCCAAGGGACGCGAGGTCCGCATCCGAGCGCTTGTCGTCAGCGAAGCCGCCGACGCCGTCGAGGCGCGGCGTCTGGCTCAGGAGGTCCGACTCGTTCGCAGCGATGAGGATGGTGCGGTGAAATGGTCCGTGACCTTCCCGGACGCCCGGTTGTTCCGCATGCCGAAGACCGGCGTGGCCAGCGTCTACTCGAAGTGGCTCGCCCCGCTCGTCAAACGCAAGACGATCTCGACCCGTTACCACGGACGCGCGGTGGAGATCGGCAACGCACGTGGCGCAACCGCCGTGGCCGTCACGCTCAAGATCGAGGTTCCGATGGATCTGCACCTATCGGTCTACCAACACGTGGGAACGATCGAATGCAACAGTGTGCGCGGCGACGTCAGGCTCCAAGTCAAACAAGGCGAACTCCACGCCGGACGCTTGTTCGGCGATCTGCACGTGACAACGGAGGGAGCATCGGCTCGTGTGTGGGGTTTCAACGGCGACACGCTCAACGTCGAAACCGGAAGCGGCAGCATCGAACTCATCGACATCCGTTCGGACAAGGTGCGGATCGACTCCGCCCGCGGCCCTGTGTACGCCAACAAGATCGAATCGACGCATCTCGAGGCTTCAACCGGGAGCGGAAAAATGCTCCTGGAAGGGCTGGAGCCGGTGTCAATGGAGATTTCCAGCGACACGGGCGACGTCGAGTTGGCGACCGAACTGAAGCGCACGAAGGAAGCGTCCATCCGCTCGACCAGCGGCAATGTGACGGTCCGTCTAGGTAGTTTTGCGTATTTCCAACTCGAAGCGACATCGACCAGCGGCACGGTCAAGGCCAGCGGCGTCAACGTCGAGGTCGATCAGTTCGAGAAGAACAGAGCGAAGCTAACGCGCGGAAACGGTGGGGCGCGCTTGCGCGTGGAGTCGCAAAGCGGGCAGATCGTGATTCGGCCGTTGTAGTGGTTAGCAATCGGGCCTGATGTCGATGGCTGCGCGTTCGGAAACGGAGCCCTCGTCTTCGGCCTCGGGGAGTTCACCGATCTCGGACACGGTGGTGGCAAAGAGAACATCGTCGAATTCGTCGCTGTTGGCGCGCAACGCGTCGATCAGTCCGGGCGCCTCGGTTTCACAATCTTCCTTCTCGAGTTCGCCTACAACGCAACGCGGGTGCACCGTGATCGGCGCTACGCGCACCTGGCTTCCGAAGTAGACGCCGCGTCCGAGCACGACGCGAACGCTTCCCTTCTCCATCGTTTCGTCGCAGTGCTTGCACTTGGCACGGCCCGACGGATCGATCTCGACGTAGGGGATATCCCTCTTCTTCTTGCGGCGCTCCTCGTCCTTCTGTTGTTGCAGTTCCAGCGTTTCGATGCCGGGGAGCTTGTTCGGCGGTTCCTTCGCGTTGAGCCAGGCTTCCTGCTCGTAGGCCTCCCGCACGCGGTCGAACTGGCGGCGCGCGGCGCAGTTGAGGTGATGCCACATGTAGCCGATCCCGTAGGGGCCCTCGATCAAGATCCCCAGCCGCAACGCGCCCTTGTCGATCTTGCGCCGGCAAGTCTTGCAGCGCGAGCGGCTCGATCGCGCCCCCTCGATGACATAGGTGGGTAGCGGTTGCTCGGCCTGCTGCTCTCCCGCTTCACTCATGAGCGTCTCCCTTCCGATCCGCGCCAATATACCCCGGTTACGCGAGCGGAGAAAATTCTGCGGCGCTAGGCCGGTCACAGGGGGTCGGCTTGACGTCGCCCGCCACCGACCGGCGGTAGAATCCAGCTTTCGAATGGAGCCGCCAGGATGCCGATAACCGCCGGAGAACCGGCGCCGGATTTCGAGCTTGTGGGGACCGATGGGCAAACGCACCGACTGGCGGAGCATCGCGGCCACCGCGCCGTGGTCCTAGCCTGGTTTCCGAAGGCGTCGACACCGGGCTGAACGATCGAATGCAGGTCGCTCCGGGAGAGCGGCGAACGACTGGGCCGGTTCGAAATTGCGCTGTACGCGGTAAGTGTCGACCGGCCTGAGATGAATCTGAAGTTCGCGAATCGGCTCGAACTACCCTATCCGATTCTCAGCGATCCGGGGAAAGAGGTGGCGCGGGCCTACGGCGTGTTGAAGCTCGGGCTGTTCGCCCAGCGGAAGACCTTCGTGATCGCTCGCGACGGTCTCGTGGCGCACATCGAGAAAAAGGTCACCCCAAAAACGGCCGGCGACGACCTGGTCCGGTTGCTCGAGCGACTCGGCGTGCCGGACCGGAACGGCTAGCAGACCCTCGGTCAGGGAGTTGCGTTCTTTTGAGCGCAGGTCCCTTCCCACACACGGCACTGGCCGAGGTCGCAAGCGCGACGCAGGGTGCGGCACGCGGTCTCGATCTCGCCGCGCCGGAACCACACCACACCTTCCAATTCCCACCCGCGCCCCGCCACGGCGTCGATCGTCTTGGCCCATTCGGCGTCTCGCGCGGCGCCGTCGAGATCGCCGGCTTCGATGCGCACGAAGCCGCGTTTGACGAGCATCGCGGGGGGGGCCCCCGCGGCAAGCGCGGCGTCGAGGTCGGCAATCCCCTCGGCGAATCGGTCGAGCCTGGAGTACGCCTCGGCGCGGGCGCCCAGTGCTTCGATGTTTCCAGGGTTCACGGCAAGGAACAGATCGAGATCGTCGATCGCGCCGTCCCACTGCCCCGACCGGTTGCGCACGAGCCCACGGTGCAGGCGAGCTTGCGGGTACTCCGACGCCAACTCGAGCGCGCGATCCAGGTCGGCGAGCGCGGCGTCGAGGTCGTCCTGTCGGGCGCGCAGCATCGCCCGCCCCGTCAACGATTCGACCGACGCCGGTTTGCAACGCAGCGCCTGTTCGAAGTGAACGGCTGCGACCTCGGGCCGGTCACCGCTCAGTGCCTCGAGCGCCAGACTGTGATGGGCCAGCCAGGAATCGGGGTTGTGGCGGATCGTGTGCGACCACAGTGTCGTCCGGTCGCGGTAGGCGTGCGTCTGGTTCCACGTCAACACGGCCAACGTCAACAGCAAGCCGGTTCCGATGATGATGCGCTGTCGCGAATGACCGGGCAACCAGCGTACGAGAAACTCGACGACGAGCACCAGACAGCCGATGCTCGCAAGGTACGCAAAATGATCTGCGACGAAGGAGTAGCGGAACGCGTACACGTTGAACAGACCGAGCGCGGGCGCGATCATCAGGACGTAAACGGCCAGTGCCGAGACCGTCCCATGGTGGCCGCGGCGCCAGGCGACCCCGACCAGCAGCGCCGTCGCCAGCGCGAGCGACGGCCAGATCCAAGCATCCCAGGTCGAAAGATCCCAGCGTGGGTAGTTGAAGATCAGCGGGTGCGGGAGGATCAGTTTGTACGGGTAGAAGAACAGCGCCCGGCTGCCGATCAGCAGTCGTTCGATCCACGTGAAATCAAAATCCGCTCCGACCGCGGCGGCCAGGCCTTGTTCGAGGCGGACAGCGACCCACCCGAGGGCCACGCCGACGGCGGCGAACGGGGCGGCCGTTTTCAGATCGCTCACCCGGACGCGGCCTCGCGTGCGAAAACAGAGGATCGGCAAGACCAGCACGGCTGTGGCGACCGCGGTCTTGCTCAGCACCGCGGCCATGAACAGGGCAAGCGCGAGCCCGTAGCGTACGCGGTCGAAACGCGGCGCCTGGATCACCTGCGTAAAGACGAGCAAGGACCCGACCACGAACACCCCCGAGAGCACGTTCTTCAACTCGGTCACCCACACGACGGACTCGACCTGCATCGGATGCAGCGCGAAGGCAAAGGCGATCCACCAGGCGCCGCGCAACTCGAGCCGCGTAAGAAGGAAGCCCAGCAGGACCGCGGTCGCGACGTGGAGCAGGATGTTGACGGCATGGTAGCCGGCCGGGTGCAACCCCCACAAAGCGTGCTGGACACGGAACGCACTGAACAGCATCGGGTAGTACTGCAAGCGCGCTTCACCGGTCCAGATCGATGCCCAGCCGTCGTCACCGGTGACCGCCGGGTTCTCGGTCAACCAGTCGTCGTCATCCCAGATGAACCCGGCTGAAAGCGCGGGTAGGTAAGCCGCGAACGTCGCGATCAGGAGGGCCAGGACGATCCGGATCGTGCGCGGTCTGGAACGGTCGCCCATGCGGCGGAGCGTACCACTTCCGACACGCGAGTAGTCCTCCGTGCGTTAACCCTGCGGCGAGGTCACACCCACCGGACAGGCAACGCCGGTCCCGCCGAGTCCGCAATAACCGCCCGGGTTCTTCGCCATGTATTG
>SMVB01235759.1_pt1 | contig 13353 bp, 8 predicted proteins | sample 2456461 | NCBI WGS metagenome assembly SMVB01 (sample SAMN11095934, study PRJNA526329) | marine sediment metagenome | biome: Marine sediment; feature: Surficial sediment; material: Deep marine sediment; isolation source: Hadal surficial sediment | place: Pacific Ocean | collected 2014-05 | depth 0-1...
CCCACGGTACAGGCCGGCGGTCCGAGGCCGACGAAGCGGTCAGCCGGGAGAGCTCGGAGTGAACGCCGCTCGGCTTCTCGCGGTTCTGCGCATCGAGCTCGGCAGCCTGGTTCGCCGTCCCGTGCTGTGGGTGCTCGTCGCGCTGCTGCTCCTGTCGTCCTACGGCCTGGCGGACGGCGGCCTTACGATCTCGTCCGGCGACACCCAGGTTGGAGGCACCAAGGCGTGGGTGAACTCGGAGTTCGCCATCGCCAACGCCCTGACCTTCCTCGTGTTCCTGTTCTACACCTTCTTCATCGCGGTGGCGGCGGGGATGTCGGTGATTCGCGACGACGAGTTGCAGGTCGGGGAGGTGTTGCACGGTACCCCGCTGCGGCCGGCGGAGTACATCTGGGGGAAGTTCGGCGCCAATCTGCTGGTGTTCCTTCTGGTCCTCGGTCTTCACATGGCGAGCATTCTCTTCTTCTTTCAGTTCTTTCCGATCGCCAACGCCGACGAGATTCGCGGCCCCTTCGTCCTCGGTGCCTATCTCCGTCCGGCTTTCTACTTCGCGCTGCCGACGATTCTCTTCTTCGCGGGCACTTCGTTCTCTATCGGTGAGAGATCGCGGCGGCCGATCATCGTCTTTGCGCTTCCGGTTGCGGCGCTCCTCGTTTGCGCCTTCTTTCTCTGGAGCTGGTCTCCGAGCTGGCTCGATCCGCGAATCAACAAGCTCCTGATGGTGCTCGATCCGTCGGGGTTTCGCTGGCTCAGCGAGACCTGGCTCAAGGTCGATCGAGGTGTGCACTTCTACAACACCCAACCGATCGATCTGGACCTCCTCTTCCTGGCCAATCGCCTGGGCTTCATGGGGATCGCTCTTGGCGCCGTGGCCTTGGCCCAACGCCACTTCGCAACCAGTCTCCAGGGTGCCAAGGAAGCTCCACGGCGGTGGTGGAGACGGCGGGCATCTCGAACAGAGCCGTCGGACCGACCCGATCCGGCACCGGTTGTGTCTCGGACGACTACGCCGTTAGCCGGTCTGGGCATGACCTTCACTCCGCCGACTCTGCTTCGTGGCATCGTCGACGTGGCACGCATCGAGCTGCGAGAGCTGCGCAGCCAACCGGGCTTGTATCTCTTCGTTCCGCTTATTCTGTTGCAGGTTCTGGGAACGTCTCTTTCCGCCGTCGGGCCTTTCGGTACCCCCGTGCTGTTGACCGCGGGCAACATCGGCTTGGGCTCGATCAACACTCTGACTCTGCTGGTGTGTCTGCTTCTCCTGTTCTACACCGTCGAGTCGCTCGAGCGTGAGCGCTCGACCGGGCTCGCGGCGATGTACTACGCGACTCCGGTTCGCTCGGCGTCGATTCTCTTCGGAAAAGCGGTGGCCAACAGTCTGGTTGGGCTCGCGATTCTGGTGGCGGCGTTCGTCGGTGCGGCGATCGCTCTGCTGGTTCAGGGAAAGACGCCGCTCGAGATATCACCGTTCTTCTGGCTCTGGGGCGTCTTGTTGGTACCGACCTTCCTGGTCTGGAGCTCGTTCGTCACCGCGGTGTTCTCTCTGGTGCGGGAGCGCTACACGACCTATGGCATCGCCCTGGCCGCGATCATTTTCACCGGCTACTTCCAGTTCCGCGGAACCATGAACTGGGTCTTCAACTGGAATCTCTGGGACGCGATCCGGTGGAGCGACATGGGGACGCTCGAGCTCGACCGCCTCGCCCTCGTCTTGAATCGCTCTCTCATGTTGGCCCTCGCCATCCTGTTCACCGCCGTGGCGGTCAGGAGTTTCGGCCGCCGGGAGCGCGATGCCTCGCAGGTCGTTCACCGTCTTCACCCTCTCAGGATTCTGCTGGGCACCCTGCGCCTTCTACCCTACGCTGCGGCTCCTCTTCTGATTGCCAGCGTTCTCGGTTTTCAGGTTCGCAACGGTTCCGGCGGCAGTTTCGCCGAGAAGGCGGACAAGGACTACTGGCGCAAGAACCTGGCGACTTTCGTCGACGCGCCGCTGCCGACGATCGACCACATCGACCTCGACGTCGAGCTCGAGCCGGAGCGGAGCTGGTTTCGAGTCGAGGGCACCTATCGCCTACGCAACCACCTCGACCATTCGATCCGCCTCATTCCCCTGACCGGTTCGCGCGACTGGGAGGAGCTGGAATGGTCGCTGAACGGAGAGGAGTACGAGCCGGACGACCGGGCCAAGCTCTTCGTCTTCGAGCCCTCGCCGCCGCTCGCGCCCGGGGAGACGATCGAGATCGGCTTCCGGCACCACGGCTTCTTCCCCGGCGGGGTCTCCAAGAACGGTGGCGGTAGGAGTCAGTTCATCTTGCCCTCGGGAGTCGTCCTCCATGCCTTCACGCCCAGCTTCATCCCCGTTCTGGGCTACCTGCAGGGAATCGGCGTCGACAAAGACAACTCCTACGACAGTCGGCTGTTCCCCGACGACCACTACAAGGAGGTGCTGCAACCCGCGTTCGCGAGCGCCACTCCGTTCACGTCACGGGTTCGGGTGACGGCACCGGAAGAGTACCGCGTGAACTCGGTCGGCAGCCTGACCGAGGAGGAGGTTTCAGGCGGCCGTCGCACGGTCGTTTGGGAGACCGACCATCCGGTGAAGCTCCTCAATCTGGTTGCCGGGAAGTGGGACGTCGAAAGAGCCGGAGGTACGGCCATCTTTCATCATCCCGGCCATCACTACAACATCGCCGAGATGTCCGAAGCGCTACAGGGCGCCCGCCGCTTCTACTCCGAGTGGTTCTACCCCTTCCCGTGGAAGGAGCTCAAGCTGAGCGAGTTTCCGAACCTCGCGGGCTACGCTCAGGGGTTTCCGACCAACATCACCTTCTCCGAAGGCATCGGCTTTCTGACCAAGAGCGATCCCAGGAGCAACGCCGCTTTCTTTGTCACGGCACACGAATCTGCCCACCAGTGGTGGGGCAATATCCTCACGCCGGGGCTGGGTCCGGGAGGCAATGTTCTGTCGGAGGGAATGGCTCACTTCTCGACCATCCTGCTGACCGGCGAGCTCAAGGGAGAGCGCGATCGAATCGAGATCTGCAAGCGTTTCGAGGAGCGTTACGGCGACAACCGACGAGTCGACTCGGAGCGGCCGCTGGTGAAGATCGACGGCTCGCGAGGCGGTGATACGACGGTCACCTATGACAAGGGCGGCTGGGTAGCTTGGATGCTCTTCAACCTGATGGGCCCCGACGCCAATCTGCAGGGTTTGCGGGAGTTCGTTCGTGCCTTCAAGGACGGCCCGGACCACCCGCTTCTCGAGGACATGATCGCTTCGCTGCGCGTTCACGCGCCCGACCCCGCCGCTTTCGACGCCTTTGTCGAACAGTGGTTCTTCGACGTCGTGATTCCCGAGTATCGCTTCGAGGACGTCAGTCTCGACGCAACCGGCGACAACGCCCTGGGCCAAGCTGCTCCCCGGGGGTGGCGGGTGCGGCTGCGGTTGAAGAACGCCGGCACCGGGCGCATGCCAGTCGAAGTCGCGGCGCTGGCAGGGGATCGTTTCGACGACGACGGCAAGCCGATGGCCGACTACCGCGAGGCGCGGGTTACCGTCGTCCTCGGGGCTGGCGAGGCGCAGGTGGTCGAGATCCTGTCGAGCTTCGAGCCCGATCGCGTGATCGTCGATCCCGATGCGAAAGTGCTCCAATTGCAGCGCGAAGCGGCGATCGTAAGGTTTTAGCCGGCGCAGCGACCATGCCTTCCGCTAAAACGCCCAGCGTAGGCCCAACCTCATCCGGTAGCGCGACTGGACTCCGTGAGTTTGGTACCTGGTGTTGTTGTCCGGATCTGTCACCACTCGGCTCAACGTGTAGATCGGTTTGCTGGTCGCGGTATCGGTGCCGACGAAGGTCGCTGCCGTCACGGCGCCGAATTGCACGTACCTGAGCTGGCCCGAGCTCTCGTCGAGCAGGTTGCTGAGGTTCTCGATGTCGAGGCTGACCTGCAGGCTGCCGAGACCGACTGGAATGTGCTGCGCGATGCGCAGGTCGAGCCTGTGGTGCCACGGAGCAGAGCCCGCGTTGCGGGGGGCTATCTGGCCCTTGTACCCGCTGAGGCCTGCGCTCGCGATGTAGGCATCGAGGTCGGCGTACGAGCCGTTGGTGAGAATGACGTCGCTTCCGTCCACCGGCACATACATCGGATCGTTGAAGCCGAAGCCGTCACCATTGATGCTGGTGAACGGAAACCCGGCTCCGAGGATCGTGGTGTACGGCCGGCCGGACTGATGGTTGTAGAACGCCGAGACCGTGGTCGGGAAGCGGCTGTGGCGGTGGATCCGGAAGGACGCCGAAGCGTTGAACCGATGCTCCACCTGGAAGTCTGAGATCGACAGCCGGGCGTTGTTGACGTCTACCTGCTCGTTGAGCTGCCAGTTGGAGAGCACGCTTCTCGAAGTTCCGTCGTTGATCGCCTTCGAGTCGCCGTAGGCGTAGGAAACGAAGCCTGCGAATCCGTCGCGATACCGACGTTCGATCTTGATCGCCATGTTGGTCGATCTGCCTTTGCCGCTGTTGGTGATCAGAAAGACGCCGCCGAAGTCACTGGAGAGCTGATCGTAGAAGGGTCGGTGGTCGAAGGGCACCACTCCGTTGGGGGCCAGGTTCAGGTTCTTGTAGTCGATCTCTTCCCGACTGTCGGTAAGGATTGCCTCGATCGTGCCGACCAGGCCCAACCACGGCAGCTCCCGGTCGTAGGCCAGGCTGAGCCGAAGGACGGTTGGCGACTCGAAGTCGGGATCGATGAGGTTGATCTCCTGCCTGATGGAGGTGCCGATGTCGGTCTGCTGATGGAACGGGTCTGGATTGAAGGGGATTGATCCGGTCGCCGTAAGGTCGGTGAAAGTGAGGCCGTTGCGCGAGAATAGGCTCGAGATCCAAACGTAGGGGAGACGCCCGGCGAAGATGCCGACGCCCCCGCGCAGTTGCTGTTTGCTATCGCCGCTCAGGTCCCAGTTGAAACCGATACGTGGCTGCAGCAGGGTTTTGCCGTCCGGCATCTCGTCCGTCCGGAAGCCGTAGAGCGTCTCGGTTGCCGGGTTGCGGACCGGCGTGTCGGGGAAGAAGGGGACGTCGACGCGCACGCCGAAGGTGATCGTCAAGTTGTCTCGTGCGAGCCACTGATCACTGGCGTAGAGACCGATCTGCCCGACATCGAAGCCGGCGCGCGGGTTCTGGCCCGGATTGGTGAAGGTGTGCCGATACCGGCGCGCGAGACCGGCCTCGAAGGAGTCGAGATTGGTGAACACGTAGGCTCCGAAGCCGTTCCGGATCTGTAGGTCCTCGATGCTCGAGAACTCGTTGTGAGTCCCGAAGGTCCAGGTGTGGTCGCCCCGCAGCCAAGTGAAGTCGTTGGTGATCTCCAGAACCTTCTGATCGAGAGAGCTGAAAGTCGAGGAGGGCTCGGTGCCGGCCTCGAACTCGAAGTCGAAAGTGAAGTCGCCGGCGACGTCTTCGATCACGATCCAGGGGAAGTCGATTCCGCCGCGCGGAGCGCGATGGTCGCTGATGGTTTGATGGGAGATCCGCAGCTCGTTGAACATCGTCGATCCGATCGTGCTGTTGAGCTGGGCAACCGTCGAGTTGGCCTTAGAGGTGAGAACGTAGGCCTCACTAGGCCATTCGTAGGTGCGCGAGCTCGGGCGGTTGACGCCGTTGCGCGCATCGACGTAGTTGTGGCGCAGGGTCACTCTATGGTGATCGCCGATGTTGAGATCGAGGCGGGCGAAGACCTTGTCGGAGCGTCTCTCACCGGAGCTCTGACCGAGGCCGCCCGGGTCGAAGCCGTACTGGCTGATGAGGGTGTTGCGGAAGCGTTGGCCTTCTTCGACGAGCTGTCCGTTACCGAAAGTCTGTCCGCCCGTACCGTCGATCGACCAGCCAGTGGATCGAGTCTCCTTCTCGATGTCGGTGTTGACGAAGAAGAAGAGCTTGTTCTGCCTGATCGGACCGCCGAGCCGGAGGCCGTACTGCTCTGCGCTGAAGTCACCGGTCTCGTCGGGGCCCTCTCCAGCCAGAGAATCGTTGGCGGTGTAGTAGAAGAGCGACGCCGACCAGGCGTTGGAGCCGCTGCGGGTGATGGCGTTCATGGCGCCACCCGAGAAGCCGCCCTGGCGGACGTCGAAAGGCGCAAGGAGAAGTTGCAGCTCTCGGATCGCATCGAGGCTGATAGGCGTTGTCCCCGCCCGGCCCGCCGGGGTGCCGGTCCCGGCCAGGCCGAAGAGGTCGCCGTTGACCGCGCCGTCGATCAGGAGGGTGTTGTAGAGACTGCTGCGCCCGGCCACGCTGATGGCGTTCACATCTTCGTCGTGGGACGAAACGACGAAGAAGGGGTTGGTGCCGGCGAAGTCTAGGAGCCCGCGGCCGAGGGTCGGCAGGTTTTCGATCGCGTGAGTGCCGACGTTCGAGATCGAACCGATCCTCGACGGGTTGATCAGTAGGCTGGAGTTGGCGATGTTGTAGAGGGTCTCGTCGGCGGAGTCCGGCTGAAGGGCGAACGAAAGTCTGACTTCGTTACCCAGCGCGACGAAGATGAAGATCGCCTGTTGGTCGTGGAAACCGGGGCAACCGGCATCGACCGTGTACGGCCCGCCGACGCGTGCGTGGGGGATCCGGAAGCGACCCTTGGGCCCGGTGATTGTCGTGTACCGGGTGCCGGTTGGTTGATGCACGGCTTCGACGACGGTCTCGGGCATCCCCTTGCCTGTGTCCTGGTTCGTGACGATGCCGCTGAGAGCGCCAGAAGTCGCCTGGCAGTAGCCGGCCGGTCCAACGAGGAGGAGGCCGAAGAGGACGAGGAGTCTCTGGCGATGATGCCTTATGCTCATTGCACTTGCCTTGGGTCTGCCCCGGCGTGTGCCGAGGGCGCGATGCTACTTCAAGCTTCGGAAATGCTACCCAGCATTTCCGAAGCTTGAAGTCGTTGTCTGCGCCGAGGACGGCGCTGGCGGGCTTCGCCCGCGTCCGCTAGGAGGGGGTACGGGAAGCCGTTTGTTGTCTCTGCCGGGGACGGCGTTCGGCGGGCTTCGCCCGCGTAACCTTGGGAGAGGGGCCGGGGGCGGTCGGTCTGGTGTTGCTATAGTCGGCGCCACGTCTCGAATCGATCGCGATTGGCTTTCTTGGGGGTAGGTTGTCGGCAAAGAAGCGCCCGTTCAGTGGCTGGTACCAGGCGGGTGTCGGCTCGTTCTGCTACGGCTTCGGCATCTCGCCGATGTACTACAGCTGGGGGTTCTTCTTGCCCGAGATGCGGCAGGAGTTCGACCTCACCGGGGCGCAGGCTGGTTTCATCTTCACGATCTTCAGCATCGTTTATCACGGGGTGGGGCCGCTCGTCGGTGTGATCATGGGTCGTTGGGGGATTCGCTCGGTCGTCACCTTCGGTTCTTGCGTCGCGGTGTTGGCCTTCTGGTTGATGAGCCGTGCCGGCTCCTACACCGACTGCCTCATCGCCTACGGCATCCTCGGTGGGATCGCGATCGGGTTCTCGACGATCCTTCCGGCTCAAACGCTGGCGTCGAACTGGTTCGTCAAGTACCGGGCCCGCGCCATCGCCATCGTCCTGGCCGGCGGCGGGGTCGTCGGCTACTTCACCAACAGGTACTTCGGGCCTTTCGTGCTGGAGACCTGGAGCTGGCGGACCGGCTGGCTACTGATCGCCGGGATCTCAGCTGTCGTGGGGATCGTGGCGGCGATCTTCGTCCGCAGTCGGCCCGAAGACGTCGACCAACACCCCGACGGTCTGGTACCCCAGCCCCAGCCTGAGCCCCAGCCTGAGCCCGAGCCCGAGTCTCTGCGCTCTCTCAGAGATCAAGCGATCGTCGCAGACTCCCCGGAGGAGAGCCCTTTTCTCGACTGGAGCGCCGGACAAGCCGTGCGGTCGTATCAGTTCTACGTTCTGGTCGGGCTGTCCATCGCCTACGGCGTGCCGTGGGGCGTCATTACGGTTTTCGGTCGCGAGCATCTGGAGACGCTCGGCTTCCCGATGGCGGTCGCTGGCTCGATTCTGGGATGGCGAGTGATGGCGAGCGTTCTCGGCCGTCTCAGCGCCCTCGGTGCTGACTTCATGAGTCCGCAGAGGCTGCTGGCGATCGTCCTTCTGGTCGAAGGGATCGGTACTCTGGGGCTCGTGTTTGCCCAGAACCTGACGACTGCCTACGTGAGTGTGGTGCTGGTCGGTCTCGGCTTCGGCGCTGCCTACGTCAGCATCCCGGTGACCTACTCCGCTTTCTACGGCCGCCGAGCCTTTGGAACCACGGTGGGCATTCGCTTCGCGATCACCGGTCTCGTCTCGCCATGGGCTTCAACGGTGGCGGGGTTGATGTTCGACTGGACAGGTGCTCACAACCTCGGGTTCACGGTCGTGGCCATCATCTGTCTAATGGGCAGTCCGGTGTCGTACATGCTGCCGCACCCGGGTAGGGCGCCACAGCCGGCTCTCGGCGCTGTCTGAGCCACAGACCAAGGAGGCAACAGCGATGGCGGAAGCGGGTCAGGGCACTTCCACGCCGGGCGAGCCGGAACAGCCGCAGGGCATCGTTGCCAAGCTGCTGGGCTGGGTGGAGAAGGTCGGCAACCGACTGCCCGATCCGGCGTTCCTCTTTCTCTTCACCCTGCTCTTGGTGTGGGTCGCCTCTCTGGTGTTCGCCGGTTACGAGTTCTCGGTGCCGGCGCGGGACGGGGTTCGTATCCTGGCGGTACAGAACCAGCTGACCGGACAGAGCCTCGCCGTCTTTCTCTCCTCGATGGTGACGACTTTCACGGGTTTCGCACCGTTGGGAGTCGTCCTGGTCGGCCTACCGCTAGGCCTATCCGCAACCTACGTCTATCCCTAGCCCCGAGCCCGAGCTCGGCTCAGTTGTGCAGCTTGTGCAGCTTTCCGAGATCGGGGCAGTCCGCAGTCTCGCCGTTGACGGTGCAGTCGCACTCGCCGTCGTCCTCGCACTGAATGACGATCTTGCAGTCTTCGCCATCACAGCCGAAGTCTAGGTCGAGGCCCTGGCCGAAGTTGAGCTTGAGGTCGTGGAGAAAGTCGAGATCGATCGTCTTCGCGAAGTCGAGATCGCCGAAATCGAAGTCGAAGTCGAAGTCGATATCGCAGTCCTCGCCGTCTTCGCACTGGAACATCCTGTGTGCTGCGTGCAGGACGCCCTCGGTCTCGTCGAGAGTTGCGTTGATCTGAAGAAGCTGCCCTTTGCGCCAGGCTTCTACGACCACTACGTCCCCGGCCTCACGTGAGCGGATCAAGCGAGCCAGTTCGCCGGCGCCGCCAATCTCCTCGCCGTCGATGGCCGTGACGATGTCGCCGACCTCGATCCCGGCGTCGAACGCGGGACTCTCTTCGAGCACCTTCGACACCATGACGCCGACATTGTCAGGTACGCCGAAGTGAGCTCGAAGCTCCGGCGTCAGGTCAGACAGCGCGACCCCGAGGTGTCCCCCGGTGCCGGAGTGTGAATCCATGGCGAGGACCATGGCTTTGGCACCGCCGTGGAGGAAGTGGATCGCGTGAGCGCCGCTGTCTTTGGAATCGATGATGATGTGGTGGCAGTCCTCGTCGCCGTCTTCGCAGACAGTGTGGAGGTTCTTGATCTGGACTTTGATCTTTCGTTGTTCCTCGGCAAGCGCACCGCCGGCGAGCGAGCAGAGAAGGAGGAGGGTCGCAGAGAGGCTGTAGAGAGTTCGGGTGCTGGGCATTCGTCGGGTCTCCTTGAGTCAAGCGGGGCGGTCGTGTTCGGGTCTACACAAGCAACGCCCGAGACGGCTAAAGGTTCCTAGTGAGGCCCGTGGTCGCTACCACGGGCCTCACTAGGTTGCTGTTTGGCGCCGAGGACGGCGCTGCGGCCTCCGGCCGCTATTGCTCTGGAACTCGACTCGTCTGTTACGAAGTGGCGTTGATGGAGATACAACTCCTATCAGGTATCCTGGTGCCGTATCAAAGTTGCAGTCTACCCGGGGCGATCCCCGAGCCCGGTCAACAGAAGACTAGGGCAACAGGCCGCTTGCCGAGATCGCCTCCAGGGCAGATACCAACGAGCTCGAGACTTCGGCGAAGTTGATCTCGGGCGTCGGCATCTCGTCCAGTGGAAGGAGATCGACCGAGGCGCTCACACCTTCGATGAGCGGGTACTCGTAGGTTTCCTCGGCGAAGTAGGTTTGGGCGTCCGCCGACAGGAGATAGTCCAGGAGCTGTGCGGCCGGCTGGCTATCGCTGAGCAGTCCGGCCCCCGCGACGTTGATGAAGCCCGAGATATCGCCGCCGGGCATGAAGAAGTTGGCTCCCGGTACTGACGGATCTTCGCTTTTCGCTCGCCACAGGTAGTAGTGGTTCACCAAGCCCCAATCGATCTCGCCGGCCAGCACCGCGTTGACGATCGAGCTGTTGTTCGAATACGTCTGCGCGTCGTTCTCGACCACGGCCAGCAGCCAGTCGGCCAGCTTTTCGGGGCCCGCGATGGCACTCACCGCGGCCATGTGCGCTTGGAACGATCCGTTTCCCGGAGCAACGCCGAACCGGCCTTTGTACTGAGGGTTGCCGACATCCCACAGGCTCTGTGGCAGCTCTTCGGGTCCGATCTGGTCGGTGTTGTAGACCACGACCCTCGCTCGGCCCGAGATCCCGATCCAATCGTCACTCGAAGAGCGGAAACGATCGGAGACCCTGCCCAGGACCTCCGGGTCGGGAGCGTGCAGCATGCCGGCGCCCGATAGGGCCCCCAGAGCGGCGGCGTCCTGCGAGATGAACAGATCGGCGGGCGTGTTCTCACCCTCCTCGAGGAGGGTTGCGGTCATTTCCGACGTGCTGCCGTAGCGCACCTCGACCACAATTCCCGAGGAGGCTTCGAAGCGCTCGAGGAGCGGTCCTATGAGAGCCTCACTGCGGCCCGAGTAGACGGTCACCGAAGCCGTCTCTTCCGTCGTCGAATCCCCGCAACCGACCGCAACGAGTGCCGCGAGGAGAGTCGAGAGGAGTGCAGGAAGCAGTTGTTTGCGCATGGTGTTCATCTCCGTCAGGGGGCGGTTCGTTGCCTCGGTATACTCGACTTCGGCGAGTGCGATCCGGGAGCTTCCCTCAGGCTTGTTGCGAAAGAGTCTCAATAGGCAGGCCGCGTATTCTGAGCCCCTCCAAATCGAATGTCAAGACGACAGGAATCGCGGACCGGCTGGTGAGCGCTCCACCCTTCGGTGATCGTCTGGTCGCGGCTGTCGAAGCGCGCGGCAGCTCGGTCGTTGTGGGCTTGGACCCTCACTTGACGTTATTGCCGCCACCGTTCGCCGACGGTGCAGCCAGCCTGCAGAGAGACGTGGTTGCCGCCGCGGTAGAGCGCTTCTGCGACGAGATCGTGGAAACAGTGGCCGATCTGGTGCCGGCCATCAAACCACAGATCGCTTTCTTCGAAAGACTCGGCCCGCCGGGGTGGACGGCTCTGGAGCGCGTCGTGCAACGGGCCAAGCGCCGTGGCCTGCTGGTGGTCGCCGATGCCAAAAGAGGCGACATCGGCGCGACAGCGACGGCGTACGCCGACTACTTGCTCGGGGGCCCTGATGGCCTTGGCGGTCTCGACGCCGATGCAGTCACAGTCAATCCCTACCTCGGAACCGACAGTCTGCTGCCCTTCGCCGCCTACCTGGATCGAGGCAAGGGTCTGTTCGTGTTGGCCAAGACCTCGAATCCGTCGTCTGCCGAGCTCCAGGACCGTCTGATCGAAACCGCTGCGGGCGAAAGACCGCTGTACACGGCGGTCGCCGAGCTCGCCCGCCAGATAGGCGCCGATTCGAGGGGCGAGCGTGGCTTCTCCTCGGTGGGCATCGTCGTCGGGGCCACGCACCCTTCTCAACTGAGGGAGCTTCGCGGCTCGTTCAGTGAGCTGCCGTTTCTGGTGCCGGGTTTCGGCGCCCAGGGGGCGGACGCTGGCGATGTCACAGGAGCTTTCGACGAGCGTGGACTCGGCGCGCTGGTCAATGCGTCTCGAAGTCTGCTCTTCGCCTACCGGGGCGAAGAGTACTCTGGGTTGGCGCCGAAGCAGTGGTCCGAGGCGACGCGCCGTGAGTGCAAGAAGATGAGCACCGCGATCAACGAGGCACTCGCCGGTGTGCGAAAGAACGAGGCCTCCGATAGAACATGCTAGAATAGCTCTACCTCTATTTCTTGGAGGAGGAACACGATGCCCCGAAACCTGATACGAGTCGTCCTCGCCGCCACCCTGCTCCTGTTGCTAGCCGGGTCCGCCGGAGCTATCACCTGGCAGGTGCGCATGCACTCCGGGCACGTTTTCGAGACCCGCTACATGCCTCTGGACGCCGCCTTCGACGACACCATGATCACGTTTCTCTCCGACCAGGGGAACTACGTTGCGCTTGCCAAAGCCGACATCATCGAGGTGGTGACTCTCACGGAGTCGCTCGGATTCGGTAGGGTTCTAGACGACGTGACGATCATGATCGGTCTGCTTCCGAATGACAAACCGTCTCCGGAAGAGCAAGCCGAGCTCGAGGCCGAGGCCGCCCTCCTGGCTAGAAATCCTAACTATTCGATGCCTCTCTTTGCCGAGCCCAACGCGGGTGGTGGAATCCCGCTGAGCTTCCTGAGCACGACTACGCCGCCGATGGGCAATTCCGGGAGAAGCGGCAGCTTCGCCAACCAGCGTCGCAACAGCGGTGGCGACGGAGTCTTCGCCGAGCCCTTCAGTCGCGACTTCTAGCCGTCGCTTTCGATGAGCGTGAGCGTGCAGCGTCGCCTCTGGGCCCTCGGCCTGGGAGGCTTGACGCTCGTCCTGGCTCTCTACTGGCGTGACTGGACCGTGCAGCCGGCAGTCCTCGTGTCGATGATGGTTGGAGTGCTGGCGTACGCTGCTGTGCAGGCTGTCGCGCGTCTCATCGCGCTCTACCGAAGGGATGCAAGGGTTGAGTAGGCGACTCAACATTCTCGGTTCTTGTACGCTCGCTCTCACCGCCTCCGCGCTTGCCGTCTGTCTTCCCGTCGCGGCCGCTCCCGTCATTGTCGTTCTCGACACCGAGCTCGGTGAGATCCAGCTGTCCCTCGATGCAGATCGGGCTCCCCTCACCACAGCCAATTTTCTGCGCTACCTCGACGCCGGCCTCTTCGTGGGGGCGAGCTTCTACCGCGCGGTGCACGAGGGCAACCAGCCCGACGCCGCCGTTCGGATCGCAGTGATCCAGGGCGGGCTCGGTGATGCGCGGGAAGCCGAGGCCTTGGCGCCGATCCGTATGGAAGGTACGGCCGAGACGGGCCTGCTCCACCTCGACGGCACGATCTCGATGGCGCGCCTCGGACCGGACACGGCACGTGGCGAGTTCTTCATCTGCGTCGGGGATCAGCCGGAGCTCGACGAGG
>SMVB01215202.1_pt1 | contig 13351 bp, 13 predicted proteins | sample 2456461 | NCBI WGS metagenome assembly SMVB01 (sample SAMN11095934, study PRJNA526329) | marine sediment metagenome | biome: Marine sediment; feature: Surficial sediment; material: Deep marine sediment; isolation source: Hadal surficial sediment | place: Pacific Ocean | collected 2014-05 | depth...
GGTAATACTAAATCTGTAATTACCGTACGAGATTCACTTGGAGTTTTGGTTTCCATCGAAAAATATTTTTGTAAAGGTACATTTGTTAAGAAGAAAAAAAAGAATGAAACTTAAATTAATCTTCAAGTTCCTGTACCAATAACCAGGCATCTGGATTATCGGCACGTTTTATTATTCTTAAGGCTTGTATTGCCTCCAGGCGGGTTTCGTAGCTACTATATGCTACTTGATGTAAACCATATTTGTTAATGCCAATCATATTGGCATCATACCCTTTTTTAAAAAGTTGTTGTATTTTCCTATCGGCATTTGACTTAATTCTAAAAGCACCGGCAATAATATGGTATTTTCCGGATTGTTTAGAAAGCATAAAGTTTAGGGCAGGCAAAGGATTTTCAATAATAAAAGTGGCCTCTTCAATTTGGTTTTCTACAAGCGTATTTGCACGTTGTTTTTCAACAAAATTGTATTTTTGTACTTGGCCTTCATATAGTTTTAGACCTCCAAAACCCGTGATAGAAATAGCAATTAATGCGATGGCAGCATATTTTAAGTAGGGTTTTGCAAACCGTCTTTCGGGGGTAAATAGAACAGGAACTTTTTCTTCTAATGCCTCAATGGTTTCCTTGTAAACTTCACGATTTATTTTTGGCGAAATAAAAGAAGTTAAACCAAATGCAGCAGTATTGAAATTTTGTTTTTTGGAAGGAACAAACTGTACAGAATTTTCTTCATTAAGATTAAAATCTCCAATATTTATTAAGGATATTGTATTTCCCTCAGAAAGTTGTAAGGAAAGTCTTCCTGTAAAATTTCTAATTTTCTGAAGTGCAGATTCATAACTACATTTTTCTACTGAGGCAACATAGTTCGCCAATAAACCGTCATTGGTTTGCAATTGTCTATTGAACGATAGAGTTTTACCGGGGGGATAAAATGTATTGGTTACCGAATCGATTTGCGCTGAATGATATTGTGTTAATAAGGCTCCAAAACCGGGAATAATTACACATTCATAGCGGTATAATAAATCGTTTATGTAAGTAGCTAATTGCATCTAAACAAATATACCTTTTTTTAAAATTTATTAACTTCTAACAAAAAGTATTTATTAACAACTCAAAAAATGGTACATTTAGTATTCTTTAAATACTCCCCTCTTTATAAAATTATCCTATGTTGTCCAAAAAAGAATTACGCTATACGCTAGCATTACAGCGTGTTCAAAATCTTGGGGATATTTCGGCTAAAAAATTGTTAAGCCTGGTAGGTTCAGCAGAAGGAATATTTAATGAAAAAAAAAGCAACTTGTTAAAAATTGATGGTATTGGTGCTTTTAAGTTGAAAGAGCTTAATAAAGTTAAACAACTTGATGCTGCCGACAAGGAACTTCAATTTATTAAAGAAAATAGAATCTCTTGTAGTTATTATCAAGACAAAAGCTATCCCGAAAACTTAAAACATTGTATTGACGGGCCTATTTTATTTTTTTATAAAGGAAATATTGACCTCCAACATAAAAAAATAATAAGTATAGTAGGAACTCGTAATATTACTACTTATGGAAGAAACTTTTGTGAAAAATTAGTTGAAGAACTAGCCCCGCTTAATCCAATTATTGTATCTGGGTTTGCCTATGGAGTTGATATAACTGCCCACAAAGCGGCCATGGAAAATGGATTGCAAACTATTGCTTGCTTTGCTCATGGACTTAACCAAGTATATCCCAAGGCACATAAAAAGTATTTTAAAAAAGTAGAAGAAAACGGAGGTTTTATCAGTGAGTTTTGGAGCAGTGATGTCTTTGATCGAAATAATTTTTTAAAACGTAACAGAATTATTGCAGGTATTTCACAAGCCACTATTGTAATTGAATCTTCCGAAAAAGGGGGAAGCCTTATAACTGCCGATATTGCAAATTCATATAGTAGAGAGGTTTTTGCAGTACCTGGAAGAGCAACCGATACTCATAGTCAAGGATGTAATAACCTTATAAAAACCCAACAAGCACATTTACTGACACAAGCAGCCGATATTATTTATATGTTAGGTTGGGAAATTGAAAAAACAAATCCTAAACCACAACAAACACAATTATTTGTAGATCTTACCGAGGGAGAAAAAATTATATTTCGTTATTTAAAAGATCAAGAAAAGGTACTTTTAGACACTATTGCATTACAATGTAAAATGCCAACTTTTAAAGTGGCAACACTATTATTGAATATGGAAATTAAAGGTGTAGTGCAGCCTCTGCCAGGAAAATTATTCAAGTTGGTTTAAATTAATAACCAAGCTTTTTACGAACTCTTTTTAAAACGACATCAGCAACTATTGAAGCTTTCTCAGCTCCAATAATTAAAGCTTTATCAACTTCTTGTAGATTCTCAATATAGTAATTGTAACGAGAACGTTCTTCAGAAAATTTATTAATTATAAGTTCGTATAATTCTTGTTTAGCAATACCATAACCATATCCGCCAGCTTGATATTTATTACGCATTTCTATTATATTTTCAGAAGTTGCAAGTAATTTGTAAATAGCAAAAATATTACAAGTATCAGGGTTCTTAGGTTCCTCAAACGGAGTACTATCTGTTTTAATTTTCATAATCTGTTTGCGAAGTTTTTTATCAGGCAAAAAGATATTGATAATGTTGTCTTTAGATTTACTCATTTTTTGTCCATCTGTTCCTGGTACATGCATGGTAGATTCCTTAGCTTTGGTTTCGGGAATTACAAAAATTTCTCCCATTTTTGCGTGAAATCGGGAAGCCACATCACGAGTCATTTCAAGATGCTGCAATTGATCCTTCCCAACTGGAACAATATCTGCATCGTATAAAAGAATGTCTGCTGCCATTAACATAGGATAAGAAAATAACCCTGAGTTTACATCTTCTAGACGGTCTGATTTATCCTTAAACGAATGTGCTAATGTTAATCGTTGATAAGGAAAGAAGCAACTTAAATACCATGTAAGTTCGGTAACTTGGGGAACATCACTTTGGCGATAAAAAACAGTTTTATTTATATCCAAACCAAATGCCAACCAAGCTGCTGCTGTACTATATGTGCTATTTTGTAATACTTTGGGATCTTTAATTTGTGTTAATGAATGCAGATCTGCAATAAACAAAAAAGATTCATTTTTTGGGTTGTTTGCCATTTCAATTGCAGGCAGAATAGCTCCCAAAATGTTTCCTAGATGAGGGGTGCCTGTACTTTGTATCCCAGTAAGTATTCTTGGCATGGATGTTTACTATTTTTCACAAAGGTAATTTATTTAGTTTATTGGTAATATTCAATTTGTTATTTTTGTTCTAATTATGAAACTTATTAAAAGCATAGCATTACTATTATACCGTTTATGGTTTTACTTTCTTATGTTTATTTACATTCTCATTCTTTTCCCGGTTTTGGTCATAAGTATTTTAAAAGAAAGTTGGTATCCTCTCTATTTTAATCTGGCACGGGGTTGGGCTATATTTATTCTTTATGGCATGGGATTTTTTCCTGTAATTCAAAGAGAAACTAAATATGTAAAGGGGCAAAGTTATATGTTTGTGTCAAACCATACTTCTATGACCGACATTATGCTCATGTTGTATACTGTCAAAAGACCTTTTGTTTTTGTGGGTAAAAAGGAACTAACAAAAATTCCACTTTTTGGTTTTTTTTATAAACGAACGTGTATTTTGGTAGACCGTAAAAATCCAAAAAGCAAAAGAGAGGTTTTTGAAATAGCTCAAAATAAAATAGATAAAGGATTTAGCATTTGTATTTTTCCAGAAGGCGGTGTTCCTGAAGATGAAAGTATAATGTTGGATAGATTCAAGAACGGAGCATTTCGATTAGCAATAGAACATAAAATCCCTATAGCCCCTATCACATTCCATGACAACAAAAAACGTCTTCCCTACTCTTTTTTTAATGGGGGTCCTGGTAGAATGAGAGTAAAGGTTCATAACGTATTACTAACCAAACATTTTTCTTTAAATGATAAAAGAGAATTAAATAAAATTACACGAGAAATCATTTTACAAGAATTGAAGAATCCTACTTTATAGGGTGTGATAATTAAAAAAACCGCTCTATGGCGTAGAACGGTTTTTTTGTAATTAAAGTTTGATATAAACCAAACCCAACCAACTTAACCTAAACTAAAATTTGAAACTCAAACCACTGTAAATACCTATATAATAGGGTTTAAAGTCAACAGACGAATCTGTATAAGGATTGAGTTGATATTTAAAAATAGGTTCAATATTAAACATTAACTTTTTTGAAAATTTATAATTTAATCCTACTCCAATATTAGTAGTAATACTTACTGAAGACAAATTATTGGCAGGTCCTAGAACATCTTCAAAATCTCCTGCTTTTACTGAGACTTCATTATCTCCTAAAAATAATGTGCTTAAACCACCTATTAAACTAAATCCAAATTTTGTATCAATAAGAGCATATTCAATTTCCAGGGGGATTTCGTAATAACTTAATTTTTGAATTATTTCTGCTTCCCCGCTGGTGGACTTAGGGGTGATTTCTCCAAACATTCCATTAGAATTTTGTCCTGCAAATGTTCCTTTATCTACTGCTGTAATTACAATTTCCTTACTGCTACCATAATCTACACTCTTTAATGCAGCAGATACAGGTCCTGTACCCAATTCAATACCGCCTGTTACATAACTTAAATTAACATTATTTATCCCGGAACGTAAACTTAAACGGTCATTGATATAATAGCTTACTCGTATTCCATAACTGAAATTCACATCTCCACTTTGAGAGTTATCAGAAAATGTAGGATCTAAAGAAGAGCCTTCACTTAAAGAGCTGTAATACACCGGAGCAAAATTAGGAGTTACTCCCCATTGATTTTCAGGTTTGTTCTTAACAGTAACAATTGCCTCTTCTTTATTTTGTTCGTTTATTACATCGATTAAAGAACGCTTATTAGCTTCATCAGGTTTTACAACTTCTGAATTCTCTTTGTTTTTTTCTTCAGTATTAGCAACTTCTGCTTTTGTGGCTTCAGAAATTGTAACATCTTTTTTAATAAGAGATTCATTGGTTTTTTCTGAAGGCTTGCCCTTTTCAGAATTGATAACGATTGGTGTGACTGCGACAACTTCATTTATCCCAGGAGGGTTAACAAGAGCATCTTCTTTTTTAAGTTTGTTTTTATTGTTTATAGTTTTATCTGAAGTTTTCATAACATCATTTTCAAATGTTATATCGGTGTTTAAAGATTCAGATTTTTTTACAAATGCATCATTTTTCACTTCAATACGATTAGAATTATCTTCCCGATCATTCTTAGTTGCATTTTCATCATCTAAAGCTATTACATCATTGTCAACATTAATTTCTTTTGATAAGTCATTAGCCTCTGTATTTTGAATGTCAGGAGTTGAATTCTCCTCGGTAATAGCAGGGGTGTTTTTATTTGAAGAGTTAAAAACAGAAATTCCAACAGTTAGCAGTAATGCTAAAAGGGCAGCAACACCTCCCAATTTAATCCATAAAGGAATTACTTTTCTGTCCTTATCCTCTTTTTTTAATTGGGCTTGGATTTGTTTCCAAACTTGTGGGGATGGGGAAGCATCAAAATTTTCGAAGTGTTCCTTAAAAAACCTGTCTATGTGCTTTTTTTCTTTCATTTATTAGGCACTTGCTGTGTTGTTATAATCTTCAATCTTTGTTTTTAATATTTTTCGAGCTCTTGCGAGATTCGATTTTGATGTTCCTATAGAGATACCCATTATATCTGAAATTTCTTTATGTGGATAATCATCTAAAACATACATCGTAAAAACCAATCGATAACGATCGGGTAATTCCTGAATTAAATTCAATAAATAATTCAATGGAATCGTACTATCCTCAATTTCAATGTCAATTTCTTCTACGATCTGTTCTTCATTAGATAGATTAAAAACGCGTTTTTTGCGATATTTTTGAAGAACCGTATTTACGGTAATTCGTTTAATCCAACCTTCAAAAGAACCTTTTCCTTTAAATTGCTCAATATTTTTAAAAATAGCAAGAAATGAATCTTGTAAATTATCCTCTGCTTCGGGATAACTTCGAGAATACTTTAAGCAAATTGAAAATAATATATTTGAATATTTTTTGTATAATTCTTCTTGTGCCTTAGCATTCTGCTTCTTACATTTTAATATGAGCTCTTCTAAAGTCAAACGTAGTACTGTAAATTATTATTCTAATTGTTGAAAATACTTACACCACAGTAAGTAGGCAACCATAATAATTAAAGCTTCTACTTTTAGTAGATGCCAAAACGATACATGGGTTGCGTTGGGAGATAAACTATTAGTTGTTTGCTGTTATTGCTTCTTTAATTTTTTGCTCTAACTCTTCCATTAATTCCGGATTATCTAATAGAAGATCTTTAACGGCTTCTCTTCCTTGCCCCAATTTGGTGTTATCATAGCTAAACCATGAACCACTTTTCTTAATTAAATCAAAGCTCACCCCTAAATCAACGATTTCTCCAACCTTAGATATACCCAAACCATACATAATATCAAACTCGGCCAATTTAAAAGGAGGTGCAACTTTATTTTTTACAACTTTAACACGTGTTTTATTACCTAAAACCACGTTATCTGCATTTTTTATTTGAGTAGATCTACGTATATCTAAACGTATCGAAGCATAAAATTTTAATGCGTTTCCACCCGTTGTAGTTTCAGGATTCCCAAACATAATACCTATTTTTTCACGCAATTGATTTATAAACATAACAGTACACTTTGTTTTGCTGATAGATGCAGTAAGTTTTCGCAAGGCCTGAGACATTAATCGGGCATGTAACCCCATTTGAGAATCCCCCATTTCACCTTCAATTTCGCTTCTTGGAGTAAGTGCTGCGACAGAGTCGATAACAATAATATCGATAGCACCACTACGAATTAGATTATCTGTGATTTCAAGTGCTTGTTCACCATTATCGGGCTGAGAGATGATAAGGTTTTCTATATCGACTCCTAGATTTTCGGCGTAAAATCTATCAAAAGCATGTTCGGCATCAATAAAAGCTGCAATTCCACCATTTTTTTGAGCTTCAGCCATAGCATGAAGCGCTAATGTTGTTTTACCTGATGATTCTGGGCCATAAATTTCAACAACTCTTCCCCTTGGATATCCTCCCACACCTATAGCCACATCTAGTCCAAGTGAGCCTGTTGGGATTACTTCAATTTCTTGTACTGGGGCATCCCCCATTCTCATTACGGTGCCTTTTCCGTAGATTTTTTCTAGTTTATCTAGTGTAAGTTTTAATGCTTTTAATTTTGCATCTTTATCGTTAGTCATGAATTCAAATTTTATAAGTAAATCTTAATAGGCTAAGGTACTATTTCTTTACTTGCACTACAAAGGGAAAATAAGAAAAACTAAAAACCGAAAAGCGGGTTTATTAATTAATTAATATCTTTACTCATTATATAGAAGCTCAAGGGAGTTTCTTTAAAAACATTTTTAATCTTCGTCTCTTTTTGTATTAAAAGAGCTATATATATAGAATTTATGGGCTGTACAAGCTGTACAACGAGTACCAATGGACAGCCAAGGGGGTGTAGAAACAATGGAACCTGTGGCTCCGATGGTTGTAATAAATTAACAGTATTCGATTGGCTTTCAAATATGTCTCTTCCCGGAAATATGGAACCCTTTAAAGGGGTAGAAATACGTTTTAAAAACGGTAGAAAACATTTTTATCAAAATTCAGAAACACTCTCTATTAGCATAGGTGATGTGGTCGCCACCGAGGCTTCCTCTGGTCATGATATAGGTATAGTAACTCTTACCGGCGAACTGGTGAGAATTCAGATGAAAAAGAAAAAAGAAAATACTAAAATAAATGAACTTCAAAAAATATATCGAAAAGCAACCCAAAAAGATATAGATATGTGGCAAAAAGTGCGGGCAAATGAAAATGAAATACAGAAACGTTCTCGTGAAATTGCCATGCACCTAAACTTAAAAATGAAAATTTCTGATATCGAATATCAGGGAGATGGTTCGAAAGCGATTTTTTATTATACAGCCGAGGAAAGAGTTGATTTTAGACAGTTAATTAAAGATTTTGCACGAGCATTTAACACTCGTATAGAAATGAAACAAATTGGTTTTAGACAGGAGGCTGCACGCCTTGGAGGTATTGGCTCTTGTGGCCGGGAATTATGTTGTTCTACTTGGTTAACCGATTTTAGATCGGTGAAAACTTCGGCAGCACGTTACCAGCAACTTTCTTTAAACCCACAAAAACTTGCAGGACAATGCGGGAAATTAAAATGCTGCCTTAACTATGAATTAGACACCTATCTGGAAGCATTGGAAGAGTTTCCTAAAATCAATATAAAACTTTCAACAGAAAAAGGGATAGCCTCTTGTCAAAAAATAGATATTTTTAAAGGAATGCTTTGGTATGCTTATGAAAACGGGGGTATGAACTGGCATAAACTTTCTGTAGAAAAAGCAAACAACATTATTACTATTAATAAAAAAGGTCAAAAAGTTATTAGTTTAGAAGAATATGTAGAAGAAGAACAACTGCCTGACATCAATATATTTAGTAATGTTGTTGGCCAAGATAGCCTTACACGATTTGATGAGCCTAAGTATAAACGCAATAATCGTCACAACAAGAACAGAAATAGAAATAAATTCCGAAATAAAAAGCAAAATGCATAATTTTTTTGCCACTTTACTTATAACTTTTTTTTTGGTTTCTTGCGAAAACAATACCGTCATAAGTGAAAATAAATCAATGCCTGGTTATTGGAACAAAGATGATATTATTGAGTTTACTTTACCTGAATTAGATTCCCTGAAAAAATACAATTTGTATATACATCTACGTAATACAAACGACTATAAATACAATAATATATTTTTAATAGTTTCAATGTATTTTCCTCACGGAAAAACCATTTCAGACACCCTAGAATACAAAATGGCTCGCCCCGATGGGTCATGGCTTGGACAGGGAATAGGTAGTATTAAAGAAAATAAATTATGGTATAAAGAAAATGTTTCTTTTTTTGAAAAGGGAAATTACAAGGTTTCTATAATGCATGCGATACGCAATAACGGAGTTATAGAAGGCGTTACAAATCTTGAAGGGATTACAGATATAGGTTTTAGTGTTGAGGAATCCATTCAGGAAAAATAAGTATGACGAAACAAAAAATAAAGAGAATAAGAAATCGAAGTGAAAGTACAAAACAGCATAAAAAATTGTTTTGGAGATTGTTCGTAGCGGGAATTACTTTTATCTTTTTATTATTTTTATTGGCATCGTGGGGTGTTTTCGGCAAATTACCCGACGAAACCAATCTTGAAAATCCAGAGAAGAATTTAGCTACAGAGATTATAGCCTCAGACGGAAAAACATTGGGTAAATTTTATAAGGAAAATAGAACTCCTGTTCAGTTTGAAGAACTACCTAATCACTTAATAAATGCTTTAATTTCAACCGAGGATATTCGGTTTTATGACCATTCGGGGATAGATGCTAAAGGCACACTTAGAGCGGTAGCTTTTTTGGGTACAAAAGGTGGAGCTAGTACTATTTCGCAACAATTGGCAAAGTTGTTTTTTACCGAAAATGTATCGCGAAGTAAGCTGGGTAGAGGAACTCAAAAAATCAAAGAATGGATTATTGCAACACGTTTAGAACGACGATATACTAAAGAGGAAATTCTAACCATGTATTTTAACGAGTATGATTTCTTAAATCAAGCTGTTGGAATTGAATCAGCTTCTAACATTTATTTTGATAAAAAACCATCCGAATTATCAATTGTAGAATCGGCTATCTTGGTTGGGATGTTTAAAAACTCTGCTTTGTATAATCCTCTTCGTAACCCTGAGGGAGTAAGAAATAGAAGAAATGTTGTGTTAGGACAAATGGCAAAATATGAATTTATTTCAGAAGAATTAAAAGACTCCTTACAAGCTACTCAACTTGAGATTAATTACACACCACAAGGTCATGATGAAGGAATCGCTACCTACTTTAGAGAATATGTACGGGGTTTTATGCAAGATTGGATAAAAGATAACCCAAAGATCGACGGGTCGAGTTACAATATATATAGTGATGGACTCAAAATCTACACAACCATAGATTCTAAGATGCAAAAATATGCTGAAGATGCTGTAGGTGAACATATATCAAATCTTCAAAAAGAATTTGACAGGCAAAATAAAAAAAATAAGACAGCACCTTTTCGGGGTATTACTAAAAAAGAGATAGAAACTATTTTAAATTCATCAATGCGGCGTTCCGATCGCTGGCGTGAAATGAAAGCGCAAGGGAAAAGTGAAGCAGACATAATTAAAAGTTTTAATGAAAAAACAATGATGCGAATTTTTTCCTGGGGAGGAAGTATCGATACATTGATGAGCCCAAAAGACTCCATTCGTTACCATAAATCATTTTTACAAGCCTCTCTTATGTCTATGACCCCGCAAACTGGAGAAGTTAAGGCTTGGGTGGGAGGAATAAATTATAAGCATTACAAATACGATATGGTTAAAAAAGGAAAACGTCAAACAGGATCGACCTTTAAACCTTTTGTGTATGCTACCGTTATTGATCAAATGCATATGTCACCTTGTGATATGATGCCTAACACTCAATACACAATTGAAGCTGGAAAATATGGCTTATTAGAACCCTGGACTCCTAAAAATTCGGGAGAAAAATATGGAGGTATGGTTACTTTAAAACAAGCATTGGCACAATCTATAAATACAATTACAGCAAGATTAATAGACAGAGTAGGCCCAAGACCTGTGATAGATTTAATAGATAAGATGGGAATTGAAACAAAAGATATTCCCGAAGTACCCTCAATTGCATTAGGAACAGCAGACATTTCCCTTTTTGAAATGGTAGGCGCCTATAGTGCATTTGCTAATGAAGGAGTATACATAAAGCCCATATTAATTTTAAGAATTGAAGATAAAAACGGAACCATCCTATATCAAAATGTACCCAAAACCAAAGACGTAATAAGTAAAGAAGCAGCCTATGTTACGATAAGCCTCATGGAAGGAGTTACACAATCTGGTTCAGGTTCTAGATTAAGAGGTACATGGAGGAAAGAATTTCCCGTATATAAGAAAGTTGTAACAAGGTACCCCTATGATTTTAAAAACCCAATAGCAGGTAAAACAGGTACTACACAAAACAATAGTGATGGTTGGTTTATGGGCATAGTTCCTAATTTGGTAACCGGAGTATGGGTAGGAGGAGAAGATCGTGCCACTCATTTTTCAAGGACTGAATATGGTCAAGGCGCTACCATGGCTTTACCTATTTGGGGAATTTACATGCTTAAATGTTATGAGAACGAGGAACTGAACATTTCCAAAGAAGAATTTAATAAACCAACTAATCTATCTATAGAAACAGATTGTATAAAATGGCGAGAAAATATTGATATTGAAGACGAAATCCCTAGTGAATTCGATTTGTAATAGATAAATTCTTTTAGAAATATTTCTCTTTTCTTTGGAAGTGATTGTGTCTCAATTTTTGTATTTTTCTAAAAATATTATGTATGATTAATAAAACGGTTTCTAATGTACAGGAAGCTTGCCTTGGTGTAAAAGACGGTATGACATTTATGCTGGGAGGGTTTGGACTAAGCGGTATTCCTGAAAATTCCATAGCAGAACTGGTTCGATTAAATGTAAAAAACGTAACCTGTATCTCAAACAATGCCGGGGTGGATGATTTTGGTTTAGGATTATTACTTCAAAAGAATCAAATAAAAAAAATGATTTCATCTTATGTAGGTGAAAATGCTGAATTTGAAAGGCAAATGTTAAGTGGCGAATTACAAGTGGATTTAATTCCACAAGGGACTTTAGCCCAACGATGTTTGGCAGCACAGAGTGGAATCCCAGCATTTTATACACCAGCGGGTTATGGCACCGAAGTAACCAAAGGGAAAGAAACCAGAGAATTTCATGGGAAATGGCATGTTTTAGAAAAAGCCTTTAAAGCCGATTTTGCTTTTGTTAAAGCATGGAAAGGGGATGTGGCCGGGAATCTTATTTTTAAAGGAAGTGCACGTAATTTCAATCCTAATATGTGTGGTGCAGCAAAAATTACAGTTGCTGAAGTTGAAGAATTGCTACCTGTAGGTGTCTTAGATCCTAATCAGATACACATACCAGGTATTTTTGTACAACGAATTTTTCAAGGAGATAAATACGAGAAACGAATCGAACAACTAACCATAAGAAAACGAGATTAATGGCACTATCTAAGGAACAAATTGCGAAAAGAATTGCAAAAGAAATAAAGAACGGATACTATGTAAATCTAGGAATTGGTATTCCTACCCTGGTTGCTAATTTTGTTCGTGACGATATCGATGTAGATTTTCAAAGTGAGAATGGAATTTTAGGAATGGGACCTTTTCCATATGAAGGTGAAGAGGACCCCGATCTAATTAATGCTGGCAAACAAACTATTACAACATTACCCGGCGCCTCCTTTTTCGATTCAGCGATGAGTTTTTCAATGATACGAGGGCAACATGTAGATTTAACCATATTAGGAGCTATGGAGGTTTCGCATAACGGTGATATAGCCAACTGGAAAATACCCGGAAAAATGGTGAAAGGTATGGGGGGTGCAATGGATTTGGTAGCATCTGCTGATAACATAATTGTTGCTATGATGCATACTAATAAAGCGGGAGAATCCAAATTATTAAAAGAATGTTCATTACCTCTAACAGGAGTTAATTGTGTTAAAAAAATAATTACTAACCTTGCAGTATTTGAAGTGCAAAACAATACTTTTAAACTTCTTGAACGAGCTCCCGGAGTAACTATAGAAGAAATAAAAGATGCTACTGAAGGAAACTTAACAGTAGAAGGCGAAATTCCCGAAATGTTACTGTAGTTTCTTAGATTTTGTGAATAATCCAATGTGATGCATTGGTTTTTTTTATCAAAAAGGTAGGAAATTACTTAGCATTATGTGTTATATGTTAAAATATAGTGTATTATGTCGAAAATAAATGCTTTTTGTCGTAGTTATAAAAAAATAATCTTCACATTAGCATTCCCAAACCTAACAAACTTAACCTACATTATGCAAAATGTAATCTTAGCAATTAAAAGAACATTTCAACTACTTAAAAATGTCTTGTATGTTGCAAAAAAAGTGTTTTTATTGATGTGATTATTTTTATAAAATTTAATTAAACCCCGAGTCTGCAACGATTCAGATAGAGGTAAGCCCGTTCTTAGTGAGGTTTGAACGGGCTTTTTTTAGATTCCTTTCGGA
>SMVB01319723.1_pt1 | contig 13351 bp, 12 predicted proteins | sample 2456461 | NCBI WGS metagenome assembly SMVB01 (sample SAMN11095934, study PRJNA526329) | marine sediment metagenome | biome: Marine sediment; feature: Surficial sediment; material: Deep marine sediment; isolation source: Hadal surficial sediment | place: Pacific Ocean | collected 2014-05 | depth...
CGCGATGGCACGACGCACACTCATGGCAATCTCACTCCACATACCCCCAACACTGTCAGGGAAGACCCGCGACATGTGTCAGGGATGTGCTGCAACAGAACAGGTAGATATATCGCCCTGGGAGCCCTGGGTTGAGGAAGATGCGGCATCGCAGGGGTCGCAGGGCCGCTCTCTAGAGATCCAGCGGATCGGCGTCGACCCGCACCCGCGACCCACTATCCCTGAGCGCCTGCACGACCGACCGCAACCGGATCCTGACCTCGCTGAGGTCGCCGCCCTGGAGCAGCCAGCGGTGCCCACCCGCCCACGCCGCAGGACCGAGCACGGTGGCACCCCGCCCCACAGCTTGCATCGCCGGCTCTGCGACTTCGAGCGGTGCGTCGGTCTCGACGGCGAGCAGCGCTCCGACCAGCGGAAAGCCGCTCCCGGCCCGCTCTTCAAGCTCGTCGTCGAGGAAAGGAAACGGTCTACCCAATCTGAGGGCGGTGATCACGGGATGATCCGGGATCGCGGTCTGGATGAGTGCCTTACGACCGCGCCCAGCAGTCGTGGCCAACGTCAGTCGTACCAGGATTCGCAACGCATCTTCCGCAGCTCGATAGTGCGGGGCCAGCAGCATGCCGTCGGCATCGATGGCGACGGCCAGATCGACCGGTTCCAGATCGACCAGGTCACGTTCGGTGCCGACTCGAACGCTCGTCGCCGACCCGGCCTCGCCCACCGATTCGCCAAACGACCGGCGTAGGTCGTCGACAACTCTGCCGACCCCTGCGCCGAGCGGCTCGAATCGGGTGCCACCACAAGACGCACACGCGCCGTGCTCGGTACCACAGCGCTGGCACGTACCGGACTGTTCCAGCCGCGCCCCGCAGTTTGTGCACCGTCGCAATTCTTTACATCGCACACAACGAAAAGCGCCGGCGTAGCCACGCCGTGGCACCAGGACGAACACGGACCCGTCGGCCCGCAGCGCCGCCCCGATCGCGATCCGCGTCCGCTCCATGATCAGTCCCGATCCGGGAGCGGCCTCGGCGCGGTCGACGACCTCGACCAACGGCCACACCCGACCATTGCCCGTGCCGAGCTCGACACCAGCTGCGATCACTTCCGTCGTCGGCACTGCACCAACGAGCAGCAACCCGAATCGTTCGATCGCACTGCGGCGCCTGAGGACGTCGCGCACGTGATACGTCGGCGTCTGCCTCGCCTTGTAGGCGCGCCGACCTTCCTCGATGATCACCGCCAGACCGACAGACCCGGCTCCCCAAAAAGCGATCTCGCGGGTGCCGACGATCACCACACCGGCGTCGCCGGCGGCCAGCGACCATGCGTTGGTTCGGTCTGCCGGGGACGACGGCGAAGTGGCCATCATCACCCGGTCTCCAAAGAGCTCGCCGAGGCCCGAGGCGGTGGCGGCAGCTTCTTCGACCGTGGGCGCACACACCAGGACGTTTTGGCTCGCCGCAACCACGGGTGATATCGCAGGTGCGATCAGCGGTACCGGTGGTTGGCCACTCACGACATAGCGGGGCCTGGTGCGTCCAACGCGTATCTGAGTGTCCGCCCACGCGGCGAGCTCGGTGCTCGATACGACGGGAGCGTCGAAGACCGGATCGGCCACCATCCGCGGGAGGTTCGGCGGAGCCGTGCGCGCCAACACCACCGATAGCGGGGCGACATAATGGGTCGATACCCAGCGCGCCGTTTCGAGCAGGCCACGGTTGAAGACGCGAAGCTCCCCGGATCGTGCCAGGATCGAGCGCAAGGGCCGGTCGGGCGTCGCGGTTCGTACCGACGTCACGTAACCCTTGACTCTTCGTCCGCCGAGCGGAACCCGCACCATGGTCCCGACCTCTACACCGGACACAGCGTCGGGCACGGCATAGGCGAACCCGTCATCCACGGCGAAAGACGGTACATCTGGGACGACCTGGGCGATCCGGGTCAGCTGGGGGCTCCCCCGGTATCGCCACCGCTGCGCAGTACCTCGATGCGATCGAGGAGACGCTCAGCGACCTCCGACTTGGTCATGAGCTCCCACGGCTCGGTCGAGCCGTCTGGAAGCACGATCACGACCTCGTTGGTATCGGAACCGAACTCTGAGCCCAGTGCGGTGACATCGTTTGCCACCAGCAGATCGACGCCCTTTTCTCTTGCCTTGTCGACAGCCGCCTCGATCGAGCCTGTCTCGGCCGCAAATCCGACAAGGAACGGGCGTTTCTCCATTGCCGCCAGCCCGCCAAGGATGTCCGGGGTCGGACCGAGCACAACCTGTGGGGGCCCGGCGGCTCGGCGCAGCTTGGTGGCTTCGGGATGCTCCGGAGCGAAGTCAGCGACGGCGGCGGCCATGAGGGCAATGTCGGCGTCTTCGGCGGCCTTCCACACCGCGTCGGCCATCTCCCGGGCGGTCTCGACCGCGATCACCTCGACACGCGGGTGGCGCGGAGCCGGAGCGGTCGTCACCAGGGTGACCGCGGCTCCCCGCCTGGCCGAGGCCACCGCGATGGCGTTGCCCATCTTCCCCGACGACCGATTGCCGATGAACCGCACCGGATCGATGGGCTCTCTCGTGCCGCCCGCAGTGACCAGCACCCGCTGGCCGGAAAGTCGGCCCCCGGGAAGGACTCCGGCGACGGATTCGGCGATCTCATCAGGGTCGGCCAAACGACCGACACCCTCGTCTCCGCCGGCGAGCGCTCCGACGTCGGGTCCAACGATCGTATAGCCATCGGCGATCAGGGTGGCGATGTTGCGCTGCGTCGCCGGCTGCTCCCACATCTCGGTGTGCATCGCCGGAGCTAGCACCACCGGCGAGGTGGATGCCAGCACCGTCGCGGAAACTGCGTCGTCGCTGAGCCCGGTTGCCAGCCTCGACAGCGTCGCCGCCGTAGCCGGTGCGACGACGATCGAATCGGCCCAGCGCGCCAGTGTGGTGTGCGGGCTGACATCGTCATCGTCAAAGAGCTCGACCACCGGGTGGCTGCCGGTGATGGCGGCCAGTGTTTGCGCCCCGACGAACCGTGTTGCCGATCTTGTCATGACGACACGCACCTGGGCACCATGCTCAACGAGTCGTCTCGCCAGGTAGGCCGCCTTGTAGGCGGCGACGCCGCCGGTGATGCCGAGGACGATCCGCCGCCCGGCTAGCACGGTCCTAGTCCTCGATCGGTGCTGCTACGACCTTGCCTTCTGCGATCTCTTCGAGGGCGATCGAGAGCGGTTTACGCGACATGCTGTGGACCTGAGGGGGGACGTATCCGCCGAGACCTTCACCAAGCTGGTTGAAGTAAGCGTTGATCTCCCTGGCGCGGCGTGCGGAGAGCACGATGAGGCCGAAGCGGGTTCCGACCATCTCCACGATCTTGCCGATGGCTGGCTCTGTCATCATTTGGGTTGTCACTCCTCAGGGTCCCGGCACGCAGTAACGCCGGCAGATCAGCCCAGTATAGAGAGAACCTGGTAAATCGCGGTCTGCAGATCGTCATTGACCACGAGGTGATCGAAAGTAGCTTTTGCGTCCTCGATCTGCTCTGAGGCAACCGCGAGCCGCCTCTCCACGTCTTGTTCCGAGGTGTCGCCCCTTTTCCGCAGCCGACGCTCCAGCTCTTCGAGCGACGGTGGCAGGATGAATAACAGCACAGCATCGGGGTAGGCGGCTCTGACTTGATGGGCGCCGACGTTCTCGATATCCAGGAGGACGTCCTCCCCGGCGGCGATGTGCTCGAGGACCGGTGCCCCGGGGGTCCCGTATCGATGTCCGCCGTAGTCCGCCCATTCGAGTAGCTCGCCGGCGGCGACCAGCTCGTCGAATCGCGCATCGGTGACGAAGAGGTAATCCTCCCCGTCTCTTTCACCCGGTCGAGGAGCTCGCGTCGTGGCTGAGACGGAGAAGGTTGCACCCGACCGTTCCAGCACAACGTCGACGACGCTCGACTTGCCGACCCCGGAGGGCCCGGATACGACGAGCAGGGTCCCGTCACGAGAAGTGGTCGAGGAGGCACTCACGTTGCCGACTTCCGAGGCCGCGGATCTTGCGGTTCTCTGCAATCTTGCAGTCTTCCATCAGGCGCATTGCCTTGACCTTGCCTACCCCCGGCATCGCTGCCAGCAGGGGGTATACCTTCGTGCCTGCCACGATGTCGTCGGTTTCCGCTTCGGTGAGCACGTCCGATAGCGTGCGGGAACCCGTCTGGAGCAGCGCCTTGATCTCGGCACGTTTCGCTCGCGCTGCTCCCGCCTTCGCCAGCGCTGCGCTGCGCTGCTCGTCGGTGATCTGGGGTGGCTTCCTCGAGGTACTCATAGGCGGATGGTATCAAGCCGAATCGGCGATCCCGTTGACCGCGGCGGCGATGACGGCAGCTGCATTCTCAGGATCGAGCGCCTCGGTGATCGGCCTGCCGACAACAAGCAGGTCGGCACCGGCGGAAATCGCACCCGCCGGCGTTGCCGTCCGCACCTGGTCGTCGCCAGTGTTGTCGATCCGGATCCCCGGAGTGACGCGCAACAGGCCCGGCGCTGCTTCTGTCACCGTGGCGAGCTCGTTGGGAGACGACACGATGCCCTCGCACCCGACCGTCGCTGCCGTCTGGGACATATGAGCGACCAGGTGGGCAGGGGTGGCGTCGATCCCGACCGCAGCCAGTCGATCGTGATCCAGCGAGGTGAGCACAGACACCGCGAGGATCCCCGCCGGCGACTCGTCACTTCCCCGCGCCAGCCCGGCCACGGCCGCAGCCAGCATGTCGGCGCCGCCCGAGGCGTGAGCCGTTACCCAACGGGCTCCCCTGGCACCAATTCGTTGTGCGGCGTGTTCGACCTGCGTCGGGATGTCGTGGAGTTTGGCGTCGACAAGAACCGGCCGGCCAAGACCCACGAGTTCGTTGATGAGTTGGGGTCCGCTGTCGAACAACAAGCCAAGGCCGATCTTGAAGCCGGCGACATGGGCATCGACTCGCTTCGCCATATCGATGGCCGCTTCGGCCGTTGGCAGATCGAGGGCCACGATGACCCTGCTGCTTGTCATTGCGCGGCTCCGACCAGTTCGGCAACGCTGCCGACGCCTTCCTTCGCCATGAAGCGCTCCAGCCCCCCGATGATGCGGCGCCCGATCCGCGGCTTGGCGAAGTGTGCGGTGCCGATGGCGACCGCCGAGGCACCGGCCATCAGGTATTCGACAACGTCCGAGCCCGTCTGGACTCCGCCGCAGCCGACGATGGGGAGCCCGGGCAGCGCCTGCGCCACCTCCCACACACAGCGCATAGCGATGGGCTTGAGCGGAGCACCCGAGTAGCCGCCGACCACACCACTGAGCTTGGGTCGCCTGGTCGCGATATCGATTCCAGCGCCCCACACGGTGTTGGTCAACACCACCCAGTCGGCGCCGGCCTCGGCCACGGCATTGGCAACGGCCACGACGTCGACGGCGTTCGGTGAGAGCTTGGCTCCGATCGGCAGGTTGGTCGCCCCACGAACCTCGGCCACCGCCAGGGCGGCGACCTCGGCGTCGAGGGCGAAGAACTTGCCGGTGAGATTCGGGCACGACAAGTTGATCTCGACCGCCGCCACCCCGGCATCGGCCAGCCCCGCCGCAACCTCGGCGAAGCCCAACGGATCGTGCGCCACCGCCGACCCCCATACCCTGGTAGGCACGTCGGCGATCAGCGGCCCGATCTGGCGGCCCCAGGCCTTGATGCCGGGGTTTTGAATCCCGATGCCGTTCAGCATCCCCTCTCCGGCTGGCGCCATTCTCGGTGCAGGGCGGCCGGACCATGGTTCTGGGGACACCGATTTCGCCACAGCCGCCCCGTAGAGGGAGAAGTCGACGACACGGGCGAAGTCGACGACAGATCCCACCGTCCCGGACGCAGCGACCAGCGGCGATCCAAGCCGGACCGGTCCGAGGATCGTGTCCAGGCTCACGACAAGACCCCTGCTGCGGCGTGGTGCTCCTGGATGCTTGCGACGGTGGTGACGGCGTCGGGTCCGGCCTGGAGGCTCCTGGCGACGGCGTGACCACCCTGAGCGGTGGTGATGCACGGCACCCTGTGCCTGGTCGCCGCTAGCCGGATCAGCCGCCCGTCGCCGCGCGCCCTGCGTCCCTGCGGCGTGTTGATGACCAGATCGATATCGCCGGCCTCGATCAACCGCACCGGGTCGTAGGGGCCTTCCCCGACCTTGTCGACATGAGTAGTGGCGATGCCGTGTCGCGCCAGGTGCCCGGCCGTCCCGTGAGTGGAGAAGATCCGGAATCCGAGCTCGGCGAAAACGCGGCCGATCTGGAGCCCGAGCGGCTTGTCCCGATCCGCCAGTGACAGGAACAAGTTGCCCTTGGTCGGGATTGCCCGGCCCGAGGCGGCGAGGGATTTGGCGTAGGCGATGCCTGGCTCCGATCCGATCCCCATGACCTCGCCGGTTGCTCGCATCTCCGGCCCGAGAATGGTGTCTTCGGTCGGGAACCGGCTCCACGGCATTACCGCTTCCTTCACCGCGGTGTACGGCGTGGTCACCGGATCGCTCGGGATGATGCCAGCGGCGCGCAGGTCGGCGAGCTGCTCGCCCATCATCACCCGTGTTGCCACCTTTGCCAGCGGGACGCCGGTCGCCTTGGAGATGAACGGCACCGTTCGCGATGCTCTCGGGTTGGCCTCGATCACAAACACCACTCTCTCCTGGATGGCAAATTGGACGTTGAGCAATCCGCGAACACCGAGACCGGCGGCGAGCCTGCGGGTGTAATCCTCGATCGTCGCCGTTGCCTTGTCTCCGATGGTCGGTGGCGGGACGACGCAGGCCGAGTCGCCAGAGTGCACGCCTGCCTCCTCAACGTGCTCCATGATTCCACCGACGTACAGCTCGGTCCCGTCGAAGATCGCATCGACGTCAACTTCGATGGCCGACTCGAGGAAACAGTCGATGAGCAGTGGCGACTCCGCCAGGTCCACCTCACCTCCGGGTACGGCGTTGTACAGCTCGGCCAGATAGCTCCCAAGCTCGTCCCTGGCATAGACGATCCGCATCGCCCTGCCACCGAGCACGTACGATGGGCGCACCAACACCGGAAACCCGATCGTGTCGGCAACCTCCATCGCCTCGGTGATCGAGGTGGCCGTCCCGTGTCGGGGCTGTGGGATCCGCAGCCGGCGACACAGCGCGGAGAAGCGCTCCCGATCCTCCGCGGCATCGATGGCGTCTGGCGGGGTTCCTGCAATCACGAAACCGGCCTCCTCGATGGCATGTGCCAGACCGAGTGGGGTCTGGCCTCCGAGCTGGACGATCACGGCCTGCGGCTGTTCCACCACCAGGACTGCCAGCACGTCCTCGACGGTGAGGGGCTCGAAATACAGGCGGCTCGACGTGTCGTAGTCCGTAGAAACCGTCTCCGGGTTGCAGTTGATCATCACCGGTTCGTAGCCGGCGTCTGACAAGGCGAAGGCGGCGTGCACGCAGCAATAGTCGAATTCGATACCCTGCCCGATCCGATTCGGCCCCGAGCCCAACACCACCACCGTCCGATCGCCGGGCTCCGGTGCTTCGTCTTCGTCTTCGAACGTCGAGTAGTAATACGGCGTCGTCGCCACGAACTCGGCGGCGCACGTGTCCACGGTCTTGAACGTGGTGGCGATGTCCTCATCGAATCGGATCCCGTCCACCGGCTCCCCGAGCAGGTAGCTGAGTTGGGCATCCGAGTATCCATGCCGTTTTGCGGCCCTGATAGCCACAGGATCGGCGCCGCCGCTTTCGAGCTCGGCGCGGATCTCGATGATCTGGGCAAATTGATCCACGAACCACGGGTCGTACCGCGTCGCGCGTGCGACGTGGCCGGCGTCGAACCCGCGTCGCAGTGCCTCGGCTGCCAGGTAGATGCGGTCGGGTGATGGTTGGTGCAGCAGCTGCTGCAACTCCTCGTCATCGAGGGCGACGACCGTTGCCTCACCGGGGTCGGCGTTGAGACCCATCCGTCCTGTTTCCAGACTTCTGAGGGCTTTTTGCAGCGCCTCAGGAAACGTTCTCCCGATCGCCATCGCTTCCCCAACGCTCTGCATCGAGGTGCCGAGCACCGGGTCGACCGAGGCGAACTTGGCGAAGTCGAAGCGAGGTGCCTTCACCACCACGTAATCCAGCGCCGGCTCGAACGAGGCCGGAGTCGCCCCCGTTATGTCGTTGGTGATCTCGTCGAGCGTGTACCCGACGGCGAGCTTGGCGGCGATTTTGGCGATCGGAAACCCGGTCGCCTTTGAGGCGAGCGCCGAGGACCGCGATACCCTGGGGTTCATCTCCACGATGATGCGCCGCCCGGATTCCGGGTCGACGGCGAATTGCACGTTGGAGCCCCCTGTGGCCACACCGATCTCCCTCAAGCAGGCGATCGCCTCATCCCGCATTTCTTGGTACTCACGATCGGAAAGGGTTTGGGCGGGAGCAACCGTGATCGAATCACCGGTGTGAACCCCCATTGCGTCCAGGTTCTCGATCGTGCACACGATCACCGCGTTGTCCGCCGCGTCGCGCATCACCTCGAGCTCGAACTCCTTCCATCCAACGAGCGATTCCTCGACGAGGACCTCACCGACCGGCGAAGCATCCAGACCGGCGGAGACGATCCGGATTGCCTCGTCGTCGTCTTGTGCCAACCCTGTGCCCCCGCCGCCGAGGATGTAGGAAGGCCGAACCATCACGGGGTAGCCGAGCCCTGCCGCGGCGACCAGCGCCTCTTCGACCGAGCGCACATAGGAGGATCTCGCGGTGGCGATCCCCGCTCGCTTCATGGCGTCCTTGAAGGCGCCGCGGTCCTCGGCGGTTGCTATGGCGTCGAGACCGGCACCGATCAGCTCTACTCCATATTTCTCGAGCACACCGTCGGCAGCGAGCGTCATCGTCACGTTGAGGGCGGTCTGACCGCCAACGGTTGGGAGCAGGGCATCGGGCCGCTCCTTGGCGATGATTGCGGCGACCACTTCGGGCGTTACCGGCTCCACGTAGGTGGCGTGGGCGAAGGCGGGATCGGTCATGATCGTCGCCGGGTTCGAGTTGACGAGGATGAGCCGATACCCGTCTTCCCCGAGCACCTTGAGCGCCTGGGTGCCCGAATAGTCGAACTCTGCCGCCTGTCCGATGATGATCGGGCCGGCGCCGATGAGCAGGATCGACTCGATGTCGGTCCTACGCGGCATGGGACACTCCAGAGGCGAAGTGGTCGAAGAGGATGGAAGCGTCATTCGGGCCGGGCGCCGCCTCGGGGTGATATTGAACCGAGAACGCCGAAGCATCCCGGCATGCCAGCCCTTCGAGGGTGCCGTCATTGAGGTTGTGATGGGTTGGCACCACTCGACCGAATGGCGTTTCGAGCGCTGGCGGCACCTTCGCAGGTGGAGCCTGGGTCGTGCCCCCTGCTGAGGACAGGTCGACCGCAAAGCCATGGTTCTGCGAGGTGATCTCTACCCGTCCATCGTGGTGCCTTCGCACCGGATGGTTCCCTCCGTGATGGCCGAACGGCAGCTTGAACGTCGTCGCTCCCAGCGCCAGGCCGAGTATCTGGTGGCCGAGGCAGATCCCGAAGATCGGGACCTTCCCGAGCAGGCCTCGCACCGCGACGATGGACTCGGTCAACGGCTCGGGGTCACCCGGGCCGTTCGACAGGAACACGCCGTCTGGTGAGTAGGAGATGGCGGCGTCGGCCGCGGTCGCCGCGGGCACAACGGTGACGGCGATGCCTCGGTCGGTCAGCGCCGTGATGATGTCACGCTTTATCCCGAAGTCATACGCCACCACCTCGGCTCTGATGACGCCGTTGGGCTCGCGCCGATACGGCGCTGCGGTGGTGACGCCGCTTACCAGGTCTCTTCCTACGATCTCCGGCGTTGCGGCGGCCACCGCGGCGAGTTCAGCGACATCGACGTCGGTGCCTAGCGCAGCCGGCATCGCTCCGTGGCGGCGAATGTGGCGGGTCAGCCGCCTGGTGTCGACGTCGGTGAGCACGACGATGCCGTGGCCTGTCAGGAACCCTGCGAAGCTGCCCTCCGACCGCCAGCTCGAGTCGAGCCGGCTCATCGAGCGTGTCACCAACCCGACGGCATACGGTCGATCCGCCTGTTCATCCGCACCGTTGATGCCGTAGTTGCCGATATGGGGCGCGGTCATGGCCACGATCTGGCCGGCGTACGAAGGATCGGTGATGATCTCCTGATAGCCGGTCATCGCCGTGTTGAAAACCACCTCTCCGCGGGCGATCCCCTCGGCTCCGACCGATCGACCCCGGAAGACGGTGCCGTCTGCGGTAACGAGCACGCCCGGTTTCACGACGTCAGGGCAACAGCGGCCGGTGACCCGTCGCGAGCGGTGATCGTTCCTCGGTAGACGGTGGCGACCACCCTGCCCTGGAGTGCCATGCCGAGATATGGAGTATTCGACGATCGGGACACCGTTCGCTCCGGCACCCATTCATGGGCGGGGTCGAACACGGCGAGATGGGCCGGGTTGCCCACCGCAACCCAGCGGCCATGTTCGGGCGTGCCGGCGATGGCTGCCGGTGCCACCGCCATCCGGGTGTAGAACGACACAGGGTCGAGCGGCGCCACCGTGTTGACCACGGCAGCCGCCCACTCCAGGCCGGTGATTCCGTTTGCGGCATGCTCAAACGGAACGTCCTTGTCGTGTGCCGCGTGCGGCGCATGATCGGTGGCGACAGCATCGATGGTTCCGTCGCGCAGACCAGCCCGTAACGCATCCATGTGCTCGATGCTGCGCAATGGCGGCATCACCTTGTACGCAGGGTCGGTCGTGGCAACCATGCTGTCGTCAAAAGCGAGATGATGAGGCGTCACCTCGGCCGTCACCTCGAGTCCACGGGTCTTTGCCGCGGCGATCATCTCGACGCCCCCCGCCGTCGACAGATGCTGGACGTGGTATCGGGCCCCGGTCAGCTCAGCAAGCCGCAAGTCTCGTGCGATGATGATCTCTTCTGCCTCAGCAGGTATGGCCGACATCCCGAGCAGCGACGACACCGCTCCTTCGTGTATCTGGCCCGCGGCAGCGAGGCCAGGATCGACTGCATGCTGGGCGATGACACCGCCCCGAGTGGCCAGGTAGTCCATCGCCTGTCGCATGAGGCCGGCGTCTGCGACCGCATCTCCATCGTCGGTAAACATCCTGACCCCGGCCTCCCACAGCTCATCGAGATGGGCGAGCTGTTTGCCATGGCGTCCCATCGACACAGCTCCTGCTGGCCTCACATCGACGAGGCCGGTCGAGCGTCCACGGTCGACGATGAACCTTGCGAGATGGCCGGCGTCGACGGCCGGATCGGTGTTCGGCATGGCAACGATCGCCGTATAACCGCCGGCGGCGGCTGCCGCCGACCCGGACGAGATGTCTTCCTTCCACTCCTCCCCTGGTTCGCGCAGGTGGGTGTGGAGATCGACGAACCCGGGGCCCACCCATGCCCCGTCACACTCGATCATCGTGTCCGCCGCGAGATTGATCCCGATCTCGACGATCGTTCCATCGCTGATGAGGACGTCGGATTCGACCACACCGTCCTCGGTGAGGACACTGCCTCCTGTGAGCACGAGATCACTCATCGTGCTCACCTCCAAGCAAGCGAAATAGGACCGCCATTCGCACGGCGACTCCGTTAGCAACCTGTTCGAGGATGAGGCTGCGGTCGTCGTCTGCGACTTCGGCTGCAATCTCGACCCCCCGATTCATCGGGCCGGGGTGGAGCACCACGGTGTCCGGCTTGAGTCGGGAAAACCGCTGCACGGTCATCCCGTAGCGCGTCGTGTACTCGGAAAGGGAAGGAAACACCGAGGCGCCACCGCGTTCGGCTTGGACCCGCAACAGGTAGACGACATCGAGCTCGGTCAGCACCTCATCGAGATCTTCCGACGCTTTTGCCGGCCATCCATCGGTCTGGGTAGGAAGCAAGGTCTTTGGCGCCACCATGGTGACCTCGGCGCCAAGCGTGTTGAAGGCAAACACGTCAGAGCGCGCTACGCGCGAATGCCTGATGTCACCGACGATGCCGATGCGGAGCCCGTCGAGGGTCCCGAACCGCTGCCGAATAGTCAGGGCGTCGAGCAGGGCTTGTGTCGGGTGTTGATGGGCGCCGTCGCCGGCATTCAGGACCGGCTGGTCCACCCACTCGGCCACCCGCCACGGAGCGCCGGTTGCCTGGTGGCGGACCACCATGGCATCGGTACCCATGGCTTGGACGGTGAGCACGGTGTCCTTGAGGCTCTCCCCCTTGGACAGCGAGGAGGTACTCGGCGAGAACGACATGATGTCTGCGCTCAGCGCCTTGGCCGCCTTCTCGAAGGAGAGTTTGGTCCGTGTCGATGGCTCGAAGAACATCGTCGCCACGGTCTTGCCGCGAAGCGCCGGCACCTTGGGTATGGGCCGATCAAGCACCTCAACGAAAGAGTCGGCATCGTCGAGCAACTCGGTCAGCTCCTCACGGGTGGTGTCCTCTGTCGAGAGGAAGTGGTTCATGGTGTACCTCCAGGTTCGATCTCCACCCCGTCGGCACCGTCGATCTCGGCGACGTGCACCGTGACCCGTTCGTCGCGGGCGGTCGGCAGGTTCTTCCCGACATAATCGGGCCGGATGGGAAGTTCACGGTGGCCGCGGTCGACGAGGACGGCCAGTTGCACGCGCGCTGGCCTGCCAAGGTCGGCCAAGGCGTCGAGGGCGGCCCGGATCGTCCTCCCCGTATAGAGGACATCATCGACCAGCACGACGGTGGCTCCATCGACGGCTTCCGGCACCTCGGTCTTGCCAAGCTCGGTCTTCGGTCTGGCGTCGAGATCGTCGCGGTACAGGCCGATGTCGAGGCTGCCCCACGGAGTCCACTTGCCTTCGATGCGCTCGACGGTCGTCGCCAGCCGTTCGGCCAATGGGACACCGCGGGTGTGGATGCCGACGAGAAGCAGGTCGGCGGCTCCCCGATTCCTTTCCAGGATCTCGTGAGCCATCCGCGTCAGCGCCCGGTCGACATCACCGGGATCCATCACTTGACGCGTCATGATCGGACAACAAAGAAGCGGTCGACGAGCCCGGTGGGTTCGCCGCCGCTATAGGCGTCGTGCATTGTCGCTCCTCCCTTGCCGGCCTCACTGGACTGGCTTAAAGGTCGTGCTGTCGGGGCCACCGTAGCACGACACCCCCCCACTCCGATGCCACCCGCACCGGCCCAGGATCCCGCGACAACGAACCCAGGGCTCCCAGGGCGATATATCTACCTGGGAACCCTGGGTTGGCGGGGCGATCGGATCAACCGGTGCGCGGCTGCTCGGCGATCTTGGCGAGCACACCGTTGACGAAACGACCGGATCGCGCCGTCGAGTAACGCTTGGCA
>SMVB01316019.1_pt1 | contig 13348 bp, 13 predicted proteins | sample 2456461 | NCBI WGS metagenome assembly SMVB01 (sample SAMN11095934, study PRJNA526329) | marine sediment metagenome | biome: Marine sediment; feature: Surficial sediment; material: Deep marine sediment; isolation source: Hadal surficial sediment | place: Pacific Ocean | collected 2014-05 | depth...
GCGGCGACGCGTCACACGTGCCACGCTACCGGCCACGAGCCCGGAGTCGATCGCCCTGAGCAAGGCTCTCAAGAAAGTCGGCTGGTCGTTCGTCGGGCCGACCGGAATGTACGCGCTGATGCAGGCAATCGGGGTGATCAACGATCACGTCGCCACCTGCGACACCCGATTAATCGTAGAGAGACAGCGGCGCACCATGAAGCGTCCCGTTTCCGAGAAAATGGCCGGGCCGCCCGTGGTTTGACTACGATCCTGCGAAATCGTAGGTTCCATGACATGAAAGGGAAGGCCACGGAGGTAGGATGACCGCGCTGCCAATCGTTCTCAACGAAAAAGTGCTCGTCCTGAATCGCTTCTACACGGCGATTCGGGTGATCAACGCCCGGCGGGCGTTCACGATGCTGTGCAAGCCGGTCGCGGAGATCATCTCCGTCGAGGACGGCCAGTACATCACCTACGACCTGGCGAGCTGGACGGAGATCGCTGAACTCCAGCGGCAGTTCGAGCCCGATGCACACGCCTGGGTGCGGACGCCGCAACTGCAGATCGCCGTGCCGAAGATCATCCGCCTGTTCGGCTACGACCGCCTGCCCCGCCAGGAGGTCAAGCTCAACCGCCGCAACCTGTACGCCCGCGACGGCAGCCACTGCCAGTACTGCGGCAAGACCTTCCCGACCAGGGAGCTGACGATCGACCACGTCGTGCCGCGGGTGCTCGGCGGGAACCACTCCTGGACGAACCTCGTGTGCGCGTGCGTCCGTTGCAACGCGCGCAAGGGTGGCCGGACGCCGTCCCAGGCGAACATGTACCTGATCCGCAAGCCGGTGAAGCCGCGACGCAACCCGACCATCACGCTGCGTCTGGGCGAAGCACGCTACCGCTCGTGGAAGGCGTTCCTGGATGAGGCGTACTGGACGGTGGAGCTCAGGGACTGAACGGCTGCGCCGTTCAGTCGCGGTCAGCTATCAGCTCTCAGCTTTCAGCTCTCTGGCTGACCGCTGACAGCTGACAGCTTCCCCCCCTACGTCGCCCCGATCGAGATCTCCGACGGCTGCGGTCGCGGCTGGTACGTCGGTGTCATTGCGATCTCCAGCGGAAGACGCTTGCCGTCGCCGTCATAGGGAATGTTGTCCTCGTCGATGATCCGCTGGATGGCCATGATGCCGTCCAACAGCTGTTCCGGTCGCGGCGGGCAGCCCGGCACGTAGACGTCGACCGGGATGAACTGGTCGATGCCCTGGACGACCGCGTACGTGTCGAACACGCCGCCCGTGGACGCGCAGGCGCCCATCGACAGGACCCACTTGGGCTCGCACATCTGCATGTAGATCCGCTGCAGCACCGGCATCATCTTGACGGCCACGCGGCCGGCCACGAGCAGCAGGTCGGCCTGCCGCGGGCTGAACCGCATGACCTCGGCGCCGAAACGCGCCAGGTCGTAACGGCTGCTCGCCGTCGACATCAACTCGATGCCGCAGCACGCCGTGGCGAACGGCATCGGCCACAGGCTTGACCGACGCCCCCAGTTGACGACGCGTTCGAGCTGCGTCGTCAGGATGCCGTCGGTCGGGATTGCCGCTTCAAGACCCATGTAAGAACCCTCGCAGGCCATCGTATGGCCAAACCGAGCACCGTGCCATGACGTGCATGCAAAGCCCGTTATCGGCCGCCGAAGGGCGCGTCGGCGCCGCGCTCAACACATCATCGTTATAGGCCGACCGCGGTTCGTCGAGTTGACGCCGCGGCGCTCAAACCCCGCCTGGCAACGGCCGATTCATCGCCCGTGTCGAGTGCTCATCTGCGTCGTGTCGGTGTCCTGCTTGCCGTGCTTGTCGCGGTCGCAGCGTTCTCGGTGACCGCCGGGGCCGGCCGCCCGGGCGGTCTGGCGGAGGCCGGTCCGAACGCCGCCAGGGCCGGGCACCTCCAGGCCGACTCGGACATGTACCGGCGGACCCGCGAACTGCTGCCGCGGCGGTTCCTCGATTACGAAGTCAAGCGTTTCATCGTGATCTCCGACGCCTCGCCCGGCTGGTCTCGCCAGCAGGCGGCCCTGCTGGATCGGACCTATCACCAGTTCAACCGCTTCGCCAGGCGACTCGGCATCAAGCCGCAGCCGCTGCGGCACAAGCTGGTGTGCGTGCTCTTCCAGGAGCACGCCGACTACCGCAAGTTCGCACGGACACGCGACGGCGTGACCGCCGACTGGATCAGCGGCTACTATTCGCCGAAGAACGACCGCATCGTCTTCTACAACATCGAGACGAACCCGGACTTCGCCGAGGCCATCCAGGTCAGCGAGTCCGCGGAACGGATCGCCGGGGTCGAGGGGCACACCCCCGCCGCACGCGGCCGGCTCCGCGACGAATACAAGAAGGCGGCGATCGCAACAGTGGTCCACGAGGCCGTGCACCAGCTGGCCTTTCACACGCGGATCCAGTCGCCGCACATCCAGAACCCGTTGTGGCTCAGCGAGGGTCTCGCGACGGCGTTCGAAACCGACAGCCCCAATGCGTCGTTCGGACCGGACCGGAAGTACGACCTCAGGGAAGAGCAATTCAGCGACCTGCTCCGGGATGACAAGCTCATACCACTGCGTGACCTGGTCACGTACTCCAACATGCCCGACGACGACGACGACACGATCGCGGCCGTCTACCACCAGAGCTATTCGCTGGTGACCTGGATGTGCCGCTTCCGCAAGCCGCAGTTGCGGAGCTTCCTGGACGCCCTCCGCAGCGAACATCCCGGCCGGCCGTCAGCGCGTCGTCAACTGCAGATGTTCGAGAAGGCCTTCGGCAACGTCGACGCGGTGGAGAGGGCTTGGCTGCGGCACGTCAACCGGTAAGAAGACAGAAAAGATACCTGGTGTCTTTTCTGTCTTCTTACCCCTCCGCCAGCTTGGCGAGGGTGATCTGGCCGGCGAGACTCTTCTGAGCGTCCCTGAGCCGCCGGATGATCGTCGAGGAGCGGGCGGCCTCGCTCTCGTCGCACATCCGGTAGCCGATCTCCAGGAGTTCCTCGGCGGAGATCTGGTCCGGTGGTCGGGCCATGGCGATGGACCCGTCCTGGTCCAGGCGGTGGACGATACCGGCCGTGGTGAGGTGATCGAGCATCAGCATCACGGTCTGCTCCGCGATGGACACCTCGTCGGAGATCTCCCCCGCGTTCGTCGCGTGCGAGGCCTCGAAGTGACGGGCGACGACCTGCATGACCAGCAGCACCGAGGTGGGGTCTACAAGGCCCGTGCGATTGCCGTCCAGTTCCTCGAGGCGGCGGCCGCGAAGCATCTGCAGCGACGCGCTGACCTCCAGGCCGAACAGCACGATCAGCCACATCACGTACACCCAGAACATGAAGACCGGGATGAGCCCCAGCGAGCCGTACAGCTGGCCGACCATGACCGCCTTGGCGAAGTACGCGCCGAGCGTCAGCTTGCCGACTTCCAGCAGCACCGCGGCGAGCAATGCCCCGAACAGCCCGGGCCGGTAGGTGACCCGCGTGTTCGGGATGAGCTTGTAGACGAAGAACGTCACCATCCAGAGCACCAGGAAATTCCATACCGCCGGCGCCGCCTTGAAGACCGACCACCAGCCGCCCCGCGCGGTGAAGAACGACTCGAGCAGGTTGCCGATCCACATGGCACCGATCAGCGCGATCGGCGCCAGCGTCAGGACCGCCCAGTAGATGTACAGGCGATTCCACCACGACCGGCCCTCCGGCGCGCGGTAGATAATGTTGAAGCTCTTCTCGATCGTGACCATCAGGCCGATCGCGGAGTAGATCACCACCAGCAGGCCGACCCAGCCGATGGCGGCGATGTTGATCTGCTGGACCTGGCTCACCAGCCCCAGCAGCCACTCGCTGATCGATTCGCCGCCGGCGATGGCGCTGTCGGCGGCGCCCGTCACCTTGAACTCGTCGAGGCCGAGCTGGGTAAACCAGTCCGCCAGCCACCCCTCCATCTGCTCGAAACCGGCGAAGGCCCGGATGAGCACGGTGCCCAGGACCAGGACCGGCAGCAGCGCGAACAGCGTCCGAAACGCCAGCGCCCCGGCCATCTGCGGCGCCCGGTCGTGCTTGAGCTGGCGGGCCCCGTGCCGTCCGAGGTCGTACAGGAAGCGCAGCGTCCTCTGGAAGCGGCTGAGCTCGTTGAGCGGTTGCGTCATGATCCGGGCCAGTCTTTCCACGACCGCCTGAACGAGTCGGGCCATGGGGGTATCTCCTACATCGGCGATCGGCGCCGTCACTTGCGACCGATAACAGGCTATCCGCAATACGGTCCCCGAGGTTGGCGGCGCTAGGATGCCCGGCGATGGACCGACACAATAACTTCACCGACGCCACACGGGGGATCCGGCTGCACAAGGCACTGGCCGACGCCGGCGTCGCTTCGCGGCGGGCCTGCGAGCGGCTTATCGCCGAGGGTGCCGTAACCGTCAACGGCACCCTGGTCACGACCACGCCCGCCTGGGTCGATCCCGACACCGACCGGATCACCGTCGCCGGGCAGAGGATCAAGACGCGACCCCGCCATGTCTACGTCCTGCTCTTCAAACCGCGTGGCGTTGTCTGCACGAGTGCAAAGGACGGCGATCGCAAGCTTGCAATTGACCTGGTGAAACACCCGTCGAACCTAAGGCTCTTCCCGGTCGGCCGTCTCGACATGGACAGCTCCGGCCTGCTGCTGATGACCAACGACGGTGAGCTGGCCAATCGGCTCACGCACCCCCGCTACCACCTCTCGAAGGTGTACGAGGTCACCGTCAGGGGTTCGGTGGACGACGCCGAGGTGAAGCGCATGGAGCGGGGCCTGTTCCTCAGCAACCGCAAGCGCCAGCAGGGAGACCGTACGAAACCGTCACGTCTGACGGTGATCCGGCGAGACCGCGACCGCACGCGTCTGCGCATGGAGCTGCGCGAGGGCCGCAACCGCCAGATCCGCCGGATGATGGCACTGGTGGGACACCCGGTAAAGCGCCTGCGACGCGTGCAGATCGGGCCGTTGAAGTTGAAAGGTTTGCGCGTCGGGGAGTGGCGCGAACCCACGGGTCGGGAGATCGCGGCGTTGAAGCGCGCGGCGTACGGCAAGAACGGTTAGCTGGACAGTGGTCAGTTGTCAGTCAGACTGATCACCGACGACTGATCACTGGTCACTCTTGCTCTTGCTCGTCCTCTCTCAACTCGACCATGATCGAAGCGAGCAGGTCCTCCTGGCTGACGCGAATCGTTCGCAGGCGGACAAGTTCGAGGGCCGCGAGGAACAGGCCGAGCCGCTGGACCCTGGGGCAGCCTTCGAAGGTCTCCTGCAGCGTCAGACGGCGGCCCTCGGCGCGGCCGAGCCGATCCAGCAGGTCTTCCTGGTACAGCGCGGCGGGCGTGTCGTCGAGCTCGACGTGGTGATCGCCGAACTTGTCGAAATCGATCGTGGCGATGATGCGGTCGTAGGACTCGTAGAGGTCGTAGACGTGGGCGTCCTCGAGCTCCAGCACCGGGGGCCCCGCTTCCGGCTCCTCGTCGTCCTCGGCCCGGCACGGCTGCGCCGGGAACTGTCGGCTGAACGCCTTGCGACGTTCGTCCAGCGTCTCGGCGGCAATGCGATATCGCTGGTAGTCGAGCAACTGCTTGACGAGTTCGAACCGCGGATCGGTCGCCACGGCCTCGCTGCCCGCCGCGCCGAATTCCGCGTCACCCTCCGACCCGTCGCCTTCGGCGGGCTCCGGCGGCATGAGCGTGCGCGACTTGATCTCCATCAGCGTCGCGGCCATCACGAGGAACTCCCCCGCCGCCTCGATATCCACGTCATCGACCTGCCCGAGGAACGCGATGTACTGGTCGGTGATGCCCGCGATGGGGATGTCGTGAACATCGACCTCGGCCCGACGGATCAGGTAGAGCAACAGATCCATCGGACCGCAAAAGCTGTCGAGCGTAACCTGGTATTCGTTCCGGACGGTCGTCATGGCGATCTGTGCGTCTTCTCGTACGATCGGCCGGTCAATGGGCGGCTATACTTGGGCCGCCCGCATCATAGCCGACGACCCCGTGGGTCGATATCGCATGACGACTACCAGACAGACCGACACCGAGGTCGAGTTCATTACCGCGGCTCTGCTTGCCGAGGCCGAGGCCATCCAGCGGCTGTGCCGGCGGGTCGCCCAGGACGACCACGACGCGTGGCGTTCGGCGCTTGACCTGCTGGAGAAGTGCGAAGGACACGTGGTGGTGTCGGGCATGGGCAAGTCGGGCCTGGTCGGGGCCAAGATCTCCGCGACGTTGTCCAGCCTCGGCCAGCCATCCAACGTCCTGCACCCCGCCGAGGCCGTTCACGGCGATCTCGGGCGCGTCGGGGCCAAGGACGTCGTGCTGCTGCTGAGCTTCAGCGGCGAAACCGAAGAGGTGGTCAACCTCGCGGCGCTGCTCCAGGCCGATGGCGTTCCGCGGATCGGGATCTCCTCGAAACCCGAGTCGGCGCTGGCGCGTCTGTCCACAGTGCACCTGAACCTCGGCGATCTCACCGAGGCGTGCCCCCTGAACCTCGCCCCCACCGCGTCGACGACGGCCATGCTGGCGGCCGGCGACGCCCTGGCCCTGGCGCTGAGCCGCCGGCGCAACTTCAACTTCGATGATTTCCAGCGGCGGCATCCCGGCGGCCTGCTCGGGGCCGGGCTCCGCCCGATCGTCAACGTGCTGCGTTTCAAGGTCGGCCGGAACCTTCCCGTGGTCCGCGACACGGCGACCGTTCGAGAGGCGTGCGACCAGACCAGGACGGGCCGCCGGCCCGGCGCGGTCGTCCTGGTCGATGAGCAGGGCCGCCTGTCGGGGATCTTCACCGACGCCGACCTGCGCCGTCTCTTGCTCGAGGACGACGCGGCGGGCATGCAGCGCCCGATCTGCGAGGTCATGACCCGCCGCCCGGAACACCTGGGCGTCGACGACCTGGTCCGCGACGCGGTGCGGCTGATGCGGGAGAACCGGCACGACGAGATCCCGGTGCTCGACCGCGACGGCCGGCCCGTCGGCCTGGTTGACGTGCAGGACCTCATCGCGATGAAGGTCGTCAGCGAGTAGCAGCGGCGTGGAGATCTACTACGACGACGTCGATTCCGAAGTGCTCGTGATCAAGGCCGATGGCGGGCTCAACGCGGGGACCGCCGAGGGGTTCGTCGAAGAACTCGAGAAGCTCGTCGATTCCGGGCTCCGCAAGATCATCGTCGACTGCAGCGAGCTGAACTACATTTCCAGCTTCGGACTCGGCATCTTGATCCGGCTGCACAGCCGCCTCGCCCGCCACGGCGGCAACGTGAAGATCGCATCGGTCAAGGGCGTGATCGTCGAGGTCATGCGACTCACGAAGCTGACCAAGTTCTTCGAGATCTACCCGGACGTCTCCCGGGCCCGGCTGGCATTCCGGCCAAAGACGCCTGACACAGCGTAGGGTGGCACGGTTGACGTCGCGAAGTCCGCCTGCGGCGGATCGGCCGTGTCTTGGGACGTCACTCCACGGCCGACGTCGCCGGGCGACGTCAACCGTGCCACCCTCTGTTACAATCGCCGCCCATGTCAATCATCGTCGGCGTCACGAAGAACGGCCGCACCGTGCTGGCGGCCGACAGCCTCAACGTATTCGGGCAGGAGCGCATTCCCGCCGAGAACTGCCGGGCGCTGAAAGTGCGACCGGTCGGCGACGCGCTCATGGCCATCACGGGCTGGTCGCTCTACGACAACATCATGGTGGACCTGCTCGCAGCACGCGAACCGCCGGCCCTCGGCAACGAAATGGAGATCTTCGCGTTCTTCATGGAGCTGTGGAAGGAACTGCACGAACGCTACCCGTTCGTGAACGACCAGCCGCACGAGAAGGACTCGCCCTTCGGCGACTTCGACGCATCGTTCATGATCGCCAACGCCGCGGGCATCTTCAAGGTCTCCCAGGACGGCAGCGTCTGCAAGTTCGACCAGTACTACGTGATCGGCTCCGGCGGCGTCTATGCCCTCGGCGCCCTGCACCAGATCTACGACTCCCTCGATGACGCCGAACAGATTGCCCGCCGCGCCTGCGAGACCGCGATCGAGTTCGATATCTACTGCGGGGCGCCGATCGACATCTTCGAGGTGGGGAAATAGCTGTCAGCGATCAGATTCCGGCTGACAGCTGAAAGCTGACCGCTGACCGCTACTTCCCCCTACACTTCCGCCATGCCTGAGAACTCGGCAGCCACCGTCGAACTGCTTTGTCTCGACGTTGACGGCGTGATGACCGACGGGAGCATCTGCCTTGACGACAACGCCGTGGAAACCAAGCGATTCCACGTTCGCGACGGGACGGGTATCCGCATCTGGTCACGGCTGGGCTACCACGTCGCGCTGATCACCGGGCGGTCCGGCCAGGCGGTGCGGCACAGGGCCGCCGAGCTGGGCATCGAACACGTCATCCAGGCAAGCACCGACAAGGCCGCCTCGCTGGAAGCGGTGCTGGCCAAGCTGTCGCTGCAACCGGCCCAGGCGGCAATCCTTGGCGACGACCTTCCCGATCTCCCGATGCTGCGCAAGGCCGGTTATCCCATGGCGGTCGCCGATGCCGTCGCCGAGGTGCGGCAGGTCGCCGCGTTTGTCACGACACGGGCGGGCGGCGATGGTGCGGTGCGTGAAGCGGTCGAACACCTGCTGTCGGCCAAGGGCCGCTGGAACGAGGCCGTGGACCTGTTCGTGTAGCTCCGATGGCAAAGCCCATGGCAAGACCGAAACCGGTTCGACCGGGCAATGCCTGGGGCAAGCGGGGTGCGTTCATCGCGGCCGCCGTGATTGTCGTGGGGCTCGGCATCGTCGTCGTCCTCAATCGCGACAAGTCCGGCCAGGCCGGCGGCTCGACAGCTTCGCTGGTGCCGATCGTCGATCTCGTCCCCGAACCCCTGGCCAGCGACGAAATACGCGCTGCCCGATCCGGCCTGTCGGCCGACGGCGCGATGCCGGACCTCGACGCCGGCGGCTGGATCCAGATCGTCGACCGGGACACGGGCAAGCTCGCCCAGCAGTATCGTTTCACGCGCCTGGACCCGACGCCCGCGGGCCTGCCCGCCAACTGGGTGCGGATGGATCGGCCCCGCGCCGAGTTGTACCTCGCCGACAATCGGGTCGTGCGTCTCTCGGGCGATTCCGCGGTGGTGCACCTGCCCCACCGTGTGCTGGAATCGGGGTCGCTCTCCGGCAACGTGCTCATCGAGGTCTTCGAGCCGCCGCCGGGCATGCTGCTCGACGATACGCGGGACAAGCCGTTCCTGGTCGTCCACGCGCCCGAGGCGTCGTTCGACAACGTGATCGGCGAAGTGAGCTGCCCGGACCGGTTCCGGGTCGAGACGCCGTCGCTGGAATTCCTCGGTAGCGGCCTGTCGCTGCTGATCAACGACCAGGGCCAGAGGGTCCGCGCCAGCATGGAGATCGCGGACCTGGAGTTCGCGCGGTTCGCACAGCGACCCGTGGAGCGGCCGGCGCCGGCACGGCGACCGGCCGGGGACGCGCAGCCATCGCCCGGACCCGGCACGGGCGATCGCACAGACGTTGGCAGCACCGGTGACAGCGCCGCGGCCACGCCCGCACCGGCGAATGACATACAAAGCACTCCGGCCGTGCAGTACTACCAGTTGACGTTGCGCGACAACGTCAAGATCCAGGAGGGCATCGGCGTCCGCGTCGCGACGGGCGACTCGCTGGTGGTGCTGTTCACATCCGAGAGCGAGGGATTCAGCGGGGCGGCGCCGCCGACATCGCCGCCCGCCGCCGCACGGCGTTCATGGCTGACGCCGGCATGGCTGACGCCGGCCGTGTTCGGCCAGCTCGACGCCGGCATTCCCGTCGAACAGCAGCCGCTGGCGTCGAGATTCACGGACCGATCCATCGCGCCGCCCATCACCGACACCGATATCTACGTCACGTGCACCGGCGGTCTGTCACTCGTGCCGGTCGACGACCCGACGGTCACTGCCCGGCTGGCGTCGCCGCAAGACTCGTGGATGTCGCTCACCGGCGACCCCGTCGTGCTCGTGGACCGCGGCCAGGACGCCCGGGCGGTCTGCGATCATCTCGTCTTCGGCGGCCTCGAACAGACGATCAGGCTGGTCGGCTCCGACACGCATCCGCTCACTATCACGGCGCCGCAAATGGACACTGCAGGCGAGACGTTCTGGGTGCGCCAGGCCGCCGCCGGCTTCGATGGACCGGGGTGGCTCACCAGCGGCCCGGACTCCCAGGGCGACGCTGAGCGGGTCCGGCTCACCTGGTCCGAGGGCCTCGACCTCGACTTCGACACGACGGCATCGGCGTCCGCCGGCGCGCTGGGCAACCTGCGCCGCGCCGCCTTCCGCGGCGACGTCGTCGCCACCAGCGAGGGCTCGACGCTCGCGTGCGACGAGCACCTCGTGATCGACCTTGAAACCGACGCGGACGGCGCAACCACGCCGACGCTCATGACGGCGACGGGCAATGTTCGGGCGTCCGACCCCGACCAGACGATGTGGTCGGACGGCCTGGAGGTCACGTTCGTCGACTCCGATGACCAAGGCCCCCTTTCGAGCCCGGCCGGCACCGCCACGTCCCTGCCGATCACGACGATCGGCTCCGGCAGCCGCGTCGACGACATCACCGCGAGCGGCGACGTGCAGGTGCTCCTGTCCAACGGCACCCGCGTCTTTGCCGACCTGCTGCACGGCAACGCCGCCGGCGAAACGGTGGCCCTCACCGGCCGCGACGTCGCGATCGCCAGCAAGCAGTGGCTCATCGACCGGGGCCGCCGGATCACGCTCGACAGGAACTCCGGGGTCGCGGTGTGGGAAGGGCCCGGCGTCGCGCGTATGTTCGGCGACGACCTGCCGGTCGGGGCCGACCAGCGGATCGACCGAACGACGCTGCAACTGGATCACCAGTCACGCGCGACGTGGACGGGATCGATGCGGTACGACGACTCGGCCGCCGACGGCAACGGTGCAATCGACCTCAACGGCAGCGTCGAGATGGTCTCCACACCCGATCCGCTTCAGCTGACGACCTTCGGCGCCGACGAGGTCACGATCGAACTGGCGCCGACACAGGACACCACCGGCCGGGACGGCGACGCCGAGCGCCGTGCGATCGAGACCGTGATCGGCCGCGGTAACGCGAGGCTGGAGCAGCGCCGCTGGCTGACCGAGGCACACACCGACGAGCCGCGCATCTTCTTCGTGTCCGGCGAGAAGCTGGAATTCGACGAACGCAGGGGCGAGGCGTCGGTGCCGGGCCCGGGCAGACTGCTTATCCGCGATCCGCGACCGGCCCCCGAAGGCGACCGGGCCGGCGAGGCGTTCGCCGCGCGGGGCACCACGTCGTTCCGCTGGACGACGCGGCTGCAGATGACACGCCGCACCGACACGCTCTTTGACGTCGCGATGGTGGACGGCATCGAGATGCGGCACCTCGACCTCGCCGGGCAGACCATGACGCTCACCTGCGACCGGATCGACGCGACGATCGACCGGCAGGGCGGCAATGAGATCGACGGCCCGGCCGACCTGCAGCACGTTCGCGCCGCCGGCAAGGTGTTCCTGCGAACACCGACCCGGGACGTCGACTGCGATCTCTTGGATTACGACCTGCGGACCGGCATAGCGCGCATCGAGGCGAATCCCGGTTCGCTGGTGACGATCTTCACCCGCGGCGCGCCGCAGCCGATCACGCTCCGCAGCGCCCGTTGGAACCTGGTGACCGACGTGATCACCGCCTCGGCGGGTGCGGGGGGTAATTAAAGGACCCAGGGTCCTTTAATTACGTCGAGTCGCGTTCGACGACCCGGTACGTCTCGCGCTCGCCACGCCCGCGCAGTGGGTAGTCCTTCCGCAGCGGGTGCGCCGGGAAGTCGCGCCACATGAGAATCCGACGCAGGTCCGGGTGGTTGCGGAACCGGATGCCGAACATGTCGTACACCTCGCGCTCGGGCCATTCGGCTACCGGCCAGATGTCTGTGACCGAGTCGAGTTCCAGCGCCGGATCGGGCTCGATGCCCGACGTATCGATCGACGGATCGAGGAACACCTTCAGCGACAGCCGCCGCTCGTGGGCGTAGCTGGCCATCAGGTACACCACCGCAAAGCGACCGAGCGTCTGGGCGGGATACCCGAGGTAGTCGATCCCGATCACGTCGCTGAGAAAGTCGTAGTCGCAGGCGGGATCGTCACGCAGGTGCCGCAGAACGGCGTGGGCCTTGTCCGCGGGCACGATCAGCGTGGTGCCGCCCCTGAACTCGGTGGCCTGGAACTTGACGCCGCTGAACGCCGCCTTGATCAGCGGCAGCGTCGGATGGTCCAGCGTGGGCGTCTGGGGCGGCATCGCGGCGAATCATAACGACTGCGCTCGTCCTGAGCCACCGCGGAAGTACAATGTCAGGCCGCGGAGCCAACGCCATGACGCGTCTACTCACCGTGATCATCGTCGTCAGCCTTGTGACCGGACCGGCATTGGGTGGGACCACGATCACCCCGATGCAGGGCAGCCTCGGTGATCCGTTCAACAACGGCCAGGTGCACGGCTGGAGTTGGAACGGCGTCCAGGGCGAGGCCGCCGGCCCGCTGATCGGCAACCTCTACGACAACATCCTGACGATCAACGGCGGGGCCGCAACGTCCTTTCAGTGTGCTGGACCCTTCATCCCCCCCATTTGTAGCGGTTTCATCGACTGGGTCAGTACCAGTGCCCAGTGGGGTGACGATCTGCACGGCCTCGCCGGTCCTGCTCAAGGTGGCCCGACGGCGGTGATCACGTCGATCCGCTACGGCTACATGAACACCGTCGCCACGGCGACGCACACGATCCAGATCTACGACATGCTCGGCGGCGGCTTGGACCACCCTGCGTTCGCCAACGCGCAGTTCGGCGACCAGCTGCTGAGCCTCGTTCTCACCAGTATTCCGACCGGCACTGCGATCGTGACCGTCACGGGCCTGAGCGTCCATGCGGGCACCGCCGCATGGATCAAGTTCGGCGAGTCGGGTCCGGGCTTCCCCGGCACGTTGTGGCTGACCGGCGGTCTCTACACCGGTGTCGGCAGCACCCATCCCGGCCTCCTCTACGACAACAAGAACTACTACGGCCCAGGTCTGCCACTGCACTACTTCGTGGACATCCCCTCCTTCTACTTCCCGACCGGCGTCATTACCGCCAACATCCAGGTCGCCCTCAGCGGGTTCGTCTTGCCGGCGCCGGCGGTGATCAGTCTGCTGGGCATCGGCGGCGTCATTGCCCTGCGGCGTCGCCGCGATAGACACACGCGGTCGTGCACGTCTCGTGGACGTTGATCTCGGCGAGTAAAGGCAGTGCCGGTGAGAGC
>SMVB01166493.1_pt1 | contig 13347 bp, 3 predicted proteins | sample 2456461 | NCBI WGS metagenome assembly SMVB01 (sample SAMN11095934, study PRJNA526329) | marine sediment metagenome | biome: Marine sediment; feature: Surficial sediment; material: Deep marine sediment; isolation source: Hadal surficial sediment | place: Pacific Ocean | collected 2014-05 | depth 0-1...
CGCAAACTCTTCGCTTTATTCATTGTGACATAATTGCGGTAAAAATGCTTCATAAGGACCGAGGTAGATAAATCATCCACACGCCACAGAGCCGAGACCAACGCATGCGTACCTGCGTAAAAAAAGGCTCGATTGAGGCCGATTAATTCACCGGCATTGAGCTTCCCTAACCCTGTTTGGCAGGCACTCAGGGTAACCAGGTCCGCATGAATATCCAAACCAAAGATTTCCTTGACCGTGAGCTTTCGATTATCCGGTTGCGGCGACGAAAGCCACAAGGAAGATAGCAGCGGATTCACCTCATCAAATTCGCCATGAGTGGCCAAATGAATAATGCCGTATTTGGAAATGTTGCTCACTAACCATTCCTTGGTGGCCTTGGCCCCGGTGAGAATATCCATGTCGGGGTAATTCCATTTGATGCTCTGCGCCTCCAGCTCGGCCAACGGAAGATCGTAATTGTAATTGCCCAAGTCCGGGTTCCCGATGGCCAATACTCTGGTCAACTTTTCATCTTTCCGTTTGGCAAACGTGTATTCCAAGACAGACGCAGACGGAGCATAAAAGAGCGGATACCGATCAATGAGGTACCCCTGATCATTCTTCAACGCTGAAAATGACAGAAAGTGGAGCGCCCCGTCTGGAATGATTCCGAGATATTCAACACCCTTTAGATTTTGTTCAAAGGGCTTGATGAGGCGTGCATACAGCTCGCGCAGCTCTGTATCAACAGGTTCGATATTCTGAACCAAGGCACGATACTGTTTCACCAGTGGAAGAATCGCGGCTTCACCGCCGGCTGTCTGAAAAAATTTGGTTTCTTCCTTTTTGATCAACCACACATACATAGCTTCTTTCCCAATCAGGTACGACACCAGCGCAATGCCTGAATCAAGCATCTCTTGAACCTGAGAAAGCTTGAGGGGATCAACGGATACGAAACTGCTCAGGCCCGGATTCTGCTGCTTGAGTTCAAGGAGCGCCTCCTCATACGCGACTTTGGCATCCCTGAGTGTATCTTGAAACTCAGGAGGCGCTTCGTCATAGCTTCCAAGCTCTTGAGTCAGAGATTCAACCCGCAAAGCCAGTTGCCCAATGTGTTCAAACGCTTCTTGATCAACCTCATTTTTTAATGTCAGCTTCTGATTGCCCAGGAGGTCGATAAAACTTCTGGAACGCGACCGTTCCAGATAATTAAACGCCTCATCCGTTCGACCCATCTCTACCAACAAGGTAATCGTGTCACGATAGAGATCCTGTTTATTAGCTTGAAAACTGTTGCGAAGCTCATCGATCTTAAGCGTGGCACGCATGCCTTCCACCACGTCAATGGCATTGGCGTACCAGCCAAAGGCATCTTCGGCTTGGCCGCGTTCTTGGAGAACACCGGCTTGTCCTGCCGCTGCCCGCCAGAGCACTTCTTTGAGGCCGTATTTTTTGGAGAGATCATAGGCCTGACTGTAATACTCCACGGCCTTGTCCGGATGCTTGAGCTTCCGGTGCACGTTCCCCAGCTCCAGCAACGCCTTGACCCAATTGATGGCATTTTTTATTTCGGCACTGGTTTGAGCCGCTTGGACAAAGTTTGACAACGCCTCTTGCAATCGGTCGAGCTTCATCAATGCCATGCCAATGTTGCGATAATCATAGCCGAGCCCCCACCGACTATTCAGGCTTTCATCGATGGCTTTGGCTTGTTCAAAATATTCGAGAGAGGTCATGTAATCGCCCTGTTGCCGATAAATAAGCCCCAAGTTATTGAGCGACGAAGCCAGCTCGGTTTTGATATCCGCTTTTTCCGCCAAGGCTACGGCTTGCTTCAAATGCGTCAGCCCCTTATCAAAATCATTCAAGGTCCAATACATCAAGCCTCGGGTATTTTCCACCATGATGGTGAGCTGGGCATCCTGAGCCGCATCGGCTTGTTTACCGGCCTGCGTGAGATTCTGAAACGCCTCTTGGTAATCGCCTCGAAACCAGGCCGTATTGGCCAAATACAAATGGCCCGTCGCTACCAAATAGGGCGATTCAATCGTATCACCGATGTGTTTGCCAGCTTGGTATCGTTCATCAGCCTCATCAAACAATCCCATCTTTTCGTAGGTGAGGCCAATCTCAAACAAGGTCTCGGCTTCTCCATTCGGATCTTCAAGCTCACGGTACAAATCGAGCGCGGCGTGAAACTGTTCTCTGGCTTTTTCATATCGGCCTAATCGCAAATAATAAATCCGGCCAATGCGACGATACTGCGTGGCCACATCGCCAATCTCGCCAATCTCCTCATAGAGGGCAAACGAACGGCCAAATTCCGTCAACGCATCGGAATAGGCCCCCATATTTTCCCGCACCACACCCAGTTGCGCGATGCCTTCAGCCAAACGATCCAGCTCTTCGGCTTTGGTCCACCATTGAATGGCTTCCTGTAAATACCGAATCGAATCATCGAACTGCTCTAACCGCGAATAGAGAATGCCCAAGCGATACAAGGCTTCCGAGCGTTCCTCGGGCTGCGTGGATTCATCAAGCGATTCCAGGAGTCGCTCCTGATGAAACACGGCATTGTGATAATTCCCGATCTTGAAAGACGCATCCACGGCCAGCTTGGTCAAATCCGCGAAATCTGAGGATTTATCCGCATAATGAATCACCGAAAGCGCATGTTCCATTTTTTGCAATGCCGGTTCGAATTGGTTTTCCTGAAAGAGGCTGACGGCTGCTGCCAACTCTTCATCGTAAATGGATGCGGCAAACTCGGCACGCTCTTCCTCATTCATGCCCGCATAGCCAAACAGTTCGACGTGCGCGGGACCCACTTGTGCCCCCCACACATCACTTCTGGCCATGAACACGGCTTCGTCGGGAGGCACATCATTCAAGTAGGCCAAGTACAGCGAGGCAAACTGGCTCGCGGCTTTTTCATTGTCATTGCCGCGAACCACCACCACATGCGGGAACCCGGCTCGGAGGAGCGCCGAGATCAAGACTGGATTCGAGGAAGCCACGGAGGACTGAGAATGAAAAAGAACCGCCGTATGGTGTGGTCGCCCAGCCAACCGCGCCACCGGCAAGAGCTCTCGTACTTTCAACTCTTCGGCCAAGACAAAGTTGAACGCCTGAGGTGGTTGGGTTGCAATTAACACGTCCAATTGATCCACAATCGGATGATCGTGCTTGGGGACCCCAGTCAATGGTTGCGACAAGAGCGGCACATCACCGGCTGTGAGCCCGGGGTCCAATGCCAACTCACCGATAATCCCAACATTGGAATAAAAAACACTTCGCTGGTGATACCCGTTCACAAAGTCATAAAAACCGGATACTCGCGTCACGGGCTTCGTAGGCGACAGGGCAAGAGTAACCATTCGCCTATGATTATCCGGAACTGAAAGATACATGGGGCTTTCACCCGAAAGCCAATCTCCCAGAACCTCCTTCACCGAAACTCGTCCTTCACTCATTTCAAGTGGAACATAGTGGACTGCAACCCCATCATGGATAAACCCATGAAGCTGATTCATCCCTTCAACGACCTTGAGATAGACTCGATCAGGGTTCAAGACGAGAGACATCGTTTCTTCTGGCGGCGGATATTGCCAGAAATAACTCGTGGCAGCCGGGTATTCTTCATACAGCCCAAATAACAGCTCTTCAAATTCCATGAGCAAGGCTTCGCTTTCTTCAGACCTTGCTGCGGCCAAACTGTTTCGGATCTCAGCCAACACACCCCGAAGGTCACTTTCGTATTCGCCCACTCCCTTGAAGAAAAACTCTTCACCAAGTGACTCTTGCAATTGGATAACCATAGCCCGCATGGCCAGCCGCTCGGCCACTTCGAATGCCTGAGCATAGGCTTCAGCTTCTACCAATTGATCCACATACATCCGAGACAGGGTCTGCAAACCAGCAAGAACCGCGGTTGTTCCCTGTTGTGGATTGGAGACCTGTGGTGGCAGCGCCATAACTGCATCAAAGGCTTGCGCGAGCAAGGCTTGGCGCTCGGCTTGATCAGTAGCTTGCTCGGCTTGCGCAACATACCCCAACCAACCATTCGAAATATTTTGGTGTTCGACCAGGGCCAATAATTCATCTTGTATCTTCAGGTACGATTCCTGCTCTCCAGCCTCTTGCGCGAGTTCCATCCTGTTCAGCTTAAGAATAACTTGTGTAGGCAACACCTGATCTTCAGGAAGCACTGAGCCCTGCACCAAGAGTTCTTCGGCCTTGGTATAATAGGACCATACCTTACTTTTCATGTCATAAAAGGCATGCATGGCCTGTATGGCCCCTTCGCTATCTTGAGAAACCAAGAGTGGGGGTTCGGTCAAGTGATACAACAAAAAAGCGGTATTGGTCAGGGCATAAAACGTCGCACCATCGTCATGGTCTTCTGCGAGGTGCTGGTCAAGACCATCGACGAGAGTCGTCATTATCGTCCAATCAACAGGCTGTCCCCCAAGCACACCCTCAGCAGCCAACCGCGACAGATTATACAGGTTGACTCCCGTCCCAAAAGGCAACCCTAACGTCTGGGTATAGCCGAGGGACTGCCGGATATAGTCCAAGGCTTGAGCATCCTCACCCAATTGATGGGACAGCAAGCCAACACGATTGAGCACAACAGCTTTTTCCGTGAGGAGCCCCACATTGCCCGCGGTTAAACCAGTCTCAGAGATGAGTTCAAGTTTTTTCAGATAGTAGTCACGCGCCGGGCCAGGTTCAGCCAGTCGCTCATAGGTGCCGGCAATATAACTAAACATCAATTTCTGTTCGCCCTTTCGGTCAAATCCCGTGGCAGCCTGTGAGCCACCCTCATCCAGCGCCACATCGACGTTGAAAAAACCAACCCCCTCCTTCCGTTGTTTTCCACCAAATTGTTTAAGGGTATCCAGGCTCGTGAAATAGCTCTTCAGCGCCCGCTTCAATGCCTCCCGTCTCCCACCTGAATTGGATGCGCTCAAGTTGTACAGACTCACCCCAATGTTCCGTTGCAACAGCGCAAGATTTTTTGTGTTGCCAAGTTCGAGATTAATTTCCAATGCCTGCGAAAAGGCATCGACGGCTTTGGCATGGTCTCCCAAGTCTTGATGGGAGAGGGCAATCCGTTCAAGCAATTCGGCTTTGAGAGTTTTCTGGTCTTCCGGAACACGATGAAACGCTAACTGATACTGCACCAAGGCTTCATCCGTTCGCCCACTCTTAAAGCACGCCTCGCCATAGTTTTTCCGGTAGAGCAATTCAGTCACGGAATCCCCAGCGGGTGTATAGCCAGATTCTCGCTGTTGATAGGCCCGATACGCCTCATGAAAATTACCCAACATCCGGTAGGTGTTGCCAAGATTCAGGAGGAGATTCGACTCCACATCAGGAAATCGGAATTCATCATTCAGTTCAAGGGCAATCCGATACTCGTGTTCCGCCTTTTCCAGAAAGCCTTGTTTGCCACCAATTTGCTCCTCCTGCTCATAGCCCCACCCTAAGGTCTGATGATAATACGAGACTCCCGGATCTACGCGAATGGCCGCCTCAAGCATTTCCACCACTTTGGGCACATCAAGAGGCTGAGCATAGGACAGCGCCAAGGCTTGACTATATTGATACACCGAGGAATCAGGCTTCTTGGCAACCAGATTTTGATACCTCGCCTGCACCTCAGGCAGCTCCTCCAACATCACCTTCGTTTTGATATAGCCGCGATGCGCTTCAACCGAATCCGGGTACTCTTCGGTAATGTTTCGAAAGGCCTTGGCGGCAATACGGACTTCGCCAATGGTTCGATCCTTTCTTGCTTCTCTCACCAGTTGCAGGACCAAGAGTTCTTGGGCTTGCTCTAACATCGTCGGATCTTCTCCGGTTCGTTCCACGAGAATGCCATACACCTCTGCCGCTTCCTCATACCGTTCGGCCGCAGCCAAAATCTCGGCTTTCCGTCGATAGGCCTGTGTGACCAGAGCGTCGGAAGCCAGAACGTCGGGAGGGGGCTCGCTTAACAACCGGTCAAGCGCTTGAACCGCTTTGATCTGCTCGCCTGCCTCATCGAGCAAATCCGCAATGCGTAACCGCGTAGCCCCAACCAGGAGCGTCAATGTTTCCTGCTGAGCAATGAGTTCCCGAAGCGAGGCAACTAGTTCATGCACATCCTTCCCTTGTTCCGACACGGCAATCGCTTGAGCTATCGCACGTTTCCCCCACGAGCTGTCTTCTCCAAACATCGTAATCACATCAATGAAGACCGTGAGTAAACTGGTGTGATCTCCCAATCCCCGATAGACCGTTCCCCGGATAAACAGGGCTTTGGCACGAATCTCTTTGCTCGCCAACTCATCGACGCGAACTAAATAGTCCAAAGCCGAAAGGGAATCTTCAATCAACAAATATAATCGACCGGCTTCAATCAGAGCCTGGCCATATACGGTTTCGTTTTCTCCATACACTTCTCCGATTTCCATGACTTCATCAGCGCCCGCTTGCACCTCACGTTTGAGTTCTTCCTCACTCATAGAAGGGGCTTGCTGGTACAGAGGTAGAACGACCTTGTGAATGTTTGCTAACGCGCCAACCCCGCCTGAAGATTCTGCATACGGTTCGATCACGTGTTGCGCTCGCACAAACTCACCAGCCTCGATCAACTGTTCCGCGTAGGCAAAATCAAATTCAGCACGGGTTTCCTCATCAAGAGATTGCGTCAAATTTTGCGAGATATTGGCGAGGACGACCAATCCCTCGTTGATCTCGCCTCGATCCATTAACCGGTCGGCCAATGTGTGGGCCTGATCAAATGTGGAGTAGTCATCGAGAAATTCCTGTGTTCGGATTCGAAAGATGTCCCCTTTTTCCAAATCCGTAAAATAGACAAACCCTTGAGCCGCTGCCGGGTAGAGATGGAATTGGCCTAAGGACGTCATGTGATACTGACTGAGCTGTGTGCCGCCTTGGAAATCCCATTGACCAAACCAGATGGAAGATTCGTCGTTCGCATCCAACACCCCATCATCATTGGTGTCTTGCGCGTAATGGGTCCAGGCCACAGAGTAATCGCCACTTATCGCCGACCACATGTTCAACCCCGAAGACACGTCCAAGCTTTTCACGCGATCTGGTGCCTGCTCATTGAAAAGGAACAATGCTCCATTTTGCGAAACCACGATCCAGCCATCCGGCCCAATCGAATACGCGGACACATTTGAACGCAGCGTGGTGGCTTGATCACTGGCTACGGCTCGTCGTTTTAACGTCTGCACGCCCGTTGCTACATCCTGAGAAAGATAATAGACCCAGTCTCCATCTGGCCCCCATTGCGGCAATGAATCTGCCGTACCTAAACCGGTGAGTCGCTGCTCCTCGCCGGTCGGCAGATTCATCAGATACACGTCCCCCCGAGGATCAGACTTATGGGAGATATACAGCAATTGACTGCCTTCAGCATTCAAGGACGGATCTCTATCGACGGCTGGGTGCGTCGTCAGTTGACGGGGCAAGGACACCACACCAAGACTCAAGGATTTCAACCAAATGTCCGCATTCCCCGATCGCTCGGACACAAAGGCCAGAAATCTTCCGTCTTGAGATGGCGCAGGAAAATATTCCAGTGCAGGATGCGTGGTGACCTGATGAACATCGGCAGCCTGTCCGAGCCAGGGAGTAGAGAAAACACTCATCACGAGGAAAAGAAGACTCCACATCAGCTTTTTTAAAGATTGCGGAAATCTGGTGATGCGGGACGAACAAATTATCGTCATTTCTTTTCCTTTTTCGTCCATGTGCCATCCTCGGCTTGGATCATGTGCCCAGCCAAAGCTTTGTCACGATTTAATGAAGCAAACATCTTTTTCACCCTTGGAAAATCCTTCTTGGAGAGTTTCTCATTTGTCTCGATGATCCGATGCATGACCACCTCACGATCGGCGTTTTCTTCCTGAACCAGATGCTCCACAAAGGGCAATTGGTCAGTAGGGACTTTGTCAGAGGCTAGGAGTGTAATCCCACCTTGATTGTTCTCTCCGAGCACCCCTTGTTCTTTGTACCGATCGATATCATCTTTATTGAATGAGGCACGCTGAAGAGCCCGAATCACCTTTTTCTTTCCGGGAGGAATTTTCGCAGACTTTTTCAATTTTCCTTTGGGATCAATGTAACGAACCGACGCGACTAAGAGCACTTCCCGGTTCAACTCTTCATAGGTTCCCAACACCTGATTTTCCAAGGCTGTTCGTTCATCGACTACCGTGATACCCACCAAGGGTCCACCACATCCGGCGACAAATACTAGGACGAGCCACAGGATGGGTTGACTCATGTGTTTCATGGTATGTGTTCCTCCTTGAATCATTTGGCTCCTCTTGGCTTCTCTATTATAGCTATTTCAATTAACTTGTGTTCGCTGTGTTGATGGCCAAAGATCAATTGAGTAAATCCGAAGCTCGAATATCGAAATTCGAAACACAAGAGAATGACCACATTAAAACATTCGAATTTTGAATTTCGGATTTATTTCGTATTTCGATATTCGTATTTCGAGTTTTTGGTATTTATTGAAGCAAGAGTTTTCCCTGTTCATCTAACCCATAGGCCTGGGCGCCAACAAAGGCCATGATCTCTCTCACCTTGTCCCAGTTGGGAATGCCTTCCGTGACAGCCTTAAATTGTTTGATCTTCCCGATCGGGATTCGATTGAGACGAAACGGCTGGAGGAGGCCTTCACTAAACAGAATCTCCACACTCAGCATTCCTCTGGCCAATTGCAGGGACACCTTGGACGGATTGGCGAGTTTGATTTGCGACCGCGCGGAAACCAAGGTGGGATTACTGCCTTCGGGATCCAGCAATACCAACAACCGATCAACGGCTTCCTGGCCAATATGCGTGATAAACAACTTCACCTCAGTTCGACTCAGATCCAGCGCCCCGGTTTCTTGTTCGAAAAAGACCGACAGGCCAATCGTTGCATCCACCAGGCTATCCCCGACAATGTGTTGGGTGTCATCAAGCAATTGATTGAGGTCGAGATGCGCCGCTTCAAATCGCCCTGCCACACCAAACGCCTTACCTCCGGTCACAATAATGTTTCCGCCCACCCCGCCATTCAGCAGATTCATGGCTAAATTTTGAACCTTGAAGGCATCTTGATCAAACAGAATATTCGCGGAAAAGTTCGACACCGAGATCAATCCAAGATCGAGACGTTCAATGTTCAAACTCTTTTCTTTTCCTTTAATCGAACGCAACTGAGACAGCACATCAGTTGGACGAAACTTCCGCGTCTGGGATTTGGCACCGGCGTTTTCAATCCAGTTCAGTCGCTTTCGGATGGTGATCTGCCCATCCATATTTTCTATTCGTGTTCCCTCCTGACTGAATTGGATACCTCGGCTTCCCAGATTCAGCTTCAGAGCCAGGGGGCCACGCTCCTTCTTTAAGAGAGACAAACCAACCTGAACTTGTCCTGTGCCAATGAGCCCCATCGGCTGCAACACTTTTTGAAATTCATCGAGGCTCACCCGAACAGTGGTGTTCACTTGGGCAAACATGTCCGGCAGGTTTGACATCACATCGCTCTTGCCTTCAATGATCTCTCGAATGCCACCAATCGTACCTTCCAGGGAAACATCCGCGCCATTCATCCCGACATGCAACGTATTTACCGCAACTTCATCAAAATTTGTCGCCATGATATTAAACTTGGCAAATGTCCCGGACAGACGCTCAAGCGGCAACCCCGGCTCCAACAACACCTCGGCAAACGTGAGATCGGTTTTCACCTGCACAACAGGACGATCGCCCGGCACAAAAGAAAAAAAGACCGTGCCTTCAGCGCCATTCACCTGATAGTCGGCAAAGGCTCCATGCACGTTGTCCAAAGAAAGCTTGGTGGTCAGGGTAACGGGAATATCCAATGCTTGGATGTCCTGTTCCTCAGGCACTCGGCCCGAAGCCTTCATGGACAGTGATATCGTACCCCCGGGATTCAATTCATTCAGACTCTGTACCGCCTCACCGGACAACTTGCTTTGCAACTCCCCGACATTCACGTAGGGAATATCGAGCGAAACATCAAAGTTCTTCGACTCCTGGTGAAAGTCAGCGGTGAGCATCACATCCATGAGCGACTCACTGGTTACACGAAGTTCATCGACCGTAAAATGTTGTTCATCAAAGTCTTCATGGAGTGTGGCGGACAACGTCAATTCCTCCAAGCCCACCCCTAATTCCGGAGAGGTATACTGCAGGTTCTTTACCAACAGGGTTAACGCTTGCTCAGACAACAACTCGCTGAGCTCAAAGGTGGAAGAGAGCCGTCCGCTAAAGGAGGTGTCCAATGCCAAACCGACTTGCCCAACCGCAGCCATCTCCCCATAGTCAAGACCTACGAGAGTCAGGTTCCCGGTTACGGATCCCCTGACATCCTCCTTCTGAGCATTATACCGGGTCGCAAGAACAAAATTCATGGTGTCGAGGGTGCCTCCAGCAGAGAACGCTTTCTGCCTGATGGTCATGTTGCCCAGATTCACTCTGGCTGAGACGTCTGCATCAAGCGGGCGATACTCTGCATCGAGTCTCGCTTGAACGTGGACGGTGAGAAAATCCGGCGCAGCGAGTTTTTCAATAGAAAAATCCTGTAACAGATTTTGAGGAACGAGGGGAAAAATAAGTTCAAGGTGGGGTTCAAGCCGCGTTTTCAAATCGACACTCATGGTCTGGGGCAGACCCGGATTGGGTTTCACAGTCCCTTCGAGTTGAACCGTCAGTAAATTGCCCAATTCCACGACCAACTGTTTGATCTTGGCATCCTGCGTACGATAGTTTCCAAGCACGTCGAGTCGTACGGCGAAAGGAAGGGTCAGCGCCGCAAGCGGCTCTTGAAGCGGCAAATTGGCTGTTCCCGAAACATTCATTTTCACCGACACAGGCCCCAAGGCAAAGTAATCTCCTGAAAACTGAAAGTCCAAGCCCTCGACCTCATAGATCTGGAACGCCACCTTGTCTGACTGAACGTGAATCTCAACGGTTCCGGAATCAGGCATATTGTCTTTGATCACCACATCCGTCAGATTGACTTCCACATTCGTGGGATGGAGTTTCATCTCAAACTGGACAAGATCTGTCTGTAAACCCTGAATCGCAATGCGCATGCTCACCCCTCCGGAAAACCCACTCTCCCCAAGCCCTCCCTTCACAGACAGGGTCGGCGACAACATACCGGAAATATTCACATCACGAAATTCAGAAGGCACAAAGTCACTAACCAAGGCTAATGTCCGCTTGATATCAAACCGGGTGTCATCTAACGAAAGATCGACCGATGGTGCGCCAAGAAATTCTTCGATTTTTCCTGAAAGCGTCAAAGCAAGTGTCGGCTCTGACGTGACCGTCACGTGGGCAAGCTCAAGATGTTGTCGGGGCAAATCCGCTGTGACATCAAAGCTCAGACCAAGGGGAAAACGGAGTTGCTTCTCCTCCAAATCAACCCCGATCTGTGCGACCTCTATATCGCCCTTGAGTTGAACAAGATCGTTTTCTATCCCACCAGACAGTTTCACATTGAGATCGCGCAACGTCACTGTAAGCTCAGGTGACACGTCCAGCTCAATATTGGTCCGACTGATGATCAAGGATTCGAGAGCCAAGGTCAGTGGGATCGGTGGCAACCCTGAAAAATCAGACTGGGCCGGAGTGGGCTCAGACTCAGGCCCTGTCGAAATTGCTTGCAACTCTGCCAGATTTAGGAAAAGGTCAGCTCCGTCAATACGAACTTCATTGATTGTCAATTTCTGTTGGAGAAGCCCCAACAGGCTGTAGTCTAAAACCAAACGATCGAGTTCAAGCATGGGCTGTGGTCCTTGCTGAAATTCGACGTGCTGTAAGCTCAGACCATGTAAAAGGTTAAAGGACAGACCTCGAATGCGCACCGTCCCATCCAGCATGTCAGACAATCGCACTTCCAACTCCTCACGCACCAATTCAGAGGGGAACCAATAGGTCAACATCAAGGCGACGCACACCACCAGGACCAAAACAAGGCTGGCCAAAACTCCCAGCCATTTCAAGACTCGTCTTATTCCCGATGGTTTCGGCGTTGAGGGCGGGTTGGTGTCGGGGTCTGAAGCAGTCATGCCACAGGCAAGCAATAATTCATTTGGTAACTGTGGAATCTGATTATGACGTTTTTAAAAAAATTAATGGATGAGACTTGGCCACGTTCCACCAATCTAACACGTTGAGAAAAAAAGAGAAAACGGGAATAGTTATGGTTTTGCACCATAGGAGGCTCCGGATCGTTCAGCTCGAAACAGGCTTGCAACTACCACCCGTTCGTCATTTCGAACCCCCCTCCATGTCATTTCGACCCTTGGGAGAAATCTCCCCGTTCCCACAACACTGAAGCAGGCATTCCACCCCACAAAGGGATTTCTCCTTCCACTCGAAATAACAGAGGAGGACTGATCGCTCATTCCCTTCCGCTAACCAGGTCAATCATTCTTGGTGGCAATTCGTCCCCTTTTTAGCCATCTAACCCATGAGGTCGTTACGATGAAATGGAAGGGCGAAGGAATGTCATCGAGTTTCCGCCCACACGGCTAAGCGCGAACGAAAGATCAGTTTTCGGGACGAGGTGAACAACACAATGATGTTATCATTAGCCTCAACAGATTCGATCGTTTCATCATTGAATAAATCTTCAGCGAAAAACCCACCGGTAAACGTGGAAAAGCCTAACACCCGTCGGTCGGTTACGACCACGGCAACATGATCTTGCACAAAAGTCTGACGATGTTCCTCTTGGACCCCGAGATCCTGCACCTTCCACCGACCGATGGGGCCTTGAAAGCCATACAGCCGCTTATCAGTCCGGACAAAAATCAACCGTGAGGTGACTTGGATTTTCTGCACGCTCTCTGAGATATCCAATCGTTGCTCACTCCATCTCTGCACTGGGCCGGAAAACCCCAGCAATCGGTCAGACGTTTGCACCAACGCGTTTATGCCTTTCGATTCGGTCAAGAGCACGGTTTCTCCAGCGCTCAGACGCGCTCTGACAAACCCGCCTCCACTAATAATACCCAATACTCGACCACGAGAGACCACAACAACTACCTCGTCAGAAATTTTATCCTGCGCCTGTGCCAATATCGGCCCGAGAGAGACTAGGATGGTGACCGTAATCGCAGCAATGCGCCCACGGCCTGATCCAACATGGTTCCGTTTCTTCCAGCGATTCAAGAACCAGGCTTCCTGTCCCTTCATTAAAACCAAAGCCATTCATCCACCCCATATTATGTATGTTTGAATTTCCGATGGAATTTCGTCTCTATGAATCCGGCCCGCGCGCAGAAAAATCTCCTAAGGGTTCGC
>SMVB01196482.1_pt1 | contig 13346 bp, 11 predicted proteins | sample 2456461 | NCBI WGS metagenome assembly SMVB01 (sample SAMN11095934, study PRJNA526329) | marine sediment metagenome | biome: Marine sediment; feature: Surficial sediment; material: Deep marine sediment; isolation source: Hadal surficial sediment | place: Pacific Ocean | collected 2014-05 | depth...
TGGCCCAAGAACTCGCCGAATTGGGTGTCGAGCGGGGTATCGAGTTCATCGACGCGCCAGTTTCGGGAGGGCAGAGTGGTGCCGAGAATGGGACGCTGACGGTCATGTGTGGCGGTCTTGAACATGCCTTCGAACAAGTGCATCCGATCATTGATGTTTATTCGCGCGCTTGCGTTTTGATGGGTCCCACCGGTGCGGGCCAACTGACCAAGATGGTTAATCAAGTGTGTATCGCCGGATTGCTTCAGGGCTTAGCCGAGGGGCTAAATTTCGGCCTTGCGGCCGGGCTTGATATGGAAAAGGTAATTGCCGTGCTCGCTAAAGGAGCAGCGCAATCCTGGCAGATGGATAATCGTGCGGCGACGATGGTAACGGGGGAATTCGACTTCGGATTTGCGGTCGATTTGATGCGCAAAGACCTTGCGATAGTATTGGACAGTGCGCGGGACAATGGCGCGCAGTTGCCATTAACCGCCATCGTGGACCAATTCTACGGTCAACTGCAAGGTTGTGGCGCCAATCGCTACGATACCTCTAGCCTCATCACGTTGCTGCAACGCACGGCGCGTACCGGTATTTGAACGCCAACATGCCAGACAAACCTGAAATCGACGTCGACAAGTTGTTGCGCGACGCCAAGAATGGCGACAGCGAGGCGCAGTACATACTCGCGGAGCGATTCCGCAAGCGTGCATCGCTCGACATCGACGGTCAGCAGGCGTTTATCTGGTATCAACGCGCGGCGCGTGAGGGCCATGCGCAAGCCCAGTATCGATTGGCGCGCAGTTATAGTTATGGCAAGGGCGTTGCGGTCGATCACGACGTCGCGCTGACATGGTATCTCGCGGCGGCCGAACAAAACCACGTCGCCTCGCAAGCACGCCTTGGCTGGTGCTACCAGACCGGTACCGGTACCCAGCGGGATATGGACCGCGCATTGACGTGGTACTACGCCGCCTCAGCTAACGGTAGTGCACTCGCGCAGTACAGCCTCGGCGATATTTACGCGCGCGGTACGGACGTTGTGGCCGATATAGATGCCGCGTCGCGTCACTGGGAGCAGGCAGCACAGCAGAATAATGTGCGGGCGCAGACGAGTTTGGCACTCGCCTATATTAACGGCGAACTGGGAATGCGTGACTTCGAACAGGGCATTTATTGGTGCAAGCGTGCGGCAAAGGGCGGCTACGATAAGGCGCAATATAACCTCGCATTGATCTACGCCAATTCGCCGCCGCGGTATCAGGATCTTGAACGCGCAAAATATTGGATGCGCAGAGCGGCAACGGCGGGGCTTGCACCAGCGCAATATGCATTAAGCCGATTTTTTCTGCGCGGGCTCGTGTCAAGCTCGCGGCCCGAAGAGGCGATGGATTGGTTACGCAAGGCCGCCGAGCAAGGTTATGCCAAAGCCAGTTATCGCATGGCAATGGCTTTCGACATCGGCGATGGGGTCGCCGCGAATCGAAAAATTGCGCGATCCTGGCTATTTCAGGCGGCCGATCAAGGATACGCCGAGGCGCAATACGAATTGGCCCGTCGCTGTGTATTGTCCGATGACGCCGGGTATGCATCGTTGGACGGGATCCAGTGGTATGAAAAAGCGGCGCAACAGGGGCATTTGCGTGCACAGTATGGGCTCGCAATCTGCTTGATCAGCGGCAAGGACACGCGTAGAGATCGCGCTGGTGGCTACTACTGGTTGAGTCTTGCCGCGGAGGGCGGGTTCGCCAAAGCCGAATATCGCCTCGGGATCCTCGAGGAACAACTTGACGTGGGTGAGCTGCGTACGGCGCGGCAGCGATTGGCGAGAAAAAGGGTCAAAGCCGCAATAGATTAGAATGGCGTTTGATTTAGTGGGCGTCAGCCGACAGCGCATAGATTAACAGGGAGGCAGCACGGTTGTGAGTTTGATTCCAGGCAGTATTGCGGCTCGTGATGCCGCCAGCGTACTACACCCCTATACCAATCCCGCCCTGATTGAAGCGCAGGGACCGATGATTATGACGCGTGCCGAGGGGATCCACATATGGGATGATCAAGGCAATAAATACATCGAGGGTCTAGCCGGTTTGTGGTGTACCGGGCTCGGATACGCCAACGAAGAACTTGCACAAACCGCATACACGCAGATCAAGAAACTGGCGTATTCGCATATGTTCATCGGCAAGAGCCATGAGCCGGGCATATTATTGGCCGAAAAGATCAAAGAAATTGTACCAATGGCGGCATCGAAGGTCTTTTTTGGCTGCTCGGGCTCGGACGCGAACGATACCCAAGTCAAATTGATGTGGTATTACAACAATGCGATTGGACGTCCGCACAAGAAAAAGATCATCAGCCGGATTAAGGCATACCATGGGATCACTTTAGCCGCGACGAGCCTGACGGGACTACCGCCGGTGCACGCCCTGTTCGATGCGCCACTTAACGAACGTTTTCTGCACACCGATCCGCCGTACGCTTATCGATTTGCGGAGCCCGGAGAATCCGCACAAGATTACGCCACGCGGTTGGCTGCGAACCTCGAAAAAATGATCCTAGACGAAGATCCCGATACTGTCGCCGCGTTCATTGCCGAGCCCGTGATGGGTGCCGGCGGCGTGTTGGTCCCGCCAATCGGATACTTTGAAAAGATCCAGGCGGTGCTCGATAAATACGACATCATGTTCATTTGTGACGAGGTGATCACCGGCCTTGGCCGAACGGGGGCCGCGTTCGGCTCGCAAACCTTTAATATCCGTCCCGATACGATGAGCTTAGCCAAGGCGCTGACATCTGCTTATCAACCGCTTAGCGCAGTCGTTATCCCAGAGAAAATTTATGCTGCGATCGTCGAAGCAAGCGACGAGGTGGGTAGTTTCGCGCATGGATATACGTTCGGTGGACATCCAGTTGCCGCAGCCGTCGGCTTGAAGGTCCTGGAGATCTACGAGCGTGATAATATTTTTGCCAAGGCTGCGGCCCTGAGCCCGCATTTCCAGCAATGCCTGCAGACATTCGCCGACCATCCGCTTGTCGGAGAGGCGCGCGGTGTGGGATTGCTTGGAGCATGCGAATTGGTTGCTAACAAAACGACCAAGGTGCCATTTGAACCGGCGGGTAAGGTCGGTCTTTATTGCCTGTCGCGCTGTCACGCGAATGGGCTCATTGTGCGTGCTATTGGCGATATCATGGCATTCTGTCCACCGCTTATCGTTAGCGATGATGAAGTCGGGGAAATATTCGATCGTTTTGGTCGGGCCTTAGACGAGACCCTTGCCTGGGTGGTGCGCGAGGGGTTGATGGTAAATTAAGCGCGGGTGGCCAGCGCCAGCCAGACGCCGTACGCGGCGATGTCCGTGAACGGTATCTCACTCGAATACCGTCGCCTAGCTGGCGATCCGTCGGTGTCGGAATTGGTGTTATTGCACGAGGGCTTGGGCGGCGTCGCCTCATGGCGCGGTTTTCCTGAGCGGCTAGCGTTGGCAACCGGCCGGTCGGCCTTCGTCAATTCACGCGCCGGATACAGTGGTTCCGACGCGATCGCGCTGCCCCGCCGTTAGCGTATCTGAGCATTGAGGCGCTCGAAACCCTGGCCCAGATCCTCAGGCGCGCACAAATTTCACAATACACGTTAATTGGCCACAGCGACGGCGCGTCGATTGCACTTGTGTTCGCCGGCCGAGTCGGGGACTCGGGGCTGCGATCGCTATACCGGCTTCCGTCTAAAACGGTTTCCACATAACGATCAGCTTGGCCATCAACGTCAGTGCCGCGAGCAGCGCGATGATCATCGCCAAGGCCGTAAGCATGCCGAATAAAACGGTAGGAATGAAATTCGACGCCATCAGGATCGAAAAGCCTACTGTGATGGTTATTGTTGTATAGAACGCCGCTTTCGCGATGTTCGCATGGCAGTAATGCATCGTCGCAATATAGTCTTTAGTTGCGGGATATTCCTCGCGAAAGCGATACAGGTAATGGATGCAGTCATCTATCGCGATCCCGATCGTGATCGCAGCGATGGTGATCGTCATCATATCAAGCGGTATATTCAACCACCCCATCAAGCCGAGTATCGAACTCGCGGCGAGCAGGTTGGGGATAATGCCGATCAGTGCAACTTTTAGCGAACCGAATAAGATCCATAACATCACCAAGATGCCTAGCATCACAACGCCAAGCGTCTGAATTTGCGATTTAAACAGACTCTGCAAATAATTGTTGTATAACACCAGGAGACCGGTTATCTGGAACTCCTCGGGTGCAAAGCCAAGCTTGTCTTGCAGATCCCGATCAATTTGTTCAAGTAAGGCATTGCGTCGCAGGTCGGGCCGCGAATCGTAGATCCGGGTGGAAATACGGGCCTCGTCGTCGGGGATCGATATGTAGGGATCAATCATCGCCCCGCGCAGTGGGGGCGGCATACGTTTGTAGATAATATTCAGCTGGAACGCGTCGAATTCTCTGCCGTTATTGAGATCTTCTGCGACTCTTACGATCGTGGCTAGTGACAACACCTTACCGATGGCATCGAGTCCATCAAGATAGTCATGGACGGCCTTTATTTTGTCAATTTTTGTCGGGGTGAACCAGACATCGGCGTCGTCGGATTCGATCTCCCCGAACAATTCGTCAAGATCACCGAAAACGGGATCCTTACCCCCAACGTTTTCGGGATCGTTGGGACTAAACTTTAGGATAATATCCAGCGGTGTCGTGCCGCCAAGGCTTTCGTCGATTTGCTTCAAGCCCTGATAAATTTCGGTATCTTCGTGAAAATAGTTGATGAAGCTGTTTTCGACCTCTAATCTCTGGATCCCTGCGACGCCGAGAACCGCGGCGAGGATCGAAGCGGATAGGACCAACGTACCGTGATTTTCGGTAAATTTACCGAGCACTTCAGTGAAAACATAATGTTCTCCTTCCGGGCGCCGCAGCGGTCTTTTCTTCAACAGTAACAGTAAAGCGGGAAACAAGGTAAAAGACGTGACGAATACGACCGCAAGGCCGATCGTCATCATCCAGCCAAAATCAATCACCGGTTTTATGCCACTGATCACCAGCGAGGTGAAAGCGATCACCGTGGTCATGGCGGTGTACAGACACGGGCGGACCATATGACGCGTCGTTTCCCGAACCAGTTCGAATTGGCTCGTATCTGCGGGCAGGTCGCGAAACAATTCGCGATAGCGAACGATCAGGTGGATGTTCATCGACATCGTGATGATCAGCATCATTGAAATAAAATTGGAGGAAATGATGGTGACGTTCCAACCCACGAGGCCAAGGAAACCGACCATTAAGGTGCCCGCGTATACGCAACTCGCAAGGGGTAGGGCTACCCATCGTACCTCGCCGAATATCACTGACAACATCACCACAAGGAAGATTGCCACGCCGGCACCGAAAACGATAAGGTCCTTGCCAATGAAGGTGATCATGTCGTCGAAGATCATCTCGACGCCGCCGACATAGAGCGTCGCCCGGTCGCCGTAGTTGGCCATGACCTTACGGATATCGATCAGCGCCTGGTGATTCGCCGCATCAGATGCGTTCTTCATGACCGCATACCCGTCCAGAATCCGCTGAAGTTCGTCTTGCTCAAACGTGGTTAAGCCTTCGCTATCGCGCTTGATTATGAGCTCATCACGCCGCCGTTGGGCATTGAGAAAGTTCTCGTCGTGATTGAGAAAAATCTGGATCGCCGTCAGCGTTCCTGCTGAATTAACCACGAGATCGCGATAGATGGGGCTCGTTGTGAGTTCTTCACGCGCGCGTTCGAGATCAACATCGTCATATTCGAGGAGACGGAATTTGGTGGCTATCGTGCCAAGTGTTACCCCTTCGACGTTCTTGACCAAAGGTACGTCCAGCATTGAGACGACGGATTGCACCGCATCGAGATTATCGAATTCGTCGCGAATTTCCCCCACGAGATCGATCGTCGCGCGATCAAAAAGATCGCCATAGGGTTTTACCGTAACGAATAAAAATTCGCGTACGCCATAGCGCTCTCCGACTTCGCGATAGCGGCGCAAGTCCACGTCGTTTTCGAGCAACAATGAATCGGACGATGCGTCCAACTTGAAATCTGGGATTGACATGGCAAAAAATGCCAATATCGCCGCCAACACTAGCACAGTGACGCGCGGGAACTTAAGCACCGAGCGGTCATATACGAAGGTGACAAATTTGCTCATTGGTTTGTTATCGGTTTGATTATGGGTTTTTGATCGAATCGTTAGGGCGCGGCGGCGCTCGGCATCATAACCCGAGAATGAGGATACGACGATAGGCCTCGGGACTCGCCATGGTAGTTTTACTCGCCTCGGCTTGGGTGTCATCATGCACACAGAGTCCTCACAACGATACGGTAGCTGGCGTGGAAGACCATACAAATGCGGAGCTGTGCGATTTTATTCGCGATCTCGTTGCTATCGCAGCCGCGACGACGCTGCCACATTTTCGTCGCAACGTTGTGGTTGAGAACAAGAGCGTGTGTGGATTCGATCCGGTTACCGATGCCGACCGATTAACCGAGGATGCGATCCGGGCAGCGATTACCCAACGATTTCCAGAACACGGGATAATCGGCGAGGAAGGTGGCGCACATAATCCGACCGCACGTTATCAATGGGTTGTCGACCCTATCGATGGGACTAAGGCCTTTGTCTGTGGCCTGCCGACATGGGCCACATTGATTGGTCTATGTGACGAATCCGGGCCTGTATTGGGGCTGATGAGTCAGCCCGTAGTGGGTGAATATTTCATCGGCGGGTTGGGCTCGGCAGAAAGGGTTGGCCGCGACGGCCGCACCCCTTTACGGTCGCGTAACACCGGCTCTCTGTCGCAGGCTTCCTTATTTGCGACCTCGCCAGATATGTTTTCGCCAGCAGAACTTTCGCGCTTTAATAAGTTGTCCGCGGTCGTCCAATTGACGCGTTTCGGCGTCGATAGCTATGCCTATTGTATGTTGGCAGCCGGGTTCATTGACATCGTCGCCGAGGCGGGCCTTGGATATTATGATATCGCGGCATTGGTCCCAATCGTGGACAGTGCGGGCGGGGTGATCACCGACTGGACGGGCGAGCAAGTTCGTGGCGGCGGTCAGGTACTTGCCGCAGCCAATCCCAAGCTGCATGCGGCGGCTTTGGTCGCACTGGAATCGTCACAGAGTAGTTAAGTGCCGTCTCCGCTCTCGTGTCGGTGCCGTGGGTTGCTTGATGCTTGACTACTTGGTGATTTTCGGCCGTTTCCAGCCGCCGCATCGCGAACATAGTCGTGTTATCGAACAAGGCCTTAAGTGTGCACGGCAGCTCATCGTGCTGTTTGGTGCGGTCGATTTGCCGCGTTCGATCCAACACCCATGGACGTTTGACGAACGGGTTGAGATGCTTGAGTCGACGCTTGCGCCCGACGCTAGCGAGCGGATATGCATGCTACCCGCTCCCGACAATCTCTATCGGTCTCAGCGGTGGGCGAAGGCGATGTCAGCAATTGTCGCTGCTCAAGTTGCGGCCGACGGCCGTGCCATGTCAGCCGTGCGGATCGGTTCGCTCGGCACTGGTTTCGACGTTCGGGCACAGGCGCGGCAAGGGCTTTCCGCATGGCCGGGGGTGAATATAAAACCACCCACTAACAACTATGGAACCGATGTTCGAGCACAGGTGTTTCAGGTCGCTGCGGGCGGCGAGGCGCAGCTTGAACAATGGCTTTCGGCGGCGGTTTTGCCGGCGTTGCGCGCAACACTCGACACCGCATGGTTTGCCGAGTTGCAGGCCGAATTTGCGGCTAATGACCAATTTCGTGAGGCGTGGAGGCACGCACCTTGGCCGCCAATACATGTCACGGTCGATGCGATCGTTATTGTCCAGGAACAGGTATTGCTGGTGCAGCGCGCACGCCATCCAGGAAAGGGTCTATGGGCCCTGCCGGGTGGGTTTCTAGACTCGCACGAGACCCTCGTTGCGGCCTGTATTCGGGAGTTATACGAGGAAACCCACATCGAAATTGAACGGAGCGTCCTGAGTGCATCAATGCGCTTGAACGAGGTGTTCGATAACCCGGTGCGATCGGCGCGAGGTCGGACAATTACCCACGCCTATTTGTTCGATCTCGGTGACATTCACCTCGCGCCGAGTGTAACCGGCGGTGACGACGCCAGACTTGCACGGTGGTTTCCCTTCGAGAGGGTACAACGAGGTCAATTATTTGAGGACCACTACGCCATATTGCAGGCAATGATCGGTTTAGAATAGCGTTAAACTGGGATCGGCAATTAACCCAACAATTAAATTCTTCGGTGCCGGCGGCCGATAACCAGGGATTATTCGAACGTAGACTTCGGGCGCGGACCGACGCGATCCACATCCTTGGTGCAAGGAAAAGACCCGATTGAAATAGCTTTGTCACAATTGTGAGGCGAATAGCGGTTTAATTAAAAAATGAAGCGGCGACGAAAAAGATCCAATCCGGCTTTACCGACGAGAATCTATCAGTATACTCGCGCGCTTCTTTGCGCTTACGTCGCCATCTTCTTGGCGATCACTTCAGCGACGATTTCCGCGTCGCCCGATCAAACTGATGCCAACGATATGACGCAGCAGCGTATTCAGATCACCCGATTCGACGACGTTGTCGCGCATATCTCGAACGCAGATGCAATCGATCAAGCGCGATTTGCAAAGATCGCCATAGCGTTGATGATTGCCACCTACGAGACCGAGCTTGAAAACGCCGCTGTGGACGCACCGGGTGCCTCTGAAAATGAGCAGCGTTGGCGAGCGGGAACCCGGCTTTATATCGATCGCCTAGAACGGATCGCCGCCTCAATCCATGCCGCTTCGATGGTTCGAATAATCCAGGAGGTTCACGGTGCGATCCGACTGATCATCGACGGAGAACAGGTCATGCTAAGTGCGCCTCGTCCCAGCAACCAGTCGAGTTTCGAGCAGAGCATTGCAGAAAACGTTTGTCGCATGGCCTTCTGCCCGCGGCGCGGAACGACAGTGGAGGAGCGGGCCGCCGAGCGATCGGCTGCACTAACCAGTAGTTGGGTCTTCGCGCAAAAATCGCCACCAAGATATCTAAGCTCCGACGGATTACAGTGTCTCTTTGAAGACAACCGGCATTTAATCTTGAAAAAGAATGCTTGCGTCAACCTAGTGTACGAAATTCGACTGCTAAAAGAAGCGATTGCAACGTTGAGAGTAAATGGCAAGATAATCGATTGGCAACACTTGCACATCGACACGAACGGTCCCGGCAACCCGGCAAAGGTGACGTATCGCTCCAACGGGAGCTTCATACGACTCCATCTTCCCCATCTGCGCCGAGCGAAAGCGGTATGGCGTGACGCAATCCCATGGATTAAGGCAACCCTCCAGGGTCGCAATTCGTCGTACGTCATCAAACTTCCCGCTCAGCTTGTCTATCTCGCATCCTAGATCGACGCAGAAACGCATGGATTTGTATCTCTTCTCGAGCGTTACGGTGCACTAACCATTGCGACGGAGTACCAACATGGTTTTGAATTTGACCGGCAAGAAACGCACAAGGCGTAGCGCTTACGCGTTCTTGTTGAGCGCACTCGTTGGCAGCGTCGCCGCAAAAGCGGAAAGCCGCTACGAGGTTGTGCCACTACATCCAGGGTACGAATTTGGCACGGAAAAGGTCTTCATCCTCGATACGGTTGCCGGACACATGTGGATCTGGGTAGAGAGTCCGGCCGCGGATGAACGCGACGGAGGTCGCTACGTGATCTACCAAGGGCAGTTGGCCCCGGGTCGCGAAATGGGTGAAATCATTTTGCAACAGCAGTGGTCGTCTGAAAAAAGATAGCCAATCTCAGAGATCCGGGTCCAGGATTCAGGATCATGAAAGCCCGACGCCGGCATCCAGTACACGCTTCGCTATGCTAGTCTCGATGCTAGCAGCAAACTGCCGCGCTAAGGCACACTGAGGTGCTTAACTGATGCGATTGGAAGGCCGACGGGCGGTCGTAACCGGTGCGAGTAGTGGCATAGGGCGTGCGATTGCCCTTGCTTTTGCGCGTGAGGGAGCCAATGTTGTTGTTAATTACCATACGCGGGCCACGGCGGCTGCGGATTGCGTCGCGGAAATATCTGACCTGGGCGGTAAGGGCTGGGTAATTGGCGCAGACGTTTCTGATGCAGGGGCTGTGGAGACGTTGGTAAATGAGGCCATAACGGTGCTCGGCGGGATCGATATTTGGGCCAACATCGCCGGCGGCGATATTCTTACCGGCGCCGGTGCCGAGATGTCGGATGCGCAAAAACTTTCCCAGTTGATCGACGTCGACCTGCGCGGGACCATTCAGTGCTGCTGGGCGGCGGCACCGCGGATGACGTGCGGCGGATCGATTATTAACCTTTCCTGGGATCTTGCTCTAGTTGGCATGCAGGGTCGCAACCCCGAAATGTTCGCAGCAGTGAAGGCCGGCATTACCGGTTTTACGCGATCGCTCGCAAGAAGCCTCGCGCCGGATATTCGAGTCAACGAAATTGCGCCTGGATGGATCGAAACCGCGTTTGCCGCAGGCGACATGCGGAAAAATTACCGCGAAGATGTGATTAAATCGACGCCGCTAATGCGTCTCGGCCGACCCGAAGATGTTGCCGGCGCTGCGATATATCTCGCCGCTGATGAGTCGTCATTTGTCTCCGGACAAACTTTGAAGGTCAACGGCGGATTGTCGAGCTAAGGAACTAATCGCAAATATGCTGCGCCGTGGGGTCCACACGAAGGCTGGTCTATTACCACGCAGAGCACCAAGAACACGCAAACAACGATGCATTAACCTACGAAATTAAAAAATACTGTCTCCGTGTGCTCGGTGTTTAAGTCGAGTTTTTCGAAGTTCAGATAATTGCATAATCAATATTGGTCGGTGGCGAATACTTCTGAACGCGCTTCGTTAAAGGAGTCGCAGTGCTGATTAGGCGTTACGCGCAAGACGGATCCCACCGAACTGCCAGCGGTTGTGTGGGTAAAAAAAATTTCGATAAGTGCTGCGAAGATGATTCACCGGTGAGATGCAGCAACCGCCGCGTAAAACCATTTGCCCGCTCATAAACTTTCCGTTGTACTCGCCAATCGCGTTGGGTGGGATCAGAAATCCGGGGTAGGGGGTGTACGGACTCATGGTCCATTCCCAGACATCGCCGAACATCTGAGATGGCAACTGCGCGGCAACGGTTCCGCTAGGTTGCGGGTGGAGCCTTCCGGTTTCGACGAAATTCCCTTCGACGAAAAGCTCTGACGCCGCCGTTTCCCATTCGACTTCGGTTGCCAGGCGCGCGTTTGCCCACCGCGCATAAGCGTCGGCCTCGTAGTAGCTGACATGTGTTACAGGTGCGTCCAAATCGAGTGGGCGCAAACCCGCGAGCGTGAATTCAAACCAGTTACCATCAATTTCCCGCCAGTATAGGGGTGTCCGCCAATTGTTTTTCTGGATTGTTGTCCACCCATCGGCCAGCCACACTAACGGGGCGTTGTATCCGCCGTCGCGGATAAAATCGAGATATTCCTGATTCGTCGCCGGTCGCGAGGCGAGCGCGAATGATTGCAGCAGCGTCTCATGGCGGGGTCGCTCATTATCAAATGAAAATCCGATCGCGTCGGCGCCGAGCGGTACGGTACCACCGTCATACTCACGATAACTTAAGCGCGGGGCCTCCCGGACCGATACTTCGGCTGGCTGGATATAGGCAGGATAGGTCGGGTTACAAGAAAACAAGTGTTTGATATCCATGAGCATCAGCTCTTGGTGCTGTTGCTCATGGTGCAACCCAAGCTCGATTAGGCGGGTTATGGTTTGGTCGAGGCCGGACTCGATCAAACGCACTATTTGGTTGTCGATGTGCGCGCGGTAATCGCGGATCGCCGCTAAACTTGGCCGGGTTAACAGGCCGCGATGTGGACGGGCGAAGTGTTCTCCGATCGTGTGGTAATACGAATTAAACAAGAAGCAATAATTGGGGTCAAAGGGCGCATAATTTTTCACCAGCGCGGCGAGTACGAAGGTCTCGAAGAACCATGTCGTGTGCGCCAGGTGCCATTTCGTCGGACTGGTATCATCCATCGATTGAACGCAAGCATCTTCACTCGACAGATCTTTAGCAAGCGCGTCGGTTTGCGCTCGCACGGCTTGAAATCGCGCCGTGGGCAGCGTTACCGTGCGATCGTCAGTGGCGGTGACTTCCATCTCGGATGCTCATGTTGGGCGGGTCGGATCGCTATCGTATTAAGGGTCGATGGTGATATCAAATTTGAATGAGCTCTCGCCCAGAAATGCCTTGTTCGGGCCGAAGCGCCGTTCGATGAAGGTCACCTGTCCGCTGTCGTCGAATAACACTATTGTCGAGCAGCGCGTGCCGTAGGCGTCTCCGGTGATGAAGATTGGCGATAATCTTCTTTCAAACTCTAAACCAACGCCAGTGTCGGGTAGATCCTCATCAGGTGCACTCGCCTCGTTCGCCAACGCACTAAACAGTGCTTCGATTAATGCCGTTTTCGGCAGCGATTGCACGCGTAAGAAATCATCCTTTATCCGAGTCACCTTCGGCCACGGCGTATCAAGTAAATCGTTGCTCAGCGCGTAAACGCCGGGGACAAGTTTTTCCGCATTCGATGCTCGATTTGAGTACCACACAAGTGACGATGCATCGCTTAGCAGCAGATTGAATCCTTCGTAGTGTTGCGGCGCACCGACCAGTGTTTCGATGTATTGAAACGGGGGTAGATCTTGGTTCAGGAAATCGTTCACAATCAGGCCGCGGGAACGCGGTGCGTTGACCTTTGTCGGTAATCGGACGTTAGTGATTGCAGCGAATGCACCCGCTTGGTTGACCGCGAGCCAGGTGCCGCCGCCTTGCAGGTCACGTCCCCCAAGTATGCCGGCGCGATCTTCCCAGTAGGCCGACGCTGCGGCGGGACGCTGGTAGTACTCATCACGATTTGCGGCGACGATCATGCGATATTCGCGATGTCGTTCATAGGCGATTAATAATAGACACATGGCTTTATCTTTGGCCGAAGTTGTTTGCTTGCGAATTGAGAAAGGCCAATTCGTCCGCCGTCGAAACGCGTCCGAGCGCAGCATTACGGTGAGGGAATCGGCCAAGGCGCTCGAGCAAATCGAAATGAGCTTGCGCGAAATTAAGGTTCTTAATAACGATTTCTGCGAGCTCGCCGGTCGTCGTATCGTGCATTTCTCGATAGCACTTGATGCTCATCGCCTGCATTTTTGCGTCCTCAGCGTGCTCCAGTGGTAGATAGAAAAACGTTCGCTCGATCGTATTTAGGCGGCGATCGAGACCGCGCTCGATGCCGTCACGACA
>SMVB01269571.1_pt1 | contig 13345 bp, 14 predicted proteins | sample 2456461 | NCBI WGS metagenome assembly SMVB01 (sample SAMN11095934, study PRJNA526329) | marine sediment metagenome | biome: Marine sediment; feature: Surficial sediment; material: Deep marine sediment; isolation source: Hadal surficial sediment | place: Pacific Ocean | collected 2014-05 | depth...
AGGTTGCTGCCACCGGGAGCCGAGGTCCACTCAAAACCCAGCAAGGTCGTGAAGTGATGCGGCACGTTGTGTTGCTCAGCCACGCTGAGAGTGTCACGCCAAATGGAAAAGCCCAACTCCGGCGTGGTGGCGTCATTCAATTTCTGGAACGCCACTTGCCGAGTCTTGCGATTAAAAAATTCCCTGGCGAACTGGCGACGCTGCTGCGCACTACCAGTGAGCAATTGGTGCCAGCGCTGAATCTCTACATCGCCCATCACCCGCGGGTCGCCGTCCTGCACCAGGTTCATCATACCCAGTGCTTCCGCATGGTCCGCCAGAACCACAAAATCCAGCGGCCGCGCCAGCCGTGCTTCAATACCGCCGGATGTAGTCACCGTATTGCCCGAGGCAAATTGAAATGCCTGGTCGGCGCCCAGCCTCACCCCCAGCCCGAATGCATCGGTGGACAAAGAGGAGTGTAAATGTGTGTCACCCCAGTATAGGTTACGCGGAAATGTATCGCCCACATAGGGGGAGTATTCCTGGGCAGAGGCACTGCTCCAGTGGCTCAATATGCTACCGAGTAAAAACCAGCAAAAAATCCGTAGGAAATGTTTCACGATACACGACCGCCCTGTTTTTATAGAGGCGCTACCTTATCAGCCGCATCCTTTCGGCATTTGATGGTTCGCGACAGCAACTTGCTAATTAGCGCCAAGGCCGAGTGGGCAACTGACACCGGTGCCGTCCAGCCCACAGTAGCCGGCAGGGTTTTTGGCCAGGTATTGCTGGTGGTAATCCTCCGCGTAATAGAATGGTCCGGCCGGTAGTATTTCGGTAGTTATCGCGCCGTGCCCGGCGGCCGTTAAAGCGGACTGGAAGCCGATGCGTGAGGTTTCTGCGCGCCGTGCCTGCTGGTCGGAAAAGGTATAGATTCCCGACCGGTACTGGCTGCCCATATCATTGCCCTGGCGCATACCCTGGGTGGGGTCGTGCCCCTCCCAGAAAATACTCAGTAATTCGTCATAGCTAAGCAGCGCGGGATCGAACACCACCAACACCACTTCGCTGTGACCGGTTTGGCCACTGCACACCTCTTCATAGCCAGGATCTGTGGTGTGGCCGGCGGTGTAACCAGCAGCGGTGGTGTACACCCCCTGCAGTTGCCAAAATTTCTTTTCCACACCCCAAAAACAACCCATGCCAAATACAGCCTGCTCCAGGTGGTCTGGAAATGGCGCTTGCATGGCATTGCCGCTTACAAAATGATCCATAGTGACTGCGTCCCTTCGATTCCACGCAACACTATACCGCCTGACATAAATACGCTAGTTTAATGCCATGACCCTTGACCGCCGTGACTTCCTGCGTATTGCCGGGACCGTATATCTCAGCGCAGGATTACCCATTTCGGCAACGGCGGCAGCCAGGCCAGATGGAGATTCTGCGAATCTTTCCGTGTTATTTCCGCACGGAGTAGCCTCCGGTGACCCGCAGCCCGACTCGGTCATGCTATGGACACGGGCCCAGGCCAGCCAGCCGGGTGACATAGCCCTGGTATTGCAAGTCAGCGACAGCGAAGGCTTCGAGCAGGTGATCGTCGAGGCACAGCTTGTCGCCGAGCTGGCCAATGACCATACGGTACGAGCCTGTATCGATGGCCTGCAGGCGGGCCGCCAATATTACTACCGCTTTTTATCCGCAGGCGGCGGTCAGTCCAGGGTCGGTCGCACTATGACGGCGCCAGCACCGGGTGACGGTGCGCGTGTACACTTTGCCTTTGCCAGCTGCCAAAACTACGAGCAGGGCTATTTTGGTGCCTGGGCGCGAATGATCAGTGAAGACGCCGGCAAGCCCGCCGACCAGCAAATTCAATTTGTGCTGCACCTGGGTGATTTTATTTATGAGCGTTACCTGAACAAGCAGGGTCGCGGCCAAACCTTCGCCCGACAATTACCGGCATTTCCCGATGGCGCCACCGACGGCACACGCATCTGGGCCGATTCACTGGCCGATTACCGGCATCTCTACAAAACCTATCTGGAAGATCCTCATTTGCAGGCTGCCAGGGCACGCTGGCCGTTTATTTGCACCTGGGATGATCACGAATTCAGCAATGACAGCTTCCAGCACTTCAGTACCTATACCCATGAACCCAGACCGGAATTGCAACGCATGCGCAATGCGCACAAGGCCTGGTTCGAATACATTCCCGCCCTGGTACCTGAGCGCGAAGAGCTGTGCATCTACCGGAAATTACGCTGGGGCAAGCATATTGATCTGCTGATCACCGACCTGCGAACCTATCGCAGCGCCGCGCCGCTACCACATGGCCTTTCCGATCAGCTGGGCCTGCCTATGGATCCCATAGAGCTGGTTGAAATTTTCGACGGCGGGCGCGCCTACAACGACGGTAATCCACCGGAGTTTCTGCCTTTTGGCGATGGCACCCTGCCCAACACCGCGCGCCAGCGCGATACTGGCACCATGCTGGGCCAGGTGCAGAAAGACTGGTTTAAGCAGTCACTGGCAGACTCTGATAGCACCTGGAAAATATGGGGCAACAGCTTGCCGCTACTGCCCTTGCGCCTGGATTTGAGCACCCTGCCCTTTACCGATTTTAGCGACTCCATTTTGTCTGAGGATACCTGGGGCGGTTATCCACACGAGTACCGCGAGCTGATGGCCTTCGTAGACAGCGAGGACATTACCGGGCTGGTATCACTGTCTGGTGACCATCACATGCACGGCGCTGCCACACTGGTACTGGACCCCAACCTGGAAGAATCCGCAGCGGTAGCGGTCGATTTCAATATCACCGGTATCAGTTCCACCCCACATTTTGACAGCGTGCTGTACACGGCGGGCAAGGATAATAGCGATTTCATGCAATTGGTCGCCACCAATTCAGATGGCAAAGTGCTGGAAACCTGGAATATGAGCCTCACCCAGGGGGTTTTGGCGTCGCTGGCTTTTGACAAATCCGGACTCAAGGGCTTCGCCAGCTGGCTGGGCCCCAATAGCGCCAACCCGGGTTTGGTCTATGCCGACACCAAAAGTAACGGCTATGGTCTGGCCAACTTTGACGATAGCCAGTGCAATGTAGAAATGGTGACCGTAGCTCCCCCCCTGCAGGAGACGGGCGCAGAGGGCAGCACCGTACTGCATCGCGCCCGCTTCAATCTCCTCAAGTGGGATGCAGGCGAGCAGGCAGTACTGAGCGGCCCGGAATTCGAAGGCCCGCCACCCTTTCCCGCCTGATATCGTCTATAATGCAAATGTCATAAAAAAACCGTTAGCCTGAGGGTTAACCCTAAAAACACACTAGATAACAGTACAAGATTGGATCACAGTAAATGAACGAAGTATCAAGCAACCACATGCAAGAATTTTGCAGCCAAAAATTATGGGAGATGGTCAGCGACAAAAGCCCAGCCACCACGCCCAACGAGCTTCAGGCCGCCATTGACGAACTGGCCGAGCGCCGTCACTACCTCAGCGAACTGGAGACCCTGGGCAAACTGGACAGCAAGCCCTGACAGCCGCTTGGCCAAGCTTCCTCAACGCCGCTCCTCCACTGGCGAAATTGACAAGTTCCTCACTCGCAGTAACAGCCTGGTCCGTAGGGAAACCCCCTGCGGTCGCCTGATTTTTGCCATTGACGCCACCGCCAGTCGGCAACCCACCTGGAACCGTGCCCGCCAGATACAGGGCAAAATGTTTATGGCCACGCAAAACCTGGGCGGTCTGGAAATTCAGCTGTGTTACTACCGGGGTTTCAATGATTTTCAGGCCAGCAGCTGGCTGCAAGATGAACTCGCGCTGTTACAACAGATGAATACCGTGCACTGCGAGGGCGGCTATACCCAAATACGGCGCGTGCTGGAACACAGTTTGCGTGAGCATCAAAAGCAGGCAGTGAAGGCGGTGGTTTTGATCGGTGATGCCTGCGAGGAGAACCACGACCTGTTGGCTGGCAAGGCGGGAGAACTGGGAATAGCTGGCCTACCCCTGTTTATGTTTCAGGAAGGACACGACCGCCCGGCCGAAACACTGTTTCGCCAAATGGCCAAATTAAGTGGCGGTGCCTGGGCCCGGTTTGATCATTCCAGTGCCACCGAACTGGCCGAATTGTTGGGTGCGGTAGCGCGCTATGCGGCAGCCGGTCGCGAAAGCTTGCTGGAATATAGCGCCGGGGCAAGTTCTGGCGTTAAACTGCTACTTGAGCAACTCAAGTAAGGTACAGCTTTGTCGCGCCTCATTCTATTGCTGGCCATAGGCCTCATCGTTTACATCGTTTACCAGCGCATCAATGCCCTGCCCGCACCACAGCGCAAGACGGCCTACCTGAAAACCGGCGGTGTTGCTCTGTTATTGGTGGTAGTTGTACTCACCGTTATGGGGCGCATGCACTGGGTGGGTGCAGCCATCACCGGATTGGTGGTCGGCGTCAGCAGGCTGGCCCCCTCGTTGATGCGACTGTTCCCAATGTTGCATTGGTTACAGCGGCAAAAATCCGGCCCGGCCAGTAACCAGAAATCAAAGGTGGAAACCGCCGTGCTGCGCATGGAACTGGACCACGCCAGCGGGGATTTAAGTGGTGAGGTGCTACAGGGCGAGCACCAGGGTCGACAACTGGACGACCTGGATGCCGAGCAGTTAAATGAATTACTGGCCTGGTGTCAGAACTGCGACATCGACTCCGCACGTTTGCTGGAAAGCTATCTGCAGCGTCGCTTTGGAGACTCCTGGCAAGGCCAGGCGACACCGCCCCCAAACCGCAGCAGCGCCATCAGTCGATCGGAAGCCCTGGCCATTCTCGGACTGGATGAAAGTACCGATAAGGAGGCTATTATCAACTCCCACCGACACCTGATGCAGAAGCTACACCCCGACCGGGGCGGCAATGATTACCTGGCCGCCAAACTAAATCAGGCCAAAGACTTTTTACTGGGCTGAGTTGCCGTTACACTGCGCTGCGTTCGCACAATCAACCGTTTGGGGTTACTGAAAAACACCATGAATGAAGCTTTTGTTATCCGCAACCAACTGGGTCACTACTGGGGCAAGAAGAAGCTTTGGGTGGACGGCAGCCGCGCGAAAAAGATCATGCTTTGCAAACACGAAGACGAGGGGCTCAACCTGCTGGTTGAGCTGAGCGCCAAGGACATCGATTTGCGCGGTGAGATTGTCAGCGTAGAAACCAGTGACAAAGGCGTGCCGGTAGTTACGCCCAGCGAGCACCTGCTGGTCGATGAGGTGGATTTGCTTACCGAAGGGACTTGATCAGGTACTCGCTGGTCGGCACCACATCTATTTTGTCAAAATCGATAAAACGCACACAACTGTCGATCATCGCCTGCAGATTGGCCTGTAATTCGGCATCGGTTTCAGCACCGTAAAAAGCGTGCTGTGAAGTCATCGCCTCAAGGGGGAAGTTCTCCTCGATAATGGCGTCGAAAGGTGGCGCCGCATAGGTCATGGGGCGGTTAATAACATTTTGCCGGTAACCGAAGGTCGACTGGGTATCAATGGCCACCTGGGTATGACTGCCGTGCCAGATCTCCAGCCACTGCTGTTCGCTGAGTCGACGCGGCCTCTGCAAAAATACCACCTGCGCCATACCCGGGGTGCGCTGGCCCTCGGCGGTATCGGTGACCAGGGGTGTCGATTCGGTTACCAGGTAGCCGACCATACGTGCCACATGGCTTTCAATAGCCGCTTCTATTGCGCCGCGATACACTGAACTGTCCAGCCACACGGAGATCATGGCATCCATAACCGGCCGCGAGTGTTCCTGGCGCAGGCCCGCGGCCGGCGCAACGTCACTGTCGACTACCGAGAGTCGCAAGCCGCGCACCCCCAGCTCCAGCAATTGCGGCGCCAAATGATCTAACAGTTGATCGCGAAAGGCATCACCATCGACACCGCCATCTTTCCAAACCGGGTATAAAATCTTTTCCATTCAAGCCCGCCTTTACATGACTGGTGTGGGTGGCGTTATGGTCGCAGCATTGTCGATAAGCATTTGCGCGCCATTCACAAAATGAGATTCGTCAGACGCCAGGTACAGAACCATGGCAGCTATGTCCTCAGGTTCGCACATAGGCACGGCACTTGCCAACGCATCTATCTCTTCCTGGGTAGCGGTATCGTTGCCACTCAGCACTTTCACCACCATCGGAGTTTTAACCCCATCCGGGTGAATAGTATTGCAGCGAATGCGGTTATTCTGTTCGCGGCAGTACAGGGCAACGCTCTTGGTCAAGCCCGCCACCGCACCCTTGCTGGCACTGTAGCCGGCAATATAGGACATGCCGTGCAGGGCTGCCACGGATGACATATTGATAATGGATCCGCCATCACCCGACTTTTCCATAGCTGGAATAGCGTGTTTGCAGCCCAGGAAAACGCCCTCATTGTTAACGGCGTTGATACGGCGGTAGCTGTCCAGATCTGTATCGACAACACTTCCCATGGCCATCATGCCGGCATTGTTAACCAGGATATCGAGACGCCCGAAGTGTTCCAGCGTCTGTTGAATCACCGCCACCCAGTTGTCTTCGCTGGTAACGTCGTGGTGAATAAAAATGGCATTCTCGCCAATACTGTCAGCAACCGCCTGGCCATCAGCTTCATTGATATCAGTCAGCACAACTTGCGCTCCTTCAGCCGCCAACACAATAGCGTCGGCCCGGCCCATGCCGCTGGCAGCGCCCGTCACAATAGCGACTTTTCCTTTTACCCTATCCATCTGAATTTATCCTCTACTCGAAAGACCCAATATGAGTAATGGAGTAAAACACCTGGTAACGGGCCACTCAATTGCCACAGCGGTCAAAAAGGTGGCAAAAGCTGTCACTCACGGTATCCTAGCAGGCACTCGAATTGCTAAACTTGGTATTGATATGAACGACAACCCACATGGGAAATCCCGACTAATAACATGGGCGTGGAATCTGGCGCTGCTATGCCTGCTTATGATGCCTATCGGTGTGTTGGCCGTGCGAGTTGGCATACCCTTTGCCGTTGGGCTGGCCGTATTCGCACTGAGTTGCTTCGCCGCCCTGGCGGTGGTCCTTGCCATGATCGCTGCCTACCTGATGCCGCGCTACCATCAACATCGCACTGCGGCGATAAAGAGCGCCCTGCCCGCCCTGCTGCCTGCCCTGCTGATACTCACAGTTCTGGTTTCCTCGATAAGCTATCCACCCATTCATGACATCACCACCAATACCGATGATCCACCCCTGTTCGACGCGGCAGTCGCCTATCGGGGTGCAGGTACCAATCCAGTGGATATCAATCCTGACGCCATCGCCGCACAATTGGAGTCCTACACAGGCCTGGCCAGCATTACAAGCCCCTTGAGCGAGGCTGAAGCCTTTGCCCGGGCCAGTGCAGTAGCAGAATCAATGGAATGGGTAATTTACAACAACGACCCCAGAATGGGCGTGATCGAGGCCAGTTCGACGTCCTTCTGGTTTGGATTTGTCGATGACATCGTCATCCGTGTACGCGGCGACGACACGGGTAGCATTATCGACTTGCGCTCAGTCTCCCGGGTAGGTGTTAGCGATCTTGGTAGCAATGCCAAGCGCATAAAAATATTTATCCAGCGCTTCGCTGAATAGCCGCTGCATGCGTGTACTACTCGCCCTGTCGCTCACATTTTCGGTGCTGACGCAGGCCGCGGAGCCAGCAAGGGCTGCCCCGGCATCGGCTGCCGCAACAAGGGCTGCCCCAGAATATTTGAGTTTCAAGACAGAAGATGAAGCCAACAGCACCGAGATTTACCGACGGGCCAGCCCCGCGGTGGTACACGTAACCAACACCGCTTTAAAGCGCAGTTTCTTTAACCGTAATGTCCGTGAAGTAGCCCAGGGTACCGGCAGCGGCTTTGTGTGGGACAAAAACGGATTGATCGTCACCAACTACCACGTCATTCGCAACGCCAATCGCCTGATCATCGAACTGTACGACAAGAGTCAATGGGAAGCCCAGATAATCGGGGTGGCGCCAGAAAAAGACCTGGCAGTACTGCGTATAGACGCGCCGCCGGAGGTTTTGTTTCCACTGCCCATGGGTGATTCCTCGGAGCTTGAGGTGGGCCGCAAGGTACTGGCTATTGGCAATCCCTTTGGCCTGGATACAACCCTCACTACCGGTGTGGTCAGTGCACTGGGCCGGGAGATTGACGCACCCAACAACCGTCGTATCCGCAACGTGATCCAAACTGATGCCGCCATCAATCCCGGCAATTCCGGCGGCCCATTACTCAACTCTCTGGGTCAACTCATCGGCGTTAATGCAGCCATTTACAGTCCCTCAGGTGCCAGCGCGGGAATCGGCTTCGCCATCCCGGTCAATACCGTCAAGGAAGTGGTCCCGCAATTGATCAGTTTCGGCAAACTCTATCGACCCACCATAGGTATTGAGTTAGCCAGTGATCGCTGGGCGCGACGCTACCACATCAGGGGGATGCCAGTGGTACGTGTATTCCCGGGTTTGCCCGCCGCCGAGGCGGGCATGTCAGGCGCCTGGAAGAACCACCGTGGAGAAATTATCCTGGGGGATATCATCACGGCGATTGATGGCCAGCCAATTAGCAACAACGACGACTACCTGAACTACATGGAACAACACAAGCCCGGCGATCAGCTGCTGATCAGCACCGAATTAAATGGCCAGAAACGGGAGTACCAGGTCAGGCTGGCAGAGCCTCAATAAACCGCTTGATGCGTTTGCAGGCCCGTTTCAACACGGGTGGCGGTTGCGCCAGGCCAATGCGCACGCAACTGGCTGCGGTCGGGCCAAACGCATCGCCGGGCACTACCGAAACTTTTTCGGCATCCAGCAGGCGGTTGGCAAACTCATTACCGCTCATGCCGGTCGCACCCACATCACACATAACAAACATGCCCGCCTTGGGTCGGTGACAATGCAGGCCATCGAGCTTTTCCAGGCGCTTTAACACCAGGTCGCATCGCTGCCGATACTCCTTGCGCATTCTCTGCACGTACTCCTGATCGTTCTCCAAGGCAAAAGCACTGGCGTCCTGAATAAACTGGGGGCAGCCAAACAGTGTCGCGCCAGCGTACTCACCCAACCTGGTTATTAACGCCTCTGGTGCGACCACCCAGCCCACGCGCCAACCGCTCATGGCATGGGACTTGGAAAGCCCGTCCACCATCACCACGTTTTCCAGGTGTTCGACACTGGCGCGCAGCGAGCGATGTCCACCCTCGTAAGTGAACATGGAATACACTTCATCACAGACCAGCCAGAGGTTTTTCTGGCGGCAAAACTCCGCCAGTTCGGCCAGTTCTGCGCCGCTGATAATACTGCCGGTGGGATTGCCCGGTGTATTCACAAACACCACCCGGGTGCGCGTATTGACGGCGGCCTTGATGGCCGCCATATCCAGTGCGAAATCATCCTCAACCAGCAGTGGCACCGCTACCAGCACGGCGTCAATGGACGACATAATCGGCGGGTAACCTACATACATGGGCTCTGGAACAATCACCTCATCGCCCGGGTCCAGCAGGCAACTCATGACGGCGTGCAGGGCATTGGTAGCACCGGGAAATATCGCCACTTCATCGGCGGTGCAGGGATGAGACGATGTTTGAGTTTCCAGGTCTGCCACCGCGCGGCGCAGTTTTATCTCACCCAGGGTAGGCGAGTAATGGGTGCGCCCCACGCGCAGGTAGCTAACGGCATTGTCGATGATGGGTTGGGGTGTCCGAAAATCCGGATCACCCACGCACAGGAGAATGACGTCCTTGCCTTCCCGCTCCATGACCAGGGCCCGGTCATGCACATCCCAGGCTCCCCCTTCCTGACCGCTCAGGCGGTCTGACAACTTACTGTAATTGGCTTCAAACATTTGGCGATTCACATAAAATATCCGCTTAGGATAGCGTACCTCCATCCACACGGATATCTTCGCCGGTAATATGTGCACCGTCGTCGGACGCCAACATGGCAATGACCCCGGCTACCACCTCCGGGCCTTTCGGGCCGCTGAGCGAGCTGATTCGAACGATCTGGTCATGACCGGGAATATCCGGCATGGAGATATCGGCTGTCATGTTGGTCTGGATATCGCCCGGGCACACGCAGTTGGCACGGATACCATCCTGCGCGTACTCCACCGCTATGGAGCGGGTCATGGCCAGCACGCCGCCTTTGCTGGCCGAATAGGCGGCACCCCAGTGCAAACCCGCCAGGGCGGCAGTGGAGGCGGCATTGACGATATTGCCCTGGGTTTCCTTGAGGTGAGGTATGACCGCTTTACACAGCAGCCAGGTGCCGGTCAGATTCACATTGATAATTTGATGCCAACTGGCGGCGTCCATTTCGTGGGTGCGTTCAAAGCGCAACAGCCCCGCCATATGAATGAGCGTATACAAGCTGCCGAACTGTGCAACGCAGGCGGCCACGCAGGCATTGACCGCATTTTCATCGCTGACGTCGCAACACCAGGCGACCGCCGTTCCTCCCGCCGCGCGTACTTCTTCCGCCGCCTCTTCGGCCGACGACTCATTGACATCAACACAGAACACCGAAGCGCCCTCAGCGCCCAGCCTGAGCGCCGTTGCGCGACCAATTCCGCTGCCCGCCCCGGTTACCAGTGCCACCCGTCCATCAAACCTTTGCATCGAAATACCTCTCCTATTTATTCTATTAAAAACAATATGTTATGTTACTTTCTTAAGGTTACAAAGCAAATTGGAAAACAGGCCAAATAAAGTATAGAAAACTGTACTGGAGCTGCTTTCGCCAGTGACCCAAAATGTTAGTATCTGTGCCGCCTTTTACCATTGAACGTGGGCACCTACGCAGTATCCTGTCACCTCTAACACAGAAGTCTACAAGGTTATGGAAATGGACTCTCTAGATCAGTTTCGCAGCGAGGTTCGCAGCTGGTTGGCGGACAATTGCCCGGCATCTCAACGCCTGCCGGTCAAACCCGGTGAGCAGTACTGGGGGGGTCGCGACGCGAGTTTCGCCAGCCCCGATGCACAAACCTGGTTTGAGCGCATGCGGGACAAGGGCTGGACAGCGCCAGAGTGGCCCACCGAATACGGCGGTGGCGGCCTCAGCGAAGCACAGACTAAAGTTCTCAAGGAAGAGATGAAGAGCATAAGCGCCAGGGCACCGATTTTCAGCATCGGCATCTGGATGCTGGGCCCCGCCATTCTCGAATACGGCAGCCACCAGCAGAAGCAGGAACACATTACCGCTATCGTGCGTGGCGAGACGCGCTGGTGCCAGGGCTACAGCGAGCCTGGTTCCGGCTCGGACCTGGCCAGCGTGCAGTGTAAGGCCGAGGACAAGGGCGACCATTTTCTGATTAATGGCTCCAAGATCTGGACCACCAAAGCCGACGAGTGCGACTGGATTTTCTGCCTGGTGCGCACCGATCCCGACGCCAAAAAGCAGGAGGGCATCAGCTTTCTGTTAATTGATATGGCCAGTGCCGGTATTACCACCACTCCCATTGGTCTGATCTCTGGCGAATCTGATTTCTGCCAGACCTTCTTCGACAATGTAGAGGTACCCAAGGCAAACCTGGTCGGCGAACTCAACCACGGCTGGTCGGTAGCCAAATCGCTGCTCAAACACGAGCGCAAGCTCATGTCAGAAATGGGCACCGATATTCCCTCGGTTGAACCACAGGCAATGCTGCAAGACCACGTTGAATTTGCAGACGGCAAGATTGCCGATACAGAACTGCGCCGCCAGATGGTGGAGTACAACATGTATGTGCATGCCCTGGGCCTCACCCACTTTCGCGGCTTTGAGGAGCGCAGCCACGGCATCAACGGCGACTCTCCCATGATCATGAAGTATGTAGGCACTGAAGCTGAACGCATGAAGGGGGAATTACTGCTGGCCCTGCTCGGTAGCCAGGGGCTGGGCTGGGAAGGTGACCAGTTCAGTGACGACGAATTGCGAGCGGTGCGCCAATGGGCCATGTCCAAGGCGCTGACTATTGCCGGTGGCACCCATGAGATCCAATTGAATATTATCGCCAAGCGCGTACTCGGCCTGCCGCAGTAGGAGACAGACATGGCATTGGTATTAAACGAAGAGCAGCGCCTGCTGCAAAACACCGCACGGGAGCTACTCAAGAACAGTGCGCCGGTAGAGAACTTGCGCCAATTGCGCGACAGCGGCGATGCGCTGGGTTACTCGCAGCAACTGTGGCAACAAATGTCCGAGCTGGGTTGGGCCAGTATTATCCTGCCCCAACAGTACGGCGGTCTGGACTTTGGTTTCCTGGGCCTGGGTACGGTAATTGAGGAGACCGGCCGCACTCTAACCGCGTCTCCCCTGCTGGCCTCGGCGGTTATCGGCGCGTCGGCTATATTGCTGGGCGGTAACGACCTGCAAAAAGAAGCCCTTTTGCCAGCGGTGGCAGCGGGCACACTGACACTGGCACTGGCGCTGGAAGAAACCAATCATCACAACCCTGCCGGGGTCGCACTGTCGGCCACTCGCGATAACGAGCACTATGTGCTTACTGGCCGCAAGCTGTTCGTGATGGACGGTCATAGCGCCGACCAGCTTATCGTGGCAACGCGCACCTCGGGTACTGCCGGCGACACCCAGGGCATATCCCTGTTCCTGGTCGATGGCGATGCACAGGGACTGACCCGCACCCGCACGATTATGGCCGACAGCCGCAATGCCGCTAATCTTGAATTTGATAATGTGCGTGTTGGCGCCGCCAACCTGATCGGCGAGCTCGACGGTGGCTGGCAGGTATTGGAACCCACCCTGGACCGCGCCCGGGTCGCCCTTGCTGCCGAGATGCTCGGCAGCGCCTGGGAAGCTTTCGAGCGCACCGTGGAGTACCTCAAGGAACGCGATCAGTTTGGCGCCAAAATTGGTAGCTTCCAGGGCCTGCAACATCGCGCATCGCTGATGTTTATGGAGCTGGAAATGAGCAAGTCTGTCGTGATGCAGGCACTCTCGAGTGTCGATGAGAATCCCGATCAACTACCCCTGCTGGCCAGCCTGGCCAAGGCGCGCCTCAACGACGTAGCCAAACTGGTCACCAATGAAGCAGTGCAAATGCACGGCGGCATTGGCGTTACCGACGAACTGGAAATAGGTTTCTTTCTGAAACGCGCCCGGGTGGCGATGCAGCTGTTTGGCGACAGCGGTTTTCACAAGGATCGTTATGCCAGTTTGTGTGGGTATTAGTGTAGGGCGATGAGATGGTCTCCTCCCCGCTCGTACGGCATCGCAATGTGCCATGATTGAATCTGGAAAACACAATCAACGGAGTCGCAGAGGAGACCACCATGAAAGGTACGATAATTGGGTTAGATTTGGCAAAGGATAT
>SMVB01406798.1_pt1 | contig 13343 bp, 10 predicted proteins | sample 2456461 | NCBI WGS metagenome assembly SMVB01 (sample SAMN11095934, study PRJNA526329) | marine sediment metagenome | biome: Marine sediment; feature: Surficial sediment; material: Deep marine sediment; isolation source: Hadal surficial sediment | place: Pacific Ocean | collected 2014-05 | depth...
TCGAGCGTACCAATTGCTTCCATGGCGACTTTTAATCAGATAACGCGCATATGCCATTACTCTGATAGCCAAAAGTGGACCACCAAAGTGTACCACCTTACTAAATTGTAAAATAAATTGAACGCGTTGAAACGCGCTGTGACACGATCTAGGGCGTTTACTACCCGAACAAGGGGATGATGGTGCCGGAAAGAGGACTTGAACCTCCGACCAATTGCTTACGAAACTTCTTTTGCTGTTTTGCCTAGATAGACCGGCCCGAATTGCAATGCCTACTGCGTGGCCATTGTGTGGCCATAGTCAGACTAGAAACAAAATCAGCGCGACAACACCCACAGGCCTTTAAAACTGGTACGCCCGAGAGGAATCGAACCTCTAACCCTCGGCTTAGAAGGCCGATGCTCTATCCGATTGAGCTACGGGCGCAAATCATTTCCAAAATGTTCACAAATTGGTCGGGGTAGAGAGATTCGAACTCCCGACATCCTGCTCCCAAAGCAGGCGCGCTACCAGACTGCGCTATACCCCGATTCACTTGCCGATCCACTTGCCGATCAATTTGATAGTTGCGAAGACCACTTAAATCACCAGATAATGTATATCGCAACCGCACTCGACACTTGGGAGTGTCCGAGAGGGGCGCATTCTACTGAAGAGGAGATCGATTCGTCAATTAGCATCTGCTAGTTTTCGGAGTCTTTGTTCTTGATCTGGGGAGTTCTTTACTTGAGAAGCGATTTATACAAGATTATACAAGAGATAGGGGAAAAATGAGTTACCTGTTTATTTCCGACCTGCACCTGGATGAAGGTCGACGTGATATTACCGATAGTTTTCTTGGTTTTCTGGCTGATGTCGTACCTTCTGCCGAAAAGCTATACATATTGGGCGATCTATTCGAGGTCTGGTTGGGCGATGACCACGATACGGCCTTTAATAACGAAATAATTGCCGCACTTGCGGAGGTGTCCGTTCCGAAATACATCATGCACGGTAACCGTGATTTTTTATTGGGTGATGCATTTTGTCGCCAAACGGGATTTGAGCTATTGCCGGACCCTACCGTCATTCAGGTAGCTGGGCAACCTGTTCTACTTATGCACGGAGATAGCCTTTGTACCCGCGATGAGGAGTATATGGCTGTACGGAAGATGCTCAGGAATGAAGATGTACAAAAGGACATCCTCAGTAAAAGCCTGGAAGAACGTGCTGCCATGGCAAGTGGTGCGCGCAATCAGAGCAAGGAACACAACAGGGAAACAGCGGCAGACATCATGGACGTGACGCCATTAGAAGTTGAACGCATTATGTCTGAAAATGAGGTTGACTTGCTGGTTCACGGGCACACTCACCGTCCTGCCGTTCATGAACTCCAATTGTCTGGCACACCCGCCCGGAGAATTGTTCTCGGCGATTGGGATCGGCTGGGCTGGTACCTCCGGCTGGATGGTGAAACGGAAGATCTGGTGTCATTTGAGATCCTGCCATAGCAACCTTCAACAAGACCCGGAAACCGGGGCGCCACTGTGAAACCTGAATTGTTCATCCGGGCTCTCGACAAGTTGCCGGTCAAACGCCAAAAAGTGTTGAACTCGGTCATCAATTTCTCCTTCGGAATATTCCCGGGCCATCTTGAGGTAAACAGCAAAATGTCTCTCTTCAGACTTCAGTAGTGAAGCGTAGAATGCAGCCAGTTCATCATCGAGTACATCTATAATTTTTGAAAATCTCTCGCAACTTCTGGCCTCTACTATTGCGCTAACAATCAGGGTGTCGATCAATCTCGCTGGTTCATATGTTCTCAACCCATTCCTCAATCCGGCCGCATATCGAGACGCTGACACGTGCACATAATCTATGTGTCTTTTTTTCAGGATAGTGAGTACCTGTTCAAAGTGGCGAAGTTCTTCTCTTGCCAGTTTGGACAGCTGCATCATTAGCCCTGGCTTGTCGACATAACGATAGATAAGGTTCAAAGCGGTGGACGCGGCCTTTTTCTCACAATTTGCATGGTCAATCAGTAGCGTCGGTAAGTGATGCTGCACCTGTTCGAGCCAGGACATGGGTGTTTCGCATAGTAAAAAATTGTTCACATTCATGGTCTTACGAATCCATCGGACGTTCCGCCCCGCTTAACTTTTTGGTGGTTTTCAGGTAAACTCTTGGCCTTTTCCTGGGCGGCCGATATTGTTATCTGGCCTGCCCGATAGACCAGATTATTTTGATTAAAACCAACTGTTCCAGCCAAAACAGTTAGAACCAAGAGGATTTACCAATGCTTGAAGCTTACCGACAACACGTTGCCGAAAGGGCAGAACTGGGGATTGACCCCTTACCCCTTTCAGCTGAACAGGTTAACGATTTGGTGGAACTTTTGAAAGCACCACCGGCCGGAGAAGATGCTTTCATCGTTGACCTTATGACCAATCGTGTTCCGGCTGGTGTAGATGATGCAGCCTATGTCAAAGCAGCTTTCCTTACAGCGGTTGCCGGGGGTGATACTACATCACCGGTAATCGACAGGAATCATGCAACGCAACTGCTCGGCACCATGCTTGGTGGCTACAATATCGAGCCCCTGATTGCCCTTCTCGATGATGAGGAAGTGGCAGAAACAGCAATGAAGGGCTTGTCTGGTACTTTGCTGATGTTTGACGCATTCCATGATGTCGTCGAAAAATCAAAAACCAATCCCCATGCCAAGGCCTTGCTTGAATCCTGGGCGAATGCCGAGTGGTTTACCAGCAAAGACAAGGTACCTGAAAAAATTACCATGACGGTGTTTATGGTCACCGGGGAGACCAACACCGATGACCTGTCACCCGCCGGCGCCGCATGGAGTCGCCCGGATATTCCGCTGCATGCCCTGGAGATGCTGGTGAACACAATGGACAAGCCTCTGCAGACGATCGATCAACTCAAAAACAAAGGCAATTCCCTGGCCTATGTTGGTGATGTGGTTGGAACAGGTTCCTCGCGAAAATCAGCGACTAACTCGGTGCTCTGGCATATGGGCGATGACATTCCCAACATTCCTAACAAACGTAGTGGCGGTGTTGTTCTCGCCGGCAAAATTGCGCCAATATTTTTTAATACAATGAAAGATTCAGGTGCATTGCCGATCGAATGTGACGTTTCAAAGATGAATATGGGCGACGTCGTGTCAATTTATCCCTATGAGGGAAAGATCACCAATGAAGAAACGGGTGAAACTATTTCCGAATTCGAACTGGCGACAGAAGTCCTGCTTGATGAGGTTCAGGCTGGCGGCAGGATACCGCTGATCATCGGCAGAGGGCTGACTGAAAGAGCGAGAGCGGCCCTGAACATGGGTTCCAGCGACATTTTCCGTCAACCCCCCCCTGTCAGGGATTCCGGTAAAGGTTTTACGCTTGCACAAAAGATCGTGGGCAAAGCATCCGGCGTAGAAGGCGTTCGACCCGGAACCTACTGTGAACCAAAAATGACAACGGTGGGTTCACAGGACACGACGGGGCCAATGACGCGTGATGAGCTGAAAGAGCTCGCTTGCCTGGGGTTTTCAGCCGATCTTGTCATGCAATCCTTCTGCCATACCGCGGCTTATCCCAAACCTGTCGATATTGAAACCCAGCACAATCTTCCGGACTTTATTCAAACTCGAGGCGGCGTCGCACTGCGGCCGGGAGACGGCATCATCCATTCCTGGTTGAATAGAATGCTGTTGCCGGACACCGTGGGAACGGGTGGGGATTCCCATACTCGTTTCCCCATGGGCATCAGCTTCCCGGCAGGTTCCGGCCTGGTCGCCTTCGCCGCCGCGATCGGTGTTATGCCGCTGGATATGCCCGAATCAGTTCTCGTTCGCTTCAAGGGTGAAATGCAACCGGGTATCACGCTGCGGGACCTGGTTAATGCCATTCCTTATGTGGCCATTCAGAAGGGTTTGCTAACGATTGAAAAAGAAGGGAAGAAAAACGTTTTTTCAGGCCGGATATTAGAAATCGAAGGGCTGCCCGATCTCAAAGTCGAACAGGCATTCGAAATCAGCGATGCGTCCGCCGAGCGATCAGCCGAAGGCTGTACCATTCGTCTTGGCAAGGAACCGATGATTGAGTATATCAGCTCTAACGTCACCCTCCTCAAGTGGATGATCAGCGAAGGATACGGAGATGCACGCACAATTGGCAGACGTATTACCGCCATGGAAGAATGGCTCGAAAATCCCGTTCTGATGGAACCGGATGCTGATGCTGAATATATTGAAATTATTGAGATCGACCTGAACGAAATCAAGGAACCCCTGCTCGCTTGTCCAAATGATCCTGATGACATCAAACCACTCTCTGCAGTGGCTGGTGCGAAAATTGACGAGGTCTTCATCGGTTCTTGCATGACCAATATTGGCCATTTCAGGGCAGCAGCAAGCATATTAACCGGGGCTAAGTCAATTCCAACAAGACTCTGGATTGTTCCACCTACCAAAATGGATGAACACCAGTTGATGGAAGAAGGTGTGTACAATATTTTTGCACAAGTTGGTGCACGTACCGAAATGCCAGGCTGTTCCCTGTGCATGGGTAACCAGGCAAGAATTGCGCCTAACTCAACTTGCGTATCGACCTCCACCAGAAATTTCCCTAACCGACTGGGTGACGGTGCCGATGTCTACCTCGCCTCGGCAGAATTATCTGCTGTCGCCAGCATCCTGGGTAAATTACCAAGCGTCGACGAATACATGGAATATGCGAAAGGACTGGATACCCTGGCCGCAGATATCTATAAGTACCTGAATTTCGACCAGATAGAATCATTCCAAAAATCAGCAGATCAAGTGACGATTCCAGTGGTTAACATCGTTAACGTCTAATCGAAAAAGAGCAAGGTACAATTTTAGAGAGATAATGGGCCGGGTTCACTGTTTTGGCAAAAATTGTACCTGGCCTCAATTTTTTTGTCGCTTTTTTTGGGTTACCACTGGTCCTTATCGGAGGGCGGTTTGACCCAGTCGGAATTGGATTTGCGGTAGGTGGTCTCTTTCCTTTGTTGTGGCAGGGACTCCGGCACCACGTCTGGTCTCAATCGCGCGCACTCCCTTAAACTGTCGTCGCAGCACAGACCTAACCCGATTCCTTCAGGGTCTGTGAAACACCTCAAGCCCATGCCCATGGAAACCCGCTTCTCTATCGCCGATCGAATGTACTCGGGAGACACGCAGTAAAAATGCTCACGCTTTGCGCGGTTAAGTTTCGCCTTAAAAGGTAACATCGCTCGTTTAGCATCACTCCAGTGTTGTGTGATTTTTCCGACAATCAACATGCAGGACCCTCCTCCACCGCCTACCGACACCTGTGCTTTCAGATCTTCGGAAAAATGAACTGCCGTTATCAGCACCAGGCTGGCGAGTACTTTTAATCTACTCAATCTTATCTCCAGAATATTGTCTCACTTCAAATACAGGACCCAGGATCGGCATCATTGTCCTAATCCGAAAACTGCAGTCAAACCGGGCGTAGTGTAACTTATCCGATAAGACGATTAGCCTAATCGATGAATAATGACTTAAAAACCAACCTGCTCTCTAAAAAGAGCCGTCAACCCTGAATACCAGGATTATGCGCTTGAACCGAAGCTGCTTAATCTGAATGCTCTTATTGTTCTATTCAAGTTATCCGTTTTGTCTGGCTGATCTTCAATATAGTTCATTTGTACGTAAGCATCGGTAACGGCATTCATGGCAGATTCAAGATCGGGTCGATTTTCATTGACCCGACGGGCAAAATTAATGGGACCCTCACCCACTTGTCTTGTTATCCCCTGCTTTGCCAGATACTCGCAAAACCTCAGATATTCCTTATCCACTGGTTTCAACAGTTTGTGGCTGCGCTTTCCAAGTACAAGCAGGGCAACAACTGCCAATAAACCGAAAAAAGCCGCTAGCATGATCATGCCGAGCCGCTCTGGGTCCATTTCGCCCAGATACGCTATTAGAAAATTTTCTTGCACGCCAGGCGTGTAGCCCACCACCCAGGTATCCCAGTAATGTCCAATGGCACTGAGTTGCAGCCTGATCTCGCTTATCCATAGCGTCTGCCGATACTTCAACCACGACAGCGGCGAATTCGAAAGGAAGCTGCCTTCACTTTCGAGTGCAGATTCCAGACCTCTCTCAATTCTCTCCGGGGCAACTGCTGACGTGGGATCTACCCTGATCCATCCTCGACCATCCAGCCACACCTCCGTCCAGGCGTGGGCATCATACTGGCGAACCTCGATATAATTTCCAATCCGGTTGTACTCCCCCCCCTGGTAACCAACAATCACGCGGGAAGGTATACCCATGGCTCTCATCAGAAATACAAAACTACCCGCATAGTGTTCACAAAATCCGCGTTTGCTATCAATCAGGAATTCATCAATCGAATCCTTCCCCAGCGTCGGTGGTTGCAAGGTGTAGACAAATTCATAGAGGTTAAACATGCGCAGAACATTTCGAATGTAGTCTCGCTCGTCTGCCGAATTCGATCGGATGGTGCTGGCAAGTTGCAGCGACCTGGGATTACTACCCTCGGGCAACAGAGTGTATCTGTCTCTCCACAGGGGTGATAAGACGACATCGCTTCTATATCCCAGCCACGAGGTGACCTCATAGCGCAACTTTGCCCTGATTTCCTGAAAAGCAACAAAGCGAAAATCCCGTACCATACCGATACCTTCCTGGTTCATGGCCTCGGGCATGGTCAGGCTAAAAAGCCAGTTCTGGTTAGTGGGTTCCAGTATGACAGTGTACTTCACCGGATAGCTGAGCAGCTCCATATTACCCTGCCAGCGAGTAGGTTGACCCGGTTGAAGTGCCCGCCCATACAGTTGCTGTTCCTCCTGCAACCAGGTCTCCCCCTCGAGACGGGAGAGTACGATGCCCCGCCAGTAAAGCTGGCTGTACACGGGTGCCTTACCCTCGAAAGTTGCCCTGAATGCCAACGCATCTGATTGACTGAGATTTGCGATATCTCCGGGTTTCATTCGATCTGTGACGCCCATTCTCCCCTCGTTGGATCGTAGCGGTACGCTCCAGAGAGGAGGAATTCGAGGAAACAGGACAAACAGGACAATCATCAACGGCACAGATTGCAGTAACAGCACAGTTGCCTTCTTCAAAGTCAATAACGGCTTCAGGTGTGTACGAGTCTGATTCAACCCGACCAGGGCGGCGGTGATCATCGTCACGCAGAGATAGATATACATCGTTGACGGAATTCCCTGATCATAGAGGAACTGCGTCAGGGCAACAAAATATCCCAACAGAATGACGATATACCCGTCTCGCTTGCTGTGCATTTCAAGCAATTTAAGCATAAACATAATGATCAAGAGTCCAACCCATGGATCAAGTCCAAGGAAGGAACCGTATCCCGCACCCAGCCCAACCACGCCCAGTAAAACGAACAGGACCTTGGCCCATCGACCTGGATAGGACCAACGACCCTGATATACCATCACCCGCCATAGTCCGCAGCCCAAACACAAGGCGATGGTCCAATAGGGTAATCGCGTGAAATGCGGCGCAATAACCGCAGCCTGTGCAATTAGCAACCAGGCCAGGCTGTTTCTGGGAATCTGGAATCCGGTCATTTCTCCTTCCCGGTCTCATCCAGTTCAAACAAGGCAAGGGCTTTTAATACTTGCTCGCGATGTGCCTGGCCCCGGTTTGGTTCAATTTCGAGTCCCGGAAGTCTTAAGCCGTATTCATCATTGCCTGCATCTAGCTGTAACACCCAGTAACAGAGTCTACTCAGCCTTGCCTCTCTATCCATTCCCGGAAAGAAATCCCATTCAAGCCATACTCGCCTGTCGGCAAAAGCGGCAAACTGCTTGGTGAGTAATTCTCCGGTGCGGGCATAGGACTTCCACGCGACCTGTTTTAGCGGATCCCCCTGCTGGTACTGCCTCAACCCAACAAAATCATCTACCCCCTGGGCGTGAATCAGTTCACCTTCATCAGTGGCCGCGGTGGCATCCGGAATGGCACCTGCCGGGATTGGCATGGGGTAAACCATTGAAACCATATCCAGGTCAACCCATGACCACGACCTGAATAAACCAACAGGATAGACTGTTTGAATCAGCATACGGCCCGGATTCAATCGACCGCGCCTTTTGGTTTCAACGAAGAGTTTAAGCTTTATCTCTTCTTCTTCCACAAGGTCAGCACCTTGTAACAATTCCGGGTTCCAACCCAACAGAAGTGCCTCGTAAGTTCGCTCACCCAACCTGTTCAGGATGACGGTAAACTCGGCATCTTCACCCGCGAAAGCTGGCAAGGCACCCCCGGCGAGGATAGTTAACCCGGATAAGTTACGGTAGGTGTGCAATATGCTGACCATTAGCAGACTGACAAGCAGAAATGCTAAGCCAAATATCAGGCTATTTTGGTAGTTGATACCCGCTAAAACCATAAACACGATCAGGAATGCGAATAGAATCCCTTCCCTTGTCGGTAGTATAAAGATGGTTTTCAGGTCGAGGGTAATGGCATTTGAAGGAGGTATTCGCTTATTAAGCCAACGCTGAAATCTGGCGGATTGCAATATCGCTGAATCTGAATGCTTTGCAGTGTTGGTCATGTCGGTTCGTTACCTCACGAATTTTGGACTAACCGATAACATCAACCTTGATTAACATTCTCTGTGCCAGTGCCGAACCGCCATGCCCGGAAAAGTCCGCCACTTCTCTCAATCGATGTTCTACGACAGAAGGCAGTACAGCCTGCACATCTTCGGGTACGACGTGTGATCGATCTTCAATATAAGCCCAACTCTTGGCACAAATTACCAACGCCAGGGCGCCCCTGGGTGACAATCCATAGGCAAATTCAGGCGCCTGCCTGGTGTACTGAACAAGGCGTTGGATGTAGTCAAGCAGCGCCTCGGACACCTTTACGTGTAAAACCTCCTCCTGGAGTTCTTGTAGTTTTCGAACATCCATCGTTGGTTTAAGTCTCCCAAGAACCGCCCGTCGATCCTCGCCCTGGAGCAGCATCCTTTCTGCGACAGCATCCGGGTATCCCAACTCTATCCTCATCAGGAAACGGTCAAGTTGTGACTCGGGTAGAGGGAAGGTACCAGCCTGCGTATTCGGATTCTGCGTCGCGATGACAAAAAACGGATCCGGGAGGGGGCGGGTCTTACCTTCGATTGTGACCTGCCTTTCTTCCATTGCTTCCAGCAATGCACTCTGGCTCTTGGGCGTTGTCCGGTTTATTTCATCTGCAAGGACCAACTGGCTAAATATTGGACCAGGATGAAAATTAAACTCACCAGACTCCTTGTCATAGACAGAAACACCTAATACGTCAGCTGGTAAAAGATCGCTGGTAAATTGTATACGGTTGTAACTTAAGTTTAGCGCCCTGGCGAGCGCGTGGGACATGGTTGTCTTACCCATGCCTGGTAAATCTTCGATTAGCAAGTGACCTCGCGATAAAAGACAGGTTATCGCCAGTTTTATCTGGTGTTCCTTACCTAACAGCACCGTTCCAATTTGCTCGATGGTTTTTTCTATAATTGCCGGCATGTCATCTACCAAATCGTCCAGGTTTCAATTATAAATTCGAAGAATATTAAGATGGGGTGGTCCCCACTATTAGCTTCATGCCTGGTTGTGGAGTTCAATGACTTCTCCACTAACGCTGTTTCTTTCCGATTTTGCGCTGTCATTGCGTTTCGATGCGATCCTGGAAAGATACGCCTCATCCACTCCTCCAGTGACATAATCACCATTAAAAACCGAAGTATCGAATCGATCAATCTTTGGATTGATTCCACTTGCACAGGCTACCAGGTCATCCAGACCCTGGTATACCAACCAATCAACCTCTATATATTTTGCTATTTGATCAATCGTCCGGTCGTGTGCAATGAATTCATGTGCGGCTGGCATATCTATTCCATAAACATTCGGATAACGAACAGGAGGCGCTGCCGATGCCAAATACACCTTGTTCGCACCGGCGTTCCTCACCATTTGTATTATCTGTTTTGAGGTTGTTCCCCTGACAATTGAATCATCCACAAGAAGTACGTTCTTACCCCTTATTTCCAGCTCTACGGTATTAAATTTGCGCCGAACTGATTTTTTTCGCATCTGTTGGTCAGGCATAATAAACGTACGACCAATATAGCGATTCTTCACCAGTCCTTCGCGATACTTCACGCCAAGCCGGTAAGCCATGGGAAGCGCCGCGGTACAGCTTGTATCCGGAACTGGAATGACGACATCGATATCATTGTCGGGACGTTCTCGCAATATTTTGTCCGCCAGTTTTTCCCCCATCTTCAGTCGAGCCTTGTACACAGATATTTTATCGATGACCGAATCGGGTCGTGCAAGATAAACATGTTCAAAAATACAGGGGCTGTAAACAGGCCGAACCGCGCATTGTTGTTTGTGAACCTTGCCATTTGATTCAATATACACGGCTTCTCCGGGCAGAATATCATCGATGATTTCGAATCCAAGTACGCTTAAGGCGACACTCTCCGAGGCAATCATATACTCCACCCCATTCGAGGTTTCACGTTTCCCGTAGATGACCGGCCGAATACCAAAGGGATCACGAAACCCCACGATGCCATAACCGGTGATAAGCGCAACGACAGCATAGGCTCCCACCACCCTTTCATGAACTTTTTCAACAGCACAAAAAACATCTTTGGGTGTGGGGCGTAATCCTGAAACACTTTGCAATTCGTGAGCAAAAACATTAAGCAGTACTTCAGAATCAGAACCGGTATTGATATGACGCCTGTCAGATCGAAAGAGGTCTTCGTTCAGTTGATCATCATTAGTGAGATTACCGTTGTGGGCGAGGCAAATACCAAATGGCGAATTAACGTACATGGGCTGTGCCTCGGCGGAGCTGGATGACCCGGCAGTAGGGTAGCGAACATGACCAATGCCCATATTCCCTTTGAGACTATCCATATGGGCTTGTCGAAATACATCACCAACAAGGCCATTGTGTTTTCTCAGGTGAAGTTTGTCTCCTTCGCAAGTGACGATCCCCGCCGCATCTTGCCCACGGTGTTGTAAAACCGTTAACGCGTCATAAAGCTCATAGTTTACGTTTTTCTTTCCAACCATCCCGACAATGCCGCACATATTCAGGTCACCTTTACTTTACTGATTAAACGGTCCTTCAAAATTAGACAAATTTCCCACTCTGTTCCCACATCAGAGGGCCGAGCCATTCAACTGCTTTAACGATGTATGGAATGAAAACTGACTCTGTCCACCAGACATCTTCCTGAACTGGCGCCAGATAAAATAACCCTGCAATAATCAGGAGAATGACAATGCCTCCCCTGGCAAACCCAAAGAACATACCAAGAAATTTGTCCGTTCCACCAAGACCCGTCTTACGGACCAGCTCGCCAATCAAGTGATTTATCATTGCCCCTACAATCAGGCTGCCCACTATAAGTGCAATATAGGCGACACCGAGCCGGAGCGATGGCAGTTCTATGTAATCTACCAATAGTGTAGACAGTTGACCGGCAAACAACCGGGAAATGATGATTGCCGCGATCCAGGTTGCAAGGGAAAATGCTTCCCGGACAAACCCTCGAGTAATACTGATAAGTGTGGATACGAATAGAACGAAGATAATTAACCAATCAACCGCCGCGAGATAAGTCATACAAAACAACCCGGATAATTACCCACCAAGCTGGCCTGCATCATCTTCAATCCTGTAGCGCACAACCTGACCCTTAAGTTGAAAACCATCCTCAATTGTGGTGCCCATTTTTATCAATGCACTTTTTTTCAACATCGGGCCAACGAATACTCGCCAGGTTTCTCCCTTACTGGTATTGGCATGCAAAATATAGCTATGATAATTGGCATCGCGTAGCTTCGCACGCAGATTCGTCGCATTCTGCTGTGATTGAAAACTACCCAGTTGCAGGCTCCAGCTTACAGGCAGGCTATTCTTGTCAAGCATGAAGCCTGTTTCGCCCTCGTATGCATCTTCATCAACTTCCTCTATAGGCAGCCGGGTCGCACTGGCTCGTTCCATCCGCTCCATCTGCGCCTTGAGGTCTTTGATGGATATTCTCTTCAGATCAATTCCAGGCACTTCGGGAATATCTGCGATCAAGCGTCCACGACGATCCGCCGAACCATCCAGCAACATGGGTAGTATGATAATGGCCAATGTCATCAGGACAAATGCCCCAACCATTCTCTGTTTCAACCTGGCATCCAATTAATTTAGTCGTCCCTGGTTCGTTCTAGTAACACTCGCCCCATCCAGGTTCTTCTGGATAGGACCCGTCTCAATACCACTCGCCTCTACAAAGTTCCTGCCATTCGCATTTTTGGCATCACCTATCAGTTCCAGTACCCCTGCAACCACCGGAAAGGATCCAAATACCAGAACCAAATCCTCGTCGCCAGCTGCATCGACTGCATTGTTAAAGGCAATGGCTATTTTATCATAAGTGCTAATTCCACACACAGCCTGATCTGAGAGATAGCCCATAAGCACTTCCGCTGACGCAGCCCTGGGATCTTCCAAATCAGTCAGATACCAGTGGTCTATGCAGTTGCCAAGAATTGAGAACACAGTTTTACAATCCTTGTCGCTGTACATGCCCACGACCGCGTGGATTTTCTTGACCCCTCTAATCGAATGCAGGAATGTTCTTAGATACCCGGCAGCATTCGGATTATGTGCCACATCGAGCAACAGGCGCCGTTCCCCGGTGAACCACTGCAACCTGCCTGTAAGCCGCGTTGTTTGCAGTATCTTTTGCAGATGATGATCTTCAGGAATGAGTCCGGCGCAAACGATAGCCTGCAAGGCGGCCGCAGCACTGGGTAAGGGTAGATGACCACTACCCGAATATTTCATCCTGATTATTCTTCCATCTGTTGACGTATACCAGCCTTTGCCACCGGCAATCCCGAAGTTCTCACCCAGAATCAGCAGTTCAGTCTGGCCCCTGGCTGCACAGGTGTAGATGGAATCAGTTGGGGTCGGATCGGCTATTACACAGACTTTGCCGCTACGCATCACACCCGCTTTCTCTATGGCAATTTTGTCAAGTGAATCACCAAGCCAGGCTTCATGATCAAGCGCGATCTGGGTAATGATGCTAACGGTTGGATCAACAATGTTCATTGCATCAAGGCGCCCTCCAAGCCCAATCTCCAGTATTGCGACATCAACTGCTCGATTCTTGAATATCATCAGGGCTGCGAGTGCAGCAAATTCAAAATAGCTTAATGAAATCTCTCTGCGAACCCTGTCTATGGTTTCGAATGCCTCGCATAATTCCTCATCCAACGCCGGTTCACCA
>SMVB01137927.1_pt1 | contig 13341 bp, 15 predicted proteins | sample 2456461 | NCBI WGS metagenome assembly SMVB01 (sample SAMN11095934, study PRJNA526329) | marine sediment metagenome | biome: Marine sediment; feature: Surficial sediment; material: Deep marine sediment; isolation source: Hadal surficial sediment | place: Pacific Ocean | collected 2014-05 | depth...
ACCAGCGGCCCGTTGGCGGTCAGCAACTCGATCGCCTGGTCCCCGTAGCGCACCGCCAGCAGCCCTTCACCGAAGTAGCGCACCCCACGGCCGACCGCGACCGCCCCACAGAACCTGGGCCACGGCACCTTGGTCACCCCGGAGAGCAGGACGAACACCTTGAATGGCGCCGGCGGCGGCAGCAACGCCGGCACGATGATCGCCAGCACGCCGAAGCGCTGGAACAGCCCCATCGCCGTCTCGAGCCGCGGCCCCGAGAACCGCTTCCGCACGATCGCCTCGCCGCCCTTGCGTCCCAGCACATAGAGCACCAAGCATCCGGTGATCGACCCCAGGGTCGCCATCGCGGCGTAGTACAGCATCAACTCCTCATTCCGCGTCACCATCAGGACAACGAGCACGTCGTTGATTTCTGGCAGCGAGAGGAACGACGAGTCGAGGAACGCGACCACGAAGAGCCCCGGCCCCCCGAGCGACGAGGCGAACGCCTGCACCCAGCTGACGATGCGACTCATGACTGGCTTGGCGAAAGGAGTCCCGAGCTCCAGTATAGCGGACACACCGAAATCGCCGCCGGAGCCGACCCGAACGGCCCCGGCCACCGGCGGGGCACGGCTGGACACCACTGATGCTCGCCAGCCACATGCGGCATTCCGCACATAGCCCGGCCGCGCGTTTGGGTGGGATCGAGGCCCGCTCGAGGCGGGCGACGACCCGCAAGGGACGGAGCCGTCGGGGTGCCCCACCGCTCGTCATGGCCGCCGGCGACGGGGTCACCGACACATGGTCGAGCTGCTGCTGGACGCAGGCAAGCACCCGAGCCTGCAGACTCCGTATGGGACACGGCGCTGACAGCGGTGGTCAGCGGAACGGGCGGCCTCGACCGCTTCGCCCTCGATCAGTGCAAGACGGACACCATCGCAGCGATGCTCTCGCGCGCCTGACCTCCGGGTCGGTGACCGGTTGTGGGACCGACAGGCGCTCCGGTTCGCTAGAACCGCATGTTGAACGTGAACGAGGTCGTCAGTCCACCCAGGTCGATACGTTCGTCGAGGAACCCCTGGTCGATGCCTACGACGCCCTGCACGTCCTGATATCGGACCTCGACGCCGACCCCGTAGCGGGAACCCACGAGCACCCGCACACCGCCCAGATACACCGCTCCAACATCGTTGCCCTCCGCCACGAACCGGTCGCGAAAGACATCGAACGTGTTGAAGTCGATGAACTCCCCGACCTCGCTGTAGCGCCAGATGAAGAACCCGACCCCCGCGCCTGCGTAGGGCTGTATCGCCGACCGCTGCCCGAACGGGAAGAACCGGGCGGTCGCCGTGACCGGCGTGACGCGCAACTTGAAATCCTGGGCAATCTCGGTACCATCCACGTTGACGAAATCGTCATACACGCTCAGCACGGTCTGCTGGTAGAAGCCGACGCCGAGCCCAGCCTCGACATACTCGCCGATCCCGACGAGCCACTCGGCCCCCACGCTAGTGTTGTTGAACTGGTCCAAACCGAACGCGAACAGGCCGAGGTTCTCGGTAATCACGTCGCCCGATATACGAGTGTCCTCGCCGCGCACCGCAAAATAGCCCAGGGTCAGACTCACCGAGCTCTGCTGTGCCCAGGCCGGTGTTCCGAGCCAGACCGACAAGGCAGCCACCACGACAACCGTGCAGACAGACCGTCTCGACATCGCATTTCTCCCTGCGGGGTGGCACCCCACCTTAGTGTCCCCGGTCATAATTACGGTAGCATTCGGATGGCGATGCATCCCGCCTGGACGGCGTTGCTCCTCGGTCACACATCCCCCAATGTGCTCCCTCGTCGCGCCGTGCCAGCCGGGCGCCTCGCCACCCTCGGTGCGTGACCGTACTTATGACCGGGACCACTTCGGGCCCGCGTAAGAATAACTTCCCATGTTCGACCGCCGATCCAACCCGCCTGGCGGCGTTGCTCGTTGGTCGAATACTGCCCGTCTGCTCCCTCCTCGCGGCTGGCACTGGCCGAGCGCGGCATGAGCACGACGCCCCACAATGGGAACGTATTCTTACGCAGACCCTGACGCGTCACCGACCGGGTTCGAGAAGCAGCTCGACGACTGCGTCGGCGTCGCTCAAATCGGTCAGGACGGCGTGCGCACCGGTCTCCCGGAGCGCCGCCTCGTCGTAGGACCCGGTCGCCACGGCCACCGACCTAGCGCCAGCGGCCGCCGCGCACTGGACGTCGAGTGGTGTGTCGCCGATGACGACCACATCGCCGGCTCTCTGAACTTCCACCCCGTTGCGCCGCGCCCGTTCCACCGCAATCGGCACCAACTGGTCCCGTACCGGCGCATCGTCCCCATACGCACCGAAGTGGAAGAAGCGCCAGAGTTCGAAATGCTCCAGCTTGATCTGCGCCGGGCGGACGAAGTTGCCGGTGACCAGACCGCACCGGACATCGTCGTACCGGCTCAAGGTCTCGAGCAGCGCCGCGACACCAGGCATCAGCCCCTTCCGGGGACCCGGGAAGTGGATCTCGTCGGCGAACAGCTCGCAGTAACGGGTGTGGAACCGCGCCCGGGTCTCGAGATCGGCCGCCACACCGGCACGCTCGAGCGCTGCGGTCAGGATGAGTTCGTCGGTCATGCCGGCGACCGGGATATCGTCGAAGCCCCGTGCCACACCGAAGAGCTCCTCGAACGTCCGGGATAGCGCGCGATAGCCGGCCTTCCCGGACAGCAGGAGGGTACCGTCGATGTCGAAGAGGAGGATCTTGGAGAACACCGGTGGGGCCACAGGCTTGGAGACTGGCAATTGAGGGTCGGGGATGGCGGGCACCCTGCGGTCACCTTCTGCCTTCTACCTTCTGACTTCTGACTTCTTGGGTATTCGTTACACCCCCAGCTCCCGGTTGACCTCGTCCACGATCCGGGAGGACCTGTTGAAGGCGTCCACAATTGCGCGCAGCGCGACGACGTTGGCGACGATGGCCAGCACCGCCAGCATTGCGTGGAACCCACCCGGAATGACATCGGTGTCGACACCGCCGCCGAAGATGGCGGTCACCATCGTCAGGGCTATCGCCACCGTCGCCAGCTTGAAGACCGGTCCACGCAGGGCGGACACCCTGGCCACGGCGTCGGTCGTCAGCCCGCCCTCTGTCACCGCGTCGCGAATAGCGCGTCCTTTTCCGATAAGGTAGAACATGGTCATCGAGTGCGCCAGCAAGGTGATCATCGTGAAGAAAAAGGCCAGCGTGGTGTGCCGGAACACCTCATCAGCGGTGCCGGCCATGTATCCCAGCGCGAAGCTGAAGATCAGGCCGCCGAGCGAGATGACGGTCGCGGTGATCAGGGCAGCGGACATCAGCCGTTCATCATATCAGTCGCTGCGGCGGGGCCGCTGGTGAGCCAGACGACGTCGCCGCTGGTCTCGCAGTGGCTGCCGGTCCTCCGGGTCCGTCTCGGAGCCCGGCGTGACGCGCTCGATCTGGCGATGGGCGCGGGCCGTCACGCGCGGGTGGCGGCCGAGCACGGGTTCCGGGTGTTCGGCGTCGACCGCGACCTTGACCGGGTCCGGCTGGCGAGAACCGGTGCGCTGGAACACGCGCGGCTCTGGGTCGCCGACCTCGACACGGTGACACTGCCGCGCGACCGGTTCGACCTGGTGATCTGCACCAACTACCTGCAACGGTCGATCTGGCCGGCACTCCGCGAATCGGTCCGAGCCGGAGGGTTCGTCATCTACGAGACGTTCACCGTGGCACAGCTCGCCCACAGCACCGGCCCCCGGTCCCCAGACCACCTGCTGCGCCCGGGCGAGCTACGAGCCGCGTTCGATGGCTGGGAGGTGTGCCACAACGAAGAATGCACGGTCCCGGCCGGAGTCGCGCGGCTGGTCGCCAGGAAGCGAGCCACGCGGTCAGGACACTAGCGAGGCTTGCGCGTGGTGGTGCCGCGACGGCGCTTGCGCTGACGCGCGACGAGCGCCCGATACTCATTGATCAGCAGCTCGAGATGCTCTCGCTCCTCGTCGGCGAACTCCAGAAAGATCCGCTTGCCCTCGGAGTCCTCGAACCGCTCGCCATAGCGTTTGAAGAACTTGTGTGACCCGCGCTCGCACCGAATACCGATCATCAGCGCTTCCCGGTCGTCGACAATCTTGGCCAGCTTGTCGGCGCCGGTCGCGAACAGCCCGTTCGCGGCCCCTTTGAAAAAGAGAAACGTCGGGTAGGACTCGAGCTGCGGGTCCTCGGCAAGCAACCTCTTGTACCGCTCTTCGAGCGTCCCAAGATGCTCTTGCTCCTCCTCCCCCAAGCGCTGGAAGACCTTCCGCGCCCGCGCGTCTTGCACCAGTTTCGCGCCACGGGTGTAGAAGTCGAGCCCGCTGCGCTCGGTGGCAATCGCCATCTTGAGCGCGTCACGAGCGAACAACAGCTCGGTCGTCGCAACCGGGCGCGGCGTGCGACGACCCGCTTGGCAGTCGTCACAAATCCCGTAGATCTGCAACACGCTCTGCTGCGGCTCGAAGCCACGCTCGACGGTGATCTCCTCGAGCAGCACCTCGATGTCAGAGCTCAAGAACTCCGATGACCGGTTGCACGACTTGCAGATCAGATGGAAATGCCGCGGATGGCGGTAGGCGTGCTCGAACCGGGACCGGCCGTCACCGAAATCGACCTTGCGGGCGATACCGGCATCGACCATCCACTGCAGTGTGCGGTAGACGGTGGCCCGGCTGATCTTCTGGTCTTCCTGACGCATCAGGTCGACCAGATCGTCGGCGCTGAGATGGCCGTCCTGGTGCAAAAAGACGTTGACGATCAGATCGCGCTTGCTGGACCGCTTGCCGCCGGCCGGGCGCAGACGTTCGAGGTAGGCCGTTTGTGCGTCCATGCCCTAGCAGTCCGCGCGGCTGAGGGCCGACCGGTGTACCCTACACGCCGGCGTACGGGGCTATACGTTGAACGACGAGCCGCACCCACAGGTCGACTTGGCGTTCGGGTTCTTGATCGTGAATCCGCCGCCGGTCAGGTTGTCCACAAAATCAACCTGCGCGCCGCCCAGATACCGTAGGCTGATCGGGTCGACATACAGACGGACACCGTTCGACTCGAAAACACGGTCGGCCGACGTGTCGCCCTCCCCCTCCTCGATCATCAGCCCGTACTGGAAGCCGGAACAGCCGCCGCCCTGCACGAATACCCGGAGCCCGCCGCTCGTCTTGTTCTCTTCCGCCATCAAGGCGACGATCTTAGACGCGGCGGTCTCGGTCACGGTGATCATCTCTGCCATTGGTCGAGATCTCCCCCCCGGCTCCAGAACGGAACCTGTGCGAATTATATAAGGACGCGCCGGACGGTTCAAGACCGCCGGCGCGGAGACTGCGCACGCCCACGCCACACACCTGGAAATGTTGGTGTTCTACAATGACCGGAGCACAGGTGCGGCCAGCCGGCCAGCACCGATACACGGCATTGACCACGCAGACACCCGCGTCGCTGCTCGAACGCGCCGAAGCGCGCTGGACCTCGATCGGCGCGAACCAGCCAGACCTGGTCCCGGCCATCGCGTTGCAGCGACTCCTGGTGACCCGCACGATTCAGACAGTGGATCGGCTGGACGGCGCCGACCGGCCGATCCTCAGCCTCGAGCCGGAACAGGCCGCCGAGAAGCTGCGAGCCGGCACCCCGGCGTTGCGGGGCGAGCCGGTGGCTTTGCCGGTCGCCATGCTGAGCCCGCTGGTCCTCGAGGCATGCGACGACCTCGCCCAGGGTGGCGCGGGCGATGTCGCACGCCGTGTCCGCGGTTGCCTCGACGAGGGTCGTATCGACATTGGCTCGCTGCTTGTCGCCTCCTTCGACCGCAACCAGAACGCCATCCGTCTCAAGGCGGTACACGAGGTCATCGCGCCGGATGTGCTGTGGCTCGCGGCGGAGCTGGCGGTCGGCCCGGCGGCGTACGTGGCGCAACAGACGCTGTTCGCCACGGCCGGCGCCGGAACACACCCGGCACTCATCGGCGCGCTCGCGGCGTGGCCACACGGGTACTGCCCGGCCTGCGGGTCCTGGCCGGCGTTCGGCGAAGATCCGGACCGGTCCAGGCAGCTCCGCTGCTCGTTCTGCGGCGTTGGCTGGCGGCCACGCGACCCCGGGTGCACGTACTGCGGGAGGCATCTCGGCCACCTGACATCGCTGCAGGCGGAGACGGACTCGGCACACCGGGCGGAGCTCTGCACCGGCTGCGGCGCATACCTCAAGTGGCTCGACCTGCCGGAGCCGACGCCGTTCGAGCTGCTCCCGGTCGAAGACCTCGCCTCCACGCCGCTCGACGTGCTGGCAGCCCAGAAGGGCTTCGGGCGTCCGTCGCTGCCGGAGCTCGGCGGGCCCAAGCGATACCCCTGTCAGATGGAGGACCCGGCGCGATGAGGGCACTGCTGCTCGCGGGCCCGACGCAGCCCTGGACGTCGCGCCAACGTCAGGCTTCAGGCTTCGGGCGTCAGGTGCGCCGGCCTCGGGCTGCGCGCGCTCGGGCCACCGGGCGGCGAGTGGAGAAGATGGGTACCGCCGAGCGGTACGCTCGTGTCGACGCCTGTGGCCTGAAGCCCGCAGCCTGCGGCAGACCGGCCGGACCCGAGCACGCTCACGCCGAGACGGCGGTCTTCTCTCCGTCGTCGATATAATCGAGTTGGTCCTGATGTCTCTGCAACGACACCTCGGGCGGGTGCTGGTAATGGTCGGTGTGGCGATGGCCGGACCGGTCGCGCCGGCCGTGGCGCAGGACCAGCCGCACGCGCGGCTGTTCCCACCCGAGGACCTCGGTCTGCTCGAAGGCCCGGACCGGAGCCTATGGCAGAAGCCGGACGAGATCATGGACGCGCTGAACATCGCCGACGGTTCGACCGTCGCCGATGTCGGCGCCGGCGCCGGCTGGTTCACGGTGCGGCTGGCGCGACGGGTGGGCCCCAACGGACGGGTCTATGCCGAGGACATCCAGCAACCGATGCTCGGTGCGATCGACTACCGGGTCCGCCGGGAAGGGCTCACGAACGTCGAAACGGTGCACGGCACCCCCGAAGACCCCACGCTGCCGGCCGGTCTCGACGCGGTGTTGGTCGTGGACGTGTATGCCGAGGTGGAGGACCCGGTCTCGCTGCTGACCGACGTCGCGGCGGCGCTCAAGCCACAGGGACGTCTCGGGATCGTCGACTGGACCAAGGAGGGCGGCGGCCCCGGACCACCGATGGAGCAGCGGGTCGAAGCGGCCAAGGTCATCGATGATGCCGCGGCGGCCGGGCTCACCCTGCTCTCGCACGAATCGTTCCTCACCTACCAGTTCCTCCTCGTGTTCGGGCTCGACCAACGCTCGCCCGCTCCCGGCGACGAGCCGGGCCGCTAGCAGGAGCGTGTCGGAGCCATGCCGACCGCGCTCACCATTGCCGGCAGCGACTCCGGAGGAGGGGCCGGTCTCCAGGCCGACCTGAAGACGTTCGCCGCGCATGGTGTATACGGCGTGTGTGCCGTCACCGCGGTCACCGCCCAGAACACGCTCGGCGTCACGGCGATCGAGGCGATCGGCGCGGAGCTCGTCCCAGCGCAAATCGAGGCGGTGGTCGCCGACTTCGATGTCCGAGCGATCAAGACCGGGATGCTCGCGAGCCGAGAGGTCGTCGTCGCCGTCTGTGCGGCGCTCGAGGCGGTCGCCGACATCCCGCTGGTGGTGGACCCGGTCATGTTCGCCACAAGCGGCGACCGGCTGCTCGACGACGACGCCGTCGAGCTGGTCCGCACCAGGCTGCTGCGACGAGCGCGTCTCGTCACCCCGAATTGGCTCGAGGCGGAGGTGCTGGCGGGGATGCCGATCGCGTCGCTCGAGGACGCGAGACGCGCTACCCCTCAAATCCGGGCACGCGGTGTTGCGGCGGTGGTCATCACCGGCGGGCACCTCGGCGGACCGGAGTCGGTCGATGTACTCGACGATCGGGGCGCCGTGATCGAGCTCCGCGGACCGAGACTGGAGAGCCGAAGCACCCACGGCACCGGCTGCACATACGCCGCGGCGATCACCGCCGCGTTGGCGCGGGGACAGGACCTCGGCGACGCGGTGGCGGGGGCAAAACGCTTTGTCGAGGGGGCAATCCGGCACGCCGAGCCACTCGGGCGCGGCCACGGGCCGGTCAATCCTTTCTGGAACAAATGAGCAACAATAGGGAGCGTATGCCGACGCTGCTCTATGCGGTGACGATCGATCCGCTGGATCTGGATTCACTCGTGAGCGCCGTCACGACGTCGTCCCCGGACACGCCTGACGAGCCGCGGGCTGTGGGCCCGGGCGCCATCACCGTATTCGTGGGTGTCGTCCGGAATGAGAACGCGGGCCGGCGGGTCCTGCGGCTCGAGTACGAGGGCTACGAGCCGCTGGCGCTACGGGCGTTCGAGCAGATCGGCGCAGAGACCGCCGAACGCTGGACGGTAAGGATGGCGCTCCATCACCGGCTGGGCACGCTGCAGATCGGCGAGGCGAGCGTGATGATCGCGGTCTCGTCGCCGCATCGAGCCGATGCCTTTTCCGCCTGCCGATACGTGATCGAGCGGGTGAAGCAGATCGCGCCGGTCTGGAAGCACGAGTTCTTCGAGGGTGGCGATGTGTGGATCGAGGGCGCCACGGCGGACCCCGACGACGACGAGGCGCGGCAGGACGCCTACGACCTGGCGGTCCGTGGTGACACCCCGCGTCGCACCGAAACCCGTCGTAGGACAAGCCGCGTCCGGCCTCTGCAAGGTGCGACGAGGGAGAATACAGGCAGTATTTGACCGAGGGGCAGTCCACCGTCGCCAAGGCTGCGACGCGACCTGGCCATCGCCCGCACCTGAACGTGCCGGGCGGCGGCTGGCGCCGTCAGGCGGGATGCAGCGCCGGTCGAATATAGCGGGACTTTCACCACGGACTGCTTGCATGCGCGTGAATATCCGTTTGTTCGCCCGGCTGCGGGATATCGCGGGCGCCGGGGAATTGGCGCGGCAGGTGCCCGACGGCGCCACCGTGCGGACCGTGTGGGACACGCTGACCAGCGAGTTTCCGGACCTGCAGGACTACGAGGTCTCGATCTCGACGGCGGTGAACGCGGAATACTCGCGGATGGACGCGCCGGTCGGCGACGGCGACGAGGTCGCGTTCCTGCCGCCCGTGTCAGGCGGGTAGGCGGGGTCAGGCCGTTATGCAACCCGAAACGAGCATTGTGTGCTCGGTGGGGCCCGTCGGTGACGGCCGCGGAGTGGGGCATTCGGGGTCCCCGCGTAGCGGCCCGCGTGGGGTTCGGGGTGCAGCCCCGTCTGATGCGGCGTTAACGACCAAGGCGCGCACGTGCGCGCCTCGCGGGCGCGGAGTGGGGCTTTCGGGGTCCCCGCGTAGCGCCCGCGGGGGTTCGGGGCGAAGCTCCGTCAAAACAATGTTCGACAAGCTGCAAACGATCGAAACGCGTTACGACGAGTTGATGGCGCTGGTCAGCGATGCCGCGGTGCAGGCGGATCCCAAGCAGTATCGGATCCACGCGAAGGCGCTGGCCGAGATTCAGCCGACCGTGGACAGGTTTCGCGAGTACAAGACGGTGGTCACCGAGATCGCCCAGACGCAGGAGCTGACCGCGAGCAGCGACGCCGACATGCGGGAGCTGGCCACCCAGGAGCTGGCCACCCTGAAAACGCGGCGTGACGACCTGCTGGCCGAGATCAGGACCCTGATGGTGCCGAAAGATCCCAACGACGAGAAGAACGTCGTGCTGGAGATCCGCGCCGGAACCGGCGGGGACGAGGCGGGGCTGTTCGCCGGGGAGCTGTTCCGGATGTACACCCGGTTTGCCGAGCGGAAAGGCTGGAAGGTGGACGTCCTGTCCACCAGCGAAAGCGGTGTCGGCGCGATCAAGGAGGTGATCGCGCTGATCGAGGGGCGCCAGGTGTACCGCCAGATGAAGCACGAAAGCGGCGTCCACCGCGTACAACGGGTGCCGGCCACAGAGGCAAGCGGCCGCATTCACACGTCGACCGCGACCGTCGCGGTCCTGCCGGAGGCGGAGGAGGTCGACATCGCGATCGACCCGAAGGACCTGCGCATCGACACCTTTTGCTCGAGCGGCCCTGGCGGTCAGAGCGTGAACACGACCTACTCGGCGGTGCGGATCACCCATCTCCCGACCGGGCTGGTCGTGTCGCAGCAGGACGAGAAGTCGCAGATCAAGAACCGCGCAAAGGCGATGAAGGTGCTGCGGTCGCGGCTCTATGAGATTGAGCTACAGCGCCAGCACGACGCAATCGCCCAGGACCGGCGGAGCCAGGTGGGCACCGGCGAACGGTCCGAAAAGATTCGCACCTACAACTTCCCGCAGAACCGGGTGACCGATCATCGCATCGGGTTCACAACCCATCGCCTTGCCGAGATGCTCAACGGCGATCTGGCCGAAATAAGCGAGGCGCTCACGACGCACTTCCGCGCCGAGATGCTCAAGGACCCGGCGCCGGTCGCCGGGTCGTGATCAGGCGGCAGTCGGCCATCGCCTCTACGACGCTCGAGGCGCGGGTGTCGGCCGCCCGCCACCGGCTCGTCGCCGCCGGCATCGACGAGCGCGACGTCGCGCTCGATGCCGAAGTGCTGGCCAGGCACGCGCTCGGCTGGGACCGCGCACGGTATCTCGCGCACGTGCGGGACCCTGTTCCGCCCACGTTCGACGAACGGTTCGACCCGCTGGTCGAGCGACGATGCCACCGTGAGCCAGTGGCGCAGATCACTGGATGGCGGGAGTTCTGGGGCCTCGACATTGCGGTGACGTCGGACGTCCTGATCCCCAGACCCGAGTCAGAGCTGCTGGTCGAGACGGCGCTGGCACTGCTCCTGGACCGTGCGGCGCCGTGGGACATCGCTGACGTCGGTACCGGCTCCGGGTGTCTCGCGGTTGCGCTGGCCCGGGAATTCCGGCGCGCACGGGTCACAGCCACCGACATCTCCTCGGCCGCACTTGCCGTCGCCCGGCGTAACGCCACGCGGCACGGTGTGGCGGACCGGGTCAGCTTTCACGACACGCGCGGTCTCGAGGGTCTGCCCGGTCCCTACGACCTCATCGTCTCGAACCCGCCGTACGTGCCGGAGCCGGAGATGGCGAGGTTGGCGCCCGAGGTCGCGCGCTACGAGCCGACGTCGGCACTGTGCGGCGGCCCGGACGGCCTCGACTCGGCACGGGAGCTGGTGCGGTCGGCGGTGGCGCGGCTGCGACCCGGCGCGTGGCTCGTGATGGAGCTTGGCGTTGGGCAGGACGCCGCCGTCACCAAGGTCGTGGCGGATCAGCCCGCGCTGTCACTGGTCGAGATTCGCACAGACCTGCAAGGGATTCCCCGCGCGGCGGTGATACGACGCGTTGGCGGCTCATAGGATCCCTCCGCCTGCCCGTACGGCTGTGGGCGCTCAGGCTACCCGGGGGGCCAGGTCATGTTCCGCCCCGCCAGCAGGTGCAGGTGGATGTGGAACACCGATTGGCCGGCGCCGCGGTTGCAGTTGAATACCGTCCGGTAGCCGTCCTGCGCATGGCCGTGCTCCTTGGCGATCTGCGCGGCGCGCGTGATCAGGCCCCCCAGCAACGCCGCGTCCCCCTCCTGCACGTCGTTCAGCGTCGAGATGTGCCGGCGCGGGATGATCAGCACATGGAACGGCGCCTGCGGGTTGACATCCTCGAACGACAGCAACTGGTCGTCCTCGTAGACGATCTGTGCGGGAATCTTGCCGCTGGCAATCTTGCAGAACAGACAATCGTCGGTCATGAGCGGCCCCCGCAGAAGAGTCTAGCACTCGCTGAAGAACGCCGGCTGCTCCTCCTGCGTCGGGCTTCAGGCGCTCCCGGCGGTGGATGCTCACAGACCCGCCGCCCACTCCCACGTTCGCAGAAGTCGGAGGAGGCACGTCTCCAGGGAGCCCTGAGCCCAACGCCGTAAGGCATGTCGCCTTCGAGCGCCCGATGCCTGTCGCCTGAAGCCCGAAGCCTCATCCTGACGAGTCAGGCCTCCGTGGCGCCCTCTACGACGAAGGCCGGTAGCTCTCTGAGGCTGGTGATGACCGGCACATCCTCGACCCACTGGGCCGGCTGAGCCGACCGGGCCAGCAGCACCGCCCGCATCCCGAGCCGCCGCGCCCCCTCCACGTCATGGCTGATGCTGTCGCCGACCATGAGCGCTTCCTCCGCCGCCACGTCGAGCTCTCGGAGCGCCGCCTCGAAGATGCTCGGGTGCGGTTTCATGAACCCGTGGTCGGAGGACGACACGGCACCGGCGATGAAGGTCTCGAGCTCGAAGTGGTCGCGGAACGAGGTGAGACACCGGTGGGTGTTGGAGATCAGCCCGAGCCGCAGACCGCTCCCGTGGAGCTGTCGCAACACCGGCTTGACGTCGTCATACAGCGAGAAGTGCCGACACACGGCCCATTCTTCATAGATCTCCTGCGCACAGGCGTCGATACCGGACCCGCTGGCCCCCATCTCCTCGATGACACGCCGCGCGTAGCGTACGTACAGCTCACGCCGATAACTCGCGTCCTCATCACTCTCGAGCTCGCGCGATGCGGCGGCGACCGCAGCGTCGAACCGCGCCGTGTCGACCGAGAGACCATGCCGCTCGCTGAACGACCGGTACCCGGCAGCGGCGAACGTCGGCCCAGGATAGATCAGCGTGTAGTCGACGTCGAAGAAGACCGCTTTCGTGGTTCGTTTCATGAAGATAACAACGCCCCGCGGGGCGTCCTGACCGGTGCCGCGTACATCCCGCCGTCGGCGCGAGCACGGCATAGACCGGCAGGGTGCGACCTCGCTGACCAGACGCCCAGCGCTGCCCGTAGCCGGATGTACCCGTGACCGCATCCCGCCGTATGCATGCCGTGGCCCACGGCGTCACGACTCCTCGTAGGGTCCGGCAATGACGATCGAAGCGTGTTCGGTGACCAGCGTCCGTCGCGCCGCGTCGGCGACGTCGCCGACGGTGACCGACTGGACGAGCCCAGGCAGCCGGCTGTCGTAGTCGAGACCAAGGTCGAACTGCTCCGCGGTCTGCAGGAACCGGGCGATGCCTTCGTTCGTCTCGAGCGACCGCGGGATCGACCCAACCAAATACCGCTTGGCGCTCGTCAGCTCCTCATCGGTCACGCCGTCCCGAGCCATCTGGGCCACCTCGGTGTCGATCGACGCGATCGCCCGGTCGACATTCTCGGCGTTGACCCCTGCGCGCACGAGAAGCGGTCCGGCGATGTGGCCGGCCTCGAACATGCTGCCGGCGTAGTAGGCCATCCCCTGCCGCTCGCGGATGCTGCGCCCGAGTCGCCCGCCGATA
>SMVB01069728.1_pt1 | contig 13338 bp, 8 predicted proteins | sample 2456461 | NCBI WGS metagenome assembly SMVB01 (sample SAMN11095934, study PRJNA526329) | marine sediment metagenome | biome: Marine sediment; feature: Surficial sediment; material: Deep marine sediment; isolation source: Hadal surficial sediment | place: Pacific Ocean | collected 2014-05 | depth 0-1...
GAGACCTCGAGCCAACGATTGCCGCAGGGCGAGCTGGGACACATGGTTTTTCTCGTCGAATGGGCGAACGGCAATCTCTTCATGGTCGACGCGGGGATGGATCGCGAAGCGGCGATCGAATTCGGCGAATTGATGGAGTCGATGTTGGGTGCCGAGAAAGCGGTTTCGCATGGCACGATCGCCGAACTCATCGGGGAAGACGTGATGCGCGTAGTGGGCGTTGGATATACCCATCTGCATATCGACCATTCGCAGGGAACGATTCCCTTTTGTGAAGCGAGAGGGCCGGGAGCATCGGTATTCCAAACGCGCTGGCAAGCGGAACTACACAATTCCATCACGGAGGAGGGCGCCGCAATCGTGAGGGAATCGTGTCTCGAGGCCGGGACGCTCAATCATGGTGCGGTACGAATGATCGACGGATTCCCCGGGTTGGGGTTGGTCGCGCTGGGCGGTCACACGCCCGGTTCGACGCTCTTTGTGGTTGCCGCCAAAGGTCGACTCTGGTTGCTGTCGGGCGATATCTCGAACACCAAGGCCGATCTGTTGAGCGACACGGGCAAGGGTTTCTTGTATAGCTACCTGATCGTGCCCGAGCATACCGGGCGGAGTCGAGTGCTTCGTAACTGGCTGGGCGGTCTCGACGGCGACGAGGACATGACGGTGATCGTGTCGCACGATCTTGCGGATATCGCGGCCAGTGGAATGACGGAGTACAGCCGGTAGCGGGATGTGCTCGCCCGCGTCGCTGGCGTCGAGGCTCGTGTTCGAGTGATCTGCCGGGCGGAGGAGTTTTCATGTTCATCAAAGCCAAGAGGTTCTCGATGGCCGAGCTCGATGAATTCCGCTCGCTTCAGAAGATCTGTTTTGGGATCCAGACGGAACTCGCGAGCGAACTCCGGGAGGGGATCACCGAGAAGGAAGTCGCCTCCGAGCTGTTCAAGCGATACCGGAAGGCGGGGGCCGGAAATTTCTTCCATCTTCCGGTCGCACTCTTTGGCGAGCGAACAGGCCTTCCAGGAAAGTGGGGGATCGGAAAGTTCTTCCCGCGCGACGTTGCGCTGAAAGTCGGCGACGCGGTGATCCTCGATGGGGCACCGCTCTTCAAGGGGTTCATGCTCGACACGAGTCATAGCTTTGCCTTCGGTCCGAACCCAAAACATGATGAAATGATGCGGTCGCTCCTGATTCAACGCACGAAGATTCATGATGCCGTCAATCGAAGGGTTTCGTTTCTCGAGATTGCGCAAGCCGTCGCCGACGATTGTGATGCGTTGGGCTACGAAGGAGTTCACGAGAAGCATCCGGGGGAAGTGCTCGGACACCGCGCGGTCCGGGTTCGTGGGCCCCAGGGCTGGCGTCTTCGTGGCTCCGACGGCGTTTCGCTGAGTTGGTTCTTGATGAAAACCGCCCAGGCGCGCCACATGCCCAAACAAAGTCCACTCTGGAATCGCAGCGCGACGAGTGACCATGCGCCGACGGATGGGCTGTGGCTGGTCGAACCCCATTTCGCAAACGATGAATTCGGTGCGAAATGGGAGGAGATTCTGGTAATCGAAAAGGGGCGCGCGCGTTGGCTCCAGGACGACCCCCCGCACGTCCAGAAGTGGGCCGCCTGAGAGGCCGCGGGGTCGCCGCGATCAGTCCCAGGTCTTGAGAACGGGAAGCACTTCCTTCGCGAAGAGGCGCATACTCTTTTCCGCTTCTTCGTAGGAGATTCCGCCGAATCGAAATGCGGTGGATTGTTCGAAACTTCCGAGCGCTTTTCGACGGTCTTCGAGTCGCGCGAGAATCTGGTCGGGTGTGCCGTATGCGTTCGCCCGCATGAAGCCCTTCAAAAAGCCGCTCTCGCCCATCGCCCGCATCACGACCGCGTTCTGGCCGTAGCCCTCATAGCCAGCCGTGGTGGTGAAATGGTCTCCCATGAGTTCGTAGTGGTCGAGCAATGAAGCGAGATAGGTTCCGAGGTATCGGGTCGCGAGTTCTTCGCCCCGGTCGGCATTCTCGTCGCAATAGATGAAGTCGCAAGTCAGGATCGGCGGAGCGGGCGATCCGTTTTGCGCCTCGAAGAGCTCTCGATAGCGTTCGATGCTTGGCAGTCGGGAGTCCCACGCGCGTTCGGCGAACATGATCATTCGCGCGCCGATCCGTGCGGCGATTTCGACCGAATCAGGCGAATTGGCGACCGCATAGGTTCGGCCCTTGAAGGTTCGCGTCGGACGAGGACGGAGTTCCGTGCGCGATTGTGGGTAGAAGGGTCCCGATCCCTCGATGAACCCCGTCTCGAGTGCGTCGAGGATCATCGGGGCGGCCTCGTCGAAGCGACCGCGTGACTCGTCCATCTCGATCTCCCGAAACGGTTCGTACTCGCGACGCGACAAGCCTCGACCCATGCCGAAGCGGACGCGCCCACCCGACATTTCGTCGAGCAGCAAGATCTTTTCGGCGACTCGCAAGGGCTCGTTCCAGGGCAAGATCACCGCCGCGGTTCCGAGGTCGATGGTGCTGGTTCGGGCGGCCAGATAGCTCAGGAATTGGGTGTTGTCCGGGCAGAACGAATAGTCACTGAAATGATGTTCGACCGGCCAGATGACATCGTATCCGAGTTCCTCGGCGAGTACGCAGAGGCGGATTTCTTCCGAATAGATCTGCGAGTCGGTGGCGTTCGAACCGAACGCAGAGAAGATGACTTGAATGCCGACGTCCATTCTTTCCCTCCGAGTGGCTGGGCCCAGAGTCTACCCCTATTCGACGGGCGCTCGCATGTCGAGTGGGCCTCATCGCGAGAGGCGTCCGTTCTCGAGCCAATCGGCCAGTTCGGGCTCGAGTCGGCGTTTCATCGCAGACCGGTAGAGCGCCAACTCCTCGTCGCCCAGGATGCCTCGCCACTGATTAGCGGTGCCTTTGTGAAAAAAGCCCTGATGGCTGTTCCACATGTCCTTGTCGGCCTCGGGGACCAACATTTCAGCGTTGCTCTTCATCTTTTCGAACGTCGCGGCTTCGATCAAAACAGGCCATAGCGACTCTTCGATTTCGATTCCGAGGATCACCGAAAGCCGACGCATTTCCCCTTTGAGATCCTGCAACAAATCGTTGTAGTGGAGAAGGTGAATGTTAGGCAAGTGTCGGAATGTCCAGAAGGTCTTCGCATGGTGCAGTATGCAGGGGGCCCCCGGAGGTCGGTCGGGTCTCCAGGGAAGTCCGTCATCCGACATCCACAGCTGGAAATTTTTGCGAAATTCTTCTGGCGTCGTCGGGCCCGAGCTCGATTTCGGCGGAGAAGGAGGGTCGGTCGGGCCGTCGTCGCCCGCCGCCTGGCGCATTGCTTCGAGCATGCGTTCGAGGAATTCGGGATTCATGTTTTTGTGATGATTGTCCATCGACATGAAGGCGTCGCGCGGATCCCGTCCGACACAAAGATACGTCGCCTCTGGGTAGTAGGGCAGTCCGTCGAGAGGCGTGTGAGTCTTGATGAAGCGACGATGGGTCTGTGCCTCGAGCTGTGCCAGAACCGGCTCGATGGGGGTGGCATCCATGTCGAGCCACGGAGACAGCGCCGTCAGCGGCTCATCGAATTCGGGTCTCTTGAAGATCAGCAGGGCGCACAACATCTGCGTCCAGGTAGTTCCCGATTTCGGTGGGGTACTGATGATGATGTCCCCCTTGCGAAACTCGAAATTGTCCCATCGCGCGCTGTCCACCAAGAAGTTCTTGTAGTGCTGCGTTCGTTCGGGGTTCGGGTTCAGAGTCATCGCTTGATCTCCGCGCGGTCCAACAGAAGCGCGAAGTGTATCACTCGATCAACCATGGCGGCCGTGCTGCAGTGCGTGTTTGTTCCCGACTGTGCTCAGAACGTCACGCGGCACGAACACGATGCGATTCATGCTCATGAAAGCGGCAATCCGGAAGTCGAAATAGTCTGAGAGGGCGTTTCGGATCGCTGCCAGGCTGGCACGCATATTGTAGTGGGAAGGGGAGAATTGCTTTGCGGGAAGGAAATATGACGGATCGAAGCGGGGACTACGCGGACGCCGCGACACGGAAGCGGCTGGTCGTCGTTGGGAACGGAATGATCGGCCATCGATTCTGTGAACGACTCATCGAATTGGGTGCCGTGGGTCGATTCGAGATCATCGTCCTGGGAGAAGAAACTCGCGCGGCGTACGACCGGGTTCATTTGAGTGAGTTCTTTGCGGGTCGCGGCGCCGAAGAACTTTCGTTGACCTCGCGCGATTGGTACGCCGAGCGGGGTCTCGAACTTCGCTTGGGCCAGCCGGTTGCCCGGATCGATCGCGAGCGCCGCGAGGTCGTGACCGTCGGAGGCGTCGCCCTGCCCTACGACGTTCTGGTTCTGGCCAGTGGCTCGAGCCCCTTCATCCTGCCGATTCCCGGCGTCGATCTGGATGGGGTGTTTCTCTATCGGACCATCGACGACTTGGCCGCTATTCAAGCGTGGGCGCGCAGGTCGAAGCGTGCGGCTGTCATCGGAGGCGGACTGCTCGGCCTCGAAGCCGCCAAGGCCCTCCTTGACCTCGGGCTCGAGGCGCATGTCATCGAGTTCGCGGACCGATTGATGCCCCGGCAGCTCGATCTGGCCGCTTCGGCGATGATGAGAACTTCGATCGAGAAGCTCGGCGTGGAATTCCATCTGGGTGTGGCCAGCGAGGCGATCGTCGGAGAACACGAGGTCGAGGCACTTCGGTTGACGGATCGACCCGATCTTCCGGTTGACATGGTGATTCTCTCCGCCGGGATTCGGCCACGAGACGAACTGGCTCGCGAAGCGGGCCTCGATCTGGCGGAGCGAGGTGGAATCGAGGTCAAGGACACGCTCGAAACGAGCGATCCGAATATTTTCGCGATCGGCGAGTGCGCGGTCCATCGAGGCATTCACTATGGGCTCGTCGCGCCGGGCTATGAGATGGCGGACGTACTCGCACGCCGCATGACCGGGGCAGACGCGGTCTTTCGGGGGGCAGACCTCTCGGCAAGACTGAAGTTGCTTGGCATCGATGTGGCCAGCTTTGGCGACTGCTTCGCAGATCTCGAGCATCCGGAGGACACGCGTTCCCTCGTCTTCGAAGATCGAGCCGAAGGGGTCTATCAGAAGCTCGTTTTCGACGCGAAGGTCGAGCGATTGCTAGGCGGCATTCTCGTTGGCGACGTCGGACCCTACTTGCGACTCCAATCGCTTGCCCGGAGTGGGGCGGCCGTTCCGGAACATCCTCGCGAACTTCTATTCGGGTCTGGCAATAGCGGCGCTTCGACAAGCGCCGTTGACCTTCCCGATGAAACCCAGATCTGCTCGTGCAACGACGTGTCGAAGGGCGATCTCGTTTGCGCGATCGCCGAACAGGGGCTGACGACCCTCGCCGAAATCAAGATCGCGACGAAGGCGGCTTCGGGATGCGGAGGTTGTCAGCCCGCGGTCGTCCAGATCCTGGAGGCCGAACTCGCGAAGAGTGGGCACGCGGTCGTGCCTCATCTCTGTGAACACTTCCGCCATACGCGCAAAGAATTGTATTGGATCGTCAAGCTCGGTCGGATCGAGAGTTTTGATGCGTTGTTGGACAGCCACGGCAGGGGTGACGGTTGCGAGGTTTGTCGACCGGCGGTGGCCTCGATTCTGGCATCAACCTGGAACGAGCTGATCGTGGAACACGACACGATCCAGGATACGAACGATCGCTTCCTGGCGAATATCCAACGCGGCGGAACCTATTCTGTGATCCCGCGGATTCCCGGCGGCGAGATCACGCCCGAGAAATTGATCGTACTCGGCGAAGTGGCCAAGAAATACGACCTCTATTGCAAGATCACGGGGGGGCAACGAATCGATCTGCTTGGCGCTCGGGTCGATCAGTTGCCACAGATTTGGCAGGAGTTGGTCGCGGCCGGATTCGAGAGCGGGCATGCGTACGGGAAGTCGATGCGCACCGTGAAGAGCTGTGTCGGAACCAATTGGTGTCGTTATGGCGTTCAGGACTCGACGGCTTTCGCGATTCGAATCGAGCAGCGTTACCGAGGAATCCGCTCTCCCCACAAACTCAAGTCGGCGGTCTCGGGCTGTATTCGGGAATGCGCCGAGGCGCAGAACAAGGATTTCGGAATCATCGCGACTGAAAAAGGCTGGAACGTCTATCTATGCGGGAATGGCGGAAGCAATCCGCGCCATGGCGATCTCTTTGCGACGGATCTTTCGGAGGACGAGGTCATTCGCGTTCTGGATCGCTTCCTGATGTTCTATATCCAGACGGCCAAGCCGCTCCAGCGTACCGCTCGCTGGTTCGAGGAGTTCGAGGGTGGCCTGGAAGCCCTGAAGGCCGTCCTCCTCGACGACTCTCTCGGAATTTGCGACCAGCTCGAAAGCGATATGCAGTCGCTCGTCGACCGCTATCAATGCGAGTGGAAGGCCGTGGTCGAGACGCCGGGGCTGATCGCAAAGTTTCGTCACTTCGCGGGGAATCGGGAGTCGGACGAGGGGATCGAATTCATCCGCGAGCGCGGCCAGAAGAGGCCCGTCGATTGGGACGTCGCGGATTCCGTCGCGTCGCCGGACGACCTTCCGGTGGAGGCGACGTGGAGTTGGCATCGATTGGCCCGCGTCGATGACTTTCCGAAGGATGGAGGAGCGGCCATTCGCTACGGAAAGAGTCAGATCGCGGTCTACAATTTTTCCCGTCGCGGCGAATGGTATGCGACGCAAGCGGTCTGCCCCCATCAAAAGGACAGCGTCCTGGCGCGTGGATTGTTGGGCGACCAGATGGGCGAGCCGAAGGTTGCCTGTCCGCTCCACAAGAAGACTTTCTCGCTCGTGTCGGGAAAAGGCTTGAGCGACCCGAACTACGCGATTCGGACCTATCCGGTCGAAATTCGTGGAGACGAGGTTTGGGTCAAGCTCCCACCCCGTGAATCGTTCGCGTCGCCGCGTGTCTGTTCGGAGTCCAAATGAGTTTGGCCTTCTTCGACGACTCGGCCGCCGTGCCGAGTCTGCTCGATCTCTTGTTGGCGGAGCAGCGATCGCTGCCCGCCGTCGAGACCTTCGCCCGCCGACATCTTGCCGGCGAGTCATCGCCCTCTTCGAAAGTCTACGAGCAAACGATTCCGCTCGATCGTCCGCTACAACCGGGACAACAACTGGCCTTCCAGGTGGACCTCGATGCGTGCACGGGTTGTAAGGCGTGTGTCACGGCTTGCCATTCGATGAACGGTCTCGCGGCCGAGGAAACCTGGCGTGAAGTCGGTCTCGTCGTGGGTCGAGACGGGTCCGATAGCGTCCAACAGACCGTCACGACGACCTGCCATCATTGCGAAGATCCCGCCTGTCTCGCGGGATGCCCCGTTCAAGCCTACGAAAAGGATGTCGTAACGGGAATCGTTCGTCATTTGGACGACCAATGTATCGGTTGTCAATATTGCGTCCTCAAATGCCCTTATGACGTTCCGAAATACAGCGAGGAATTGAAGATCGTTCGCAAATGTGACATGTGCACGGGTCGGCTCGCCGTCGGCGAGTCGCCAGCCTGTGTGCAGGGCTGCCCAAATGGTGCGATCACGATCGAGATCGTGGACCCGATCGGTGTCGGTGCGACGCCAGAACTCCTCTCGGGTCTGAATGGATTCGTGCCCGATTCCGCCTACACACGACCGACGACCCGTTATGTCTCGGCGCGAGGAGCGGCTTCTCTGCGCCCAGCCGATCTCGATCGCGTCGAGCCCGCCCAGGCGCACGATCCGCTGGCCGCCATGCTCGTTTTGCTTCAGATGTCGGTCGGGACCCTCGCGGTGGGGTGCTTCGTGTGGACCTTTGGGACGCTGCCGGTGTTCGCGCAGTCTATGGCCCTGTCGTTTTCTGCGCTGACCGCCGTACTCGGCCTCTGTGCGGCCACCCTCCATCTCGGTCGACCCCTCTACGCGTTCAGGGCGTTCTTGGGTTGGCGAACGTCGTGGATGAGTCGGGAGATCATCGTCGTCGGCGTCTATGTCCCGGCCATCGTTATGGCGGCAATCACAGCGGTCGTGACGGGATCGATCGAGACGATTTCGATCCTTCTGCCCCTGGCGCTCGCCGTCGGCGCGCTCGCCACCGTGTGCTCGATGATGATCTACGTCGACACCCATCGCCGTGCCTGGGCACTTTCGCGAACCGTGCCGCTCTTTTCCGGAACCCTGCTCGGGCTCGGTTCTCTGGTCGTGGCGGTTGCCGTCGCTTGCGACGCATGGGTCGAAGGGCAGGCCAGCGAAATCGGCACGCCCGCTCTTCTTCTCGCCGGGATGTCGGTTCTATTGCTGAAGCTCGGGCTGGAAGCCTGGCAGCTCGCGAAGCCCAAGGCATACGCCGACGTGGCGCTTGCGCGGGGCGTTCGATTGATGCGCGGTCCATTGCTTCGTCGCGTCGCCGTGCGCTTCGCCTTTGCACTCGGTGGTCTTCTCTTTGGGTGCTTCAGCTGGGTTCTCTCGGGCACACAGGAGTTGGGCATCGCATTCGTCTTCGCGCTCGCAACCCTCCTGCTCTTTGCGTCGGGGGAGTTCGTCGAGCGGCATCTCTATTTCACGGCTGAGGCCAGTCCCGCGATGCCGGGTCGCTGAGGAAGACGACGTGAGTCCGCGATCGAAACGGGTTTCCAGCGGGCTGTCCCGCGCCGCCGCCGAGTTGTTGCGACAACAGGACGGACCGCTCACAAGCGAGCTGTTGCGCGCGCCCGGGCGTTTCGGCCTTGGTCAGGTACCGGCCCGATTCGTGCCGGACGCAACCGTTCGGCTCGTTTGCGGCTACTGCGCCACGGGATGCTCCTTGACGGCCCACATGAAAGACGGTCAAGCGGTCAACCTTTCGCCGGATCGCGAATATCCGGTCAATCGAGGCATGGCCTGTCCGAAGGGTTGGGAAGCGTTGGCGCCGCTCGACGCGAAGGATCGTGCGACCCGGCCACTTTTGCGGAATTCGACGGGCGAACTCGAACCGGTTGGCTGGGATGTGGCGATGCGAGAGTTTGTTGCTCGTTTCCGCGCAGTGGCCGAAGAGCACGGGCCCGAGGCGATGGCGTTTCTCAGTACGGGTCAGATTCCAACGGAGGAGATGGTCTTTCTCGGCGCGCTCACGAAATTCGGCATGGGGATGATCCACGGCGATGGAAACACGCGTCAGTGTATGGCGACGGCCGTCGTTGCCTACCAGGAGGCCTTCGGTTTCGACGCGCCGCCCTATAGCTACGCGGATTTCGAAGAGTCCGATGTCATCATCCTGGTGGGCTCGAATCTGTGTATCGCCCATCCCATTCTTTGGGAACGAATCTGTCGGAATCCCCACCGGCCCGAGATCGTCGTCGTCGATCCCCGAAAGACCGAGACGGCGATGGCGGCGACTCAGCACTACGCGATCCGGCCGAAATCCGATCTCCTCTTCCTGTACGCGATTGCCAACGAGATCATTCGATGCGGCGGAATCGATCGAGATTACATCGACGCGCACACCGAGGGTTTCGAAGCGCTTCGTCGCTTCCTCGAACCCTTCACTCCGGCCTCTGTTGCTCCGGATGTGGGCGTTGCGACTTCCGAAATTCGCCGACTGGCTCGAACGATCATGCGCGGAAAGCGGGTTTCGTTCTGGTGGACGATGGGCGTGAACCAGGGACACGAAGCGGTTCGCACGGCACAGGCGTTGATCAATCTGGCGCTGATGACGGGAAATATCGGCCGGCCTGGGAGCGGCGCGAATTCGATCACGGGTCAATGCAACGCCATGGGATCTCGGCTCTTCAGCAACACGACCAATTTGCTGGGGGGCCATGATTTCAGGAATACAGAGGACCGCGCCAAGGTCGCCCGGATCCTGCGGATCGACGAGTCGCGAATTCCACGCCAAAAGAGTCTGGCCTACGACGAGATTCTCGATGCGGTGCGCGATGGACGGATCAAAGCGCTCTGGGTCATCGCCACGAACGGTGCGCATTCCTGGATCCATCAGGCCGAGTTTCGAGAGACCTTGGCCAAGCTCGATGTGCTCGTTGTACAAGATCTCTATGCGACGACCGAAACCGCGCGAATCGCCGATCTCTTTCTACCCGCGGCGGGTTGGGGCGAGAAGGAAGGGACTTTCATCAATTCGGAGCGACGAATCGGATTGGTGCGGAAAGTGCGCCGTGCGCCCGGTGAAGCCCTGGCCGACTTTCGAATCTTCCGACTCGTGGCCGAGGCCTGGGGATGTCGCGAACTCTTCGAGCGTTGGGAAAGCCCCGAAGACGTCTTCGAGACGATGAAAGAATTGTCTCGCGATCAACCCTGCGACATCACCGGGATCGAGGGCTATCGGATGCTCGAAGAAGAGGGCGGCATTCAATGGCCGTTTCGGCAAGGGGAAGAGTCGTGTGGGGGAGAGCGGCGACTCTTTGAAGATGGCCGTTTCTACCACGAGAGTGGGCGTGCAAGGTTTTGCTTCGAGGAACCCCGCGCGCTCCCCGAAGCGGTGGACAGCGAGTTTCCGCTCGTCCTCATGACCGGTCGCGGGTCGTCCAGTCAATGGCATACACAGACCCGCACGAGCAAGTCGCCCGTCTTGCGAAGGCTCTATCGCGACGAGTGTACCGTCGAGATCCATCCGAAGGATGCAAACAAGGGGGCGATCCAGGCCGAGGATCTGGTTCGTGTTCGGTCACGTCGCGGGTCTCTCGTGGCCCGAGCCCTCGTCCGAGAGACGATTCGGGAGGGCGAACTCTTCATCGCCATGCACGACCCTGCGACGAATCGGCTGACCTTTCCGGCCTTCGATCCCTATTCACGCCAGCCTTCATACAAATATTGTGCGGTTCGTGTCGAGCGAGTGACTTCGTCTACTTCCTCTTCATCCCTCGGCCGTTCCCCTCGGTCGGCGATCTGGAAATCGAAGCGGGATGTCGATGAGTAGTTTTAGTCTGCTCGACCTGCGCGCCGGCAAGATCCGAACGCTGCACATGGCTTGGATCGCGTTCTTCTTGACTTTCATGATCTGGTTCAGCCACGCGCCGCTGCTGGCCTATATCCGAGACTCCTTAGGACTTTCCGATCAGGAATTGAAGGTCCTTCTGGTCCTGAATGTGGCCCTCACGATCCCCGCTCGAATCGTGATCGGAATTCTCATCGATCAATTCGGCCCGCGTGCGATCTATACCGGTCTCCTGGTCGCGAGTTCGTTTCTCTGCTTCGCCTTCGCGTCGGCGCAATCATTCGAACAACTCGCACTCGCCCGATTCGCCCTGGGCCTGGTCGGTTCGGGCTTCGTGATCGGCATTCGGCTGGTGAGCGAATGGTTTCCGGCGCGAGATGTCGGATTGGCCGAAGGCATCTACGGGGGCTGGGGCAACTTCGGCTCGGCGGCGGCCGCCATGTCGCTTCCCGCGCTGGCCTTGCTCTTCGGCGGTCCAGAGGGCTGGCGATTCGCGGTCGCGACGACGGGTGTCCTCGCCCTGGCCTACGCGCCGATCTACTATCGAAACGTTCGAAACACGCCCAAGGGATCGACGTATTTCAAACCGAAGAGGAGCGGTGGACTCGCCGTGACGAGTCGACGAGATTTCTATTTCTACATCGTCATGAACGTCCCACTCTTTCTCTGTCTTGGCATTCTCGCTTGGAAACTCTCTCCGCAGAATCTGGGACTTCTCTCGACCTTCTCGACCCGTGCCCTTTATCTCGGATTGGTCGGACTCTTCGCTCTACAGCTCAGCCAGATCTGGCGGGTGAACCGTGAGATGTTGGAATCCGGCGTCCCCGAAATCTACCGCTACGAATTCAAACAAGTCGCGATTCTCGATGTTGCCTACTTCGTCACCTTCGGTTCGGAGTTGGCGGTCGTTTCCATGTTGCCGCTCTTCTTTCTGGACATCTTCGAAGGCCTCGATCCGGTTTCTGCGGGCCTGTTGGCCTCGGGTTTCGCTTGCATGAATCTCGTTTCACGTCCCTGTGGCGGATGGCTCTCCGATCGACTGGGCCGTCGGTCGACGCTTCAATTTCTCACGCTGGGCCTCGCCTTCGGCTATTTCACCCTGGGACAGATCAGTGGGAGTTGGTCGGTGGCGATGGCGGTCGTGGCAACCATGGTTTGTTCGTTCTTCGTTCAAGCGGGCTCGGGCGCGGTGTTCGCGATGGTGCCTCTCATCAAACGTCGGATGACCGGGCAGATCGCGGGGATGACCGGGGCCTATGGCAACGTGGGCGCCGTGACCTTTCTGACGATCCTTTCTTTCGTCGACTACTCGACCTTCTTCCTGGTCATCGCAGCCAGCGCGGGCGTGCTCTTCGCCGTGCTCCCCTTCATGGAGGAGCCCAGCGGTCATCTGGCGGAGGTGCGCGAGGATGGCTCGGTCGAACTCATCGAGGTCGCCTGACTCGCCGCTGTCCGGGTCTCGTTCTGGTGTAGCCTCCTCGGCGGTGCATCTGGAAGGACGTCTAGATCTCACGGCCGGTCAAGCCTCGGATAGGGGTCTGCGTGCGGCCAATGAGGATTGTATGGGGTTGCGAATCCCCGACGCCTCGACACGCACGCTCAAGGGGATCGCGGCCGTCATTGCGGATGGCGTGAGCAGTGCCGAGGCGGGCCGAGAGGCGGCCGAAGTCTGTGTCCAGAGTTTCCTTTCGGATTATTTCGCGACGCCGGATTCGTGGACCGTCAAGCACGCGGCGCAGGTCGTTCTCACGGCGATGAACCGCTGGCTCTATGCGAGGTCGCAAGGCCCACACGAAGCCCGTCGAGGGTATGTCAGTACGTTCTCGGCACTGGTCATCAAATCACGTACTGCCTATCTCTTCCACGTTGGCGACTCTCGGATATACCGATTGAGGGCGGGCGTGTTCCTGCAACTGACTCGCGACCACGCGACCCAGATCAATGAGAAGGAGCGATTTCTCACGCGAGCGATGGGTATGGATGTGGATCTCGAGGTCGACTATCGAGAAGTCGAAGTTCGTGCCGGAGATTGCTTTTTTCTATCGACGGACGGAATACACGACTGGCTCGACGATCGCGAAATTTGCGCGCGCCTCTCGGCAGGCATCGACGGCTCGGACTCGTACGAAGCGCTCTGCCTGCGGATCATCGAAGACGCGAAACGGGCGGGTAGCGATGACAATTTGACCTGCCAGTTGATTCGGGTCGATGCGGTCGAAACCGCCGAGCGGGACGAAATGGTTCGGGAGCTGACGCAGCTTCCCTTCCCACCTCCTCTCGAGAGTGGGATGCGGCTCGACGGCTTCCTGGTCGAGCGGGAAATTCATGCCAGCGCTCGCAGCCAGATCTACATCGTTCTCGATGAGGCCAGCGGCCAACGTCTCGTAATGAAGACGCCGTCCGTGAATTTCGAAGAC
>SMVB01119229.1_pt1 | contig 13338 bp, 8 predicted proteins | sample 2456461 | NCBI WGS metagenome assembly SMVB01 (sample SAMN11095934, study PRJNA526329) | marine sediment metagenome | biome: Marine sediment; feature: Surficial sediment; material: Deep marine sediment; isolation source: Hadal surficial sediment | place: Pacific Ocean | collected 2014-05 | depth 0-1...
AGCTGATGCACGAGGAACATCAGGAAGATGCTGATCAGCAACGCTATAAACGTCGAGTTGAACGCAACACCCAGGCTTTGCGTTACGCCGGCGATATCACCCTGCACGGCCTTGTCTGCCTGTGCGAGTGCTTCACCGATTCCGCGCACCGTGCCGATGAAGCCAATCGACGGAATTGCCCAGGAAATGTATCGAATCATTGAAAGCTCCGACTCGAGTCGTTCCGCCTCGGATTCGCAGATCGTGTGCGCTGTCGACGCTACGTCCTGGATGTTGCGCGTCGAGTTAAATCGCCTGAGTGCACTCAATAACGCACGCGGCAGCAGCATCCGTTGTCGATCATCCGGCAATGCCTGTAACTGGCGTGAGAATTCGCGCGCGTCTTCGGGGAGAATTCGCATCCCGTCCGCCACCGATATCAGGTCCACATCGAGCAAGCGCCTCTCGGCCACCAATTGGACGGACTTGTATCCCATGATCGCGAGTGCCCAGAACATCAGTATGAAACAGGACTCTTGTTCCAGATCCTTTATGAGGACCCAGACATGGCGCTCGCGCACATAGCTCGGGTCCGCCGCAGCAGCTATATTCTGCTCTTCAATTAGTTGTGCCGCATTTGGTCGAACAACCGACACATAAAATGCGTGGATAATAATGATCGTGATAATCAACGCGAATAATTGAAAAACAAACTCGACGGGAATATTCTTTTTTTTCATAAGATCGGCGGCTTCTGTAATTCTGAATTCAAATGTCGGTTGGAAACGGTATCGACTGATCGGCCGGAATTTCCTCACTCGGCCTGAAAATTTCTTCGTCCTCGTCCAGATAGCTGCCGTCGTCGACGTCAACGTCTGCGGGATCCGGCTCCGGCGATTCAGTGGCCTCGACTTCCTCGCCAGGCTCATCGGCTGTGTTCGTATCCTGCGCCCAGCTCGCTGACACAAAGACAATAGCGGCGAGGAACGCGAGAATCGAGTGGCGCAAGTTTCGAATCGTGTGCATGTTCAGATCCTGATAGTCATTCAACAGCTAATTTGGACAGTTTGAAAGAGCAATTGTCTCATCAATTTAAGTCCGGCATTACTCGGCATTTCGGGCAATGCGAAAACCGAGGTCATTTCGTGGCTCGATTCCGTAGTCCCGGTAGCTCATGCGTAGCTCAGTCACCCCCGAATGTTTCCAGCTCGATCCGCGAATAACGTAATTGGTGCCGCGATCCGGCCCAAGCGGATTAATGATCGGCGTCGTAATTCCGGGCGTCGGCACAGTGTAGAAATCGTTTACCCATTCGGCCACATTGCCACCGCCATCGTGTAGCCCCAGTACATTTGTCGGAAAGTTGCCTGTGGGTGCGGTCGACACGTAGCCGTCGTCATACCACAGCATGATGGATGTCATTATTACAGCCGCTGTGCGGTCCGCGTAATTACCTGCATCCCGGCGTGGCGGCCATTGATCGCCCCAACTGAATTTCGCTGCTGAAGCCGTCGCGCCGTAACGCAATGCCCATGCCCATTCCGCCTCGGTCGGCAGGCGGTAGCCATTCGGAAACGGCCGAATCGCCTCAAGCTCACCGAAACGTTCCTCGTAAACCGGCGTCAGTCCCTCGCGCCCGCTCAGATAATTGCAGTACGCCGCAGCCTTTTGCCAGGTCACAGTGGCGACCGGGTTGGCATCGCCGGCCAGCGACGCGTGTACGACTGCACCGGAGTCATGCGACGCATCGAACATGGAAAATTCCTTGTTAGTCACCTCGTTGACACCAATATAGAACGGCAATGTCAGCGTCACAGGAAGCAGAACCTCGTTTGCCCGCCGGCCCTGTTCACCACGCGACGCACCCATCATGAAGGTTCCAGGTTCGACGCGTCGCATTACGATGCCATCGGCTGTCGTAACCGTCGTATTGATTTTCGAACGCGCGATGGCTTCGTCGGAGCGCAGTCGCGCTGTAATGGTTTGCGGATAGCCCGGGCGCGGTGTCACAGTCTTTGCCCAGGACTCGTAACCGTCTCTGCGAACTTCTACGCGATGCGGGGCCGAGCTCAGACGCAGGCTTGTCGAACCAGTACCCTGCGAGCGCCCGTCCACGTAAATTGTCGCATCGGCCGGCGAAACATTAATCGTCACAGTGCCTGTACGTGCCGTGAGATCGACGGTGATGGAAGCACTCGCAGCCGTCTGCAATCGCACCTGGCGTGTCGTCGATCCATAGCCTGCTTTTGACAGGCCAATTTGGTAGTTAATGTCGGGCGACAGGTCAAGCGTAATCGGTGATTGTCCGCGATAACGGCCATTGACCATTACATTGGCACCACGAGGAATTGATTTGACGAGCAGGCGCGCGTCCGACTCCACCAGCACGATCAGCGGCAGCTCGCGCGCGACATTCGGTTCCACGGTGATCGCGCCATCCCAGGCTTTGAAGCCGTCGCGAACGACACTGAGCTGGTGCGTGCCTTCAAATAACTCCACGACCGCCGGCGTCTCACCGACTTTGTCTTCGCCCGCAAAAATCGCTGCGCCGGACGGTTCCGACGTGATGCTCACATCAGCCCAGCGGGGTACGAGTTGCACGTTGAGAATTTCTTCGCGACCCAGACCCGCCATGTTCACGATGTCCGAAAATGGCAGATAGCGCTCGGAGTTAACGCGAATACCGTGTTCGCCCGGTTGCAACTCGACGGGCCCCAATGGCGCCGGCCCGACGTGAATATCATCGATCGAAACCGTTGCATCGGCTGCCGGTGGAATCGTTGCCACCGTCAGCACGCCCGGGCGTTTTTGCAGAGCCACACTCACGGTCATGGATGCCTGTTCGCCAACGACAAAGGCCTGTATCGCCTCGTAATAGCCTTCTTTTTCGACCCTTATCGAGTAGTCCCCCTGGCGCAACAGCACGCGGTCCGCAAGCGGCAACCTGAACCAGCCGCCCGTAATCGAAACATTGTCAGGATCCGGGGGATCGATCTGAAATTGCACCGACTGTGACGTGAATAACAACCACGAGGCGACACCAAGAATTGCCAGCCCGCCGAACAGAATCATCTTCAACGGGCTGCGACTTGATACCTCTTTGACAGCCCGAATCTCGGCAGCACGCTTGAATGCTGCGGGCGCTATGGATTTTTCGGCGGCCGCCTCTGCGGCATCGTCAAGCTGTGGAGGTTGAGTGACGTAAGCACTGTCTTCAAGCTGCACAGACAACACAAGCCTGTCGTCGGCCGTGGAGACGCGAATACGGCTGCCGTAAAACTGAATCTCATCGCCATCCGCAAGACGCCGGCTCGCAACCAGCGCTTCGCCATTAATGGAAATCAATGAGTCCCTGCCAACCGGTTGCACAAACGGCTGGCCGTCCAGTATATCGAGCAGGACCAGCGGACCACCGCCCGGACCTGGCAATCTTAATGTTGAATCGTGGCCGGTCCCGATACGCAGCGGCAAATCAGCTGCTTCAATTCGTCGCTCGCCCTCAACGTCCCGGATCAAAAGGTAGTCGAAACTCAAATTCTCTCCTCACAACGAATCACGATGGGCTGCATATCAATCTCCGGGGCGACACGAAATTCTATGCGCACATCACGGAAGCCAAGCCGATTGCCTACAGCAACGTAGGTACCGGGCCGCAATTCAAGCTCGGTCGCACTGAATTTACCGAGTTTACCAATTTTGTACACGGAAACGTCGGTCACGTTGTCCGATAGCAGCTGCACTGTCAACGGCGTTGCGGCGCGCTTGAGCAGCCGCGACAACTCATCTCGTTGCTCGCCAAGGCGAGATCCAATGTCAGGCATGCGCGTAATATTGAGGACCATCTGCGTCGCAGTCTGCATCGTTCGAGGCGAACTAAGGCTGTCGGGTGCATCGATGTACTCGTCCAATTGCTGATGCAAGGCAATCATCTGCTGCGATCGAACGAGCCCTTGCTGGGCGAAGGACAGATTGTTGTCCAGTGCCAGCAAGCTATTATAGGCGTCTGCCGAGTCTTGCCATTGCTCGCGACTTTCCAGCACGCCAGCCTCTCGCTCAAGCGCCGCGATGTCGCCCAGGCGAATTCCCTGATCGACCTGCATCAAGCCGTCGGCCGGCTCGCGTGAACTCGGCTGCAGTGCCTGTGCCATGCGAAAAGCCGCGCGCGCTGCGAGGAAATCATTCTCGGCCAGCGATACCATTCCATCGGTCATGCGCTGGTCAAATTCCAGCTGATTCATCGTCTTCAAGACGCGCTGCAAACCCGTCTTTGCGACTTGCCATTTCGGATCAAGCTCAATCGCCAGTTCAAAACTGCGTTTCGCGGCGACCAGTTCGAGGCTTCGCTCCAGCTGCAATCCCTGATCGGTCAACGACAACACGTCGTCAAAATTCCTGGCCCGTTCCAGCCCATCAAGCCCGGGCCTGTAACTCGGACTAATTGCTACGACCAGCTCGAACAGCCGCACAGCCTCGGCGGCGTCACCATTTTCAAGCGCCCTTTCTGCGTCCGCAAAATTCGATCTGAATACCGTGTCGACCTGATCGAGCAGGGGTTCGAGCTCGTCAAACGCCTCTCCATACTTATCCTCTGCCAATGCATAGTCATTCTCGAGGTAGGCCGCATCACCCGCCGCATAAGCTTCCTCGGCACGCTTGAATGGCAGGCCGCCCCAGCGTTGCACGGCGCGACCTTCCAGCGTTCGCATGCGCGACAGCAACTGACCAAGAACGGCCTCAGCATCCTGCCGCGACCGGACTTTGATGTCGCGTTCTGGCAGTGCGACGTCAGCCGGTTCAGCGTCGCTCGTTTGCGCATCTTGTAGCAGCGCGTCGGCGTCAAGCGAGGCATCTTCCACCAACGGCGAATTTTCGTTGGTCACTGTTTTCGGCAGAAGAAAAATGACTCCCAACAGGACCACCAGCAGTGCGAGCAGGCTCATGCCCAGCACGCGCGGGCTGATCCCGCTGCTCGTGCCGGGCTCCGGCATTGCGGCTTGACGAGCTGGCCGCTGAATCCGGTGAACAGCGGTCTCGGACTGAATAATCTCGTCACGAACGGCTTTGGCACGCTCGATGCTCGCGGCTGGCGCTGGCCCCGCAGCGTAACCCGCAGCCGCGAGTTCCTCTGCGACCGCGACGGCAGCTGGTCGCAGCGCCGCATCTTTGTGCAGCATGTTTTGCAACAATGATCGCAATGCCTCGGGAAGCTGTGTTCCATCCGCAGCGACCAGCCGTGGCGGGACCTGATGCCGAATGTCATCAGCAGTTGCCGAAGATGAGTATGGCGACCGCCCACTGATCAATTCATAGATCAATCCACCCAATGCGAAAATATCGTCGCTCGCCTGCGGCGCCTGACCATCCAGCTGCTGCGGGCTCGTGGCGATCAACGAACCGCCACCGACACGGTCGCCTGCGGCCGCGCCACTGCCAAAATCGATCAGATAAGGCGCACCATTGGTATCCAGAAGGACATTGCTCGCTTTGATGTCCCGATGCACAACGCCCTTTTGATGCGCATAGCCTAACGCGCCGGCGAGTAAGCCGATGGGCGCAAGAACGTCAGCCGGAGCCGCAGCGGCTAGCACCGAAAAATCCGGCCCGTCGATGTATTGCATCGAGTAAAAGGCGACGTTTTTATCACCCGCATCATCACCGTGAAATTCAAACACGCGGCGGATATGTGCATGCACCAGCCGGATACTGAGCTGCCATTCGTGTCTGAATATTTGTAGCGCGGTATTTGGATCTACGAGGATTTTCAGCGCCACAGATGCGCCTGTCAGCTTGTCCGATGCAAGCCAGGTTTCCGCAGCGCCGCCGGCGCCGAGTTTTCGAACAAGTGTGTACCGACTGGCGAGTTGCGTCCCGCTCTTTAGTTCACGCATCAAGGCTCAACTGCTTATCCCGTGGGTTCAGGCGCTCGTACCGGTACGCCAACATCAATTTCCTCGGTGAACCCTGTCTCAGCTTCGTAAATATCGCGGAGCAGCTTGCGCCACGACTCGTACTGTGCAGCAGCTGTCCCCGTCAGGCGCCGGGACTGCCCTGCTATGCTGACGACCATCGGTGTTGCCTCAGAGCCAAAAGACTCGGCGAGCTCTTCGATTGCCTCAATGTGAATAGCGGCTTCCGAATTTCGCGTAATACCGCCCATGATTGATTTAAGGCCCTGAGAAATTCCTACATTCTGGATGCCGCGTTTCATTTGGCGACGCGAGTAACTCGTATCATTCGTATCAATGGCCAGCGATCCTGCAACGACAATAATGCCCATGATCGTCTGCATTCTGGCCGCACGCTTGACCTGCCGGTAATTGATGGCTTCTTCTCGAGACGCTTTGCGGTAGGAAAGATACGGCATCGAAATTCCATAATAGAAATTTGCATAGTGCTCGTTGAGCATATCGACGACGAGTCGGTCGCGCTCTCTGATCTGACGAAGCCTGTCGACGGCCGGATCGTTATCGGCCGGCAGTCGCTGTACGCTAAGCAATCCATCTTCATCCACGATCAGATGATCGCTGTATATCAGCGGCGACATATCGGCAAAAAATTTCAGCTCCGATATTTGCTGCAGTCGCTCGACCCGCTCGGGGGTCAGCGTATCCGCATATGCCTTCACATCATTGGCTATTTCGTTGAATACTTTCTGATACGGGTCCAGACGACGGTCGCGGCGTTCCGAGTAAGACGACATACCGGTTTGCGCCTCGTAGGTCCTCGTAAACCACTGCTGTCCTGATGTGTCCGACACGACGACCTCAACCTCTACGAATTCTCCGTCAGACTTCTTGATGCGGCCATTGATGAGAATATCCGTAAACGCTTCGGAAGACGGCAATACGCGGACAGCACCCCAGTGGCCCGTACCCTGCATTGTTTTCTTCAGGTGATACGCGAGGTAACGCGACTCGGCATTTCGGATTTGGTCATAGACTCGCGTTTCTTCAGGATCGTTATTCTCGGGAATACCGGGATCAAATTCGATCACACCCACATCTAACAGCTGGCTTTCCTCCTTCGGCACAGTTGCAACCACGAGTTCGGTTTCTTCAGCCGTCACAATTTCTGTCACGGTACAGCCCGGCAATACCAATACGGTCAGAGCAAGAACGCCATAAAATGTCTTTTGCATCACCTAGTCGCTTACCGACAAGCCTTTGTACTTGCGATATTCATCCCAAAGACGATCGCGCAAGCCCGGATCTTTTTCGACGATCGCGGCTTCACGAATCTGTCTCGCGATGATGTCGTCATCCACCATGGTGGGAATATCGTCGGGTGTACGTTCTTCAATATCTTGCTGCGTTAATCCCGCAAGCGGCTTGCTTGCCGCAGGGTTACGGCCGCCGCCGATCGAACCAGACTGACCACCTGCCGATGATGCTTGTCCACCGAGGCTGACAAGTCCACCGGATCCCTGGCCTTCTCCACCGGCGATTTCGTAGCTCTCAATAATGCGACCCGCCGCCGCTATCTCACGCTGCTCTGCACCCAGGGTTTCATCAAATCCGCCGATTGACTCATCAAGTTCTCGTCCCAGTCGCTCGACACGTTCTGCGCTGCTTTCTTCGGGGAATTCACCGACGCTGCCTGCACCGCCCGTGCCCGTGGTCACGCCACCGGAGCTGCCACCACCGCCACCGGAGCTGCCACCGCCGCCACCGGAGCTGCCACCGCCGCCACCGGAATCGGCCGCAGACGATGAAGACTCACTGTCACTTGCGCTGGCTGAGGGTGACTCACTGCTCAGACATTCGCCTTCGCGGCCCATGCCGCCGATGCCGCCAGGCAATGCGCCCGTGTCGCCGCATTCGCTGTCGCTGTCGGAGCTGTCCGCATCACCGAAGGGATTCTCTCTGCCACCGCCGCCATTGTTACTGTCACCACTGCCTTCTGCGCCTTCTGCACCACCGCCAGACTCACCTTCCATTCCACCGCCACCACCGCCCTGACTGGGTGGAGGCGGGATTGCGCCAACCTCACCGGCGCCGCCACTGCTACTGCCGCTAGCGCCGCCGTCTGACGAGCCGCCGGACGATCCTCCTGGCGAAGGCATACCGCCACCGGGGGACGGCATACCTCCGGGTGAAGGCATACCTCCGGGCGAAGGCATGCCGCCTCCGGGTGAGGGCATGCCGCCACTTGGTGGTCCACCCGATGACCCTCCGGGCGGACTACTGCTGCCAGAACTGCCCTGCACCGCAGAGTCCTTGCATGCCGCGGTGAAAAGGGTCGCAACGGCAATCACCAGCAATGGCTTGAGCCAGCTTGAATTTCGTCCGGGGGATCCGCTTTGTTTCATAATGTTGCGCCTGTTGATGACCGTGCCAGATGGCGATGTTGACGTAAACCGGCCGACTCTGAAAGCCCTGACGTCCTTGGCTTTGAGCAAGAACCGGACCCCTGAGTTCCGTTTATTTAACTAACTCAACGCTGCTTGCTTACACCAGGTTGACAACAGTGACGATAATACGCGCCGCGCACGCAATCAACACCCGTTAAATCATTGATTTTGTTAACTTCATGACATGATACCTCAGGGTTTCCTGAAAACAATCAACGACAGGTCGTCCGGCTTGCTGGGCTGGCCCCGGCGCTCGTTCGCCATGCGCTGCATCGCCTTGCCGATGACGGCATCTGCCGCGTCCTCCAGCGACCCTTTGCGAATCATCTCAATGAGTTCCTCAATATGAATATTGTCGGTGACACCATCGCTCGCCAGAATGATCGTATCGCGCGATGCCAGTTCGACGGCCGCGCCAACATCAATGCTCATATCAACCGTACCGATGAAATTGGATACAAGGTGGCGTTCAGCATGATGCAAGGCCGCGCGCTGATCGAGAAAACCCGCCTCAACTGCAAAGCCCGTCGGAGAATGCACGGTGGTTTGCATCTTGATACGACCGCGCTGTCCCACGAGTAGCGCCTCCGAATCGCCGATCTGGTAACTGCGCGCGAGGCGACCCTCGATCGTCATGACGGTCAAGGTGGTCGCTGATCCGTTGGCGAGATCGCGCACGGCATCATTTGCGGCTTCAATGCCATTGAGAACGGCCGTCCGCAACAACATGGTTTTCTCCAGAGCAAGCTGCAGCGATCTGGCGAGGCTCGTCGCCGCTGCCAGCGACGCCTTTTTGCCGGCAGGCAATCCACCCGCCCCATCTGCAACAATTAACACGACCGCTTGTGGCCCCCACGGGATAATTGCAACCGTGTCTTCATTTTCGGTTTGCTTGTCCGGCGAACGACTCGTGAAGGCAATCAGCGAACCGCCGCCCACATCGAGGCGGCGGCGATCAGGCTCGAAAGCCCCGTCGAGGATGACAACATCGTCCGGTTTCTCTGACATCAATCGGCTCCGCCCATTATTCCCGCCGTACCGGCTCGCGACACCAGGCGCAATAATTCCAGAATTCGCTGGCGATGCCCGACTTGCAGGAACGGCATTTTGACTTGCTGCCTGCTAGTTTCCAGGGCCGCTTCACTTTGCTTCGACACCAGGGGCAATAACGCATGAAGGGCATCAATTGGCCGCGACAGCGCGAGTTGCTGCAGCGCGCGATATAGCGTTTGTCGGGATAGCTGCGAGTCGTCTCCTCCACAAAGCCCGGCCCATAACACCAGGCGCAGTAATTCCAGTCGTTCTTAACGCCGCGTTCGCAGCGTGGACAGGTTGAGGGCATCGTAGATTCGGATCCCCGGCCGGGATTGTCAACACCGCACCACGGGCATGCTTGCATGCTCAGTGAGACAGGACCCTCGCATCGACGACAGTGGTGTTTGGTTTCAAGAACCCGTCGATACCGACGTTGAAATTCCCGCCACTGCATCTGCCGCCATGAAGAACCGTTGCGCTGCCCATTCTTTGTCTTGGCTCGCTTTTGTCGGCGGGCATTGCTCTTGAGTCGCTCGAAATCCGACTGCATTTGCAGCGCATTGCGGTAGCGCTTCGCCGGATCGAGTTGGATCGATTTGCGCAGCAAAGCAAGCAGCTCGGGCCGCACCCGTTTTTTCAGCCGCTCCTGTCCCACCATCGGCCATTCGAACGGCCACTCGGGCAACTTGCCCGAAAACAACTTATAGAGCACCAGCCCCAACGAGAACACATCAGACTGAAATTTCGGGCGTCCCATTGCCTGTTCGGGAGATATGTAATCGATAGTCCCCGAACCAGAGGCTTTCAGCGTACGCAGGCTGAGTTTCGCGAAACCGAAATCCGCGAGCTTGAGCTGATTGCCCGGAAACAGAATGAAATTCTCGGGCTTGATATCGCAATGAATGATCTTGTGTTCATGCGCATGCGCCAGCGCGGCAATCGCCTGGCCGGCGATGTCCATCGCTCTTGCCATCGAAATGCGTCGCTCAAGTCGGTCTGCAAGCGACTCCTCACCCAGTTCCATTGCGATCACAAAATGATCATCAATGTAGCTCGCGTTGATCACCGAAAGAATATTCGGATGTTTTAACTTTGCAGCAACCTGCACCTCGTGAAGAAAATCATCGCCATCCGTGTGTTTGCCCATTGTCGGGATCTTTAACGCGACGCGCTGTTTGTGGATCGTGTCGTACGCGGAATAGACATGGGCCTGCGGTCCCGACGCGATGCGAGAAATTATTTTGTACTTACCAATTTTTTGCCTGGCCCGTAGCAACTCAGTCACTCCTCACGCGGGCAACAGCGCGACGCCAGCCATCGATCAATGCATCGCGACGTTCGCCAGTCATCGACGGATCAAATACTGCATCGCGCTGCCACAGCTGTGCTATATCGCCGGTCGAAGCAATAATGCCGCTCTGCAATGCAGCCAGATAGGCAGCGCCCAGGACAGTGGATTCGGTATTGGTTGGACGCTCCACGGGGATACCCAGAATGTCTGCAAGAAACTGCAGGAACCAGTTATTCATCGCCATACCACCGTCAACGCGAATGACACTTGGCGAAATGCCGTCGTCGGACATGGCGTCGATAAGATCCCGGGTTTGATAGGCAACGGCTTGCAGTGTCGCTGCGATAATTTCATTGCGTGTACTGCCGCGTGTCAGCCCAAGAATTGCCGCCCTTGCGTGCGGATCCCAGTATGGCGCGCCGAGGCCCGCGAAGGCCGGCACCACATGCACATCGTCAACCACGCCGGTTGCAATTGCGACAGCTTCAGTCTCGGCTGCCGAATCAATAATGCACAGTGAGTCGCGCAGCCACTGAATTGCAGACCCTGCGACAAATACGCTGCCTTCGAGTCCATAGGTCACCTTGCCACCCAGCCGACTCGCGATTGTCGTCAGCAACTTGTTACGAGACTGCAACGCATTTTCGCCCGTATTGGACAGCACAAAACACCCTGTGCCGTAAGTACTCTTGGTCGTGCCTTCGTCAAAGCCAGCCTGCCCGATCAGCGCCGCTTGCTGATCGCCCGCCATACCGAGTACCGCGACTTCACCGCCGAGCACATCGCTGTCCGTATGACCAAAGTCCGATGCACAATCGTGAACCTCCGCCAATAAGCTGCGTGGCACATTGAATAGCGCCAGCAGCTCGTCGTCCCACTCTTGCGTGTGAATATTGAACAACAGTGTTCGCGAAGCGTTGGTTGCATCCGTTGCATGTACGCGCCCGCCGCTCAGTCGCCACAGGACGAAACTGTCAATTGTTCCGAACGCCAGCTCGCCCTTGTCGGCTTTGGCCCTGGCACCGTCAACATTGTCCAGAATCCAGGCGATCTTGGTCGCCGAGAAATACGGATCGAGGCGCAGACCCGTTTTGTCCTGCACGATCTGCTCTGCACCCTGCGCTTTCAAGGTCTCGCAGAGTGGCGCAGTACGTCGATCCTGCCAGACAATTGCATTGTGTACGCAGCGTCCGCTTTTGCGGTCCCAGATCAATGTCGTTTCACGCTGATTGCTGATGCCGATGCCGCTGATGTCGGCAGCCTTCGCGCCGGCCGTCGCCATCGCCTCCCGCGTAACGGCCTGCACCGAGGTCCAGATTTCCTCCGCATCGTGCTCGACCCAGCCAGGTCGCGGATAGTGCTGCGGAAATTCCTGCTGCGCACTCGCCACGACGCGCGTTTCATGATCATAGATCACAGTGCGGCTGCTGCTGGTTCCCTGGTCGATTGCGAGCAAATATTTGCCTGTCATGACGATTCGTTCTCCACGCCGAGCTCGCTGATATTGCGAAAGTAATGCAGCGCTTCGGGATTCGCCAGTGCACTTGTGTTGCTGACGTCCTCACCGTGCACTATCGAGCGCACTGCGATTTCCACGATCTTGCCGCTTTTCGTGCGCGGTATGTCCGGGACTGCAATTATTTTGGCCGGAACATGCCGGGGTGTTGTGTTGTCGCGGATGGATTGGCGGATCGCTGCCTGCAATTCGTCGTCGAGATCGACGCCATCCCGCAACACGACAAACAGGACAACGCGAACGTCATCTTCCCATCGCTGCCCAATCGCAATGCTCTCCAGGACCTCATCCAGTTTTTCGACCTGACGATAGATCTCGGCCGTGCCGATGCGTACACCGCCCGGATTGAGGACAGCGTCCGAGCGGCCGTGAATAATCATGCCTCCCGACGCGCACAGTTCCGCAAAATCGCCGTGCGCCCAGATGCCGGGAAAGCGGCCGAAGTATGCCGCGTGATAGCGGGCGTTGTCGTCGTCATTCCAGAAGCAAACGGGCGCAGATGGAAATGGCCTCGTGCAAACCAGCTCACCGCGCTCTTCCACAACGGAATTTCCGTCCTCATCGTATACCTCCACGGCCATTCCCAGTCCGCGGCATTGCAACTCCCCGCGGCGAACCGGCAACAGCGGATTGCCAATGGCAAAGCAACCCAGGATATCGGTGCCACCTGCAATAGACGCCAATTGCAGGTCGCTGCCGATGGCATCGTAGACGTAGTCGAAACTTTCGGGCGCCAACGGTGAACCCGTCGAGAGAACACTGCGCAATTCCGGCAACTCGAATTCGTCGACGGGGCGAATACCTGCTTTTTCAAGCGCCGAAATGTATTTGGCGCTGGTGCCGAAAACCGTGACGCGCTCGCGAGCGGCCATTTCCCACAAGCCGCGACCGTCATCGAAAAACGGTGAGCCGTCGAACAGGATAATCGTGGATCCGGCGGCCAAAGCACTCGCGAGCCAGTTCCACATCATCCAGCCACAGGTCGTGAAGTAAAATAGTCGATCTTTCTCATCAAGATCGCAGTGCAGCACATGTTCCTTCAGGTGTTGCAGCAAGATTCCGCCATGACCGTGCACAATGCACTTCGGTACGCCGGTCGTACCCGATGAGAACGCGATGAACAAAGGATGATCAAAGTCCACGGCTTCGAATTCGAGTGTATGACCA
>SMVB01337988.1_pt1 | contig 13338 bp, 14 predicted proteins | sample 2456461 | NCBI WGS metagenome assembly SMVB01 (sample SAMN11095934, study PRJNA526329) | marine sediment metagenome | biome: Marine sediment; feature: Surficial sediment; material: Deep marine sediment; isolation source: Hadal surficial sediment | place: Pacific Ocean | collected 2014-05 | depth...
CCCGGCGCGATCCGCCAATTTCCATGGCGGTCCCGGGCGCGATGCCCGAAAGGGCCGGAATTCAGGGGCCGTAGCTCAGTTGGGAGAGCGCGTGAATGGCATTCACGAGGTCGTCGGTTCGATCCCGATCGGCTCCACCAAATCCACCAGGGGCCGGCGGTTGTCACCGCCGGCCCCTTGATCTCATCCCATGAAGCCATGGGGCGGGCGACGGGGGCGGTCCATGGAACACTGGCGCGGCGCCGCTTTCTCATGCTGGGCGCCGGCTTCGGCGCAGGTTTGGCGCTGGGCGGGCTTGGCGGGGCACGCCCCAGCCAAGCGGCGGTGCCGGGCGCGCGGTTGACCACGCGGGTCATTCCCTCGAGCGGCGAAGCCTTGGCGGTTGTCGGCATCGGCACTTGGCGGGCCTTCGACGTGGGCGCCTCGGAAGGCGAACGGGCGCCGCTGCGCGAGGTGTTGCGCCTGTTGTTCGAGGCCGGTGGACGGGTGATCGATTCATCGCCCATGTACGGCCCCGCCGAAGGCGTGGTTGGCGAACTTCTCGGCGAGCTCAAGGTCCATGACCGGGCGTTCTATGCCACCAAGGTCTGGACCGAGGGCGCGGCGGCCGGAATCCAGGAGATGGAACGCTCGATCGCACGGTACCGGCGGTCCCCCATCGACCTGATGCAGGTCCATAATCTGGTCGATTGGCGGACCCATTTGAAAACCTTGCGCGCCTGGAAGGCGCAAGGGCGGATCCGCTATATCGGCATCACCCATTACACCCCTTCGGCCTTCGCCGAGCTGGCCGCCATCATCAAGGGCGAGGACATCGATTTCGTCCAGTTTCCCTATTCGCTGGAGCGGCGCGAGGCGGAAGACATGCTGCTGCCGCTGGCCCAAGAACGCGGCGTCGCCACCTTGATCAACCGCCCGTTCGGGGGCGGCGGATTGTTCGGTCGCGTGCGCGGGCGGCCCCTGCCTCCCTGGGCGGCGGCGTTGGGCGCCGGCAGTTGGGCGCAGCTATTCCTGCGTTACGTGCTGGCCCATCCGGCGGTGACCTGCGTCATCCCGGGAACCGGCAAGCCGGCCCACGCGCGCGACAACCTGGCGGCGGGCTTGGCGCCCCTGCCGGCGCCCGAGGACGCCCGGCCCATCGCCAAGGCCTGGGACCGGATGTGAGCCGCGCGCTTATTCGTAGAACGCGCCCTCGCGGCGGACGATCTTTTGCGGCCGCCGGTTTTCCGCCGTGTGGGCGTCGATCTGTTGCTCCCGCACCCCGAGCCGCGCCTCGGGATCACCCTTTTCCGGCATCATGGCGGCGATCCTCATCACCACCAGCGGGTCGTCGCCGAAATTCTCGAAACAGTAATAGGTGCCCTCGGGCAGCATGATGCCTTCGTTGCGGCCGAGGTCCCAGGTCTCGCCCCGGGGGCCGTAGAATCGGGCCTGGCCCTGGAGGACGACGAAGCTGTGGTCCTGATTGTGGTGGGCATGCATGGCGTTCTCGCCCTCATGGGCGGCATAGACCCGGATCTTCATCTGAAGATTGTCGGTTTCCGCGAGCATCCGGGACTCGCTGCCGGCGTCGAGCAGTTGGGCCCGCAACCGGAAGCGCGCCGGCGGCGGCGTCTTGTCGAAATCCACACTGGCGGTCGGGTCGCCCAATTCCACGGGACGATGGCTGGTCTCTGTCATGGTGAATTTCCTCCTCTGGCAACGGGCTCCGGGCAACGGGCTCCGGGCAACGGGCCGGTTTTTTCGCCTTGGCCGGCCCCCGGCTTGGTGGTTGGCTCTCCGCGCCCGGCCGCCGCTGCCGTGGCGTGGGGCCGCCCGAGGGCGGCAATCCCCCCTGCGGTGATGATCATAGCAGAGTGCCGCCGGGCCGGAGAGCGGCTTCGCGCGCGGGCCGTGCCCTAAACCGGCCGGGGATCGTTACTTTGTCCGAAAGACAGCGGTTCCCAGCCCTCCGACTGTTCATCACCGCCCTTTTCGGCGGCCGTCCGCAGGGCCTTCTTCCAGCCGAGGATGGCCATGAGGAGGGCGAGGATGAGGCCCAGCAGCAGGGCCAAAATGCTGGTCAGGTCGGACCCTTCGCCGGCGCGGTCGGCCCGGCCGGTGGATCGGTCATCGCCGCCGGGCGCGGCCATGGCACTGGGCGCCAGCGCGGCGCTCTGGTCCCAGGACGGGGTGGCGTTCCAGAACCAATCGCTCGTGGCGTCCCGCCCGGGAAGGGCGCCGGCTTCCCTGGTGCCGGCCGGTCCAGGTTCTCCGCCCCGGCCGGCGCTGGTTTTGACAATGCCGGTGTCGCCGGTGCCACCGCCCTGGGATCGGCCCGTGCCCCCGGTTCCGCCGACGCCGGAAAATCCCCCGCCCCCCGCGCCTGCGCCCGCGCCTTCGCCTGAGAGTGCTAGCGCCCTGTGGGAGGGGTTCTCCGCGCCCGCGTCCGGGCCGATGTTTTCACCGCCCGAAAGACTTTCCGCTGGTCCGGCCTCGGCGGCCGCGGCGACGGGCCCGCCACCGGTGTTCCCCCCACCGTCGTCCCGGGCGGAGGCGTCGGCGACGGGGGCCGGTGCCTGGCGGCTCTGATCGTCCCCCGTGGCGCCGCCGCCACCGGGCGTGCCGGGGTCGTCCCCCGGCACCGGCCGATCAGAGACCGCGGCGGCGATGATGTCGAAAGTCTGGCCGACTTTGTCCCCGAGCCCGAATATGGCACTGATGATAACGACGGCGACGAGGGCGAGAATCAGCGCGTATTCCAGCGCCGTGACGCCGGAATCGGATTTTACTAGGGTGCGTATGGACGCTCTCATGCCGGGAACATGAACCCTCTTTACCCGTGGGAAGACCCGTCGAAATTTGGCCTCATATTGTTAAGGATGCATTAACGCTGGCCCGCGGAGGTTTGCATCCGTGCGCGGCATGACCGGGGGAAGGCCCATGGGAATGGGGGTCCGGGGCGCGGGCCGGTGCCCGCCGCGCGGCGAAACCAGACGGCCGCGGTGTTGAAATCCTGGGCCGCGCCCCCGCCCTTGAGGTGCCTGAAACCGATATTTTTGGCGACGAGAACGTGTCCGGCCCGGGCCGCCTTGCGGAACCATTGCGCGGACTGGCGGGGTCCAGGGGGGGCCTAGGCCTCGGGCGTAGCCAGCCCCATATGGTGCCGTGCCTGGCGAGGGCCATTTTCGGCGAGGGGCCGCCATATCATTAGCGCCTTCGCGGTATCGCCCCGGTACTAGGCCCTGGCGCCGGGCTTGTGGCCGGAACCGCCCTGGGGTTTGATGGGCTGGCGGGCCTGCCCTCGCGGCTGGCCGCCGGTGCCGGCCAATGGTGAAGGGGGCCGGACCGCATTCGGGAGGCCCATGGTGGAGGAAATTTTCGAAACCCTGACCCAAGGGACCGGTCTCACCGGCTGGTGGTTTCTCGGGCTCTGTGCGATTTCCTTCGTCGGTAGTTTGATCGCCGCGGCGTTGGGGCTGGGCGGCGGCATCCTGGTCCTCGCGGTGATGGCCCTGGTCCTGCCGCCGACGGTCTTGATCCCGGTTCACGGCGTGGTGCAACTGGGCTCCAACCTGGGCCGCGCCCTCTTCATGGCCCGCCGGGTTCTCTATCTGGTGGTGCCCGCCTTCATCGCCGGTGCCGGCATCGGCGCGGCGGCCGGCGCCTATGTGGTGGTGGCCCTGCCGCTCTGGCTTCTTTTGGCGCTGTTGGCGGTCTTTGTCCTTTATGGAACATGGTCGCCGGGTTTCCGCAGCGCCAGGCCGGGCCGGGCGGTGTTTTTCGCCGTCGGCGCCGGTAGTTCGTTGGTGACCATGTTGGTCGGCGCCACCGGCCCGCTGATCGCCCCCTTCGTGTCGGCCGCCTGCGGCGAGCGCCGCCAGGTGGTCGCCACCCATGCCCTGCTGATGTCGGTCCAGCACGGCATCAAGGTCCTGGCCTTCGGCCTTCTGGGCTTCGCCTTCGGCCCCTATCTGCCGCTGTTGGCGGGCCTTCTGGCATTCGGGTTGCTCGGCACCTGGGTCGGCGGACGGCTGCTGGCGAGGCTGCCGGAGGATGTTTTCCGCAGGGGGTTGAGGATGATTCTTACGGTGCTGGCGGCTCGGCTTTTCTACGATTCGGTGATGGCCTATCCCGGTTGACCGGGGGCCCCGCCCGCGCTTGGCGCGGCCCCGGCTGCCGGGGGGATTGCTTCGCCCCGCGCGCGGTGTCAGCATTGTCCCCCGTTGCCGGCCTCGGGGACCGAAACCTTGGGTCGGCGGCGGTAAGGACCACCGTTCCAAGGGAGGAATTCAGAGATGACTGGGTACTCGAAGATCTGCGGTACTGGCATCGCCATCATTGTTCTGGGGGCGGCCGTGGTTTGGGCCCTGGGTTTCCCTGCCGCGGCCCAGAGCCAGCGGTCCGAAACGGCGCAAAAGCTGGTGGACGAACTGCGGGGCATGGTCAAGCGCGGCGAAGAGCGGCGGCTGGCGTCGCCGCGTTTCCTGGAAGAGCTCAAGGCCCTTGCCGGCAAGTACGATTGGCCGTGGCGGCGGGTGGTCTTCCGGGACAGGTTCCAGGACGGCGATTACACCTACGACCCAATCTGGTCGGTGGCCCAAGGGCGTTTCTGGGTCGAGGGCAAACTCGGCCTGCGTTCCAGGGTGGAGCCCACCACCGCCCAGCAACCCCTTCGATCACGCCAACGGAAATCGGATGCGTCATCGGACCTGTTCGGCGCCGTGCTGCGTGAAATAATGCGTCCCGGGAACGGTGGCGACCGGCAGGAATCCCAGCAACCGGTGCGCTCCGCGACGGCCGAGATTTTCACCCGCCAGGCGATCGGCAACGCCTTCGCGGTTCGCCTCCGGCTGCGCACGGTTTCCGACCTTCCCGCCCGCATCGAATTCGGGCCCTACCAGGGCGATCGGCGCAAGGAGGGTTACCGCTTGGTCTACGACAACCGCGATGGCCGCGGCCCGGTGTTCGAATTGGTGCGCATGCAGCCCTGGGGTTCCAGCGTGATATTCGCCCTCGACGGGGCGCCGCGGCTGGATGATGGGCGCACCCACCGAATCTTGTGGACCCGCGACAGGGCGGGCAACATGAAGATCCGGCTTGACGGCAAGCCCTTGTTGAGCGCCGCCGACAGGGGGTTGAGCGGCGATTTCCAGGGCTTGACCATCATCAACGGCGGCGGCGATTACGGCATCGGCGCCGTCAGCGTGAGCGATATCCCGCCGGAGCGTCGCCCGCGCCGCTGAATTCCATGGCCCGGAATCGCCCTAGCCGGCTTCGGCTCCCTCGTCGGGGACCACGATCTGAAGCGTGTGCCCGTCGGGGTCGTCGAAATAGATGCAGCGGTCGTCACCGGTTCGGCCCCTGACTTCGATGCCCGCCGCTTCGAGGTGGCCGCGAATGCCGTCATAGGTGCCGGTGGCGACATTCAAGGCGAGATGGTTGATATCGTGGCGCGGCGTGAATTCATCCCCCTCGCGCGCTTCGAACAGCCCCACCAATTGCGATCCGCATCTAAGAAAGATCCGTCCCGGGCCCTCATGGTCGACCGTCATGCCGAGCACGTCGACGTAAAACGCTCTGGAAAGTACCGGATTGCGAACATGAAGCACGATATGGTCGATTCCGGTGGTGTTGAGGGAAATCTCCGTCATAGCAACCCTCCGTCCAAGTTGGCGCAGAAGCGTCAGTGCCATCGCCGTCATTTTAACACAAATTCCGTCGCCGTTGGCCCGGTTAGCGGAATCGGCGGCGCCGGCGGCGCTTTTGGTCTTGTTCCCAATGTGCCCATGGTCCCGGTTCAATCCTTCAAATGGCCTCATTGAGGCCGAATTCCCGCCCCAATCGCCGGTTTAAATATTTGTTAGGCATCCCGAGGTAGGGTGATTCAATGATGGAACAACCGGGTCATCGGTCCATGAACACGATAGCAAGCACTCGAATCATGACCGACCAGGATCTCGCGGGTCTTGGCCTCCAATGCGTGGCCTACGTCAAGCGCATCCAGATCGGCGGCGGAAACGCCTATTCCATCCATGCCGCGGATGGCACCGAAATCGCCATCATGGTCAACCGCGACATCGCCTTCGCCACCATTCGCGAACACGACATGGAAGCGGTTTCGGCCCACTGACGGGCCCGGGCGCCCTTGGCGCGCGCCTCGCCGCCTGCCAACGCCTTCACAGTCCATGGCCGAGACGTGAGCCTGCCAGGCCTGACGCCTGCCAGGCCTGAAGCCTGCCAGGGCAGCCGCGGTCAGGCGGCGGAGATGGTGGTGGATTCGCTCAACAGCGCGTAAAGGGCGTCGGCGGATTCGGATCCCCGTAGCTTCTCACAGGTCTCCACATCGCGGAGCTTGCGCGACACCCGGGCCAGCGCCTTGAGATGGTCGGCGCCGGCGGTTTCCGGCGCCAGCAAAAGGAAGATGAGATCCACCGGCTGTTCATCGATGGAATCGTAGTCGACCGGTTGCTGGAGACGCGCGAACAGACCGTAGAGGCGTTGCAGGCCGGCCGGCTTGCCATGGGGAATGGCGACGCCACCGCCGACCCCGGTGGTGCCGAGCCGTTCACGTTCGACCAAAACTTCGAAAATCACCCGCTCGTCAAGACCCGTGAACGTCGAACAGGTACGGGAGAGTTCCTGAAGGGCTTGTTTCTTCGAGGTAACCTTGAGCGCTGGAATCACCCTCGACGGGGTGATCAGATCAGAAATTTCCAATCTTCATGTCCTTTGTCTGGTGCGCATGCCGGAATGACCCCGGGCTTGGCCCGGTCTAATCGAACGACGGGATGCGCGACACCAAATTAGGCGAAAATCACCGTAAACGCCGTACCAATGTCCTGGGGGGGTTCATGCCCCTTATTTTCCGCTCCGGCGCCCCAAGGGTCAAGGTGGCGCAAAATAGTTTCCCGACGGTGGAGAGTCAATAGGGGCCTAAATGCCCCTGCTTTCACAAGCACATAGCCTTTTCCCGTCGGCGCTGGACCGAGGACGGGATACGCATGGCGTCGCGGTACTTGGCCACCGTGCGGCGGGCGATCTCGACCCCTTCGCCGGACAATATGCCGACGATCTTGTCGTCCGACAGCACCGCCTTGGGCGGTTCATGGTCGATCAACGCCTTGATCCGGTGACGGACCGATTCGGCGGAATGGGATTCGCCTCCCACCGTCGATGGAATGGCCGTGGTGAAAAAATATTTGAGCTCGAAGACCCCGCGGGGCGTCGCCATGAACTTGTTGGACGTGACCCGGCTCACGGTGCTCTCGTGCATGCCGATGACATCGGCGATCTCGCGCAGGGTCAAGGGTTTCAGGTGCTGCACGCCTTTGGACAGGAACATATCCTGGGTGCGGACGATTTCGGTCGACACTTTTAAGATGGTGGTGGCGCGCTGATGCAGCGCCTTGATCAACCAATTGGCCGATTGCATGCATTCGTTGACGTATCGGCGTTCGGCCTTGGTGCGGGTGAGCTTGGTGACCTTGGCGAAATAGGACTGGTTGATCAACACCCTGGGCAGGGTGTCGGCGTTGAGTTCCAGGTCCCAACCGCCCCCCTTCCGCGCCCGCACGATGATGTCGGGGACCACGGTCTGCGCCGTATCATGGGTGAAGGCCAATCCAGGCTTGGGATTCAGTGCCTGGATCTCGGCCACCATATCGGCGAAGTCCTCATCGTCGACACCGCAGATGCGCTTCAGCACGGCGGCCTCGCGGCGGGCGAGACGGTCCAGATTCTTGACCAGGGCCTCCATGGCCGGATCGAGGCGGTCGCGGTCGTGCAGTTGGAGGGCGAGGCATTCGCCGAGGTCGCGGGCGAAAACACCCGGCGGATCGCAATCCTGGGCGCGCACCAGGACCGCCTCGACCTCGGCCTCGGAAATGCCCAGCCTTTCGGCGATCTCCTGGAGTTCGGCCCTCAAGTAGCCGGCCTCGTCGAGGCTGTCGACGAGGAGGCCGGCGATCATGCGCTCGCGGGGATCGGCGAAAATCATGTTGACTTGGTTCGACAGGTGTTCGCGCAGGGTCTCTTTCCGGGAAAGCCGCTCTTCGATGTCGAGAGGTTCCCCCTCAAAGCCGCCGCCGGCCCCCCAATCGGCGAACTGGGTGGGCGGGGCGTCGCCTAGGTCGCTGCGATCATCGTTGGTCCAGACGTTTTCGAAGTCCGCGTCCATGGGCCCGTCGCCGTCTTCGGGCAGGGTTTCCGAAGCGGTCAGATCGGCCGCGTCCACCGATGGCGGATCGGTGGCTTCCGCCATGGGCTCGCCGTCGGGCGGCGCGCCGGCCGATTCCCCGTTGCCGTCCTCGACGGCACCGGATTGCAGACCGCCGTCGGTTTCCCGCTCCGCGTCCAGGTTCCCGTCCAGGTTCCCGGCGTCTTCGGCGGGGTCGGTGTTTTCCGATTCCCGTTCGATCCCGCCGTCGGGCGATTCGCGTTCCAGCAAGGGGTTTTCGGCGATTTCCGATTCCACGAAAGCATCGAGATCTTGGTTGGAAAGTTGCAGCAGCTTGATCGCCTGCTGTAACTGGGGCGTCATGATGAGCGCCGTGCTCTGCCGCAGTGCCAGTTTCTGAGAGAGCGCCATGACCGCCGCCTACAGGCTGAACTTTTCCCCGAGATACACCCGGCGCACGTCCTCGTGGGCCAGAATTTCATCGGGGGTCCCGTGCATCAACACATGACCTTCGTGGATGATGTAGGCGCGGTCCACGATCTCCAGGGTCTCGCGGACGTTATGGTCGGTGAGCAGCACGCCGATGCCCCGGTCCTTCAAATGTAGGACCAGGTCACGAATATCGCCGAGCGCCACCGGGTCGATCCCGGCCAGGGGTTCGTCGAGCATCATGAACTGGGGGCCGGCGGCAAGGGCGCGGGCGATCTCGACCCGGCGCCGCTCGCCGCCGGACAGCGCCAGGGCGGGTGTGCGCCTGAGGTGGGATATGGAAAATTCTGCCAGGAGACTTTCCAGGAATGCCTCGCGTCGGTCCCGCTCCGGCTCCACCGCCTCGAGAATGGCGCGGATATTGTCGGCTACGTTGAGCCCCCGGAAGATCGAGGCTTCCTGGGGCAGGTAACCGATGCCCATGCGGGCGCGGCGATACATGGGCAGGTCGGTGATGTCTTCGCCGTCCAGAAGCACGGTGCCCGCATCGGGCGTGATGAGCCCGCAGATGATATAGAAACAGGTGGTCTTGCCGGCGCCGTTGGGGCCGAGCAACCCCACCGCCTCGCCGCGTTGAACGGCGAGGCTCACATCGCGCAGCACCGGCCGTTTCTTGAAGCGCTTGCCCAATCCGACGACTTCAAGCCCGGAATTGACGCGGACCAATTCGGCCCCCCCTTGGGAACCCTGGCGGGAGCCGGCACCGCTGGACGTTGAACTTGTGATCTGGTCGTTCATCTTCACCGTTTGTGTAGGGATTATTGGTTTAATTTCGATAAATTTCTTGGCCCGCGGCGGCACTCGGGATTATTTTCCGGGCACGATCAGGACCCGGACAGGGCCCTTATTTTTGCCGCCCTTGCCGGCGAGAATCCGGCTGATTCCGGTCTTGAAGTTGATGATCGCGCGTTCGCCGTTGAACTGATTTCGGCCCCGGGTGATCCGCACCTTGCCCCATAGCTCGACGGTGTCCTGGTCGGGAAGGTACACTGCGCGGTCGGCCAAGACTATCTCGCCGGGACGGGTGATCACCACATTGCCGTATGCGTCCAAGCGCCGCGGGCCGCCTCCATCGCCGCTCAAATTGGCGCCGCCTCTCTTGCCTTTGGAGGGGTTCGGCCGGGATTGGCTGGTCAGCACGTCGGCGCGCACCGTCCGTTCCTTGCCCTTGACGGGATTGCGTTGACGCAATACGGCATTGCCCCGGGCCACGGCGAGGGATTTGCGGTTGTGATATTCCAGGCTGTCGCGGGCGGTGATGATATCGTCCTTGGTGACCAGCTTGAGCTTCCGTCCCGTCAACACCAGCACGCCCTGGCGCGAATCATAGACGCCCTTGTCGCCATAGGCGGTTTGGTTCGGCGAGACGATCTTGACTTTGCCCACCGCCTCGATGCGGGTGATCTCGGATCCCTTGCCCTTTATTTCTTCGTAATACGCGGTCAAGGTGTCGGCATACACCGTGGTGGCGCCTTGAATGGCTCTTGCGTTGCCCCGGGCGATATAGCGCTTTTTCTTCTGGTCCCACTCGATCCCTTCGTCGGCGTAGATTTCTAACGGCTTGGCATCACCGCCGCCGAGATCGAGGCCTTGGGCGCGGGCCGGTCCGCCCGCGGCCGGCGCGGCGACGAGGATCATTGCGGCAAGAAGGGCTTTGGCCGCGCGGTCGATCATCGTTGTTGCCTCTTGGGGGGTGCCGCGCGTTGGCGTTTGTCACGCGGGAACAGGAGGGCCTTCGACTTGCCCGTGAAGATCACCGTCTGGCCGCCGTTCAGAACCTTGAACCCCTGGCCGGTCACTTCGATGGAAGGGCCGCTTCCGGTCACCGGATCGTTGCCCTCCACCGTGCCGGCCTGGAGGTCGATCCGGGCGGTGGCGGTGGTAAAATGCATCCCGGCATCGTGAAACAGGTCGACGCCGCCGCTAAGGTCGAGGGTTTTCTTCTTCTGGGCGTAGGTGCCGTGTGCCGCCGACAGCGCCAGCCAGGCGCCGCTGTCGGTGGTGATGTCGCCCTTGGGGTTGGTCAGCAGGATCGAATCCGCGCCGGGACTGGCGCGGCGCGCTTGGTCGGCCGTCAACATGAAGGGCCGGCCCTTGTCGTTGGTGCCGGAGAAGCGGGGATTGACCATTTGCAAGGTTTTCGCTTCCTCGGGATAAATCCGGTTAAAACCGATCCTGAAGCCGCTCTCCACCGATGGCCACTGGGACCAAATCGCCACCATGGCGATCAGCACCACCGCCGCGGCGGGGAACAGCATCCGCATGACTGACACTTTTCGCCTGTGGGCCCGGTGCGCTTGGGGACTTGGTCCGGTGCGCAGGGGCAGATCGCCGAGCGCCGCCCGCCGCTTGCCCGATGAGGGCGGCTTCGTTCCCGCCGCGCCGCTATGCCGCGCTTCGCTCATGGTCGGATTCCTGGAACGGTGGCGGGTGAAACCGGAAGCATGATGGTCATCGAGGGGCGCTGGGTTCCCGGCTCAGGCTATGCCGGAGCGAAGGATGTCATGGATATGCACTATCCCAAGGGGTTTGCTGTCCTCCACCACAAAGATCGAAGTGATCGCTTTTTCGTCCATGATGGCTAGCGCCTCGGCCACCAGCGATTGGGGCGGCACCGTCACCGGCTTCTTGGTCATGATGTCGCCGGCGGTCAACGCCAACAGATCCGGGGCCATGTGCCGGCGCAGGTCGCCGTCGGTGATGATGCCCAAGAGCCGGCCTTGCGCGTCGGCGACGCCGGCACAGCCGAACCGCTTGGCGGTGATGGTAACCAACACATCGGCCATGATTTCGCCGGGCGCGACCATGGGCATGGCATCGCCGGCGTGCATGATGTCGGCGACCTTGAGCAGCTTGCGGCCCAATTGACCGCCGGGATGGAGCAACTGGAACTCGTCGGCGGTGAAGGCGCGGCGTTCCAGCAGGGCGATGGCCAGGGCGTCGCCCAGCGCCAGGGTCACCGTGGTCGAGGTGGTCGGCGCCAGGCCCATGGGGCAGGCTTCGTCGCTATCGGGCAGGACCAGCACCACGTCGGCGGCCTCGGCCAGGGCGCTGTCTTGATTGGCGGTGATGGCGACCAGGGGAATAGTAAACCGGCGGCTATGGGCGATGATGTCGGCGAGTTCGGCGGTGTCTCCCGAGTTGGAAATCGCCAGCACCGCGTCGTCCCGGGTGATCATGCCGAGATCGCCGTGGCTCGCTTCGCCGGGGTGGACGAAAAACGCCGGCGTCCCCGTGGAAGCGAGCGTGGCGGCGATCTTGTGGGCCACGTGGCCGCTCTTGCCCATGCCCGAAACGACGACGCGGCCGGGGATGCCGGCCAAGGTGTCCAGCGCCCGGACGAATCGTTCGTCGAGATTGCTGGCGGCGGCCTTGAGCCCCCGCGCCTCGATCTCGAACACCCGCCGCGCGGCGGCGAGATCTTTTTCGGCCTGAGAGGCGGCGGCGGGTTCGGTGGGCGGCTTATCGCTGGTTGCGCGCATCTTGGGGGCGGTGTCCCGTCATGTTGCTGGGGCCGGCGGCGGCGGCGCCATGCCGCGCCGGATGGCCGAAGCGAAAAAATCCTATCAGATTAGCCGCTTGGAAAACACCGGTTGATTGCCATGGGGGGCGGCGCGGGCGAACCGCCCCGCGCCCGTGGCTGTTCCCAAGGCCGGTCAATGTGAGAAAATATCGACCTCCGGCCATCCCCCTAGGTCCAGTGCCACCCGATGCCCGAGGAAGTCGAAACAGGCCTGGGCAAGGTCCGCCCGACCCTCCCGCGCCAGCATGACATCGAGCCGCGCCTTCAGGGCATGGAGGTGCAGGACGTCGGATGCGGCGTATCCCAGTTGCGCCTCGGTCAGTTGGTCGGCGCCCCAATCCGACGATTGCTGGGTCTTGGAAAGTTCGATGCCAAGCAGTTCGCGGGTGAGATCAGCCAGGCCGTGACGGTCGGTATAGGTGCGGGCGATGCGGGAGGCGATCTTGGTGCAATAGACCGGGGCGCAATCGACGCCCAGCCAGTGCTTGACGGCGGCCAGGTCGAAGCGGCCGAAGTGGAAAATTTTGAGGCGGCCGGGATCGGCCAGCAGCGCCACCAGGTTGGGTGCCCCATAAGGACGGTCCCGGCGCGGGAAACGGACCAGATGGGCCTCATCGTCACCCGCGCAAAGCTGGATCAGGCACAGCCGGTCCCGGGCCGTGGCGAGCCCCATGGTTTCCGTGTCGACGGCGATGACGTCGCCGAGATCCACGTCGGCGGGCAGGTCGCCCTCATGGAGATGGATGGTCATGGCGTGGCTCCTCGTGCCGTTCAATGTGCCCTACCAATTTAGGCGCTCCCCCGCGGGCGCGCCTTCAGATCAAAAAATGGTGCCCCGGATGAAGCCTCGAACTTCCACGGGCTTTCTTTCGCCCGCTAGGACCTGAAGCCGGTTGCTGGTGCGGGCGGGGAGACTCGAACTCCCACTTCCCTACGGAAACAGACACCTGAAGCCTGCGCGTCTACCAATTCCGCCACGCCCGCGCCGCAACATCGGCATCTTCTCGCAACATTCGCCCAACTTTGCAACATCTTCGTTGGCGTCCCGGCACGGTCTCCTCGCCGACCGCTTTTCTCCTCCCACTTTATGGCAGAAGATCGCGCGCAGCCAGTGCTTCCGCCGCCGCCGCGCCGCCGCGCCGAACCGACCCGCGGGTGGGCAGGCCGG
>SMVB01011058.1_pt1 | contig 13337 bp, 8 predicted proteins | sample 2456461 | NCBI WGS metagenome assembly SMVB01 (sample SAMN11095934, study PRJNA526329) | marine sediment metagenome | biome: Marine sediment; feature: Surficial sediment; material: Deep marine sediment; isolation source: Hadal surficial sediment | place: Pacific Ocean | collected 2014-05 | depth 0-1...
GGCCGCGTGTCTTGGCTCGGCGGTGTTTTTCAGACCCATCCTGAACCCATTCAGACGCCAGCGTGCCACCGGCGCCGTCGCCGAGCCCACCAGCAACTTCCAGGCCGGGATCGGTGTGCCCTCGACATCGACGCGGCTGGTCAGATAGTGAAAGCTGCTTGCCGCTCGCGCCCCGGGGCGATTTGAAACCGCTGATCCAGCCAGGGACAGGGACGGCCCGGTCGACTGAATAGTATAGGGACGCCCGGCGTTCGTCTTGCCGGACTCTGGCGGGGGGGGGCGGGCGATCACCGTGAGCGTGACCCGACTGCCCATGGCGGCTCGGATGCTATCACTGTGCTCGCCGGAGACCGTCGGCTACCATGAAGCTCGTAGTGCACTGATGACCTCGACATCCTGAATTATCCCGAGTGTTCCCCTGCTGGAGAGTAGCTGATGCGCCACCGAATTTTGATCGCCGTGTTGGCTGCGGTTTTGACCGCGGCTTCGGGTTTTTCGCTGGTGGACCCGGCGAGCGCCGCCGAGGACGCTCTGCAGGAATCCCAGGACCAGCAGGAGCTCCGTATCCTTGTCGCCGAGGGCGAGGGCCGGAGGTACTGGCCCAACTGGCGTGGACCTTCCGGGCAGGGGGTGGTCGAAGGATCCGTTTACCCGGATACCTGGTCGGACACCGAAAACGTCCTCTGGAAAACGCCGGTGCCAGGTATCGGGCACTCGTCGCCGATCATCTGGGGGAACCAGATCTTCCTCACCACAGCGTACGACGGCGGCACGCGGTTGACGCTCTTGAGCTTCGATCGCGTGAGCGGCGAGCAACGGTGGGAGACAGCCGTGCCCTTCGCGAGCCGCGAGCACATTCATACCAAGAACAGCCACGCTTCGGCGACGGCGGTGACCGACGGCGAGCTCGTGTTCGCGTCGTTCGGCCACCAGGGAATGATGGCGGTCGACTTTGACGGCAACCTGGTGTGGCACAACAAGATCGAGGATCTGAGCAACTACCACGGGTCCGCCGGCTCGCCGGTTCTCTATGACGACACCGTGATCATCTACCAGGATCATGGCGGGGCGTCGTTCGTCGCCGCGTTCGACAAGCGTACCGGCGAAGTCGTTTGGCGCACCGGGCGCGACGCCGGTGTGGGGTGGGGAACGCCGATCGTCATCGACACCGGGGAGCGCGACGAGCTGATCGTGTCGAGCCAGTCGCGCGTGCAAGCCTACGACCCGGCGACCGGAGAAGAGCTCTGGACCGTGCGGGGGAATCTCCGCGAGGTTATCCCGACGCCGGTCGTCGGCCACGGCCTCGTGTTCGCGTCGTCGGGGCGCGCCGGCCCGACCTTCGCCATCCGCCCGGGCGGCGCGGGCGACGTTACCGACAGCCACGTCGCCTGGAAGACACAAAAGGGTTCGCCGTTCGTTCCGTCGCCGATCATCGTCGGTGAGTATCTCTTCATGATTAACGACATGCTCAGCATCGTCACCAACTACGAGGCCAGCACCGGCAGGCTCGTGTACCAGGGGCGCCTCGGACGTTCGAGCCGCGAGGGTTTCTCCGCCTCGCCCGTAGCGCTCGACGGCAAGGTGTTTTTCACCAACGACGCGGGGCAGACGTTCGTCGTCGAGGTCGGTCCCGAGTTCACCCTGCTGCACGTCAACGAGCTCAACGCCCGGACTCTGGCTTCGCCGGCGCTGGTCGACGGTACCTGGTACTTCAGGACCGACAGCGAACTGATCGCGATCGGCAAGTGATCTGACAATGCGCCGCCCCGATCCCCGACAGCCCCCGTGGGGGCAGCGCACGCTCGCTGACGTGCGCTTCTCGGCGCCCGCAGCTGGAGGCCGTTGAGGTATGCGGGCTAGGATCACGCTGCTCTTGCTACTGATGACGTTCGCGCCCGCGGCGGCGGCGCACGCCGCCGGGTCGGCGGGGACGGCGCGGGGATTCGCGATCGGGTCGCCGCCGCGAGCGGCCGGGTTTTCTGTAGAGCTCGCCGATCTGCTCGGATGGGGCCCGGTCGCCGGGGGGCCGGTGTTCGCTCAGCAGACACAGAGCGGCAGCACCGCCGCGAATTGGCGCGCTGCGCGCGAGGCGAAAAGGGGCGATCTCTCGGTGCCCGAGAAAGGCGGCGTCGAGGCGCGTCTGGCTTGGCTCGAGGACGGCCACTGGCTGCAGCGTGTCCGGGGCGGCTGGCACGGGTTTCTGCCGATCATGGGCGGGTTTCCCAGCGGCTCCGGGCAGGCGTTCGGCATCCTCTGGAGCAAGATGGGTATCGGTGCCCGGTATCCCAACGAGTTCACGCCGAACCTGGTGGGCTTGCGGGGCTCGGCGGCGCTCAGCTTGCGGGGCTACTACCTCGGACTGTTCGAGGTCGGCGTGGCGCGCATCGGCGGCGCCCCGATCCATATGAACGTTCACGTCGGGTACCAGCACAATGCCAACGAGAGTTTCTACGGCTTCGGGCAAGACAGCTCGGTCGAAGATCGGCTCAGCTTTGCGCAAACCGTGAGCGCGACCGGCGTGGTGTTCTGGTGGCAAGCGCCCTCGTGGCTTTACGTCGGCGGCGGCATCGGTCTTCGCAATACCGACGTCGGCGAGGGCAGCGATGATTTTCCGCCGCCGCCCGATTTCAATCCGGGCGAGCTGCCCGGATTCGTCGAGCAGGTCGAGTACCTGACCTACGACGGGTTCGTGCAGATCGACTGGCGCAACAAGGGGAATCACTACCGCGGCGGCCTCTACGCGGTTCGCTTCAGCGACTGGCGCGACCGCGACGTCGACGCATTCAGCTTCAAAGAACTTGACATCGAGATTCAGCAATACTTCCCGTTTCTGATGAACAAGCGGGTGATCGCGCTGCGCGCCCGGACGATTCTCACCGATACCGAAGCGGGCCAAGAAATTCCCTTCTACTTGATGCCGACGCTGGGAGGCACCCGCGATTTGCGCGGCTTCAACTACGATCGTTTCAGAGACAAGAACATGCTCCTGCTGAACGCCGAGTACCGCGCCGAGCTGTGGGTGTTTATGGACCTGGCGCTGTTCGTGGACGCCGGCAAGGTGTTTGCCGACCACAGCGAGCTCAACTTCAAGGACCTGTCCACCGACTTCGGTATCGGCCTACGGCTCAAGACGACGCTGTCGACGTTCCTGCGCGCCGACTTCGCCTTCGGCGGCGAGGGTTTTCACACCGCGATCACCTTCGACAGCGCGTTCGATTCGACGCCGTTGTTCAGCCGCATTCTGCAGACGGTGCAGTAGCCATGATGAACCGCGCGGTGACGTCGATGTTGTTGCTCGGTCTGTTGCTGGCAACGGCGTTCTCGGCCGCCGATCTCGCCGCGGCGCAATTGGGCGGCACACGGCAGGCGGCCTTCGAGGCGCGCTTCAACCGCGACGACCCGATCGCTTTCGACGAGGACAATCTCGACATCGAGCTGCCGTCCGAGTGGCCGGTGTACGAGCTCTACGACGTCTACGAGAACCAGTTCCAGGGGCGCGGCGATCCCGAGCAAAAACGCGCCGTCAACATCAACACGATCGGCGAGGTTCCGGACTCGAGCTGGTTCACCAATCGACTCGGTGGGCGCGAGATGAGCGTCGAGGAGGTTGCTACCGGCCCGAACCTCACCGGCCCGCCGGCAGACGGGCGATGGATGGTGATCGGCAGGCCGGGCGGTGGGGTCACGCCCAAGTTCATGATCGAGGACGAGGAGGGCGGTCGCTTCATCATCAAGTTCGACCCGGTGGACTATCCCGAGATCGCCTCCGGCGCCGAGATGATCAGCTCGAAGTTCTTTCACGCCTTCGGCTACAACGTCGCCGAGGCCTACATCGTCAGCCTCACGAAAGACCGTATCGAGATTGCGGCCGGCGCGGCCTTCACCACGGATACCGGCATGAGGAGGGAGATCGATCAGGTCGACATCGATCACTGGATGTCGAGCGCGCCCGTGGGACCCGACGGCGTGTACCGCGCATTGGCGAGCAAATTCGTGCCCGGTGAGGGGGTCGGCGAGTTCCGCTTCTTCGGCACCCGCACCGACGATCCCAACGACATCTTCCCGCACGAGCATCGCCGCGAGCTGCGCGGCTACCGGGTGATGTCCGCCTGGCTCAACCACGATGATTCACGCGCCCTCAACACCTACGACTCCTTCGTCGAGAACAACGGCCGGCACTTCATCAAGCACTACCTGCTCGACTTCGGCTCTACGATGGGGAGCGCCTCGATCGGCGCCAACGAACCGCGCGGCGGCAACGAGTACTTTATCGAGGGCGGATTGGCCTGGAAGACGGCGCTGACCTTGGGTATCTGGCACCGGCCGTGGTTGTCCGCCGACATGCCGGACATCGCGGCGATCGGCAACTTCGAGGCGGAATACTTCGTGCCCCGGAACTGGAAGCCTGAGTACCCCAACGCCGCTTTGGACCACATGGATGCCGCCGACGCCTTCTGGGCGGCGCGCATTCTGGCCAAGTTCTCGGACGCGGCGATCGAGGCGGTGGTTGCTGAGGCGCGGTTCGCCGACCCGAGAGCCGTGGCCTATATCAACGAGGTGCTTCGCGTGCGCCGCGACAAGGCGGTGACCTACTGGATCGCGCAGACCAACCCGCTCGATGAGTTCGAGCTCGATGGCAGCGGCGGATCTCTGACGCTCGAGTGGGACAACGCCGCCATGAGGGTCGGCGCCGCCGCCGACGGGGCGCGCTACGGTGTGCGCTGGTCGGCCTTCGACAACCGCACCGGCGGCGAGTCGGGGCTCTCCGACCGCGAGGTACGCGAGACGCGGATCGCGGTTCCGACCAACGCCTGGGGTACGCCCGACGAGTTCGGCTACCGCTACCTGCGCGCCCACATCTTCACCCTCCACCCCGACTTTCCGTGGTGGGCGGAGCCGGTGATCGTGACCGTTCGCGACCAGGGCGACGCAGGCGTCGACATCGTCGGGATCGAGCGCCCGCGCGAATTTCCGAACGCCGGCGGGCCCTAGTACGCCGTCGTGAACGTGTGATGGGCCTGGGGGCTGGGTCGTGCGGGCGAGAGCGGCATCCAGGCTCGCCGAGCCAACGGAGGTAAACATGAGTGATTCACGACCGCGATTTACGCCCGTCAAGGACGGACCGCTGCGCGTGCAGGGGTTGACCGAGCTCGAGGCGGAGGATGGTCCGATCGAATGCGAATCGGACATCGCGCTGTGCCGCTGCGGGCGGTCCGAGAACAAGCCGTTCTGCGACGGCACCCACGTCAAGGTCGGCTTCGAGAGCAAGAAGATCGGCGGCCCCAACCCCGACCGGCGAGACGAATACGTCGGCACGACGATCACCATCTACGACAACCGCGCCATCTGCGCCCACGCCGGCTTCTGCACGGACGGGCTGCCGTCGGTCTTCCGCATGAAGACCGAGCCGTGGATCGATGCCAACGGCGACAGCGCTGAGAAGATCATCGAAACGGTCCGGAAGTGCCCGTCGGGCGCGCTCAGCTACGCGATCGATGGGGTCGAGCACCGCGACGACGCCGATCGGCCCCCGTCCGCGTTCCTCGCGCCCAGCGGGCCGTATGTGCTGAAGGGTAGTTGCGGGCTTGCGGACGCGGAGTGGGGTGTCGGCGCGTCCACGGAGCACTTCGATCTCTGCCGCTGCGGTGGCTCCAAGAACAAGCCGTTCTGCGACGGTTCGCATTGGACGGTCTGGAAGGACGGCGAGGATACGAAACCGCCCGTGACCGAGGCGAAGGGTCCGCGGCCCACGCCGGAGGAGCCCTACGTCGCGTTTATCCACGAGTTGGCGGCGAACGGCCTCTCGAAGCTCGGCCCCGACGGTCCCATGGGGGCGATGGGCGTGCCGCGGACCGAGTTGCCGACGTGGGACCACATCCAGATCATGACGGCTCAGCTCGACCCGCGACCGCTGCAGGTGGAAGATCACGTCGGCACCGATCTCGTCATCGGCCCGAAGGCAAAGAAGCCGCTCCACCTCGACATCCCGCTGTTCGTCTCCGACATGAGCTACGGCGCGCTTTCGGAGGAAGCCAAGGTCTCCCTGTCGAGGGGCGCGGAGCTGGCCGGGACGGGCATCTGTTCGGGTGAGGGCGGGATGCTGCCCGAGGAGCAGGCGGCGAACAGCCGTTACTTCTACGAGTACGCCTCCGGGAAGTTCGGGTTCAAGTGGGAGAAGCTCGAGCTTGTCCAGGCCATGCACTTCAAGTGCGGGCAGGGGGCGAAGACCGGCACGGGCGGCCACTTGCCGGGCGAAAAGGTCATAGGGAAGATCGCCGAGGTGCGGGGCCTCGAGCCGGGCACAGAGTCGATCTCCCCGGCGGCCTTCACCGACCTCTTCACACCGGCCGACTTCAAGAAGTTCGCCGACCGGGCCCGCGAGGTCAGCGGCGGCATCCCGATTGGCTTCAAGTTGTCGGGCAATCGCATCGAGCGCGACATCGACTTCGCCCTCGCGGGCAGCGCCGACTACATCATCATCGACGGACGCGGCGGTGGGACCGGGGCGGCGCCGCTGATCTTCCGAGACCACATCTCTGTACCGACAATCCCGACGCTGGCGCGGGCGCGCCATCATCTGGATCGACGCGGCGTGAGCGGCGACGTGACGTTGATCGTGACCGGTGGCCTGCGGGTGCCGGCCGACTTCGTGAAGGCGCTCGCCCTCGGCGCTGACGGCATCGCTTTGGCGAACGCCGCCATTCAGGCCGTCGGTTGCATCGGTGCGCGCATATGCAACACGAACAAGTGTCCCACCGGCGTCGCGACCCAGGACCCCGCGCTGCGGGCCCTGATCGACGTGGACGCTGCGGCGCAGCGGGTGGCGCGATTCTTCGGCGCGTCCGTCAAGCTGATGCAGACGATGGCGCGAGCGTGCGGCCACGATCACCTGGGCAAATTCCATCGTGACGACATCGCCACCTGGCACAAGGAGATGGCGGATCTTTCCGGTATCGACTACGCCGGACTTCGCGCCGACAGGGAATAGCAACGCCTTGTGCCCGGAGGATGTGCCCGACCAAGCGCAACACAGTAGACGCGCGCTTCTCCGCGCCCGCAGCAGGAGGGCGTTGAGATATCCGGGTTTAGCTCCGGCATGGGGTGGCGTCGTCGGTAGCGCCGGCCTCAGGCGGCAGCGTCGGCCTCGGGCAGGTGGAGGTCCCACCATTCGTCGGCTCGCTTCGTGTCCCAGGTGCTTGCTACCGGAACCTCGGCGAGAGCGGCCGCCATCTCCCGCGCGCTCTGGAAACGATCGGCTGGGTCCTTCGCGAGGCACTTCATGATGATGGCCTCGAGCTCGGGTGGAATCGGTAGCTTCGTGCGTTCAGAGGGCGGGGCGGGTGGAGTCTTTACGTGCTCGACGATCACCGCGACGCCGGTGTCCTCTTCGAATACGCGCTTGCCGGTGACCAGCCAGTAGGCAACGCAGCCGAGCGAATAGATGTCGGAGCGATGGTCGACGCGGTCGACCTGAATCGCCATCTCGGGGGCCATATAGGCGGGGGTTCCCGTCGTCGTCCCCTCGGCCGTCAGCTTCTCGGATTGCGCCGCCGGTTTTTCGTGTTGCACCAGTCCGAAGTCGAGCAACTTGATGTGATCGCGGCGGGGCCCGAGGTGGCTGAGGAAGAGGTTGGCGGGCTTGATGTCGCGGTGGGTCAAGCCCTGGCCGTGCGCGTCCGTCAACGAATCGCAGGCCTGCAACAGCAAGTGAACGGCGCGCTCGGCGGGGACCGGGCCGAACCGGTCGACGAGCTCCTCGAGGTCGAGACCGTCGAGGTACTCCATGGCGTAAAAGAAATGCCCGTCCGCGGTGACGCCGAAGTCGTAGACGTCGATCGTGTGCGGCGAGCGCAGCGCCGCGGTGGCCTTGGCCTCGCGCTCGAAGCGCAGCAGCACGCGGCGGGCGTCGTCACCATCGAGGCCTTCGATCCGGTCTTCACGGATCAGCTTGATCGCCGTGGGCCGGGCGAGCGTCCGGTGTCGTGCTCGCCAGACCTCTCCCATCCCGCCGCTGCCGATGCGCTCCTCGAGGTCGTAGAAGGTGCGCTTGCGCTGATCGAACGCGAAGGTGAACAGGCTGAAGGTCAGGAATGCGGCGAAGATCGCCACCGCGGCGCTCGTTCCCAGCAGCAGGCCGGTTTCGAACAGGCGCCCCGTTGCGGTGGCGTCGAAGCTGGCCTGTAGCTCGGGGTTGTTGGCGCGCAGGAGAAACGCGGCAGCCAGCGGCGCGGCGCCGATCAACGCAATGCCGGTGACGGCGCGGGCCAACGGGTTGGGCACGAAGATCCCGTAGGCGATCATCAGGAGCCCGAAGCCCAGCAGCGTGCTCGTCCACGAGGCCGAGCCGGCGTTCAGGTCGGCCACTCCCACAGCGTAGGTTCTCGCCGCGAAGTACAGCGTCAACGTCACGAACACCAGCGCCTCGACGAGTCGCAGCCCGGCGAGCGGCCAGCGCTTGCGCATGACGATCAGCGCGGTGGCCGCGGCCATGACGACGAGAACGAACCCGCGCGCCAGCAGCCAACCTCCGCCCACCGACAGAGCATCGCGCAACGTGATGAGGGCGAACCCCAGAAACATGGCCGCGGTGAAGGCCCCGAGAAGACGCTGCATCAGCGCCGCGGTGGCGTCGGATCGCGCCTCCCGACCGGGAAGCAGGCCGGTTTCCGGTCAGAGGTGCAGAAGGTCTTTACCGATGGAACCCGTCCGCGCGGGAACGAGTGCACCGGCGGTGGTCGCGTTGCTATCCTGCATCTCTCAACGCTCCCCTGCTGCGGGCGCGGCGGAGCGCATTGAGACTTGCGGGATCGCGGCGTTGCTCATAACCCTCCTTCGTGAAATGCGGATCCGAAGATCAGTTTAGCAGGGAGCTCCTCAGCACTCGGCGGCCGCGACCGGGGTGGGCACCCAGTCCTTGGTGACCACCATGGTGGAGCCGTCGCGGCGCACTACCTGGAATCGATAGCCGTCGGCTCGTCCCGAAACCATGGCGCCGTCCGGCGCGATCTCGGCGATGACGCGGGGCCCGAACGGCACCCACATCGTCGATCGCCAGTCGGCGCCGATGCCGAGGAACACTGCCATGAGCTCGAGTTGGTTGCCGTTCTCGAGCAACGGCGGTGGCGCCTGGTCGGGGAAATCGATTGGTTCGCCTTGGTCGCCGTTCGGGCCCCGCGTCAGCGCCGAGACGAGCAGGGCCGAGAACAGGGCTGCGTGTTTCATCGTTACCTCCAAGCGGTGTCAAAGTGTGACTGCAACTTTGCCAGACCCTCACGGTGTTCTCCACGGTTGGTATCCTGATGGCGACAAACGCGCGTCGAAAGCCGTTCACAACGGAGAAAATTCTAATGACACGTCTGACACGCCCAATCTTCACCATCACGATCGCTGCCGTCGTCGGTGCGCTGATCGTCCTTGCGTCGTTCCCCGTCCCGGCCGCTCTTGCCGGCCTCGGCCCGCCACCGGGCCAACAGCTACAGACCCCCGCCGAACGGGTCGACTACTCGCAGGGCGGCACGCTGTACGAGCCGTTGATGGAGTTCGTCTACGAGCTCGAGTCGCAGACCGACCTGATGAACGTCATCAAGTTGACCGAGACGCTCATGGGTCGGGACGTCGTGCTCGCGACACTGTCGAACCCGCCGGTCTTCCGGCCGTCGGATCTGGTGAAGTCCGACAAGCCGGTGGTGCTGATCGTCAACAACGTTCATGGCGGTGAGGTCGCCGGGAAGGACGCCGCCATGGAGATCATGCGAGACCTCGTACAGGGCGATCTTCGACCGCTGCTCGACGACGTGGTGGTGCTCGTGGTCCCGACGATCAACCCGGACGGAGCCGAGGTGAGGCGGCGCACCAATGAAGAAGGCTTCGACATGAACCGCGACTACATCAAGCTGGAGTCGCAAGAGATGCACGCCCTGGTGACCAAGGTCATCAACGGCTGGCAGCCTGACATCTGGGTCGACACCCACCACGGTGGCTCGGCGCCGTACACGCTGACCTACCAGACCAACATGAACCCGGCCGGCGACCAGGGGCTGGTGGACATGGGCAACGACCGTATCCTGGCCCGCGTGCGCGCGGCGCTGCGAGCTGAGGACTACGACGGGTTTTGGTATACGGGTGCGGGCACGGTCAACGGTGTCGAGGGCTGGGTGCCGACCTCGGTCGAGCCCCGCAAGCAGCACGTCTTCGCGACGCTGGCCAATACCGTGGGCTTCCTCTACGAGACGCCGAGCAGCTCTCACCGGGTGATCAACAACGGTACGGAGGTGGTGCCGATCCCCGCAGGCGAGCGCTACCGGCACCAGGTGCGCGGCCAGTACATCGGCCAGCGCGAGCTCATCCGCTTCGCCGCCGAGGAGGCCGACGACCTGAAAGCGGTCGTTCGCGAGGCCCGCGAGCGGGCCATCCGCTTGGGCAACGACGATACGGACGACGATCAGATCGTCCTCGAGTACGAGCAGGTCGCCAAGTACGAGGACAGCTTCTGGCGCCGCGTCGGCGGGCGCGGTAGCCGGGGTGGGGGAGGGCGTGGCGGCGGTGAGGTCGCCTACGAGCTCGTCACCGGCCCGATCTTCACCCGGTTCGAGCCCACCCGCACGACCACCAGGCCGTACGGCTACATGATCCCGCCGGGCATGACCAAGCTGATTCCGATCCTGCTCGAGCACGACATCACCGTGAAGCGGCTCACCGAGCCGGTGTCGATCGAGGTCGAGGCCTACGATGCCACCGTCGTCGAGGACACGCAGTACTTCCAGGCCCACTACTTGAAGGCGGTCACCGTCGATGTGGTTACGGAAACCGTGGACTTTCCGGCCGGCAGCTTCTTTGTGCCGAGCGGCCAGCCGCTGTCGAACTTCATCAGCTACATCCTCGAGCCCGAGACCAACGACAATCTGGTGACCTGGGGGTACCTCGACAACGTCCTGCGGGTGACTCCGAGCGCCGCCGAACAAGAGGCGCAGCGCCGGGCGCAAGAAGAGCGCCTCGCACAGATGACGCCCGAGCAGCGCGAGCAGTTCCAGGGTCGCGGCGGTCGAGGCGGTGGCCGGGGCGGAGGTGGCGCTCGCCAGCGCGTGCCCATCTACCGGGTGATGAGCAAGACGGACTTCGCCGGCGTGCTGGTGCAGCCGTACAATCGCTACGAGCCGAACCGTTACATCCGCTAGTTCCATCACCCCGATCGTGATCCGCAAGACTCCGTTGCCGCCGGCGGACGTGGTCCTCTTTTGCGTCCTCGCGGGCATCCTCGGCACCTTTGCCGGCGGCTACATGTTCGGTGAGTTCAACCAGGTCGAGCACCTGCCCATGGTCTTCAGGATCATGGACGCGGACTACCTCGCCCAGGACTTCTTCGTCAACGCGACGGCCGGCGTCAACCCGCGCTTCTACTACGTGTGGCTGCTGGCGCAGGCGGGCCACTGGATCCCGCTGCCGGCGTTGTTCGTCGTTCTTACCTGCCTCGCCAACGGGTTGATCGTCGCGGTGACCTGGCGCGTGGCGCGTCAGATGTCGGGCCGCTCGGATGTCGCGGCGGTGCTCGCCTGTTCGATGGTGATCGCCGTCAACGCCTTCAACGAGGGGGGTGCGGCGCAGCTACCACGGAGTTTTCTCGGGCCGGCGTTGCTGGCACGCCCGTTCGCGATGCTCGGGCTCTGGCTGACGATCAGGGGGGAGAGTGTGCGGCCGGTGTTGCTGTTTTTTGCCGCCATTGCGCTGCACCCCTTGGTCGGGGCCGAAACGGCGGGCGTCGCCTTGGCCGCGGCCGCGATCGCGGCGATCTGGGAGGCTGTCGGTGTGCGGCGCTCTTGGCGGTCGATCGCCGGCGGTATCTTCGTCCGGCTTGCCGCCATGGCTGCATTTCTCGGCGCCGCGACCTACTTCTTGTATCGTGGCGAGCTGGCAGGATCGGTAACCGCGGAGCGCTTCATCCACATCGTTGCTGAGACCCGGGCGCCCTTTCACTACCTGCCCTCTCGGTTCGGCCTCGGCAGCCACCTCGCCTTCGCCGTTTTCTGTGTCGCTGCGTTCGTCGCCTGGCTTCGCTGGCGCCGGGAGACACCTGCGCCCGCCGTGGCGCCGGCGATCCTGGCGGCCGCCGGCGTGGTCGTGCTGGCCTGCTTGGGCGGTTACCTCTTCGTCGAGGTGTTGCCGACCCGGGTGTGGGCCTCGGCGCAGACGTTTCGCATGACCTACCTGATCAAGTGGTTCGGTTTTCTGTTGTTTGCCTGCACGGCGAGCGTCGCGATGCGCGCCGGAGCACCCTTCGCGGCGCAACTTTCGAGCTCGTTGCTGGTGCTGGGAGTCGGCCGTTTCCAGCCGGCAATTGCCTTGCTGGGGAATTTCGGCGTGGGGGCGAGCCGGTTGCTCGGCGCCAAGGGACGCGTGATGGCGACGGTGTTGGCGTTGGGCGTGGTCGTTACCTCCGCGGGGCTGGTGACCGTGCCGACCAGGTTTCGCCCCGAGGAACCGCTCGTGTTGGCGCTGATGTTGGCGATGGGGGCGTGCCTGCTCATGGTCCCCTCGCCGATGTGGCGCCGGCTGGTTCCGACGCTCGTCGTCGGCGTCGGGGTGATGTTGCTGGTGACGTTTCGCGCCGCACCGACGACGATCCGGGTGGCGCGATCGATAGGCATCGCGGCGCCACGCATGTCGCTGGTGGAGTCGGCGAAGATTTGGACGGAGGCGGCGCACTTCGTGCGCGACAACACGCCCGCGGACGCCATCTTGATCGTGCCGCCGCGGCTGGGCGGCTTCCGGCTCATCGCCAACCGCGCCGATGTCGTCGACAACAAGCTGTTCCCGTTCGGCGATGCCGACATGGAGGAGTGGTACGGCCGCATGCTGTTCACCCACACCGGCAGCACCGAGGGTGAGCTGCCGTCACTCATGGTGCTCGACGAGAACTACGCGCTGATCGACGACGAGCGCCTGATCGCGGTAAGCCGGCGCTACGGCGCGACCCACGCCCTGTTGTGGCCCGATGCCCCTTCCCGTATGCGGGTGCTCTACGAGGACGAGTATTTCAAGGTCGTTCGCATCGAACCGCCGGCGGAAGCATCGGGTCGGTAGCGGCGTCATCGCCGCGGCCATCAACTACGAGCGGCTCCTTCGACGAGAAGCTTCCCGCCCAGCGCAGCATGCGGCCGTGCTCGCGGTGCAGCACGCCGTGCGTGCCGGTTGGGCGCGCCACCTGGAGGATGATCGTCGGTCCCTTGAAGAGCTGAGCTTCAACGGCGCGCCCCGTCGGAATATCCGGGCTGGCGTGGCCGTCCAACCTAATCGCGGGTGGCGATACCGACCCGGGGCAATCAACAGCAGGAAGCGTCGAC
>SMVB01275458.1_pt1 | contig 13337 bp, 9 predicted proteins | sample 2456461 | NCBI WGS metagenome assembly SMVB01 (sample SAMN11095934, study PRJNA526329) | marine sediment metagenome | biome: Marine sediment; feature: Surficial sediment; material: Deep marine sediment; isolation source: Hadal surficial sediment | place: Pacific Ocean | collected 2014-05 | depth 0-1...
ACCCGCGGGAAACGCGGCCGATGGTGTGTGAGTTTGTCGAACTTGCGCAGGGGATACTGGAAACTCAACTTGGTCCCGGTCCAACGCCCTATATGCCCTGAGGGCAACGAAAAAGAGCGCAAATATGGACCGCCGTGGTGCTTTCGTAGTAGGAATTTTTTCTACCGCGCAGACTGCTAGATATGAGGATGAGAGAAAAATGACCTACGCCGGCGATCGGCTCATTTACGATGCGGACAGCCACCTCATGGAACTGCCGGACTTCCTGAGCGCCCATGCCGATGCGTCGACATTCAAGCAACTCCCACCATTGTATGCAGATACCACCGGGCAGTTGGATGGCAAACTCTATGCGGGCGCCAAGGGTCACACGCCTGAAGACTTTCAGAAACTCGTCGCCCTTGGCGACAATCTCACCAGAGGACCGAAGTGGCACGACGCGCTCGGCTCGTTCAGTGGTCACGAGAGAACGACCGCACTTGACCTGCTCGGCTTCAAACGACAGGTGGTGTTCTCGACCTTCTGTGCACGGTTGATTTTTGCCGCAAATACGATCGACCTTCGCTACGGCGCGGCCAGCGCACACAACCGCGCCATGGCGGCTTTCTGTGAAGGCGACGATCGATTGATCGGCGTCGCCATGGTGCCGCTTGACGATCCGGAGCGGGCACTGCTCGAGATCGATCACGCGCTCGATTTGGGGCTTGGCGCAATCTGGATCCCGGCGGATGCACCCGGCGGTCGATCGCCCGGTCACCCGTTACATGACCCCATCTGGGCAACGTTGGCCGAACGTCGGGTCCCGTTCATTCTCCACGTGGGCAGCGCTTCGCTCTCCGTAGCGGATGAATGGATGAATGATGGTCGGCCGGAACGAAAGACGGCTCGGGGTGGTGCCGAGATAATCGGGTCGAAGGATTTAACGGTAATTCATCACGCTGCGGTTCGTTTCGTTTCCGTGTTGATACTCGATGGGGTGCTGGAACGTTTCCCGCAACTTCGCGGCGGTGTCATCGAGATCGGTGCTGGCTGGGTACCGGACATGATTCGACGCCTGGACCATGCGGCGAGTATCTGGGCGAAGTCCGAGCCCCATCTTGCCGAGATGAAGCGCGCACCCTCGAGGCAGATTCGCGATCAGTTGCGGTTTACGCCATACCCGTTTGAAGCGGTGGGTACGCTGGTTGAGGAATCTTATCCGGAGCTATATCTGTTTTCCTCGGACTACCCCCATGCCGAAGGCGGACGGGATCCCATCGGTCGTTTCGAGAAATCTACCGAAGCGCTCTCGAAGTCGGCTCGTGAGCAGTTCTTTTCAACCAACTTCACTGACTTGTATCGGGCTGCTCGTAGCTGAATCCGACCGAAGGAAGCTGTATTGTGAACGGTTCTCATGGCACTGACGCTTCAGCACAAGCGTCTGCCTCCTATCCGCCTTTAACGACATAGCCACGGTTGCGGATCATCGACAGATATCCATCTTGACTCAAGATTTCTGGAATCGGCAGGATGGCAAACGTGACCTCATTGTTAGCGAGTGCGTTTTCGATGGCCTTTATCCAGTTGTCTCTCATTGTTTCTTCCGCGTTGGTGAGTCCCGAAGATTCCATCAGGTCAGTCACATACGCAGAGCCCATGATTGATTTGACACAGGACATATTCTGGTCTTCGTAAGGCAGCGACCGCAGCGCGGCTAAATCGCCAGACGCCCAGGCAGACGCTCGCAAACGCATGACTTTGAGATCGGTTTCAAGACGGTCGATGACTGCTTCGAAACAGCCTATGTCATCGATCGATGTACGTTTAAAGTTCTTTATTGCCCGTCGGGGGTCCTCAATCTTCCCGCTAATTCCGGTATTTGTCGTTCGAATCCTGTACTTCTTGATTAGCTTGTTGACTACGGGATACACAGTTCCTCCAGTAGCCAGCCCTGATTGCTCCATGGCTTTTTGATACAGTTCAAAGGCTGCGAACATGGGTCTTCTTTTTTCGATTTTTTTCCCACTTCCCAGATAGCGGTTTTTTAGCACTAACCATCGCTGGTAGAGCTCTTCCGGAAGTATTTCGTGGAGCGTTTCTTTGCCGGGGTTGTTGCGTATTCCCCAGAGCAGTGGAAGCGAGAATATTCCCTTCATGACACCGGCCGTTACGGAGATGCCGGGTGGAAAAATCACTTCTTCGCTGTCCGCCAGAACAGCTTCCACACTGTCTGAATCCCAATCCATATCTTTTGGAAGCGGTGAAAGCACTCCCAATATCCACAACTCGTGTTCACCGTTGCTCACCCGCCACATCTTTGGGCCGGGTTGTTTTCCGACCACTCGAACTTCTTCGAGCACCGATTCGGAAGCGCGCAATGGCGCGGCCGAACCTGCGTGGATGACACACGGCATGGCCAGAACTAGTAGTGCAAGGAAAATGCGGGTCATGATCCCTCCCGTCGATTACGCTCACACTTGAACGCGAGAGTTCAGACTGAATGATCGATCGATTGTTCCGCATCCGAAAAATCGTCCTTTTCCTCGCCATAGGCAGAGCCTGTGCCTACCGGTAGACTGATCCGCCAATCCGGTAGCTGTGATGACCCAATGAATTTACCCGGGAACAGAATCAATAGAAACGTAACCAACGTAGTCACGCTCGGTTGGCTACTTGCTTTCGGCGTTGCCGCACAGGGTCAGCCGCTGCCGCTGCAAACATCGCTGGATGACTACGTTCGATCCGCGGATACGAGCTTCCGCTGGAAAGTCGTGAGTGTCGAACGGGCAGACGATTATACCGCCGTGGTTGTCGACCTGACTTCACAGACCTGGTTGAGCAAAGCTGAAGTTGATCGACCAGCCTGGCAACACTGGCTGACCATCGCGATCCCGAAAGATGTCACATCGGACATCGGGTTTCTCTATATCGGGGGAGGGAGCAACGGTGACGAAGTTCCTCAAACCGCCAACGAACGCACGGTGCGAATCGCGCGCTCTACCGGCACGGTGGCGGCGGAACTGGGCATGGTGCCCAACCAGCCATTGATATTTCACAACGATGGCACAGCCCGTTTCGAGGATGACTTGATCGGGTATACGTGGGATCAATATCTTCAGAGCGGCGAAGCGCGTTGGCTTGCACGCGGACCCATGGTCAAAAGTGCTGTCCGGGCGATGGATACGATCACCGCCGTCCTGGCCAGCGACGAATTCAACATCAAGGTAGAGCGATATGTGGTGTCCGGCGGATCCAAACGCGGCTGGACGACGTGGCTTACCGGTGCAATGGATGACCGCGTGGTTGCGATCGCGCCGATTGTCATCGATGTGCTCAATGTGGACGCATCCATGCGACACCATTTTGCAGCCTACGGTTTCTGGGCTGTCGCGGTAGGGAACTATGTCGACCACAAGATCATGCGTCGTCTGGGTGAGCGAGGTCTGTACGACGCCTATGACCTGATCGACCCGTACAAATATCGACATCGGCTCGCCATGCCCAAGCTGATCATCAATGCAGCGGGCGATCAGTTTTTTCTTCCCGATTCATCTCGATTCTATTGGCGGGAACTACGCGGCGAAAATTACCTGCGTTACGTGCCGAACGCAGATCACGGCCTTCAGGGCACCGATGTGATCGAAAGTTTGATCGCCTTCCAAACACTGATTAAAGACGGAGTGAAACCCCCGCAGTTCACCTGGATTCATGCCCCTGACGGGACACTGCAGGTCATGACCCAGGATGTGCCAACCGAAGTGCTGCTGTGGCAGATGACGAATCCCGTTGCGAGAGACTTCCGCGTCGAGACCGAAGGTCGGCGATATGCCAGTTCGCAGGTTCAGGTGAGTGCCGATGGACTGTTCCGTGCCCTTGTTCGGCCACCTGCTACCGGCTGGACCGCCTATTTCATGGAGCTGACGTTTGCTGTCGGTGCGGCAACACCGCTGAAGCTCACGACGGATATCCGGATTATTCCGGACACTCTACCGTTCGCCGGGAAACCGCCAGACCTGGCTACTTCGGTCACGATGATCTGCACGGCGTCGGACGAATCCCACGCACGCAAAGTTGCCCGGGAGGTGAAACGGGACTTAGGGGGCGCAACCTTCGCGCTAGCGATGAAAACCCACGTTTCTGCCAACCGGCTGTTTGTCAACTGGGAACCGACCGCGAGTATTTATGACGGGGGCGAGCAGATGCGGGCGTATCTCAAACAAAAGGAATGTGATCGGTTCAACTACCAGTTGGAGTCCGGCAGCGAGATCACGTTGCCGCCGGTGAACGTAGAATAAAGGCTGTGAGAGAAACGGCGTAGTTGCGTGTGTACGATGTCAGTACGCAGATCGGCAGGGCTGTTCATGACGCATCAAACGGACCACCAACGCTCGCGGTTTTAGGCCTCGACGATACAACTTCCTGGAATCTCGGCTACCCATTGGCGCAACAGCGCGACGCCTTCCTGGTGAATCAGCGTACGTCCGAGTTCAGGCATCCGATCACCCGGATCGGTGATCTCCAGGCGATAAATCAGTATGGAGGCATCGGGCTGGCCGGGAACGATCGAATACAGTCGGCCTCCAGAACCAGTACCGGCGGCGATCGGGGCCTTGCAGTAACCAAGCTGGCGGACGGATGTCGTGCGTGCGTCGAGGAACAAGCCTGACGTATCCGCGGCACCTTTTTCGTTGTGGCAATGACCGCAGTTGATATCGAGATAGCCGCGTGCGCGACCATCTACCGAAGCGGCGGCGTCTTCCATGCGCGCGGTTTTTTGTACCTGATCAAGCGAAGGCAAGCCGCTCAGCAAGCCTTTGTTCTGCCATATGGAGAGTTGGTTGTATTCATCGCCCGGATAGCTTCGGTTCAAATGTCTGGCTTTCAATCCAATCGGTTGGATTGCGCCCGTGCTGTGATTCGTTGCGTGACAGGCGGCGCATTCGTTGCGCGATGGCACGAGGTAATTGAGCTTCGCCGTTTGCTGATCCAGTTCGATTTCGAACCGTCGAATGGCCCCGGTAATTTTCAGGTGTGCATCGTTTCCCTGCCACACGTAGGCCAATGCGTCCCACTGATCGGACTGCCGGACCAGCAACCGGGTTTCGATGATCTCGTAGTCGGTGAAGTTGATCGCTTCGACATCGCCAGACCATTCCTGCCATGCAGCCAGGGTGGTCAGGTTTGCGCCCATCACCCTTGGGTAGAAAAAAGTTTTTGTCACGATGGTGCCGGTGGGGAAGTCGAAGGCTTCGTCGGCATTGAACTGTGCTGTCGTCCCGGGCGGAAGCCAGATGGTGCGGAGCTTCAGAGCATAGTCGCTGAACAGCGGAGAATTGAGTTCGTAAGGTTGCGCCCTGGAGGTGAAGACCAAGGCATCACCGCGCCGCACGACGACGCCCCATGCAGAAAGCTGCTCCGGGTAAAGGTCTGCCGGAAAGAGGCGAACTTCAGGTGGTTGGCTGCAGGCGCCGAGCCCGAGCAGTATCCACAGGCAGAAATTTCGAGTCATCTATTGTCCGGCGAGTGTCACCTTCGCGAGCTTCTCATGGACGCAACGGTGGTTGGTCATGTCGGTGCTGATGTTCCGGTAGCCGTTCCGGGCATCGACGTTGACGAGGATTGCCTCGCCGTTGTCGACACAGATCACGCCCATGGCATCGTTTCGCTCAGGGTTGGTCACGCCGTCCCAGACGATATCCGGCAATCTACCGTCTTCGCCGAACGTGGCTACGCGCAGAGCCTCCAGCTCTTTTCGGTCCGGTGCGTTGCCACCTGGGGAGAATTCATTGTCATAGATGTAAATCGTCTCAGGGTATGGGTCGAAGGAATCTGCGAACTCTCGGTCCGAGTAACCGGCGCTGAAGACGCTGCTGATCAGCACGTTGGCGGTTCGATTGTTACCGATTCGGTTGGCGAAAATTTCGACCTTGTCATTCGAGTTGATGATGATGCCTGATCCGGCGGGAACCCCTGCAACTGCGGTGCCAGCGGGTGCGAAGTTGATGGTGTTGTTATCCATGACGTCGTTGTCGAATATTCGAGTGCTGTGTCCTTCCTGTGGCAGGTTGGGCATGTTGAAAACCAGAATACCCCCCGTGTTGTTGGTCGCGACATTGTTGTACACGTCCGCGTGTACGGTATTTTCGATTTCGATTCCTGCAACGTTGAATTCGACGCGATTGTCTCGAACTACAACGAAGCGCGATTGGCCGACATAAATACCCGCATCGGAAGCAGCGATCGCGACGGAACCTTCGATCAGCGTATTTTCGGTCTGAACTGGATAGATGCCGTAGGAACCGTTCTCGGTACTCGGTCCGTTTGTCCACTCGGTGCGTACCCGGCGGATAATGATATTTTTACCTTCGTTGATCTTCAGCGCATCGCCCTTGGTGTCCTCGATGGCGAGGTCTTCGATGGTGAAATCGCTCGCATTCACGAGCAAGCCCTCCGCACCGGCGATCTGATCCTTGAAGGACAACACGGATTTATCCATCCCTGCGCCGCGAATGGTCACGTGGTCTGTATTCAATGTGAGGCCGCGACTGAAACTGTGTACACCCTCGGGGATGACGATGATGTCTCCAGCCTTCGCGGTTTCGAGTTGCAGGCGTAGCTGTTCCTCATAACTCGGCGCGGGCGTCGTCTGCGGGGTCACATCGCCGGTCGGTTGGCTGCAACCGACGATACCCGCAAGGCTGATGATGGCTAGCACGACGACTCTTGGCATAAGATCTCCCTCTGGAAATAGCGGAATTGCGCGTTATACGTTAAGCGCGCGGTCGGTTCAAGTGACCAGGCTAGAGTGCGATCAACACTCGATCGATGGTCCAGAAGGCGGCTGCCCCTCCCATCATCCACGCAAATCCATCTCCCAGCACTTTCTGGTAGGCGGATGAAAGGTACCTGCCGATGATGCCGAGTATCAGCATGATCATAATCACCAATAATTGGCCCGCTTCAATACCTACGTTGAAGAGCAGCAAAGACAAAGCAAGCTGCTCGTTAGGAAGCCCGATGTCGATTAATGCTCCGGCAAACCCGAAGCCATGTAACAAGCCGAAAGCGAACGCCATGAGCCAGGGCTTTGCCAGAGTCAGTCGCGACCTTTTTGCTACCGGGATCACCAGTTCGCGGGCCAGAAACAGTATCGATAACGCGATAACGGCTTCCACCGGCTGTTGCGGAAGTTTGACGAGTTCCAGCACCGACATCGCGAGAGTAATACTGTGAGCCACGGTAAATGCAGTAACGGTTTTTACCAGCAGCCAGGGCGAACGAACGAACAGCACGAGCCCGATGATGAAAAGGATGTGGTCCACGCCGTACAGCAGATGTTGGACTCCAAGCACGAGGAAACCAGATGCGAGAGGGGCAGTACTTTCCAGATCGAGAGTCGGGCTTCCTGCGCGCAGCAATTCCATCGTGCGCGGTTTGTCCAGTCGATCGATCTGCACCATGACGTCTGTCAAGGTCCTGGAAAGCCCGCGAATGTGAATGGTGCCCGAGTCCAGGGAGCAAGCCACGCGCCAGCGTTGGAGAAGAGCGGCACCCGTGTGCTCCGGGGTTGTCTCAGAAATAGTCGTGCAATCGGCAGGGAGCTCAGGCTCCAATGCCAGACGACGATCACCCAGAACGGGTTGTTTCCACAACACGTCAAAGGTGCCTTGCTCGATCTCGCTCAGATGAAGAAAAGCCGGGCGAACTTCGTGGCCGTGACTAACGAAACTCGCCAACGCCAGTAATATGCACAGTCCGATTTTCATGGAGTCAGAATGACGTAACGTTTTTTGAGATTTTCGTAGAATGCCTTGTTAGCCTCGTCTCGGCGCTTCATCTGCACATCGTTGACTACCTTATTAAGTACCTCGTCCAATTCTCGGGCAGTGGACGGTAGATGCTGTTGAAGGTGAACAACATGCCAGCCATACGCGGAGCGAATCGGTACCACCCGCTTATCCGCAGGAAGCTGTGCCATGCTGGCGATACTCGCGGCAAACTCGCGGCCGAAAAGTTCGCCTATCTCTCGTAAAGAACGTTCTGCGTAGCTACGCTGCAGCATGAACGGGTCGCCCTGGGCGTCTTCGTCTGTCAATGCGGCGCGGGTATCCGCCTCGGCGTCATCACGCCGCTCACTACTGAAATATCGATGACTGAAACTGTAGCGGTCAGGCTCGGTATAGCGCTCGATGTTCTCTTCATAGAACCCCCTCAGCTCTTCGAAGGTCGCAGGCACGCTGGTGGCAATATCCTCTGTCAGGAAAGTGAGTTTCTGTACAAGTCGCCGGCGAATTATGATGTCGTTGTCGTCAAGGTTGAGACGTAGGGCCTCGCGATAGAAGATCTCCTCTCTGATCCACTGTTTGGTAAGACCCTCGAGTTCCCTGGTACTCGGTGACCGACCCATCTGCGCCTGCCATTGATCGGCGAGCCGAGTCAGATCGGCATCGGTCATCTCAATTGTATAGTCGTCATTGGATGAGTCGACAAAGCCAGTGAAGATAAACAACACAGCCCCTGCAAGCAGAAAGTACACGAGGGGTTCACGCGGCCAGCGCAGGGTCATCTGGCGATCCATCGAAGTGATCATCCTCTGTTGAACTAGAACATAAGCGGGTGATTATAGATGAGAACCGACTCTGTCAGGCCGTAGGCCTACCTGTGAGGGTGTTTGCCGTCAGATGAGACTGCAGGTATTTTTGGTTCAAATTTGTCAACAATCTAGGATACACTAGACGCGACTCGACTCAGGGTGACGTGCACCAGTGCGGCCACGCTATCAGATTGTAATAGTCGGATCCGGCCCCGCCGGATTGAGTGCCGCTGCCAGGGCGGCAGAGTTAGATCGCGCCGACGCGGCAACAACACCATCCTACGTTTTACTTGAAAGCCATTCGGCTCACGCAAAAACGATTCAGCGTTACCAAGTGGGCAAACACGTGATGGCCGAGCCTGGCTATCTTACCCTCCGAAGCGATTGCGAGTTCCAGGCAGGCACTCGCGAAGCCGTTCTCGACCAGTGGCAAGCCGACATTGATCGAGGCCAGGTCAACATACGTAACGACGCCGAAGTTACCCGTATCGGCGGTAGCAAAGGTGCGTTTTCGCTGGCCCTCAAAAACGGCGATGAGCTGGAGGCCGAAAATGTTGTGCTCGCCATCGGCCTGGAAGGCAGCCCGCGAAAAATCGGGACGCCTGGCGAGGACCTGCCGCTCGTGCAGTACCATCTCGAGGACCCGAAGGCTTTTCGTGACGAGGTGATAGTTGTCATTGGTGCAGGCGATTCGGCGATCGAAAACGTGCTCGGATTGGCCGCTTCCAAGAATCACGTATACATTATCAACCGCCGCGAGGAGTTCAGCCGGGCCAAAGAGGGGAACCTTGCACTCATTCTCGCCGCGATCAGTGACCCAGCCGTGGCGGTCGACTGTTTGTACGGCAGCAATGTCAATTCGGTCATCGAGACGCCCGACGCGGATGAGCCGCTGGCGATTTCCCTCAACACGCCGGAAGGTGAAGTAACGATCGCCTGCCATCGGGTCATCGCGAGGCTCGGTGGAGTGCCACCGCGCCGATTCGTCGAAGGGGCCGGGGTCTCATTTCCCAACGAGCGACCCGATGCCATACCAGAACTCAGCCGTACTTATGAAACCGACGTTGCCGGAATCTACATCATAGGGTCTTTGGCTGGTTATCCCTTGATCAAACAAGCGATGAATCAAGGCTACGATGTCATCGAGTACATCAATGGCAACGATGTCGAACCTGCCGACTATCCTCTGCTTCACAACCAGTTCCATTGTTTGCCCTTTGCGCGCGAACCGAGAGACGTGCTCGACCTGTTCCAGCGTCGGATTCCGTTTTTCTCGAGGCTCAATGCCTTGACGTTCCGCGAGCTCATCCTGGAAAGCAACGTCGTTGTTACCTACAGGGCGGGCGAGCTGTTGGATGCAGCGGTGCAGCAATGCAAAACACTCGATGCATCGCTGGCAGATCTGCCGCAGATACCACGATCCGCCAAGGTAATCGCCGCGGGAGAATATCTGTATCGAGAAGGGGAATACGCTTCTTCGTTTTTCACCATCGTCGAAGGGGAAGTTGTTCTCGAAACCCAGGGACAAGCAGACGTGCAGCTCTCTCGGGGTCGTTTTTTCGGAGAAGGCAGCTTGATTTCCGGACGGCCGCGTCAGGAAAGCGCTCGCGCGGAAGGCACCTGCATCCTGGTCGAGACACCCAGAAGGATCATGGTGAAGCTCTTCAACTCCAATGAGGATGTTCGCCAGGGTGTGGATTGGATCTTCATCGTTCGTGAATTGAAACGCCACTTCGCCCCTGACGCGACGTTCGATGAACTGCGCGAAGTGTCGAGTCAGGTGGCGTTGAGGTCATTTAACGCCGGAGAGGTTTTGTTCGAGGCAGGCGATATCGGCGACAGCTTGCATATTGTGCGGCGCGGGTCTATTTCTTTGCAGCGTGGCGTTGGAGATCGGGCCGCTACGGTTGTGGAGCTTCGTTCCGGACAGCTCGTTGGCGAAATGGCACTCATGGGTGATAGCAACCGTCGCGAACGTGCCATTGCCACCGTTGCGACGGAAACCATTGAGCTCAAACGGCCCGAATTCCTGGCGCTCATGCGTTTGAACGCCGGGAACCTCGATGGGTTGCAAAACCTGGTAAGCAGCAAACTCGTAACAACCACACAGATGGAGACGCGCCCGGAGTCCGGAGGCATATTGGATTTCCTGCTCTCTGAAGGCCTCGGCGAAGCCACGGATACGTTGATTATCGACGAGCAGCTGTGCATCGGGTGCAATAACTGCGAACGGGCCTGTGCCGAAACCCACGACGGCTTGTCACGTCTCAACCGTGCTGCGGGAAAAAGTTTCGCGAACATCCACGTACCCATCGCCTGCCGACATTGTGAACATCCTCATTGCATGAAAGATTGCCCTCCGGACGCCATTCATCGTGCGACCGGTGGCCAGGTATTCATAGACGATACCTGCATCGGATGTGGCAACTGTGAGGTGAACTGTCCGTATGACGCGATACGGATGAGCTACCCGGCCGCGGAAAAACCAAGTTTGTTGCGTTGGATGCTTTTCGGCCATGGACCAGGACCCGGTGAGCCGGATGCATACGATGGCATGAAGAACGATCCAGAAGTGCAGCAAAAAGGCAAACGAGCCGTAAAGTGCGACGCTTGCGTAAACGAAGCATCGGGACCTGCTTGTGTTCGGGCTTGCCCCACGGGTGCCGCTCGGCGTATCGCCCCTGAGCAGTTCATCGAGTTGTTGGGTTAGTGCGCCTGCACCTGGAAGAACCAGATGTTTGACAACATCATGCGCGTTCGAAACTACCGGTATTTCTGGTGGTGTATGGGCAGTATCGTCGTTGCTGTCGGTGTGTTCGCGACCCAGACAAGCAGCAATGAACCAGCCAACGGCGGTACCTGGCAGGGGTTGGTGCTCGGCGTCTGGGCTGCGCTGCTTATCGTATGGCTCACCCTTTTAGGGGTTCGCAAACGCAGTTATCGCTTCAGGCTGGGAACCGTGCAGGATTGGACATCGCTGCACGTGTATCTCGGCGTTGGTGTCTTGGTTATTGCAACCTTACATGCAGGCCTGCAATTTGGCTGGAACGTTCATACGCTGGCTTACGTGCTGATGTTCGCCGTCATCATCAGCGGGGTGGTGGGACTTTTTACGTATCTCTCCTATCCAAGACGTATTGCCGACAATCAGCAAGGGCAAAACCGATCGCAGCTTTTCGGAGAACTCTATGAGTTGAATCAGCAGGGCATAAAGACCGCGCGTTCCTGCGGTCCGGAGGTGCAGACTGCGGCGATCTCCGGGATCCAACGCACCGCGATTGGTGGTGGTGTCTTGAGTCAGTTGTTCGCAAGAGACCTGTCACGATTCGAGACGCTCGATGGTGTCCAGCAACCCAATCCCCATCAGGCGCCGCTCATTGATCTCGTTTCCAAACGCATTCCGCGGGCGGACAAACACGATGAAGTTACGGCGTTACAGGATTTACTGGTAATTCTCTGTCGGCGCCAGGCCGTCATCGAACGCCTCCACAAGGACATCCGTCTGCAGGGTTGGTTGCAGGTATGGTTATACGTTCATGTACCGCTGACGGCGGCAACCCTGACCGCGGTCGTCGTTCATATCGTAGTCACGTTCATTTACTGGTAGCGGTTTGGAACTACTGATCAAAGAGGTGGTAGCCGCGGCTAAGGGTGAGGCCCAGGTACGGGACCAGGCGCTGTCCGTCGATGAGGTGCTGGTTGGCAGTTCAACGCAATGCCACGTGCAGCTCCTGGGGGCTGCTGCGATTCACGGGCGTTTGTCGAAGAGCAGCAAAGGTCTGCTGTTCAAATGTGATTCGGGGTTGTCGGTCGAGGTTGATGGAGAGTCCGTCTCACAGGTCATTGTGGAGGTCGGCACCGAAGTCGAAATCGCGGGCCATCGGCTCACCGGCATCGAATCACCAACCGGGTTCGATGCGGCTATCGAGTTGCATTTCAATCCCGATATCGATCCGAGTTCATTCGAGCGCGCATTCAAGACCAGATTGGCACATACCTGGCTGGAACAGCGACGTCCTGCCTGGATTGCCGTTGCGCTTGTTGCGGTGTTTGGGCTGATCGTACCCTGGGTCGTGCCCGCGAATTACCTTCCGGATTTCGTAAACGATTCGATCTGGTCGTCCGGGCCGCTGCACCCGGCTCACGCCATTGTTCTGGGAGATGATTGCGGTGGCTGTCATACGTCTTCGTTTACCCGTGTTGAAGATGAGGTGTGCACGACGTGTCACTTGCAGGCATCCCTTCACACGCTTCCTGAATTACACCAGACAGTCGGATTCGATGAAGTTCGTTGTGCAAGCTGTCATCAAGAGCACCACGAACCGGTTTACCTGACGGTAACCGACAGTGCGCTCTGCACGGACTGCCACGCAAAACCCGATTGGCCAAATCAAGTGGTTCAACCGGTGCACGGCTTCAGTCCGGGTAATCATCCGCAATTTCGACTCGACCTGGTCACGCCAACGCTGGTTGATCAAGGCTCGGGGCAGGCGTACGACTGGGCGCTCAAGAGCGTGCCATTGGCAACGGCGGTAGAGCGATCGAACCTGCAATTTTCCCACGAGGTACATCTTGATGCTGGAAAAGTTCAAGACCTCGGAACCGGACGACCGCTGTCGTGTGCGAGCTGCCACACCGCCCGAGCGGATGACGAACATTTCGCGCCGATCAACATGGAGCGTCATTGTATCGGTTGCCATGACCTCAAGTTCGACAGTGCGGCACCTTTGAGAAACCTTCCCCACGGCGATCCCGAAGAGGTCAT